>Ga0157369_10011471_pt1 | contig 10064 bp, 6 predicted proteins | sample C25metaG_FD_113461 | JGI IMG/M metagenome (GOLD analysis project Ga0157369, IMG submission 113461) | Corn rhizosphere microbial communities from Kellogg Biological Station, Michigan, USA - C2-5 metaG | ecosystem: Host-associated > Plants > Roots > Rhizosphere > Soil | place: USA: Michigan...
CCCGGGCCGAGGTGGTAGGTGTAGTCCTCCATGAACGAGGTGCCGCCCGGGCGGCCCTGCGACATCACCTTGAGCACCCGCAGCAGGGCCGACGTCTTCCAGTCCCCCTCGCCGGCGAACCCGTACCCGTCCGCCATCAGGCGCTGGACGGCGAGCCCGGGCAGCTGGCGCAGCCCGCCGAGGTCCTCGAAGTTCGTGGTGAAGGCGGTGAACCCGCCGTCGTCGAGGAAGGACCGCAGGCCCAGCTCCTGCCGCGCCGCGTACCGCAGCGACTCGCGCCGCCCCCCGCCCGGCTGCAACTCCGGGACCACCGAGTAGGTGTCGTCGTACTCCTTGGCGAGCGCGTCGACCTCGCCGTCCGCGACGGCGTCCACGACGGCCACGAGATCGTTGACGCCCCAGGTGTTGACCGAGAAGCCGAACACGCGCTCGGCCTCGACCTTGTCTCCCTCGGTCACGGCGACGTTGCGCATGATGCCGCCCACCCAGGCCATCCGCAGCGACTGCGCCGCCTGCCACCCGCGAGCCGCGCGGGTCCAGGCCTCGACCCGCTCCACGACCTTCGAATCGCTCACGTGCCCGGCCACGATCTTCCGGGCGACGCCGAGCCGGGTCTGGATGTGGCCGAACTCGCGGTCGCCGTGCGCCGCCTGGTTGAGGTTCATGAAGTCCATGTCGATCTGCGACCACGGCAGCGACACATTGGCCTGGGTGTGCAGGTGGAGCAGGGGCTTGCGGAGCGCCTCCAGCCCGCCGATCCACATCTTCGCGGGCGAGAAGGTGTGCATCCACGCAATCACCCCGACGCAGGCGTCGTCCGAGGTCGCGTCGAGGCAGGCGCGGCGGATGGCGTCGGCCGTGGTCAGCACCGGCCGCCAGACGAGACGGATGCCGAGCTGCTCGCCGAGGGTCTCGGCGATCTGCTGGGACTGCTCCGCGACCTGGTTCAGGGTCTCCTCGCCGTAGAGCGACTGGCTCCCCGTCAGGAACCAGATCTCGGCGTCCGGCGTCCGGCTCGGCATGTGCCCTCCCCTGCTCGGCGTCCCTGCTCCGTGGGCTGCGGCGCGCTCTTCGCTCCGGTTCACTCCGGTGACGCGTCCTCGGCGTGCTGGCCGTACACGTTCTGGTAGCGGTCGTACAGGTGGTCGATGTCGCTCTGCGCGATCGGCACCACCTCGCCGAGCTGCCGGGCGATGTGCACGCTGCGAGCGACGTCCTCGGCCATGACCGCCGCCTTGACCGCCGCCCTCGGGTCCTTGCCGATCGTGAACGGCCCGTGATTGCGCATGAGGACGGCCGGCGAGCGGTGCCCCGACAACGTCTCCACGATGCCCTTGCCGATGTCGTCGTTGCCGATCAGCGCGAACGGGCCGACCGGGATCTCGCCCCCGAACTCGTCGGCCATCATCGTGAGCACGCACGGGACGGGCTCGCCGCGCGCTGCCCAGGCGCAGGCATAGGTGGAGTGGGTGTGCACCACTCCACCCACCTCGGGCATGTGCCGGTAGACGTAGGCGTGGGCCGCGGTGTCGCTGGACGGCGAGAAGTCGCCCTCGACGACCTCTCCGTCCAGGTCGCAGACGATCATGTTCTCGGGGGTGAGCTCGTCGTAGGACACACCGCTGGGCTTGATCACCATCAGGTCCGTGCCGGGGACCCGGCCGGACACGTTGCCCGCCGTCCAGACCACGAGGCCGTACCGGACCAGCTCGGCGTGCAGCTCGCTCACGGTCCGGCGCAACCGGCGGATCTCGTCCGCGACGCTCGTCCTGGTGATGTCGCTCATCCCAGCGCCTCCCTGCGGATGCGGCGGAGCCGGTGCATCACGTCGTTGCCACCGTTCCTGCCGACCCGGCCGAAGTGGTCGTGCAGGGTCACGTACTCCGCGTACAGCGCGTCGTACGCCCGGGCGCGCTCGTCGTCGGGCTCGTACACGCGCCGGCGGACCTCGCCCATCGCGTCCGCGGCGGCATGGATGTCCGGGTAGGCCCCCGCGGCCACGGCCGCGTGCATCGCGGACCCCACCGCCGGGCCCTGGGACGATCCGATGACGCTGAGCGGGAGTCTGGTCACGTCGGCGTAGATCTGCATGAGCAGCGGATTCTTCGTCAGGCCGCCGGCGACGATCAGCTCGGTGACGGGCAGGCCGGCCTTGTCGAACGCCTCGACGATCACCCGGGTGCCGAACGCGGTGGCCTCGATCAGCGCGCGGTAGACGTCCTCGGGCCGGGTGGCCAGAGTCTGCCCGACCAGGAGCCCCGAGAGTTCGTGGTCCACCAGCACGGACCGGTTGCCGTTGTTCCAGTCGAGGGCCACCAGCCCGTGCGCGCCGACCGGCTGCCGGGCTGCCAGCTCCGTCAGGTGGTCGTGGACGTCCACCCCGCGGCGGGCCGCCTCCTCGGTGTACGAGGCCGGGACCGAGTTCTCGACGAACCAGCCGAAGATGTCCCCGACCCCCGTCTGTCCCGCCTCGTATCCCCACAAGCCGGGAACGATCCCACCCTCGACGTCGCCGCAGATGCCCGGGACCTCGCCGAGCCGGTCGTAGCTCATCACGTGGCAGGTCGACGTGCCCATGATGGCGACCATCTGGCCGGGGTCGACCGCCTGCGCGGCCGGGGCGGTGACGTGAGCGTCCACGTTGCCCACGCAGACGGCGATGCCCTCCGGCAGCCCGGTCCACCCCGCCGCCTCCGCCGTGAGGCCGCCGGCTCGTGCGCCCAGCTGGCCGATGGGTTGGTCGACCTTCTCCTCCGCGAACCCGGCGAAGTCGGGGTCGAGCGCCGCCAGGAACTCCCGCGACGGGTACCGTCCGTCCTGGTAGATGGCCTTGTAGCCGGTGGCGCAGGCGTTCCGCAGGTACGTGCCGCACAGTCGCCATACGATCCAGTCCGAGGCCTCGACCCAGCGGTCCATCCGCGCGTAGATCTCCGGATCCTCCTCCAGCAATTGCAGCCCTTTCGCGAACTCCCACTCGGAGGAGATCCGGCCGCCGTACCGCGGCAGCCACCACTCCCCCCGCTGCTCGGCGAGGGCGTTGATCCGGTCGGCGTGCGGCTGTGCGGCGTGGTGCTTCCACAGCTTCACGTACGCGTGCGGACGCTCGGCGAACTCGGGCAGCTCGCAGAGCGGCGTGCCGTCCGCGAGGGTCGGCAGCACCGTGCAGGCGGTGAAGTCCGTGCCGATCCCGATCACATCCTCCGGCCTCACACCGGCCGCGGTCACCGCCTGCGGCACCGCCACCTTCAGCACCTCGACGTAGTCCGCCGGCACCTGCAACGCCCAGTCCGGCGGCAGCGTCCGCCCCGTCGAGGCGAGCGTCCGGTCCATCACGGCGTGCGGGTAGGGCAGGACCGCACTCCCCAGCTCGGCGCCGTCCCGAACCCGGACGACGACGGCGCGGCCGGACAGCGTCCCGTAGTCGACGCCCACCACGACGGGCTCGGCGGCCCCACCGGCCCGATGATCCTCCACGCCGGTCTCGTGCGGTCGACTGCTCACACCTGGCTCCCTTGATCAGAGGTCAGGACGGCTTCTCCGCCGACGTGCGGCCCTGCGCATGTCGGAATAGCGAAATGTCCGAAATGCGGGCTGTTAGCGGTAACGTACATGCGGCTCCGCGCAGCGGCAAGGGACAGCGGACGACGAGCGGGCCGAGCGCTCGGGCTCGTCGCGCGACCGTCAGGCACCTCGCGCCGGCGGTTGCGCCGGGCCGGCCGCCGTCGACTCCCGCACCACCAGGCGCGGCGCGATCAGGTGCAGCCCGTGACCAGGTGCCCCGTCGATCGCCGCGAGCAGGTGCTCGGCGGCGACCCGCCCGACGGCCGGCAGGTTCGGGTCGATCGACGTGAGCATCGGACGCCGACCGGTGGCCATCACGTCCCAGTCGTCGAAGCCGACCACGGCCACGTCGTCCGGCACCCGTCGCCCGGCCTCGCGCAGACCGTCGATGACTCCTCGCGCCACCTGGTCGCTGCCGCAGAAGACTCCGTCGAGGTCGGGCACCTCGGCCACGAGCACGACGGCGGCCTGCCGCCCCCAGTCCTCCGACCAGGCCCCGAAGGCAAGGTCGGGTCGCACCGGCGCAAGCCCGGCGTCGGCGAGCGCGCGCTCCCAGCCCGCGAAGCGCGCGGACGCGGAGTGGTGATGGCGGGGGCCGGACACGTGGGCGATCCGGCGCCTGCCCACGGCGAGCAGGTGCTCGACGGCCAGCCGCCCCCCGCCCTCGTCGTCGTAGCTCACGCAGTCGTCGTCGGGGTTCGCCGAGCGGACCATCGCGTACACGACCGGGATGGGGGCGGGCACGTCGAGCGGGGGCCGGTCGTCCGTGACGCGTCCGGTGACGATCAGCCCGTCGACGCGACGGCCGACGAGCATGGACACGTAGTGGCGCTCGCGGATCGGGTCGTCCCGGGTGTCGCAGAAGAGCATGGCCATCTGTCCCGCGCCCAGCGCGTCCTCCGCGCCGAGCATCACCGGGATGCTGAAGCGGCCGAAACCGTCGTCCGTGACGAGACCGACGGTGTACGTGCGTCCGGAGGCGAGCCCCCGGGCGTACGGGTTCGGCCGGAACCCCAGGGCCTCGGCGGCCTCGCGCACCCGCCGGCGGGTCTCGGGCCGTAGTTGGCCGCTCCCGCTGAGGGCCTTCGACGCGGTGCCCATGGAGACGTCCGCGAGACGAGCGACCTGGGCCAGCGTCGGACCCGAGAGGCGCACCTTCGCTCGCTCCCCTCGCGCAGGCGTCCCGCCACTCACTGCCGCTCCCTCGCTCGGAAACTATCGGAAATCTTTCCCAATTGTTCTTGCCCGCCCTTGTCGAGGCAAGTCGGGCGGCGTATCTATACAATCCGGACATCAGCGCGTACTCTCACGGAAATCCGGAAAGCGGTTTCGTCCGGGCTGGGCGGCTGGCGCCGCCCCTCGGACCTCCCCTGCGGAGGCAGCGTGACGACGACAACCCACCCCTCGGCGCCCACGCCGGGCAGCTCGCAGTCCGCGACGAGCGGCCCGGTCGCGCCGACGTCCGGCGCGGCCTGCCGGCTGCGCCCGGTTCCTCTGGAGGCCGTGAGCATCACCGGTGGCGTCTGGGCGGCCCGCCGGCAGATCAACGGCGACGTGGGGGTCCCGGCCGGGCGTGAGCGCCTGGAGTCGGCCGGCAACCTCGACAACCTGCGGATCGCCGCGGGGACGACGTCCGGCACGGCGCGGGGCCCGGTCTTCATGGACTCCGACGTCTACAAGTGGCTCGAGGCCGCGGCGTGGGAGTACGCGCGGCACCCCTCCGAGGAGTTGCTCGCGGCGCAGCGGGAGGTCACCGCCATCGTCGCCGCTGCTCAGCAGCCGGACGGATATCTCGACTCGGTCGTGCAGCTGCGAGGCGGCGAGCGGTACGGCGAGCTGGGCTGGAGTCACGAGCACTACTGCGCCGGGCACCTCTTCCAGGCGGCTGTCGCGCAGGTGCGGTGCACCGGCGAGCGCGGCCTGCTCGAGGTTGCCGTGCGACTCGCCGACCACCTCGTCAGGACCTTCGGCGAGAACGGCCGGCACGACCTCGACGGTCATCCCGAGGTCGAGACGGCGTTGGTGGAGCTGTACCGGGAGACCGGGAACCGGGACTACCTCGAGCTCGCCCGGTTCTTCGTGGACGCCCGTGGCCAGGAGCGCATCGTCGCCTACGGCAGGGAGCCGGCCTACTTCTCCGACCGCGTGCCCGTGCGCGAGCAGACGACGGTGGAGGGCCATGCCGTTCGCGCGGTGTACCTCGGGGCCGGGGCCGCCGACGTGGCGATCGAGCTGGGCGATGACGAGCTGCTGCGCGTGCTGGAGCGGCAGTTCGCCGCGATGGAGGCGACCAAGACCTACATCACCGGAGGTCTGGGGTCGCGCTGGGACGGGGAGGCGTTCGGCGACCCGTACGAGCTGCCCCCGGACCAGGCGTACGCGGAGTCGTGCGCCGCCATCGGCGGGATCTACTGGGCCTGGCGGATGCTGCTCGCGACGGGCGACCCGCGCTACGCCGACGCCGCCGAGCGCAAACTGTACAACGGCTTCCTCGCCGGCGTGTCGCTCAGCGGGGAGGAGTTCTTCTACGTCAACTCCCTCCACATCCGTGCGGATGCGCTCGCCGACGAGAGCCGGAGCCCGGTGCACGGGCGTCGTCCCTGGTTCGACGTCGCCTGCTGCCCGCCCAACATCATGCGGACGCTCGCCAGTCTTCCCGGCTACCTCGCCACCACGGACACCGACGGGGTGCAGCTCCACCAGTACGCGCCGGGCACGGTGACGGCTGCCGTCCCGGGCGGCGAGGTGCGGTTCTCGGTGGAGACCGAATATCCGTGGGAGGGGCTCGTCCGGGTCCGCGTCGAGCAGGCGCCGGACTCGGAGTGGACCCTCTCGATGCGCGTCCCGGGTTGGGCCGAGGGAGCGAGGCTCCAGGTCGACGGCCAGGAGCAGTCCGCCCCCGCCGGCGCCTACGCCCAGGTGACCCGGTCGTGGCGGGCGGGCGACACCGTCGAGCTGTCCCTGCCGATGACCGTCCGGTTCGTGGCGGCCGACGAGCGGGTCGACGCCGTCCGGGGCTGCGTGGCGATCGAACGCGGTCCGATCGTGTTCGCCGTCGAGCACGTCGACCAGGCCGACGGCCTGGTCGTCGACGACCTGCGCGTCGACCCGTCCGGCCCGACGACGGCCGAGTACCGCGCCGACCTGCTCGATGGCGTCACCGTCGTGACCGCCCGGGGCCGGGCTGACAACCACACGACGGCCGAGTGGCCGTACCGGCCGGACGGGGATGGACCTGCGGCGTACGGCAGGGACGTCGACGTGACCGCGATCCCGTACTTCAGCTGGGCCAACCGTGGGGTGGGCCCGATGAGGGTGTGGCTGCCCCGGACCTGACCCTGCACGACTGCGCCTCGAGGGGGCGACATGGCGATGGATCGACGCACGTTCCTCCAGCTCTCCGGCCTTGCCGGGCTCGCTGCGGCCCTGCCCGCCTGCGGCTCAGGGATCCTGCCCGAGCCGGACGTGACGGCAGCGGCCTTCGGCACGAACGCGACCGGGACCGTGACGATGTGGTGCCGGGGAGCGACGGCGACCGGGGTGGAGGTGGTGGTCAACCGCTTCCACCAAGCACAGGACAAGCTGCACATCAACCTGACACCGGTGCCGGACAGCCAGTACGTCACCAAGCTGGCGACGGCCATTCGCAGCGGCGACGTCCCCGACATCGTCGACATCGACGACATCAACTCCACGCTCTTCATCTACCGAGGGGCCTTCACCGACCTGACGCCGCTGGTCGACGCGCTCCCGTTCCGCACCTCCCTCAGCCCCGGACACCTGCGGCTCGCCACTCACGAGGGCCACAACTACGGGGTGCCCTACCTCGCCGACAACTCGGTCCTCTGGTACAACAAGGACCTCCTCAGCCGGGCCGGCGTCGACCCGGCGAAGGCCGTGGGCACTTTCGACGGCCTGCTGGACGCCGCGCGCAAGGTTCGCGCGCTCGGGTCGGACACGTACGGCTGGTCGATCGCCGGCAATTCTCCGGGTGTCCTCGGATTCGTCGTGCAACCGCACATCTGGGCGACGGGCACCGACAACATCGCGGGCGCGATCGGAACCCAGCGCGGCCACATCGAGGGCAACGCGCCGCTGCGGCGGACGCTGGAGTTCTACCGCTCCTTGTGGCAGGAGAAGCTGCTGCCGCCGGCGAACTTCGTGGACGCCGCCACCACGTGGGGCAGCGACTTCAAGGCGGGGAAGATCGCGTTCTTCCCGTCCAACTACGCCGCTGCCGTCGTCGGAGCCGATGCGGCGGCCGTCGGCCGGACGGGCGTCACCCTGCTGCCGGGTCCCGACGGGGGCACCGCGTTCTTCGACGGCGGCGACAACCTGTGCATCCCCAGGGGCGCGAAGAACGCCTCGGGAGCATGGCAGTTCGCCAGGTTCGCCCTCGACGTCGCGCAGCAGCAGCTCCTGCCGCAGGGCGGATACACCCCCACCCGGAGCGATGCGGCGACCACGGCTTTCCAGCAGAAGTACGCCCTCGACCTGCCGGCGCTGACGCACCTGGACCGCGGGTACGCACCCCTGACGCTGGCCTACAACCTGCTCTACAACCAGCCGGACAGTCCCTTCATCTCGATGTTCCGCAGGGCGGTCTTCAACGGCGACGTCGACGGGGCGTTGAGCGCGGGACAGCAGGGCTACGACCAGATCCTCAAGCAGGCGCAGCTGTGAGTGATCGCTGGGCGCCGGTAGGAGACACGAGGTGAGACGATGACGCTCTCCGTGACGCGCTCGGGCACGCCGGTCAGCCGGAGGACGGCTGCTGACGTCCCCCGGCGCAGCGTGCTTGGTCCGAGATCGCTGGTGCATCCGCCGGGCGTCGGGCTGGCGCTCGTACTGCCCGCGATCCTCTTCGTGGCGGTGTTCGTCCTGGCGCCGCTGGTCTTCGCGGTCTACATCTCGCTGACGAACTGGCCTCTCATCGGCTCGTACAGGTTCGTCGGCCTGTCCAACTACCTGAACATCGCGCAGGACGCGGCCTTCTGGCAGTCGGTGGGTTACACCCTGCTCTACACCGCGATCGTGACGGTGCCCATCCTCGTCTTCGGGTACCTGATGGCCGTCGTCGTCCGGGCCAACCGGCGGGGGTCCACCGCGCTGCGCACCATCTTCTTCCTGCCGTACGTGATCGGTCTGAGCACTCTGAGCTTCCTCACGGTGCTGGAGGCGCAGCCCGGCAGCGGCGGGATCAACGCGATCCTCAAGGGCCTCCACATCACGGACGGCCAGACCCCCTGGCTGGTCGACGCACCGCTCGCCACGGGCCTCATCTGCGTCCTGGTGATCTGGGCCGTCTCCGGCCTGACCATGGTGCTGCTGGTCTCCGGGATGCAGGGCATTCCGCGCGAGCTCTACGAGTCCGCCGAGATCGACGGCGCGTCATGGTGGGGCCGGGAGTTCCACATCACCATCCCGATGCTGCGGCGCACGATCGGGATGAGCCTGATCCTCTCGGTGATCGGGTCCTTCCTGGCGTTCAGCCAGTTCTACATCCTCACCCAGGGCGGACCGGGAAGGGCGACGACGCCCATCGTGCTCTACATCTACAACCGGGCCTTCGTGCAACTGCAGGTCGGAGCCGCGACGGCACTCTCGATCGTCCTGGTGATCGTCGTGGCGCTCATCAGCGCCGGACAGTTCTGGCTGCTGCGCGAGCGCGACTGAGGGAGAAACGACATGGCGACAACCGTTGAACGCCCCGCCGCCGCCCCCGCGCGGCCGGGCAGGGCAGCACCTTCCGGCCGGGGCGGGCGGGCCGAGAACAGCACCAAGCGCACCCTCTATGTCGTGGCCGCGATCCTGGCGGTCGTGGTCTTCGTGGTTCCCCTGGTCTGGTCCGTGCTTCGCGCCTTCCAGCCGGCCTCCGTCATCACCGCGCCGCCCGGCGCGTCCTCCTTCACGAAGCTGACGCTCGCCAACTTCCGGGGTCTGGCGAGCGAGGGCCACATCCTGCGCGCGGTCGGCAACAGCCTGATCGTGGCCATCAGCACCGCGATCCTCACGACGCTGCTGGCGACGAGCGCCGGCTACGGGTTGGGGCGGTTCCGCTTCCGCGGCGCGAACGTCGCCTTCGCGCTCATCCTGGTGACCCTCATGATCCCGTTCCAGGCGATCCTGACGCCGCTGTTCCTCGAGCTGAACGCCATGCACCTGACCAACAGCCTGCTCGGGCTCGTCCTGTTCTACGCGACGGTGAACCTGCCCTTCGGCGTGTTCGTCATGCGGACGACCTTCGCGTCGATCCCGGTGGCTCTGGAGGAGGCCGCTCGCGTCGACGGTGCCGGAACGCTGCGGACCTTCAACCACGTCCTGCGCCCACTGGTCGTGCCCGGCATGGCGACGACCGCGCTGTACGCGTTCCTCGCGGCGTGGACGGAGTTCCTCGGGGCCCTGACCTTCCTCACCAGCCAGAATCTGTACACGTTGCCCGTGTCCCTGGTGAACCTCCAACTGCAGGCGTACGGGCAGGTCAACTACGGGTTCCTCGCCGC
>Ga0157369_10011473_pt1 | contig 10062 bp, 9 predicted proteins | sample C25metaG_FD_113461 | JGI IMG/M metagenome (GOLD analysis project Ga0157369, IMG submission 113461) | Corn rhizosphere microbial communities from Kellogg Biological Station, Michigan, USA - C2-5 metaG | ecosystem: Host-associated > Plants > Roots > Rhizosphere > Soil | place: USA: Michigan...
GAATATATCCCTTGGCAAAAATTCCGCGTGCGATATATCGAGATGGATATCTTGCTTATGCCTGGGAGCGCGATTGGATGAATGGTATGACTCGACGTTCCTATGTTTTTCAAGGGTTGATGACCGTCCTCGCAGCCTCCTTGTCTCTCGCCTTGCTGGCTGCTCCGGCCGCGGCGGATGGGAAGGTGACGGTGGTTGCTGCAGCCAGCATGAAGAATGCGCTCGACGCTGCCAACAAGGCCTATGGCAAGCCGGTGACCGCCTCCTATGCGGCAAGCTCGGCGCTCGCCAAGCAGATCGAAAGCGGTGCGCCGGCAGACGTGTTCGTCTCCGCGGATCTCGACTGGATGAACTATCTGTCCGGCAAGGCTCTGGTGAAGGAAGACACAAAGTCCAACTGGCTCGGAAATCAAATCGTGCTGGTCGCGCCCAAAGAGAATGCCGCACCGGTCGATATCATCAGGGGTCTCGACCTTGCCCGGCTTCTGAACGGCGGCAAGCTTGCCATGGGTGAGCCGAATTCGGTTCCTGCGGGCAAATACGCAAAGTCGGCGCTGGAAAAGCTCGGCATCTGGTCGTCGGTCGAAAAAAGCGTCGCCGGTGCCGAAAGTGTGAGGGCAGCCCTCGCGCTGGTGTCGCGGGGAGAAGCGCCTTACGGCATCGTCTATGCAACCGATGCCGCTGCCGATCCGGGTGTCGCGGTGGTCGGAACCTTCCCTGCGGACAGCCACGCGCCGATTATCTACCCGATTGCGATTCTCTCGGATTCAAAATCGCCGGATGCCGCGGGTTATCTCGATTACCTGAAGTCCGCCAAAGCCGCGCCTTTCTTCGAAAAGGAAGGCTTTACGGTTCTGAAGTAAGCCAGTTTGACTTGGCCCCCTTGGGCTGATGTCTGAAGGGAAGCAGCGTTGGACTGGTTGGTACTCAGCGAGGAGGAATGGACGGCGGTGCGCCTGAGCCTTCGGGTCTCGAGCGTGGCCGTCCTTGTCAGCCTGCCCCTCGGCATTCTCGTCGCCTATGTCTTGGCGCGCGGAAAATTCTGGGGCAAATCGATCCTCAACGGCATCGTGCTTCTGCCGCTGATCCTGCCGCCTGTTGTGACCGGGTTCCTGTTGCTCATCGTCTTCGGAAGACGTGGCGTGGTGGGCTCGTTCCTCGCGGACTATCTCGGCATCGTCCTCTCCTTTCGCTGGACGGGTGCCGCCCTTGCCTGCGGGGTGATGGGATTTCCCCTGATGGTCCGCTCGATCCGGTTGTCGATCGAGACTGTCGATCAGAAGCTGGAGGAGGCGGCCGGAACGCTTGGCGCCAGTCCCCTCTGGGTCTTCCTGACCGTTACCCTGCCGCTCATTCTTCCCGGCATTATCGCCGGTATGATCCTCGCCTTCGCAAAGGCCATGGGTGAATTCGGTGCGACGATCACATTCGTGTCCAATATCCCCGGCGAAACGCAGACGCTGTCGGCAGCGATCTACACGTTCACGCAGGTTCCCGGCGGTGATGTCGGCGCCATGCGTCTTACTATCGTGGCGATTGCGATCTCGTTTGCGGCGCTGCTCGCGTCCGAATTCATGGCCTATCTGGTCGGACGGAAGGTGGCGGTCGAATGACGATGATCGTGGACGTGCGGCAGTCGTTCAAGAGCTTCGTGCTCGACGCATCTTTCACCTCGACAGGCGGCGTGACGGCGCTGTTCGGCCGCTCGGGATCCGGTAAGACATCGCTGGTGCGCGCCATTGCCGGCCTCTCCAAACCGCAGCGCGGACGGATCGAGATCGACGGCGATGTCTTGCTTGATACCGAACGTGGCATCTTCGTGCCAATGCACAGGCGTCGCTTCGGATATGTCTTCCAGGAAGCACGGCTATTCCCGCATCTAAGCGTCCGCCAGAACCTTCTTTACGGAAAATGGTTCGCGCCCAAGTCAGGGCAGGTCGAAAATATCTCGCATGTCGTCGAACTGCTCGGCATCGGTCCGCTCCTCGACCGCCGGCCGGGCAACCTTTCCGGTGGCGAAAAGCAGCGCGTGGCGATCGGCCGAGCGCTTTTGTCGTCACCCAGACTGCTCCTGATGGACGAACCACTCGCAGCGCTCGACGACGAGCGAAAGGCCGAAATCCTGCCCTATCTGGAGCGGATGCGCGATGAGACCGCGATGCCCATCGTCTATGTCAGCCATTCGGTCGCGGAAGTGGCGAGGCTCTCGGACCGCGTCGTGATGATGAGCGACGGTCGGGTGGAGATATCAGGCACACCGTCGGACGTGCTGTCCGGCAGCCAAGTGCTGGCCACAGAGCGCCGCGAAGCCGGCGTGGTGCTTTCCGGAACCGTCGAAGCAATCGATTCGGCGCATGGCTTGGCGACTGTGCGGCTTTCGTCCGAAGTTCTCGTCGTTTCGAACGCGCGGGCGCAGGTTGGACAGAGCGTCAGGCTCCATGTGCCGGAGCGAGATGTGATGCTCGCCACCAGGAAGCCCGAAGGGCTGAGCGCCCTCAACATTCTGGAAGGGCAGATCGCCCAGATGGATGCTGAAGGGGAGGGCATGGTGCGCGTCAAGATCCGGTGTGGCGAAGACGTGGTGCTTGCCCGGATCACCGGCCTGTCGGTTGAGCGTCTTGCACTTCAAGCCGGACTTCCCGTCTATGCGGTGATCAAGACCGTCGCCCTGGCACGGTAATTGGCCGGGTAAGCTGTGCCCGAAATAAAAAGGGCCAGCGCTGGCTGACCCTTTTCGTCTGTCTATAGGCTTTAACCCGTTCGATCAGGTCGCGACACCCTGCGGGCTGTCGGCCGACCTGTCGGGTGCACGGCTGAGCATCAGGGCGACGATCGTGCAGATGGCACCCGAAATCAGGTATCCGCCGATGAAGATGATGCCGAACTGGCTCGCGAGACCGAGCGCGGTCAGTGGCGCAAAACCTGCGCCGACCAACCATGCGAGGTCGGAGGTCAGGGCCGAACCGGTGTAACGGTAAGGCTGGCTGAAGCGCGACGAAACCGAACCGGAGGCCTGACCAAAGGAAAGGCCGAGGATGGCAAAGCCGATGATGATGAATGCATCCTGGCCGGTACCGCCCGCATTCAGCAGGAACGGCGCCGTAAAGCTGAAGATGGCGATGATCACCGCACCAATGATCAACTGGCGGCGACGACCGATCCTGTCTGCAAGAAGACCGGAGATCACGACCGTCACGAGACCGAGCAAAGCACCGATGACCTGGACGAACAGGAATTTCCCGGCGCTCTGGCCACCGAAAAGTGTCACCCAGCTCAGCGGGAAGATCGTTACAAGGTGGAACATCGCGAAGCTTGCAAGCGGGGCAAAGGCGCCGAGAACGACGTCGCCCCCGTGAACGCGCAGCACTTCCAGAACCGGCTTTGCCTGCAATTCGTGCGCTTCGAGCGCATCGCCGAACTCTTTCGATGCAACAATGCGCAGACGAGCAAACAGGGCCACAACGTTGATGGCAAACGCGACGAAGAACGGATAGCGCCAGCCCCAGCTCAGGAAGTCGGCGTCGGAGAGATTGAAGACGAAATAGCCGAACAGGACGCTCGCGAGCGCAAACCCGAATGGCGCGCCGAGCTGCGGGATCATCGCGTAAAGGCCGCGGCGGTTCGGCGGTGCATTCAGTGCCAGCAGCGATGCAAGACCGTCCCAGGCTCCACCCAGCGCAAAACCCTGGCCGAGACGGAACAGCGCCAGCAGAGCCGGCGACCAGTATCCGATCGTCTCATAGCCGGGCAGGAAGGCGATCGAGGCCGTCGAGCCACCGAGCACGAGAAGGGCAATCGTCAGCTTCGTGCCGCGTCCATAGGTACGGTCGACCCACATGAAGACCACCGAGCCAACAGGACGCGCGATGAACGCGAGCGAGAAGATCGCAAACGAGTAAAGCGTGGCGGTGACCGGGTCTCCGGCAAACGGAAAGACCACGCGAGGGAAAACCAGGACCGAGGCGAGGCCGTACACGAAGAAGTCGAAAAATTCCGACATTCTGCCGATGACGACCCCGATAGCAATATTGCTCGGTTCGACCGGCTTGTCGTCGTGGATCTGCCGGGCATCCCGTTCCATCTCTGTGGATGTAGGATTGGCAAGTTGGCTCATGAATGTGTTCTCCTGCACGTCTGTTTCCACATGAGAATGTCGGGCGTACCAGCTGTCAATCAAGACGTCGCGCAAAAAGCATATTTTGGGCGGATTTTGGTGTTTTCTGAGGCACCCATGGCAACAGATGGACATTGAGGCGGAGTTGATGTTTTTGCAACGACCATCATCAATCCACACACCCCGCTTGCATTGCAGCGCGAAAAAGTTATTGCACTGCGACGAAACACCTCATGGAGATCAGTTGCTTGCTCCGTTAGGCCGACTGGACACATCGAAAGTTTCGAGCAGACCAATGTTCCCAATGTTGAAACGTCTCATCCAAATCGCTTTGCTGCCGCTTTTGGCCACCCTTTCGGGCTGCAATCTCGTCGTGATGTCGCCATCAGGCGATATCGCCAGGCAGCAGGCAGATCTGATTATCGTCTCGACCGTTCTGATGCTGCTGATCATCGTGCCGGTCGTGTTTCTCACGCTCTACTTCGCCTGGCACTATCGTCATGCGAACACCACAGCAAAATACGATCCGGAATGGCATCACTCGACACGGCTCGAAGTGGTTATCTGGGCCGCGCCGCTGGCGATCATTGTGGCGCTCGGTGCGATCACCTGGATCAGCACCCACCGTCTCGACCCGTATCGTCCTCTCGACCGCCTCGATGCGGAACGTCCGGTTCCCGCCGAAACGCGGCCTCTGACGGTTCAGGTCGTGGCGCTCGACTGGAAGTGGCTGTTCTTCTATCCCGAATACGGCATCGCCACGGTCAACGAGATGGCCGCACCGGTCGATCGCCCGATCACGTTCGAGATCACATCGAGCTCGGTGATGAACTCGTTCTACATTCCGGCGCTCGCCGGCCAGATCTACGCGATGCCGGGGATGCAGACCAAACTGCACGCCGTCATCAACAAGGAAGGCGAGTTCGAGGGGCTTTCGGCAAACTACAGCGGTGCCGGGTTCTCGCACATGCGCTTCAAGTTCCACGGCTACACGGCCGAAGGCTTCGACGGCTGGATCGCAAAGGTCAAGCAGCAGGGTACCGCACTCAACCGCGATGCCTATCTAAAGCTTGAGAAGCCGTCCGAGCGCGAGCCGATCCGCTATTTTGCGGCGGCCGACAAGGATCTCTACAGCGCGATCCTCAACATGTGTGCCGAACCGGGCAAGATGTGCATGAACGAGATGATGCATATCGACATGATGGGTGGTGCCGGCACCGAGAGCCACGAGAACCGCGCGAAACTTCAGTATGACAATCGTCGTATCGGAGATGCGGAAGGTACAAACGCCGCGACTTTCCCCGCGACTGGCACCCCTGCCAAGAGCGATGAACAGCCGCACAATGAGCAAGGTCACGGCAACCACTCGATGCCGGACACGAACAATGGCGACGCCGATCCGGCGCCTGCGCAGATCAACAATTAACGGGTTGTCCCATGTTTTCCAATCCTGACATCCTGAAGTTTATCTTCGGAAGGTTGTCCTTCGAATCACTGCCGTTTCACGAACCGATCCTGATCGTGACGTTTGCGGCCGTGTGTCTGGGCGGCATCGGCGTGGTGGGTCTCATGACCTACTTCAAGCTCTGGGGGCCATTCTGGCGCGACTGGGTTTGCAGTGTCGATCACAAAAAAATCGGCATCATGTACATCGTGCTGGCCATCATCATGCTGTTCCGCGGCTTTGCCGACGCCATCATGATGCGCGTACAGCAGGCCATCGCCTTCAACGGCAACGAGGGTTACCTCAACTCTCACCACTACGACCAGATCTTCACCGCCCATGGCGTGATCATGATCTTCTTCGTGGCGATGCCCTTCGTTACCGGTTTCATGAACTATATCGTGCCGCTGCAGATCGGCGCGCGTGACGTCTCGTTCCCGTTCCTGAACAACTTCTCGTTCTGGATGACGACGGCCGGTGCGATCATCATCATGATCTCGCTGTTCATCGGCGAGTTCGCACGTACCGGCTGGCTGGCCTATCCACCACTGTCGGGCGCTGACTACAGCCCGGGCGTCGGGGTCGATTATTACATCTGGGGTCTGCAGGTGGCGGGCGTCGGCACGACGTTGTCGGGTATCAACCTGATCGCGACAATCGTGAAGATGCGTGCTCCCGGCATGTCCTTCATGAAGATGCCGATCTTCACCTGGACGGCACTCTGCACCAACATCCTGATCGTTGCCTCGTTCCCGATCCTGACCGCAACCCTCGTGCTGCTGTCGCTTGACCGTTACGTCGGCACCAACTTCTTCACGAACGACCTCGGCGGTAATCCGATGATGTACGTGAACCTGATCTGGATCTGGGGTCACCCGGAAGTCTACATCCTGATCCTTCCGGTCTTCGGGATCTTCTCGGAAATCGTTGCGACCTTCTCCGGCAAGCGCCTGTTCGGCTATGCCTCGATGGTCTACGCGACTTGCGTGATCATGATCCTGTCCTACCTCGTGTGGCTGCACCACTTCTTCACGATGGGTTCGGGTGCTTCGGTCAACGCCTTCTTCGGCATCACCACGATGATCATCTCGATCCCGACGGGCGCGAAGATGTTCAACTGGCTGTTCACGATGTATCGCGGTCGTATTCGCTACGACGTTCCGATGCTCTGGACGGTCGGCTTCATGGTGACCTTCGCCATCGGTGGTATGACCGGCGTCATGCTGGCTGTTCCGCCTGCCGACTTCGTGCTCCACAACTCCCTGTTCCTGATCGCCCACTTCCACAACGTCATCATCGGCGGCGTGCTGTTCGGCCTTCTCGCAGGCGTCAACTACTGGTTCCCGAAGGCGTTCGGCTTCAAGCTGAACCAATTCTGGGGCAAGGTATCGTTCTGGTTCTGGTTCGTCGGCTTCTACTTCGCCTTCATGCCGCTCTACGTTCTTGGCCTGATGGGCGTCACCCGCCGCGTATCGCAGTTCGAAGATCCGTCGCTGCAGATCTGGTTCATCATCGCAGCCTGCGGTGCAGGTATGATTGCCATCGGTATCGCCTCATTCATCATCCAGATCGGCGTCAGCGTCTGGAAGCGTGATGAACTGAGGGACGAAACGGGCGACCCATGGCACGGCCGTACTCTGGAATGGTCGACGTCGTCGCCGCCACCGGACTACAACTTCGCCTTCACTCCGGTGGTCCACGATCACGACAGCTGGTACGACATGAAGAACCGCGGTTATGCGCGTCCTCTTCAGGGTTTCAAGCCGATCCACATGCCGAAGAACACCGGCACCGGCGCGATCCTCTCCGGCATCAGCGTGGCACTCGCCTTCGGCCTGATCTGGTACATGTGGTGGCTTGCTGCCCTGTCCTTCATCGCCATCATCGTTGTGTCGATCGTCCATACGTTCAACTACAACCGCGACTACTACATTCCGGCGGACGACGTTGTCGCGGAAGAGAACAAGCGGACCGAACTGCTCGCTAGGCAGGTGTGATAACCATGAGTGCTTCTAAAACAGAGACGGCGGAAAACCCGCAATTCTACCTGGAAGAAGATCATCATCCGGAGAACAGCACCAATCTTGGGTTCTGGCTCTACCTGATGAGCGACTGCCTGATCTTCGCGATCCTGTTCGCCACCTACGCTGTCGTCGGCCGCAATTATGCGGCCGGCCCATCGCCGGCGGATCTGTTCGACCTGCCGCTCGTCGCGCTCAACACCGCGATGCTGCTGTTCTCGTCGATCACCTACGGGTTCGCGATGCTTCAGATGGAGCGTGGCGCCAAGGCGGAGACGCTGTTCTGGCTGGGCGTGACCGGCGTGTTCGGTCTCGCCTTCCTGGGCATCGAGCTCTACGAATTCAGCCATCTCCTGCACGAAGGTGCCGGCCCGCAGCGCTCTGCGTTCCTGTCGGCGTTCTTCACGCTGGTCGGAACCCACGGTCTGCACGTTACCTTCGGTATCATCTGGTTGGTCACGCTGATGGTGCAGGTTTCCAAGCATGGCCTGATCCCGGAAAACCGCCGTCGCCTGATGTGCCTGTCGATGTTCTGGCACTTCCTCGACGTCATCTGGATCGGCGTCTTCTCCGTCGTTTACCTCATGGGAGTCCTCGGATGACCGACAAAGCACCCGCGCACGAAGATGCGCACGCCGCGCATCACGCCCATAGCCACGGGCACGAGGCGAGCCACGGTTCGCTGAAAAGCTATACGACCGGCTTCATCCTGTCGGTGATCCTGACGGCGATACCGTTCTGGCTTGTGATGGGAGATGTCTTCGAGAACAAGGCTGTCACCGGCGCTCTGGTTATGATCTTCGGCGTCATCCAGATCGTCGTGCACATGATCTACTTCCTGCACATGAACACCAAGTCCGAAGGCGGCTGGACGGCGATGGCACTGATCTTCACGATCGTCATCGTGGTCATCGCTCTCTCCGGCTCGCTCTGGGTCATGCACCATCTCAATGCAAACATGATGGTCATGTCGCCGGAGATGATGAAGAACATGCCTTGAGGCGGTCATGAGACCGGTTGAGACAGACACCAATCAAAGTGGCGCGGGTCATTCCGCGCCACTTTCCCGTTCTCGCTCCCATATCATGCGGGCGTTTCTGGTCTTCGCGGCGCTGATTTTCGTGGCGCTCGGATCCTGGCAGGTGCAACGCCTGTTCTGGAAGCTCGATCTTATCGCAAGGGTCGACGCCCGTGTGCATGCAACGCCGGTGGCACCTCCGGCAGCCGGCCAGTCACCTGACGATATCGAATATCTCCACGTCGCCATCTCCGGGTCCTTCGATCACACGAAGGAAGCGCTGGTTCAGGCCGTGACGAAGCTCGGGCCCGGATACTGGGTCGTGACGCCGCTGAAGCTTGAAGACGGCAGGACGATCCTGATCAATCGCGGCTTCGTGCCCCCTGACCGCAGGGATCCCTCAACCCGGGTTGAAAGCCAGACCGTCGGCGAAGCCGCCGTCACAGGTCTTGTCCGCCTCTCCGAACCCGGCGGCGGCTTCCTGCGGGAGAACGATCCGGGCAACGAGCGTTGGTATTCGCGCGATGTCGCAGCGATCAGCGCGTCGCGCGGTCTTCAGGGCGTCATGCCCTATTTCATCGATGCGGACGCAACGTCGAACCCGGGTGGCTATCCGGTCGGCGGCCTGACCGTCATCCAATTTCCCAACAGCCATCTGAGTTACGCACTGACCTGGTTTGCGCTCGCAATCATGTCTCTCGGTGCTGCGATCTTCTTCGGACGCTTGCAGCGCGCGGCCGGTTGATCCGCAACGATTTCATCTTGAGGAGAACGCGCCTTGGATACTCCCGCCATCAACGATATTGGCCTCGATTCTGATGTCGAGATCGCGGTTCGCCAGGAACTGACGCTCGTCGCACTTGGCAAGTTGCCAGCCGATACGGCGCTTCGGGTAGGCCGGCTGCTCGATGTCAGCACGCGGACATGGCGCACCGATCAGGAAATCATCATCAAGGGCCGCCGCATTGCCTATGTCGGCGATGCGGGATCCTATCCGGGCACCGTCGCTCACCGGGTGCATGAACCCGATCTGGCTGCCATTCCAGGGCTTGGAGAGGTGCACAAGCATATCGAAAGCTCGCATTTGACACCGGAATGGGAAGCAGCACTCGTTCTTCCCCGCGGCAATACCTGGACCTGTGAGGCAAGCCATGAGTTTTCGAACGTCAACGGCGCAAAGACGCTCGAATTCTGGCTGAAGGCCCGCGCCGCCGGCTCGCCGCTCAAGATCTTCCCGCTGCCCGGATCGGCCGTGCCGCCCACCGGTTATGAGCATGGCGGCGGGTATCTCGGTTATGACGAGCAAAAGCAGTTCATGTCCGAAAGCCTGATGGTTGCGGGCCTCGACGAGGTGATGGACTGGCCGGGCGTGTGGGACAGAACCAGCCCTTCCTACGACCGCCTCTGGGGCATGATCCGAGCAACGTTCGAGAAGCGCGGAGTCGTTGAAGGTCACGCGGCGGGC
>Ga0157369_10011474_pt1 | contig 10062 bp, 8 predicted proteins | sample C25metaG_FD_113461 | JGI IMG/M metagenome (GOLD analysis project Ga0157369, IMG submission 113461) | Corn rhizosphere microbial communities from Kellogg Biological Station, Michigan, USA - C2-5 metaG | ecosystem: Host-associated > Plants > Roots > Rhizosphere > Soil | place: USA: Michigan...
GCCTCCGCTAGCTAGCGGCGCTTGGGCCGCCAGTCTCGAACGAGAGCTGTCGCGGGAGGGTTCCCAATTTGAGATGAGTCAAGTGGCGCAACAGCCACTAGCAAACTGCATCCACTCGATCGGTAAAACTGCCAATTTCCCCGGTCATCTAGAGGGATGGTGGGGCCGAGGGCTCTACCTTGAGCGTCTCAGGGCAACTCGAGACGTCTCTACGCTTTTGTATTTTCTAAACGCAGCGTAATCGGTCGTCTCCTGTGGTCCTGCTTAATCCCACTCCAGCCGCATGCTTGGGTGGACTCAAATGAAGGACGAGGAGGTTAGATTGTGCTCACCGCAATAGAAGTAAAAAATGCGAAACCCGGACGGCACGCAGATGGTCGCGGGCTGTACCTGATGGTGCGGCCGAGCGGTTCGCGGTCTTGGGTTGTACGGGCGCAGAAAGACGGCAAGAGGCGGGATTTCGGTATCGGCTCGGCTTCCACCGTTTCCTTGGCGCAGGCTCGCGCCATGGCTGCGGAACTGCGGGAGCGGTTCAAGATGACGATGACGAAGGTTCTCCGGGATCTTGGATTCGAGAAAGTTACGGTACACGGCTTCTGCAGCAGCTTTACAGATGGGCTGCGGAGAAGGCGAGATTTCCGAAAGAGGTGGTGGACAAAGCCCTGGCCCACAAGCTCGTCAATCGGGTCGAGGCTGCATACCACCGGACCGGCTTCTTTGAGCGGCGGCGTCGGCTGACGCTCTCCTGGGCGGAATGTTTAGGGCAGAAGCTGCCGACCTCCGGCGCGCCAAGTTCGACAGCTCGGAGATCCTCACGCGAGATCATCAGCCGGTAGCGAGCTTCGCGACTTGGACGGTGCCCACCTATTTGTGTGATCTGGTTGATAAATAAGCATTGCTATTGCCTCAACCCATATTAGGCTGCCCTCGCGCCGGCGCCGTTGGGCACCGGGGGGTGGGGGCTATTATGTCGAATTCGACCGTCATCGTTCTTGATATTGATGGTAAAGGCATCATGACTGAGGATCTTGGCAATGCCAAGGTCCGCTACGATTGGGACGGCGACGGACTAGCCGACCAAACGAGCTGGATCGGCTCGACAAATGCGTTCCTGTTCCTGGACCGTGACGGCAACGGAACCGTCACGGACTCTTCCGAGCTGAGCTTCTGGCCGACGGCTGACGCTGCGGGGGCGTCAGCTTCACTCCTCAGCTTCTTGGACAGCAATCATGACGGGGCGATCGCGGCGGCAGATGCCGACTGGAGCAGTCTGAAAATTTGGGAAGACAAGAATGGAAACGGCGTTGCGGATATCGGTGAGATCCTGACGCTAGACGCGGCGGGCATTCGCTCCATCTCCGATGCTCTCACGGCGGGCACGGGCGCGCCTAGTGAGAACTCGGCAACAACGCTGGCCACCGGGAGCTTCACCCGCACCAATGGCACAACCCAAAGTCTTTCCGAAGTGTCACTCGGCTATGTCTCCGTGCCTGTTGACGGTCTCCCGAAGATCGATTTTCTCGACCAGTCGTTCGACCTCAAGGAGAAGAAATATCGCCTGACCGCGAAGAACGGACAGGCCATGGTGGCCGGCAAGCATCTCGGCCCCCTAGACAGCCGGGCCGGCGGTCTTGGCGGGGCGGCCGCTTTGACATTCAAGCACGGCAGCGTTGGAATGCTGAGCGCGCTCGCAGTCGACTTGGACGGCAATGGCGTGTCCCTCGTGCGCCGGACGAAATCGCACGCCTTCTTCGACATGAACGGCGATGGTGTTGCCGACGACACAGGCTGGATTTCGAAGAGGGACGGTTTTCTCGTCATCGACCGCAACAACGACGGTGTCATCAGTGGGCCGTCCGAGCTCTCCTTCCTATCGGAAGACCAGTCAGCGACGAGCAGCCTCGCGGGCCTGCTCTCCCTGGATTCAAACGGCGATAAGATCCTCGACAAGAAGGACGCGCGCTTCGGCGAGCTTAAGATTTGGGTAGACGCCAACGGCAACGGCGTGAGCGATCAGGGTGAGTTGAAGACGCTTTCCGAACTCGGAATCGTGTCGATCGATCTCACCGGCCATAACCTGACCGGAAGCGCAAAAATCGGCGACAATCTTCTGCTCGCGACCGCGACGTTCACTCGCGAGAACGGCACGGTGGGAACGATCGGGGACGCGGCCCTTTCTTTCGTCCCGCACGCGCCGGCGAAACCGGTTTTAACTGCCGTCGCTGCTTCGGCGCAGCCGCAGACCTCGCCAGTAGACCCTGTAGGGACTGCGCCTTGGAGTGGTGCTCTCAGCACGGCTGCCAATCAGTTCGCGAGTGCCATCGCAGCATTCGGAGCCCAGGCGTCAACCGGCAATCTTGATGGCGAGAGGGAGATGCTGCCGCGAATGCACAGCCTGCTGGCTTCGGCAGCGAAGCCTTGAGGCGCTGCGCGGCGCCGGTCGGCGGCAGATTGGGGCGGCGGCCGACTGTCACAGACGCGCGGTATCTTATTCGAAGATTTGGCAAATAGCGTATTTTCAAACGGAAAAGCAGCGGGGTGATGGGTTCAAATATGTTTCGGTGGTTGCTCGTGGCGCCGGTTGCGGCGTCCATTCTTTTCTCTGCGGCTGAAGGAGCGGTACCGGGCGGCGGAGTCGTTGTCCTGGAGGGACGATTCGGGACCCTCGGCTCACGATCCTTTCTCGACATCACAGCGCGTCTTCGTGAGCTTTGCGCGAATGGCAGCGAACGATGCGACGTCTTCTGCTCGGAAACGAGCTTCGGCCGCTATGCCTTGGGCCGACGCCCGATCTGCCGAGTCCTGTATCGGTGCCCCGATCTCAGCACCCGTTCCGCCGAAGCCGCGCGCGAGGAGATCATCTTCATCCGCTGCGGGGAGGCGTCGTCCGATTCGCCGTTCGACGGTCGTTCCATGACCGCCGACAATCCCTGATCCAAACCGATGCGTTTTGCCTCTGGCCTCTTCGTCGCCGGCCTTTGCCTCTCCACGGCGGCTGCAGCCTTCCCCTTCTTTCCGAAACATCCGCGGATTGCACGCCATCGGACGGAAATAAGCGACTGGCGGCTCGATGTGTCGACCAACCCGTTCTCCGGAAATGTCGTGTGCCGGCTGCGTGAGCGGCACGGCGAGGCAGTCTATCAGCAGGGCGCGATTGGATTCCGGTTCCGGGCGAGCTGGGACGTCGAAAACGCGATCTATCGAGTGGATGGCGGAGCGCCACGCACATGGCGCAACGATCTTCCGGAGCTTGTCCATCTGGGCACTCCGATCGACACCGGTGGCATCGATAACCCAACGCAGGGCATCGTCTGGATTCCCTTGTCCCGACTGGAGGGCGCCAACGCGATCGTGATCCAGCCGCGTCCGGATCGGGCGCAGCGTACCTTCCACTTCGCGGGTTTTCGGGGTCTTTATGAGGATGCGGTTGCGAGGGGCTGCACGCCGGACAGCCGGTTCGTCCGGTGAAGCCGGTGCTGCGGTCCGCCAGCTGCGGAATCGCCCTGATGCTGTTCGCGCCGACGCCTCTTCCCGCCGCGCCGACCGGGCGACCCGCAACTGGGGCGACTTACGTGTCTGACAGGTGGCGGTTGCCGTCTTTCGAAACGCCGCCCGAGCCGGCTCCTACCGAAACTCTGGCCGACGCTCTCGCCGACGCCTATCGCTCGGCGCCGGAGCTCCAGGTGCAACGCTACGAGTTGCGCGCGACGGATGAAGATTACGCCCAAGCGCTGTCGGAGCTTCGTCCAACCACCCGACTGGAGGTGACGGGCGATTATAGCCGGACGGTGCCAGGGCGAACGAACCAGTCCAAAACCAACATCTATTCAAACCAGGGCGTCGGGAACTTCATCGTCGAGCAGCCGCTCTATACCGGCGGCCAGGCGACCGCCGACATTGCGACCGCCGATGCCGCGATCCGGGCAGGACGCGCCCAGCTGCGAACCGCAGAGGGGGACTTGTTCCTGAAGGTCATCACCGCTTACGCGGATGTCCGCCGAGACAGCCGATCGCTTGCGCTACGAGCGGCCAATCTGAAGCAGATCGGAGCGACGCTCGACGAGGTGAAGGCGCGCCGCGAGGCGGGCGAACTGACTCGCACCGACGTTGCCCAGACCGAAACCGAACTCGATCTGGCTGAGGCTCAGTATAATTCCGCGGACGAACAGTTGGAGCAGGACCGCGCGACTTATGCTGCGCTCGTTGGCCACGATCCCGGCGTTCTGGCGCCAGAGCCGGCGCTGCCCCAATTCCCATCGTCCGTGGATGCGGCCTTCGCAACAGCAGGGCGCCTGAGTCCCGACCTGAAGCAGGCGATCGAGACGGAACGAAGCTCTCGCGCTCGTATCGCCGCCGCGGCAGCGCAGGGACGGCCGCGCCTCAGCGTGACAGGAACTGCGGGCCTGAACGGCCGCGCCGAACCGTTCTACCTACACAACGAGGACCAGGTGCTCGCGGGTCATGTCGTATTGACGGTGCCTCTGACTAATGGAGGCCGGGTCGGCTCGCTGGTCGCACAGGCACGCGACCGCAACTCCGCTGACCGGGTGCGGATCGAAGGCGTACGGCGACAGGTGGTGCAGGCGATCGTCACCGCCTGGAACGGGGTCGCGACCGCCCAGCGAAACCTTACGGTTGGCTCGGCCCAGATCGAGGCGGCTCGGGTCCTCAACGAAGGCACGTTCGAGGAATATAGAGCCGGACTTCGTTCGACCTTCGATGTGCTGTTCGCGCAAGGAAGGCTGCGCGATTCTGAAATCGCGTTGGTCGAGGCCCGGCGCGACCTCTACGTCGCGGAAGCCACTTTGCTTCGGCAAATCGGGATGCTGGAGGCGCGCTCGCTTCTGACCGGCACAGAATTGTACGACCCGGATGCCGATCTTCGGCACGCGAAGGGCCGCGGCGCCTTGCCCTGGGATCCGGCGATACGCGCACTGGACCGCATTGAGCGGCCGGTGCCGCATCAGGATGGGCTCCAGCAGCCGCCGATTTCCACGGGACGAATCACGCTTGCGCCCGCTTCCCCGCTCCCTGCGGCGAACCCCGAGCGCTCGTCGCCCGACGTGCCGATCGGCGGGACCAGCGGAGCGCCCGTCCCGCCGGCTATTCTGAAATGGCCATGATGAACGAGAACGAAACTATCGAGACCTCGAACGTCGCCGACGAGAGCGGCCTCATCGCTTTCGCGGCCTTGCTCGCAATGCACCGGATCGCCGCCGATCCGACCCAGCTGCGGCATACGCTTGGGCATCATCATCCGATCGGTTCCGGCGACCTGCTGCGCCTCGCTAAGTCCCAGCCGGACGTGCGAGTTCGTGCGATACGCACGTCCTACGCGAAGCTTGGCCGGACACCGCTGCCGGCTCTCGCAAACGGACCTGGCGGGTGGTTCGTCCTCGGCCGCGTCGAGGGCGACGAGGCGCTCATCCAGCTGACTGCAGCCGTAGAGGGCGAGCGGGGGCTGCCGATCCGAAAGGTGACTCGCGATCAGCTGGAGGCAATGTGGTCGGGCGAACTCGTCCTCCTCACCACCCGGGAGAGTGTTCTGGGTGCAGGACGCCGGTTCGACGTCAGCTGGTTCATCCCCCAGATCGTCAAATATCGCCGGCTCATCGGCGAAGTGCTGCTGATCACCCTCGGACTAAACCTGCTCGGCCTGGCGGCGCCGCTATTTTTTCAGAATGTGGTCGACAAAGTTCTGGTCCACGACACGCTCGATACGCTCACCGTCCTTGCCGTCGGTTATGTCGCGGTGTCGGTTTGGGAGACCGCGTTCGGGTGGCTGCGTACCCGGCTCTATTCCGAGACGAGCCAGAAGATCGACGTGGAGCTTGGCGCCAAGCTGTTCCGCCATCTGCTTGGTCTTCCGATCGGCTATTTCGAAGCACGGCGGGTGGGCGACATCGCCATGCGCGTGCGCCAGCTTGAGACCATTCGCGAGTTCCTGACCAACGCCTCTTTATCGGTACTGGTCGACCCGGTCTTCACCATCGTTTTCCTAGTGGTGATGTGGATCTATTCGGTGAAGCTGTTCCTCATCTCCGTCCTGACCATCCCCGCCTACATCGCCGTTGCCGTTTTTGTAACCCGGCCGCTTCGCGCGCGGGTCGAGGAAAAATTCGAACGCGGCGCGGCCAATAATGCGCTGCTGGTCGAGAGCATCGGTGGTATCCAGACGGTGAAGGCGGGAGCGGTCGAACCGCAATGGCAGGACCGCTGGGAACGTCAGCTCGCTGGCTACAGCGCCGCCAGCCAGCGTGTAATCAACCTCGGCAATTCCGGAAGCCAGCTGATCCAGCTGATTTCGAAACTGAACCTCGCCGCAATCCTTTATTTCGGGGCCAAGGCGGTGATCGATCACGATATGACGGTCGGCGGCCTCGTCGCGTTCAACATGTTCGCGCAGCGCGTCTCCGGGCCGGTTATCCGGATGGCGCAGCTGTGGCAGGATTTCCAGCAGGTGCGGATTGCCATCGCGCGCCTCGGCGACGTGCTCAATCAGCCGGTGGAGCCGGGGGCGGGGAGCCGCACCGCACTCCCGGCGATCCGCGGCGACATCCTCTTTGACGGGGTCAAGTTCCGCTATGGTCTTGAAGGGCCATGGACGCTGGATGACATCCATCTTGCAATCCCGGCCGGCAAGTCGCTCGGGATCGTCGGCTCGTCGGGTTCCGGCAAATCGACTCTGACGAAGGTCCTCCAGCGCCTCTATGTTCCGCAAGGGGGCAGGGTTCACATCGACGGCGTCGACATCGCCCAGATCGACCCCGCCTGGCTGCGCCGGCAGATCGGCGTCGTCCTGCAGGAAAACCTGCTGTTCAACCGCTCCATTCGCGAGAACATCGCGCTTTCGAACCCGGCGATGCCGCTCGAGCAGGTTGTACGCGCGGCCGAGCTTGCCGGCGCGCACGATTTTATCGTGCGGATGCCGGCGGGCTATGACACGCTGATTGAGGAGCGCGGCGCAAACCTCTCCGGTGGGCAGCGGCAGCGGCTCGCAATAGCCCGGGCTCTGGTGACGGGACCCCGAATTCTGATTCTAGACGAGGCGACCTCGGCGCTTGATGCTGAGAGTGAAGAGATTATCCAGGCGAACCTCAAGGCGATCTCAAAAGGCCGAACAGTGCTGATCATCGCCCACCGCCTATCCGCCGTTCGACGGTGTGATCATATCATTGCGCTCGAAGCAGGCCGGATCGTCGAACGCGGCACACACGATGAACTGCTTCGAGCGGGGGGACGCTATGCCGACCTTCACCGCCGCCAGACCGGCCTTGCGATGGCGGAGGTCCAGTGAACGCGATCGGCCATCACTGGCGCGTGATCCGCGAGGCTCTGCGGGCGGACAAGGAGCGGCGCAGGGCGCGTAGGCCGTCGCTGGAGTCGGAGTTCCTGCCGGCGGCATTGGAAGTGGTTGAGCGGCCGGTCTCGCCAACCGGGCGGCGTACAGCTTGGGTCCTCCTCGTCTGCCTTGTCGGAACTTTGCTGTGGCTGGTCGTTGGCCGCGTCGATGTAGTCGCTTCGGCGCCCGGAAAAATCATCCCGTCCGGCAGCGTCAAGATCGTTCAGTCGGCGGGGACCGGCGTCGTTCGCGCCATCTATGTGAAGGACGGCGACATTGTTCACAAGGGACAGCTGCTCGTCGACCTGGATCCAACCCTTTCCGGCGCTGAACTTGAGGAGGCGCGGAAGGGACTTTTGACCGCCGAACTGGATGCTGCGCGAAACCAGGCAATTGCCGACGCGCTGGCGGGACGAGGGGTGCACTTTGTGGCGCCGGACGGCACTCCACCCGATATCGCGGAAACGCAACGGCAGCTGATCGATGCACAGGTCGGCGAGGTCGAGGCCAATATATCCAGCCTTAACGCTGCACGAAATTCGTCCTTGTCCGATGCAGAGGCGGCGGCCGCGCAGCGGCGCAAGCTCGACGCTACTGTGCCCATCCTGGATCACGAGCTCGAGGCGATGAACCGCCTCGATGCCCAAGGCTATGCGCCGGGGCTGCGACTGCTCGAGCTGCAGCGCCAGCGCCGCGGCGAGGCTGGCGATCGCGATGTCGCCGCTGCCCAGGAAGCCAAAGGCCGCTCGGACGCGCAAAAGCTTGCGCGGCAGATAAGCGAGACTCGGGAGCAAGCGCGCCGAATCGCGCTCACCGATCTTGCCAAGGCCGAGAGCGAAGTGATCCTGCGCCGCGAAGAAGTGACCAAGGCCGAGCGCAAGACCGTTCTTCAGCGGCTGACGGCCCCGGCCGACGGCACCGTCCAGCAACTCGCGATCCACACGATTGGCGGTGTCGTCGAGCCGGCGCGGGCGCTGATGGTGATTGTCCCGCTTGAGGGCGGCCTTGAGGTCGAGGCGCACGTCCTCAACAAGGATGCCGGTTTCGTTCACGATGGCCAGAAGGTGGCGGTGAAGATCGAGGCCTTCCCGTTCACGCGTTACGGGAGCGCGCCCGGAGTGGTCGAATCCTTGAGCCGCGACGCCGTCCCAGATCAGAAGCTTGGCGCGACATATACCGCTCGGATCCGGCTCACTCGCCCATATATGATGATCGATGGGCAGCGTGTCGGCCTCACCTCCGGCCTTAGTGTCACCGCCGACATCCGGACAGGTTCGCGGCGGATCATTTCCTGGCTGCTGAGCCCAGTGCGGACGTCCGTCGCGCAGGCGGCACGGGAGAGATAGCGGCATCAGCCTGTATTGAGCAATGTTAAGAACCCGAGCGATGGAGATTTAAATGTCGAAGAAAACCAAGACGGAGACGGCAGCGGAAAACCAGAAGCCGGCGGCGAAGGCGAACGGCGCAAGCAACGGCGCGGCCGTTGAGGCCGGTGCCTCTGCCTCCGCTCCTTCGCCCGAGCTGCTCGCGAAGATTGGGGAGCTGCGGTCGAAGATCCAGATCAGCGTCGGCCAGATCATCCTCACGATCATGAACCTGCCGCGCTACCGGCATCAGACGCTCGCCGACTTGAATCACATCCTGATCAACCCGCTGCTCCGCGACCGGCTTGCCATTGCGCACCGCAGCGTCACGGCGGACGATGGCTCGACCAAGGCCGACGAGGAGAATGTCGCCGGCATCGCCATCTGGGCGACAGTTTCGGACGAGGTGGACTCGAAGATCGCCGAGCAGGTGAAGGCCGGCGTGTTCCCGGTGCGGCTCGGCAGCGACGACTGGGCGAGCGGCGAGCAGGTCTGGCTACTCGATGTCATCGCCGCAGACCGCCAGGCAGCGACCGCTGTGCTGACGAACTTCCGCCAGGTCGCCGGCGACAAGCAGATCAAGGTCCATCCGATCGTCGGCCGCCTGATCGACCCGAAGGTTCTCGAGCGGTTGCGGGTAGGCAGCGATGCCGCGCCAGCGGAGAATGCATCCGCCAAGTGAGGGATCGCGGTCCAGTAGGGGGCCACGGAAGTTTGCTAAGTTTGCTGACCAACGCGCGAGCGCGCGTGAGAGCGAGCCATCGGGCTTTCTTCGACCTGAGATGCGCTCCGGCCCAGCTGGTCCAGCACGAAAGTTCACAAAGTTCACTAGCCTATGCGTGCGTGCGCGCGACGCGGAAGCTGACGTGAAGTGAAGGAGCCGTCACGGGAGTGAATCCCGTGACGTCGATCGGCTTCGCTTCGCGACCCGTCGGCCGGCTCTCCAGCTCTCTCGACGCAGCTTCGCCGCGCTCGGGCTTTCGAGCGGAAGTTGGCAGCGACATGTGCGTGCGCGGGCGCGTACGTGAGGCGAAGCTCGAAGGCGGCGTTGGTCTGTCACTTAGTGCCTCCAGTGGAACAGGAGGCAAGGCAGCTATCTCAAACCGACAGTTGTAGGACAGAGATTTCATACCCCGAACGCCGGCCGGTTGAGCGGAGGCTGGGTATAATCTCAATTAATTTCGTGTTTTAGCGACACGGCGCACGAATCCCCATTGACGAATGTTAAGGATGCGGTAGCCTCCAGATTAACAGGGGGGCCTGTTGCGCAGCGGTAAGCTCGGCCGTTGCGGTGACCGGGTTAGCGAGCGCCTTTCCATATCGATCGGCACCCAATGACCGCCGCCCCGGGGCAAC
>Ga0157369_10011475_pt1 | contig 10061 bp, 10 predicted proteins | sample C25metaG_FD_113461 | JGI IMG/M metagenome (GOLD analysis project Ga0157369, IMG submission 113461) | Corn rhizosphere microbial communities from Kellogg Biological Station, Michigan, USA - C2-5 metaG | ecosystem: Host-associated > Plants > Roots > Rhizosphere > Soil | place: USA: Michigan...
GTCGGGCGCATCAATCTCAGGCAAACAACACATGATAGATTTCAGATGCTCTGTAGCCTTATCGACAGAATTGCCGGTACTAAACATATTCAATAAGTGGCTTTTCAACTTTTCGTCCTGCTCGTAAACTATGGTATTTTTAGAATTATCCAGCAGGTCGTCCGGATTTATCATACGCGTTAGTGGAAAAACCTGTCCGTTTAATTTTAAGGCATAGCCCATCACCAAAGCATCCGGATTACAAGGTACCGGTATCAGGTCGTTCTCGTTAAAAATATCGGTTTGCTCCAGTATGGCGCTTCTAACTTCAGTTAACGTATATCTATCAGTTTGGCTGTTAAAGTTCTCCAATCTACCAGCCTGTTGCGTCGGCTGGAAAGTCACACCACGCACACAAGGCTGCTTCAAAGCGTATTCAATAATCTCTCCTATCTCGTCGGTATTTAAACCTTTTTGCAGCGTCACAACAAGTGTAGTCGACAAGTTATATTTATTCAGATTAGCCAAAGCATTGGTTCTGATCTCTCGCAAATCCTCGCCGCGTAATTGCTCCAAAGCCTCTTTTTTAAATGAATCAAACTGAAGGTATATCTCAAAATCAGGCATGTAAGTAGCAAGACGCTGCACAAAACTTTCATCCTTAGCTATGCGGATACCATTAGTATTAAGCATCAAATGCCGTATAGGTTTTGTTTTGGCGATGTCCAGTATCTCAAAAAACTGCGGATGAACTGTAGGTTCGCCGCCGCCTATTTGCACTACATCCGGCTCTCCTTCATTAGCTACTATCACGTCCAGCATTTGCTCAATCTCCTCAAGTGTACGGTGACGGCCATAATTAGGCGACGACATAGCGTAACAAGTCGGGCAACTCAGATTGCAGCGATCAGTTACCTCAACTACCGTCAAGCAAGAATGTTGTTCATGATCCTGGCACAAGCCACAATCATATGGGCAACCATAATGCGTCTTGGTATTGAATTTAAGCGGCATTTCGCTGCGCTTAGCATAGTTGCGGCAGTTTTTGTAATAGTTAATATCGGTTGCTATCAATACCTTTTCAAAGCCATGCTCGCGACAATTTTTGAGCATATACACCTTGCCATCCTCAAAAACAATCTTTGCGTCAACGCGCTTTAAACAAGTTGAACAAATGCTTTGGGTAAAATCATAATAGATATATGGACGCTCAGGCATATAGATAAGGTTCGGTTAGTTTTGAAGGATAAATAAAAACTTTATAATAATACAAAATACCGCCAATACACGCTAATTGAATGACAGATAATCCGAAACTAAAAAACGGATCCAATTTAATAAACTCGACGGCAAACCTAAAAATCAGATAGCTTACCATAAAAACTTTAAACCTGGAGCCATTGCTAAACCGATATTTTCTCTCATAAAGCCATAACGACAACCATAACACTAGCCAAAATAATATTTCATACAGGTTTGTAGGATGTCTGCGGATGCCGTCACCAAAATCAATGGCCCATGGTAGCGACGAGGGAATCCCCACCGTACCATCTTCCAATCCGGCTAAAAAACAACCTATGCGACCAATAATCATGGCCAGGATAAGCGGGTATACCATGATATCTCCGGATGATGTGGTCACTCCTATTTGTTTCTTGGTAAGCTCTACCCCTATCAATCCGCCAAGAAACCCGCCTACTATAGTTTTATTACCCATAAAATAAGGCAGGTTCATTCGAACAAATTGTTGCGGATTCTCCAATACCCCCAAAATATGCGAACCCAGAAAAGCTCCAATTGCGGCTCCTATAAAAATAAGCAAGCGCTGTTCATTGTTTATTGGGTCGTCAGCGTTTCGCCGCAGGTACGCGTAGTATCTGTAGCCAATAAAATATGACAATGTTTCACAAACAAAATGCAGCGGCACATGCGACGTACCTAAAGGAATAATAACCGGGAAATGCAAAACTTTTTTACAGGCAAGATAACCATTAGCTTAAATCCGTCAAAGCGATTCTATTATGTTAAGCATCATTTGTATATTGCTGTCCTTAACTGATACACATGAAACTGAAATTTTTGCTGGCAGGCAGCATCCTGTTGTTTGCCATTACATCGCAAGCGCAAAGAAGGTCACGCAAAAGCGATAACAACGTCGAATCAAACTATATTCCATCTAATTTATTTTCGCCGGCCTTCCATACCGAAAAGGGCAATGAGTTTCATGCTGCAAACGGCGAACCGGGCCCTAAATACTGGCAGAATCATGTTGACTATGTGATTAAGGCTAATATCGATACAGTAACCAAAACACTGTCGGCTACAGAAAACATTACTTATACCAATAACAGTCCGGGTAATTTACAGTATTTGTGGCTGCAACTTGATCAAAACACTTATAAAAAAGACGCCCGCTCAAACTTTGTGACCGGCAACCAGCCTAAAGTTACAGATCATACCAGCGGCTATCAGTTAGAAACAGTTAGTATTGTATTAAACGGTAAAACTGAAGTAGTTAACTACATAGTTACCGATACCCGTATGCAAATACGTCTGCCTAAAGCTTTAACTGCGCATGGCGGGAGAATCAATCTGGCAATAAAATACCATTATACTATTCCGGGGGCGTTTGGTGGCCGTACTGATTATACTGATACCAAAAATGGCAAGATCTATGAAATTGCACAATGGTTCCCGCGGATGTGTGTTTATGACGATTCACAAGGCTGGGATACCCTACCCTTTCTGGGCAGCGGCGAGTTTTACTGCGAGTATGGCGATATCGACTATAGTGTAACTGTTCCCTGGGACATGATCGTTGCCGGTTCGGGCGAATTGGTTAATCCGGCCGAGGTGTTGACTCCAAAACAAATAGCGCGCTACAACGCTGCTAAAAACAGCGATAAAACCATCATGATCCGCTCGGCCGAGGAAGTCACTCAGGCATCATCGCGCCCGGTAAACAAAGGCACGCTGACCTGGCATTTTAAGATGTTTAATACACGCGACGTCGCTTTTGGAGCCTCTAAGGCTTTTATATGGGATGCGGCAAGGATTAACCTGCCCGGTGGCAAAAAGTCGCTCTCGATGTCTGTTTACCCGGTTGAAAGCGCTGGTAATGACGCCTGGGGCAGGTCGACCGAATACCTGAAAGGTGCTATTGAATATTTCTCCAATAAATGGTTTGTGTACCCTTACCCGTGCGCGGTTAATGAAGCCGGCATTGCCGGCGGCATGGAGTATCCCGGGATTTTGTTTGACGGCATTACCGACAAAACCAAAGACTTATTCTGGGTAACCGCCCATGAGATTGGCCACAACTGGTTCCCGATGATTGTGGGTAGCAACGAGCGCCGCTTTGCCTGGATGGACGAAGGTTTTAATACGTTTATAGATGTCTATGCATCGGACGTCTTTAATAAAGGTGAGTATGGCCCTAAACGCGACGGCGAGTACGCACCGGGTGGTGGCAACCCGGCGGATGAAATTGTGCCGATTATCAACGATCCCGCAGCGCCAACGATTATGACTGCTCCCGACGCTATTGCTGAAAAATATCGACATCCTATAACTTATTTTAAACCCGCTTTCGGTTTGATCTTATTGCGCGAGCAAATTTTGGGTAAGGACAGATTTGATTATGCATTTAAAAACTACATTCGCCAATGGGCCTACAAACACCCGCGCCCTGATGACTTTTTCCGATCAATGGAGAATGGTGCGGGCGAAGACCTGGGATGGTTTTGGAGAGGCTGGTACTACAACAATTACAGTTTAGACCTGGCGCTAACCAAAGCCAAATATGTAAATGACAGCCCGGCTTACGGTATTGAAGTTACCGTAGTAAATAAAGAAGCCATGGCTATGCCGTTTACTGTTGAGGTAAAACTGAAGAACGGCAGCAAGCAACGCATGTATTTACCTGTTGAGACCTGGCTGCAAAACAAGTCGACCACATTTACTATTGGCACTATAAGCGCTGCCGAATCGGTAACTATCGACCCGGATAACACTTTGCCCGATATGAACAGGAAGAATAATACTTTGAAGGTGGATTAAAGACTTGCATGTTGATCCACGCGAGAATGTGTATCAATTTGGATCAAGTGGATCACCTTAAAATAACAATTGTCTAAAAATCAGCTATTTAAAAAACAAAGTCAGAAAAAGTGGATCACTTTGGATCACATTTTCCTGACTTTTAGGTCATTTTTGGATCACCCGTCCTAAAAAAGTTTACACTATTTGATTGTTAATACTGGATTGAATTTACACTTTAGGTCAGTTTCATCAACGCCTGATATAACTTTTCTGTAGGCAAACCAACCACATTGGTATATGAGCCGTTGATCTTTACAATCGAGGTCACTCCTACCCATTCTTGTATACCGTATGAGCCAGCTTTATCCATGGGTTTGTACTTGGTGACGTAATTGGCGATTTCTTCTTGAGTAAGCGTACGGAAGGTCACATCAGACACATCATAAAAACTATGATACTGATGCTTATAAAACAGGCAAACGCCGGTGATCACCTGGTGCACTTTGCCCGATAGCATTTGCAGCATCTCAATGGCGTGCTGTTCTGTTTCAGGTTTGCCCAATATATGGCCGTCAATGCTTACAATGGTGTCCGCTGTAAGCACCAGTTCATCATCCCCCACCGATTCGTCGAAAGCGGTTGCTTTTTTTTGAGCGATGTAGACAGCTATTTCTTCAGGCGTTAAGTTGTCAGGATATGATTCGTCAACTTCTTTAAGTACGATCTTAAAATCCAGGTCCATCAATTTCAACAGTTCCTGCCGGCGCGGCGATTTGGATGCCAGTATAATAGGTGGGAAATTTTCCATTCAAATATTTATAGTATACAGCGTAAAAATAATGCCTTTTTATGAGAGGCGAAAACAAACGGCAGGTTTATTATTTTGAACTCAATTTACTGACTTATAAGTCATTGGTAAAATGATATTTTGATAATAGCTTAGTGTTATGCTAAACCTAAGCTATCGCAATATTTTATTGGTCTTCGTAATTTGTTTTGTACCGACGTTTTGCCAGGCACAAGCAAATTACGACGGGCAGGTTATTGACAAAGCCACCGAGGATCCAATACCCGGCGTCAACGTAACGCTTATAAAAGAGAGAATAGGTACCCAAACCAATAAGCGCGGATATTTCGAATTATCGTCAGAGAAACCTTTACCTGAGGATACCTTACAGTTCAGTTTTGTTGGCTATAAAACATTTAAGCTGCCTGTATCTCAATATCAATCGCAAACGTTCATTTCGCTCGAAGCCGATAACATACAATTGAACGAGATCAGAATAGCCAATAAAAAGAAGATTAAGGATATTACGCTGGGCAAGTTTACTTATTATGATCTGAAAGACTTTGGCAACGCAACTTCAGGGCATCACACAGAGTTTATAGTGAATAGAACAATACTGGCAAAATTTTTCATAGCACCTAAAGCCAATATTATTTTACGAAAGATCAGTCTGGGTCGGCAGGATTTTCCTTCATCGCCAACCTTTGCTATCAGGAATGCCAACACCAACTTTTTAATCCATATCATTTTGCAGGATACACTGACCGGCACACCGGGGAAATCAATCTATTCAACAATGGTATCGCTAAATGACAACGCTGCATTTGTCGATATCGATCTGGATACCGCTAAGATCGTCATCCCTAAAACCAATTTCTTTATAGCTATCGAATGGAAAAACAATCCTTATAACGAAATTATAGCTGTCAACAATGCCCAAAAGGTTGCGCGTACTACCAAGCGGGGCTGGCAAATAACAAAAGATGCCTCAGAGTACCGCGTTTACTATCAGCCATTTTTGGTTGGCTATGATAATGAAAAAACATTGAAACGTGCCCTATTATACACCAAGGTTAACAACAAATGGCAAGTTTGTACGCAGTATCATACGGGCGACCTGGCCTTGTCGGCTACTGTACATTATTAACAATCGGGATGAAATATTCAATTACAATAATTTACTGCCTTTTTACCTTGCTGGTTAATGCTCAGGAAAAAATGAATACATTTCATATCGTCGATAGTTTAAGCGGCAGGTCGCTGCCATCCGCTTCGGTTACAATTGTCAGGGCAAAGCTGTCTATCACAACAGAAAGTGATGGCATTTTTAAAATACCCGGCAATCTTTTGCTTATGCGCGACACAATAGTATTATACCTGCAAAATTATCGACAAAGAAAGTTTACGTTAAGACAATTAAACGGCATGGACACCATACGTTTAACCAAACACCCGACAGAGTTGAATACCGGTTTAGTAAAATACACTGCTGATACTTCGCTAAACGATTATCGAAAAAGAAGCGTTGTCCATTTTGCGGGCATTAACACATCCACGGCAAAATTTGAATATTTGCAGTTAGCTCAGCAATTTTATACGGCCAAACCGGGAACATCATTAAAAAGCATAAAATTAAACCGTCTTACATTCGGGCTTGATGATTCAGATAATAACTGGCTGGGGCTGGTTCATTTAGATGTCACCAAATTCAGGATCAGAATATATGACGTGGACTCTATTACTCACCGCCCCGGTCGCGACCTGTGCAATAAAATAATAGAAGAAAGTAAAAATTGGGGAAGTCAGGTCGACATCAATTTAAAAAAATACAAAATTATCATCCCGCACACTTCATTTTTTGTGGCTGTTGAGTGGATGCGCGATTTTTATAACGCAGGCTACAGTATAAGTATTGATGAGAATGGCCGGACAAGCCGCGAGATTAACTATCGGCCTGCAATCGGGATATCTGCTGTAACTGGTAACAGGTTAAATATATGGGCACTGAATATCAAACGAGAGTGGGAACCGTTTACCTATTTCATGCCATTTGGCACTGACTTGGCCATGAGCGCCACCATTGCTTATTGAGACAGTGGGATTAATATGGTTAAAAGTAGATCGGCTTACTTACCAGCTATAAGCATCAGCACTCATCCATTTATCCTGCACTTTCAGGACTTTCTCGATAATGTCGCGGGCGGCGCCTTTGCCACCACCAAGCGGAGACACATACTGACTCACGGCTTTAATCTCTTCGCAGGCATCAGCAGGACAAACGGCTAAGCCTGCCAGTTTCATCACTGCCAGATCGGGGATATCATCGCCCATATAAAGCACTTTGGCGGGTAAAATATGTTTTGATTCGAGATAATCTTTAAACCTGCTTACTTTATCATTGGCGCCAATAAAAACGTCAGTAATACCCAAACTGTTTAAACGGTGGATAGAAGTTTTTGAGCGACTGCCTGATATGGCGCAAACATTATAACCGCATTTTATAGCCAGCTGCAGCGCATATCCATCTTTAATGTTAAATGCACGGCTTTGCTCGCCGGTCTCGGTCACAAAAACTGAACCATCGGTCAAAACACCATCGACATCAAAAACAAAAGTGGTAATGTCTTTTAGCTTGCTTAGAAATATTTCCATTTGTGAGATTACACTGATTATTGTAGTGATTTCACCGGTTGTTATTGATTGTCGCGCCATTCGTAAACCCAGGCCGACTGGATTTGCTCCAGGTGACCTTCGTTTGATTCTTCGCGTGTGCCGGCGAAATTTGGCAGGGCTAATACCCACTCTAGCAAGTCCGTAAAACGGATACGATATATTTTTGACTCACCGAAGTCATCGCCAAATTTCTCGTAAAGCGACATGGCTATGTCTTCGTAATCATTCCAGTGAATTGGCAGTGCAAATTTGTCGTCTGTCATTTTATGTTGTACGTGGTATTTTTGTTGTACGTGATACGTTTTACGTCTTTTGTTTTTGTTATATTATAAACCAGCCCAAGAAACGTACAACGTAAAACGTCATACGTAAAACCTACTAGTGGCCCAAAAACTGCGATTGATCAGGCAGGGTAACTTCAATGTCGCCATCAATCATTACGCATTGGCAGCCCAGCCTTGAGTTGATGCGCGGGTTAACAGCACGGTCAATAAAATCTTCTTCTTTATCAGATATTTCCTGTACGTTGTCCATGCCTTTGTTTACATAAATATGGCAGGTACTGCATCCGCATACACCGCCGCAGTTATGCTGAAGTTCGATACCGTTGTCCATACAAACATCCAGCACAGACTCCCCTTCGGCAATTGGCAGCTCGACCGGTTCATGACCTGCCTCTTCAAAGTTTATCTTTACTTTAAAAATATTCATTTCGGCAAAAGTAGCAAAATTACTTGTCCCCGTGCAGGTCAATGTCCATTTTGATAATGGCCTGACTTAATAAGACGTATAACCGCTGTAAATCAGATTGGTTTTCTAACAACTTGAGGTGATTTTCCATGGTTGTTTCGTCGCGTCGTACCGCCGGTCCGGTTTGTACCGACGCCGGTAATGAGGTCTGCGCTTTCTCGGCAGTCTCTAAAATAAGCGGACGGATCAGGTTAAAATCCAACTGATGCTGCTCCAAAAGCTGCTGCGCGACGCTGTACATGTAGTTTGGGAAATTGCAGGCAAACACCGCTGCCAAATGTAATATTTTACGCTGGGCACTATCCACACGGTAAACATGATTGCTGATAGTTTGCGCAAGCTCGGTTAATTGTTTGGCGATATCTTCGGTTGACGCTTCGATACACAAAGGCACATTCCTGAAATTGATCTCTCGGGTTTTGCTAAAGGTTTGCAGCGGATAGAATACTCCTACCTGTTCTGAATAAGCCTGCAAAGCAAACAAATGCGTAGCGCCCGAGGTATGCACCATTAATTTATCATACCGAGCCAATTGCTCAGCAACCAAGCCAATGGCATCGTCTTTTATGGAGATAACAAAAATATCTGTTTCTGGATCGATTTGAGAGAGATCATTGATGGGCTCTGCTTTTACGTGGTAAGCCAGCAAAGCAGCGTGCTGCGCATCGCGGCTATATACCTGCACAATACGGTGCCCTGCGTTTTTAAACGCGGCCGCCAGGTGTGTGGCTACATTGCCTGATCCAATGATGGTGATGCGCATAACTATGCAAATATGAGATTAAACCGCCATTTTTTCTGACCAGTTTAATAAAGAAGGTAATTCAATACGACTAAATTCAATATGTATTACCCGGCGTTTATTATTGTTTGTAGTGCGGTTAGAAGCGTGCAATAGTAAAGGTTTCATAAACATCACTCCTCCGGCTTTTACGCTGCAGATATGTTCTTTTTCCCAATCCCAATTTATGGTTTCAGGACGATAGACTTTTTTCAAATGAGAACCGGGAATAACCTTCAATGCACCATTGTCTGTATTGGTATCGTCAAGATGAATGCGTATTGTAAAGTTATCTTCTAAAATCGAAAGTGGTGGTTGTACTGCAAACTGATTTTGCTTGACGGTCCAGGGGCCGTAACCCGGCGTATCGCTTTTTTCTTTAACCGATATGGTTAAATCCTGGTGCCAGGCAACAAACCAATTTGATTTCTCGGGTTTATCAAAATAAATGGACTTCACTGCGAAATAACCGGGCCCAACCAATTCTTCTATAAGAAATTTTAACCGGTCACTAAAAATACCGGGTACAACGCCCGGAACTTCTTTTAGAAACTGCCTTATCGCAAATAAATCTTCTGTTTTTCTGAAAGTAGGCTGATTCGTATCAACTTTTGCTATTTCAGCTAAAAGATTACGGATCTCCCCGTCTGTGTAAACGCCATCGACTACAGTAAAACCATTTGTTGAAATTTCACTTCGATGCTCTGACGACACTTTCATTTGTTAAGTAGTTTTCAACTCCTTATTCCTTCTAAATATCGACAGCAAAATACCAATAACCATAATGATGGTACCTGCCCACAGGAAGTTTATATACGGGAACTGAATGGCACGCATTACTATCCATTTCTTGGCACTCTCAGGCTGCTGGTAAACACTGATCTCAATTTTACCTTTTTTAGGCAACACTTGCGAGAAGCGGAACTTCACGCCAGCGTCGTCAACCTTACGGGCGAAATCAAACGCATTATTGCCGCGGATCATGTATATCGGCTCGGCCGAATAGGTTTTGCCATTAGCTACCACCTGCAGCGTGGCGCCAATAGCCAC
>Ga0157369_10011478_pt1 | contig 10060 bp, 8 predicted proteins | sample C25metaG_FD_113461 | JGI IMG/M metagenome (GOLD analysis project Ga0157369, IMG submission 113461) | Corn rhizosphere microbial communities from Kellogg Biological Station, Michigan, USA - C2-5 metaG | ecosystem: Host-associated > Plants > Roots > Rhizosphere > Soil | place: USA: Michigan...
GGCGCCGTTTCGCGCAATCCCATGGCGAGCAGGCCCGCCCCGATGCAGAGCCCGAACATGATCCAGAGCGGGGCCGCAAGCCCCGCCATGTCGGCCGCCCGCCCGGCGATGGTCGGCGAGAACACCCCACCCAGGACCTCGCCCAGTCCCACGTCCACCGCAATGGCCGTCGCTAGCCGTTCGTGGCCGACGCTTTCTGACGGCACTGTCGCCATGAACAGCGGGAAGATGCCGGTGAGCGCCCAGCCAAAGAAGAAGATCGCCGCCAGCACCCACACCGATCCCGTGTAGTAGATCGCCCCCAGCGGCAGGATCACGCCCAGGAATGCGGTCGCGATCATCACGGGCTTGCGGCCGATGCGGTCGGAAATGCCCGCCACCACGAAGCTGCCGATGGTGGCCGAGATGCCAAGCGTGCCCATCAGCCAGCTCATGGTGGTCGGATCGAAGCCGCGAACTTTGGTGAGGAAGAGCGGCATGAACGCCCAGCACACCACCAGATACGACACCAGGAGGATCGAGATCAGCACGCAGATCACCATGTTGCGGCTGCCGAGAATGCCGGAGAAATGTTGGAGCAGATTGGGCCGCTCCTTCGCGGGGACCGCGTCCTTCTTCGGCTCATCGATGAAGAACCAGAGCAGCACCGCCGACACGATGCCGGGCAGGCCTGCGATGTAGAACGCACTGTGCCAGTTCAGATGCGTCGCGAACCAGACAAGCACCACCGGCGCGATGAAGGAGCCGAACAGGTTGGAGCCGAAATTCTGCGCCACGCCCATTGCGAGGCCGCGCCGCTCGGGCGCCACCGCGACGGAGATCATCGTGTGCGAAACCGGCATCACGCCACCCTCGACCGCACCCATCAGGAGGCGTGCTGCGAACAGCATCAGGAAGGATTGCGCCAATCCGCTCAGGAAGGAGCAGACCGAGAAGGCGAGCGTGGCCGCGATCAAGAACGTTTTGCGCTTGCCGCTGCGGTCTGCGGCCGCGCCGACGATCACGGCGGATAGTGCCCAGCTGAAGGAGAGCGCCGATGCGGTCAGTCCCACCTGCGTGTTGGTGAGGCCGAGTTCCGGCTGCACGAACGGCATCAGGAAGTTGAGCGCGTTGCGGTCGAAGAACAGGATGCCGAAATTGAGGCTCAGAAGGCCCACAAGCAGCGACTGATAGAACGCGCTGTTCCGCGCCACGGGCGTACTCTGCCCCACTGCCTGATCCACCACGCGCCCCTCTTCCCCGATTCGTATGTTCTACGAACGATTTCGAGAATCTATAGAGGAAGGCGCGTGCCCGCGCTATATGCCGCCCAGGCAGAGATATTTGATCTCCAGATAGTCATCGATTCCGTATTTGGAGCCTTCGCGGCCGAGACCCGACTGCTTCACGCCGCCGAAGGGCGCGACCGCGGTCGAGATGATGCCGGTGTTGATGCCGACGATCCCGGCCTCGATCGCTTCGGCCACGCGCCACACGCGTTTCAGGCTCTGGGCATAGAAATAGGCGGCCAGTCCGAATTCGGTGTCATTCGCCATGCGGATCGCGTCGGCGTCGGTATCGAATTTGATCACGGGCGCGAGCGGGCCGAACGTCTCTTCGCGCGCGATCAGCATGTCCTGCGTCGCGCCGGTGATGATCGTGGGCTCGAAGAAGGTGCGGCCGAGTTTGTGCGGATGCCCGCCCATCACGACCGTGCCGCCTTTCGTGACCGCATCGGCGATATGCTCTTCCATCTTGGCGACGGCGGCCTTGTCGATCAGCGGGCCCTGCGTGACGCCGGGTTCGGTGCCGTTGCCGACCTTCAGCTTGCTGACCGCGGCTTTCAGCTTCTCCACAAACGCGTCGTACACGCCCGCCTGCACATAGAGCCGGTTGGCACACACGCAGGTCTGTCCGGTGTTGCGGTATTTGGAGGCGATGGCGCCTTCGACCGCGGCGTCGAGATCGGCGTCGTCGAACACGATGAAGGGCGCGTTGCCGCCAAGCTCCATCGACACTTTCTTGATCGTCGGCGCACATTGCGCAAGCAGCTGGCGCCCGATTTCCGTCGATCCGGTGAAGGTGAGCTTCGCGACATCGGGGTTCGATGTCATCTCAGCCCCGATCTCGCGCGCGGAGCCGGTGAGCACGTTGAACACGCCTTTGGGGATGCCGGCGCGATGCGCGAGTTCGGCGAGCGCCAGCGCGGAATAGGGTGTCTGCGTCGCAGGCTTGCAGACAAAGGTGCATCCGGCGGCGAGCGCGGGTCCAGCCTTGCGTCCGATCATCGCGCTCGGAAAATTCCACGGCGTTATCGCGCAGACGACGCCAACCGGCTGCTTCAGCACGACGATGCGCTTGTCGGCCGCATGGCTCGGGATCACGTCGCCGTAGATGCGCTTTCCCTCTTCCGCGAACCATTCGATGAAGGAGGCGGAATAGGCGACCTCGCCCTTGGATTCCGCGAGCGGCTTTCCCTGCTCCAGGGTCATGATCAGCGCGAGATCGTCGGCATGGGCGAGCATGAGATCGTTCCAGCGCCGCAGGATCGCCCCGCGCTCGCCGGCGGTCTTCGCCGCCCATTCCGGCTGCGCTCGCTTCGCCGCCGCGATGGCTGCTTTGGTTTCGGCACCCAAGAACTTCGGCACGGTGCCCAGCACCTCATCCGTCGCCGGGTTGGTGACATCGATCGTCGCTTTCGAATCCGCGGCTTTCCATTCGCCATCGACGTAACAAAGCTGGCGGAACAGGCTTTCGTCTTTGAGTTTCATAACGGTTCTCCGAAGGAGAGATTAAACCAATCTTGTCATCCCGGGCGAGCGCAGCGAGGCCCGGGACCCATGGAGCAAGCGGAATGCTTGGTCCCGGCCCTGCGCGATGCTGTCGCATCGCTTGACCGGGATGGCAGGTGGAGCGGTTACTCCGGCGTTAGCACCGCTTTCACTTCCAGATATTCACGCAGGCCGAACTCGCCACCTTCGCGGCCGTTGCCGGAACGTTTGTAGCCGCCGAACGGGGCTGCGGGGTCTTCGGAGGCGCCGTTGATGTGCACGTTCCCGGCACGCAGCCGCGCGGCCACTTTGCGCGCGTGGCCGATATCGCCGGACTCGATATAGGCCGCGAGGCCATAGGGCGTGTCGTTGGCGATGCGCACGGCGTCGTCCTCGCTGTCGTAAGGAAGGATGCTGAGCACGGGTCCAAAGATTTCCTCGCGCGCGATGGTCATATCGTTCGTGACGTTCGCGAACACGGTAGGCCTCACGAAGTAGCCGCTGGCCGCGGGCGAATCCGCGCCGCCGCTGACCAGCATCGCGCCTTCATCGATCCCCTTCTGAACAAGGCCGCGGACCTTGTCGAATTGGGCCCGGTGGGCCAGCGGGCCCATGGTGGTTTCGTCGCCACGCGGATCGCCGACGACGACGCTGTCGGCCGCGGCGCGTGCTACGGCGATGGCTTCGTCGTGCTTGGCGCGCGGCACCAGCATGCGCGTCGGCGCGTTGCAGGACTGTCCTGTATTGCCGAAGCAGTTGAGCACGCCGCGCTCCACCGCTGCCGCCAGATCGGCGTCGTCGAGAATGATGTTCGCCGACTTGCCACCGAGTTCGAGTGTCACGCGCTTGACGGTATCCGCCGCTGCCTTCGTCACCGCCACGCCGCCGCGCGTCGAGCCGGTGAAAGAGACCATGTCGATATCGGGATGCGCGGCGATCGCCTGGCCCACCGTCGGTCCGTCGCCATTGACGAGGTTGAACACGCCGGCGGGCACACCGGCGGCATCGAGAATCCCGGCGACGATCATGCCGCTCACCGGTGTCATCTCGCTGGGCTTGAGCACCATCGTGCATCCGGCCGCAAGGGCCGGAAAAACTTTCAGCGTGATCTGGTTGATCGGCCAGTTCCACGGCGTGATCAGCCCGCAGACGCCGATGGGTTCGTGGCGGATCGTGATCCGGCCCTTGTCTTCCTCGAACGGGAAATCGGAAAGCACGCGCACGGCTTCGTCGAGATGCTGAAGCCCGCAGGCGACCTGCGCCTCGCGCGAGAGCGATAGTGGCGCGCCCATCTCCGACGTGATCGCGTCGACGAGATCGTCATAGCGCTTCTCGAATTCGGCGCGGATCGCGGCGAACAGCGCAAGCCGTTCGGCGCGCGTCGACAGCGACCAGGTCTCGAACGCCTGGCGCGCGGCGGCGACGGCGCGATCGACGTCTTTCGCCGAGCCGAGCGAGATGCGTGCGAACGCTTTTTCGGTCGCGGGATCGATGACGTCGAACGGTTTTGATTCCAGCGGCTCGACCCATTGTCCGCCGATATAGAATTTCGTCAGATCGCGCATGTCGTTTCGCTCCCGGTTGCGGAATTGAAGCTTTTGGCGCGCCCAATGTCCATCACGCGCGCGCATGGAGGATCGCATGACACTGCTCAGCTTCGGCCAGCCAGACAAGGGCATCATGCAGATGGCCTATGTCGTGAAAGATCTGCATGCGGCGATCGGCGAATGGGTCGAGCGGCTGAATGTCGGACCGTGGTTCGTGCTCGAGCATTTCTCAGGCATCGATCCGGTCTATCGCGGCCAGCCTTCGAAGGCCGACATCACGCTCGCGATGTCCTTCGCCGGGCACATGAACATCGAACTGATCCAGTGCAATGACGAGCACCCCTCGGTCTACAAGGAGCTGATCGACAGCAAGGGCTATGGCTTCCACCATTGGGGTGTGGCGACGGCGGACTTCAAGACCGATCTCGCGCGCTACGAAGCCAAGGGTATGGGCGTGGCATTCCGGCTCGGTGTGCCGACCGGCGGGGAGGTCGCCTATCTGGATACGGGCGGCGCGCTGCCGGGATTCGTCGAGCTGATCGAAACCAGCCCGGGGATGGAGCGCGCGTTCGGAAATTTCTACGGTGCCGCGCTGACCTGGGACGGCAGCAACCCCGTCCGGTCGTTTGGATAGCGGTTGGGAGGGGTGTGACGGTCAATATCTGGTATTCTTGAAATATTCTCGGGTTTGCCCCCTCAGAGCAGGTAGTAATTAATGACGGCGCGTCAGAATTGCACCTAGGGAACGACGTAGTACCGGGTCAGGCAGCCTGATGGATAAAACTGAGACGGGGAGCAAGTCGGCATAAAATACACAACCGTTTCAGAATCGCGGAGCGGCACGTAGGGCGCGCGGACGACAAATAGGCTCGCCATCGCGGCAATCACGCATATAGCGCTGAGAGTGGGCAGAGCGCGGCTCATGCCCAATTATATCTACTTCGAGAGACGTTCCGCCAGACGGCTAAAATGGTCTGCCTTGCGCTTCGCCAGACGGGCAGCGGCGGCTTCCCATCCGGGAGGTGGCGATCTATGGCCCGGCTTGTCCGCGTCCATCCTTGCCTGCCGTATCGCCTGTGCGGAGCATCCTAATTCGCCTGCCAAGTCTTCCGGGCCGGTTTTCTCAAAGAGGGTGTCCGTAGCCGTCACAAAGTCGATTGCCATGTAAACAATCCTGTTGACACGCTGCCGACTGTAAACTACTCTGTTTACATCATCAAGGCAGACGGTCATGGAAAAGAACAGTCTCCAACGCAAGCTTTCGGTCCGCGAGTTCTTCAAGCGGTTCCCAGATGACGCCGCTTGCCTTGAGCGCCTTATGGATATCCGGTTTGGCCTTCGCCATGACTGCCGGATGTGCGGCGTTGTGAACGCTACGTTCCATCGCCTTGAGAACCGCAAGGCTTACTGCTGCGCTCATTGCGGCGGGCACGTGTACCCCTGCGCCGGAACGATTTTTGAGAAGTCGCGTACATCTCTCCAGAACTGGTTCTATGCGATCTATCTTTTCACCACGACCCGCCACGGCGTAAGCGGCATGGAACTGCACCGTGTTTTAGGCGTCACGCGAAAGTGCGGCTATCGCATGGGTATGCAAATCCGCGAACTGATGGAAAAGGCCGATGTTAAAGGCATGCTTGGCGGCAGCTTGAAGCATGTCGAAATGGATGAGGCGTTTGTCGGCGGTCGCAACCTCGGACGCGGCAAAAAGAACATGATGGAAAACAAGGTCGTTGTGTTTGGCATCAAGGAACGTGGCGGCTATCTCCGCGCGGCAGTCGTTCCAGATGCCACCATTGCATCGCTTCGCCCGGTCGTTCTGGAAAACGTCAAGCCTGGCACAATCGTTTCGACCGACGAGCACAAGGGCTACAATTTACTAGTCCGCGATGGCTACATTCACGGCACTGTGTCGCATGGCATGAAGGAATACGTCCGCACCGATGAAATCGGCGTGGAGCACAGCGTCAATTCGGTGGAGTCGTTCTGGCGTCTGTTCAAGGCGTCGGTGCGCGGTACGCACGTTCAAATCTCACGCGAGCACGCGCAGAAGTACGTCAACGAGTTTGTGACCCGCCAGAATTACCGCGACCTTGGGAACGGGATGTTCGACGTTTTGCTTTCGGCGCTTTGACCGCCGCTTTCAAGGCGCTATCCATAATGTCCATATCGCCGGACACGCCCCTAGCCTCTTCCTGCCTTATGAACGAGTCTAACTGGCCCGTCTTTTTGGCTTTAGACAGGGTCAACCGACCGGATTCCTTGACTTTTCTAGGCATATGCTGTACCGAAATAGAGTTGCCGGGGCGACCTTTCGGCCACCCCGAACAACCGAGCCTTCGGTACGTTAGCAGAGCGTCAGCCCTGTTACGGGACTAACCGGACGGCTTGCCACATGGGATACTCCTGACTGCCGACAGGGTGATCAGCCCCGCCGGACTTGTTGAGGGTGGACCCAGCCTTCGGGGTAGGGCCGGAAAACCATTCCCCCTTGGGCGGCGTATGCGGGGCCTCGCTGATCAAGCGGGGCCTTTCGCATTCTGTGAATTGCGGGCTTGGGACGAGCATCATTGCCATCCCGCCGGTTTAGGACGAACGATCCAATCGTCCCCGCGTCGCATGATGCGTTTCGCCTCATCGAGTTGATGCAAAGCATGGCGTAGCGACGATACGGCAATCTTAGTGCCGTACTTTTCAGCGAATTTGCGCTGGATAAAGGCTTGGCGGCCCCCTCCAGTGGGAAAATGATCGGCGATCACCTGGTAAACTCGCTCGCGGTTTTCCCCGCGTGGCTGTCGAGTCGCGCTGGATGACGCCGTATCTGATGCGGATGCATTCTCGGAGACGTGCTCGTTGAACACGCGTGGCGCTCGTGGCGGGGCGGCCTTATACCCATTTATCTGCCGGATAGCTTCAAGCACGTCCGACAATGGACCCTCGAACACGATCTCGGTCCCGTCGAGCTTCACGGTGGCTTTTAGAGTTGTCGTCATAGCGGCACACAGGCCCCTTTCTACAAGGGGTGGTAGCGCGAAGTGGATCAGATGGCAACCGCATTCTGGATAATGGCTCATCCAATTTGAGCCAAAACTAAAACCATATTCAAGTGACTAGGCTAAGGCTCTGAATTTGCTGTGGGATTCCTCCAGTAAAAAATACCTGTCGTGAGGGGGCAAACCCCAATATTCTTCTCCAGCAGAGTCTTATTGACTTTTGTTCTTTTTTTGTTCTACTTCGTTTCATGCAAGCGAACCTCTTTTCCTGTGCCGCTGTCGACGTCCGGGTGCTCCGGGATCGTCTGCGCATCGTCTATGGCCGCGTCCGCCCGACGGACCGGCTAGAGGCGATCGACCAGTTCGTCCGCAGTTTCATCGGCAGCAAGACCCCGGATGCCGTCTCGTGGAAGGCGTTCTGGCGGATGGCACGCCATTTCCGAAGCTGGGATGCGCTCGCCGATGCGCCGGAGGCGGAAATCGAGGCCCAGCTTGCGGGCGTCACTCATGCCGAAAAGAAGGCGCCGGAGCTGAAGCGGGCCCTGCGCAAGATCCGGGTGCGCGCGGGCGCGCTCGATCTACATTTTCTTATCGATCATCCGGTGGAGCAGGCGCTGCGCTGGCTCGAGGAAATCGACGGGGTGGGACGCAAGATCGCCGCCTGCACGCTCAATTTCAGTGTGCTCGGCATGCGGGCTTTCGTGGTGGATGGGGATGTGCTGCGGGTGCTGCGCCGGTTCGGCTTTGTCGATGCCCGCGCCGAAACGGCAGAGGTCTCTAATGCCGTGATGGCAGCGGCGACGGATTTCGATGCCGGCGACCTCTATGAGCTGCACTGGTATCTGAAGCGTCTGGGGCAGAACACCTGCACGGCTTATCGTGCGAACTGCGTCGCCTGTCCGCTGTCGGATGTCTGTCTGAGGCGCGTGGAAGCCGGTGCCGTGGCCGTGACGCGCGCGTCCGCCCGCGTCGCATGAGCGTGAGCGGTCATGCGTTCGGACAAGATCGCAGCCCTTCGCGCTTCCCTCACCAAGGCCGGACTCGATCTTCCGGAAAGGCATGCGCGCGTTGCCCTCGGACATGAGGCGGCCGAGGCCTGCCTGAATGGCGGGCTTATGCGCGGTGCCTTGCACGAGGTGTTTGCACATCCCGGTCACGAGGCTTCAGCGACGGGATTTGCCGTGGGCGTTGCCGCGCTTGTGGCGGAACGCAAACCGATCCTCTGGATAAGGCAGGACTTTTCCGCACTCGAATTCGGTGAGATCGCGGCGACCGGTTTGCTCGAACTCGGCATCGATCCGTCGCGGTTTCTGATGTTGCGTGTGGCGCATGCGGAAGAGGCGCTGCGCGCGGCATCGGATGCGCTCACCTGCTGCGCACTTGGTGCGGTCGTGATGGAGGTCGTGGGCGAGCACAGGGTGCTCGATCTGAAGGCCAGCCGCCGTATCACGCTCGGTGCGGCGGAAACAAACGTGACCGCATTGCTGCTGCGCTTCAATGCGGTGCCGGATACGTCGAGCGCCGAGACGCGCTGGATGATCAAAGCCGCGCGCTCGAATCAGCAAGACAAAAACTGGGGCATGCCGCGGTTCGACGCCGAACTCGCGCGCAATCGCCACGGACGGACGGGTCGTTGGGTGATGGAGTGGAATTGTGACAATGCACGCTTCGCGGCGGATCGTGGCGCTGTGGTTTCCGCGCCTTTCGACCGACCGGCTGCAGCGGCGATGGAAGGCGAAAAGCGGCGCGCCGTCGCCTGACGCGCCGCCGCTTGTCGTCGCCGCGAAGGAGAAGAACGCGCTCGTCATCGCCGGTCTCGACCGCAAGGCGACGGCGCTGGGTCTGCGTGTCGGCCAGCCGCTCGCCAATGCGCGGGCGATGTTGCCGGCGCTGAAAGCGGTGACGGCGAATGAACAGGCCGATCTGAAACTGCTCGGCCGCATCGCCGATTGGTGCGAGCGCTTCACGCCGTTCGTCGCTCTCGATCCGCCGCGTGGGCTTCTGCTCGACGTGACCGGCGCCACCCATCTCTTCGGCGGCGAACAGGCGATGCTCGGTCGCATTTGCGCAAACCTAGAGGGTCAAGGCTTTGCCGTGCGCGGCGGCATGGCCGGAAGCGCGCTCGCCGCGCGCGCACTCGCGCGTTATCGGAGCGGCTCTGTCGCAGCGCCGGGCGACGAAGCGAAAGCCATCGCGGCGCTGCCTGTCGAAGCCCTGCTGCTCGATCCCGTCACCACCCATGCCTTCCGCCGTGCCGGCTTGAAGCGTGTAGGCCAGGTGGCAGGCCGCGACCGTCGCGAACTCACGTCTCGCTTCGGCGCGCGCATGGTCTTCACCCTCGATTCCGCGCTTGGCGCCGCCGAAGCGCCGATCCGGCCACGTGCGCCGCTTCCGGATTACCGGGCTGAGCGGAATTTTCCCGAACCGGTCGCGACCGAGGACGTCATCCGCGCGACGCTTAAGGACCTGGCGTCTTCCTTGTGCGAAGCGCTCGAGAAACGCGGCGAGGGCGCGCGGCGTCTTGAGGCTGCGTTCTTCCGGGCCGATGGCATCGTCCGGCGTATCGCTGTGGAGACCGGAACGCCCCTCCGCGATCCTGCCATTATCGAACGCCTTTTCCGGGAAAGGCTCGACGCGCTTGCCGATCCGCTCGATTCTGGCTTCGGCTACGACCTCGTCCGGCTCTCCGCCTGCCGCGCGGAACGTGCCGAAATGGGCGTCGCCGATTTCGATGCCGATCTGAATGCGCGGCGCGAGATCCGTTTTCTGA
>Ga0157369_10011479_pt1 | contig 10060 bp, 8 predicted proteins | sample C25metaG_FD_113461 | JGI IMG/M metagenome (GOLD analysis project Ga0157369, IMG submission 113461) | Corn rhizosphere microbial communities from Kellogg Biological Station, Michigan, USA - C2-5 metaG | ecosystem: Host-associated > Plants > Roots > Rhizosphere > Soil | place: USA: Michigan...
CGCAGGGGACGCTCATGCAGGGCACGCCGGCGAGATCTCCAGTCAGCGTATAGACGTCGGATAAATACATCGCCAGAGGATCGTCGACCTTTTCACCGATCTTGAAAGCCGGAAAGGGCGACACGGGCGCTAAAATCGCATCCACGTTGTCAAACGCCTCGGTAAAATCGCGTGCAATCAGAGTGCGGACTTGTTGGGCCTTTTTGTAGTAAGCGTCGTAATAGCCGGCACTCAACACGTAGGTTCCGAGCATGATGCGGCGTTTTACTTCCGCACCGAACCCATGGCCGCGCGTGTTGCGGTACATGTCCGCCAGCGTGTCGCCCTCGGCGCGCAGGGTGTACCGGACACCGTCGTAACGTGCGAGATTCGAGCTCGCTTCGGCGGTGGCGATGATGTAGTAGCAGGAGAGCGCGTATTTCGTGTGAGGTAAACGGATCTGGCAGATCTCACAGCCCAGATTCCGTATTTGATCGATGGCTTTTTCGATCGCACTTCCGGTTTCCGCGTTGAGGCCTTCGAAATATTCCTCAGGCAGGCCGACCCTCAGCCCCTTCACGGAATGGGTCAGCAAAGCGTGGTAGTCGTCAATGGGGGCGAAGGCGGATGTCGCATCCAATTCGTCGCGTCCAGCCATGGCGTGCAGAACCGTGGCGGCATCCTCCACGTTGCGGGCGAAAGGTCCGATGTGATCGAGCGAGCTGGCAAACGCCACCAATCCGTAACGCGATACCCGTCCGTACGTCGGTGTGATGCCCACTACACCACAGAAGCTTGCGGGTTGGCGAATGGAGCCGCCGGTGTCGGAGCCTATGGTCACCACGGCAGTGCCTTGGGCGACGGCCGCGGCCGATCCACCGCTGGATCCGCCCGAAACGCGATCGAGCGCTTTGGGATTTCGCACCGGACCATAGGCGGAGTTTTCGTTTGACGAACCCATGGCGAACTCGTCGCAATTGAGTTTTCCAATTATGATGGCGCCTTCCGCTTCAAGGCGAAACACGGCGGTGGCATCGTACGGCGGAATGTACTTTTCAAGAATTCGCGATCCGCAGGTCGTGCGTAGACCGCGCGTCACAATGACATCCTTTACGCCGAGCGGAACTCCAGCCAGTGCGCCAACAAATCCTTTTTTGGCGATCTCTTCATCGACATGTGCGGCCGCTTTGAGCGCACGCTCCCGCGAAAATGTCAGGTAAGCGTTAGTCTTTGGATTTTCAGCCTCTGCGAACAAGAGTGCGGCTTCGGCCAGCTCACGCGCGGAGAACTTTTTCTCGAGCAGTCCCTGGCGTACGGAAGAAATGGTGAAGGATGGAATCGCGCCGGAGAAACTCACCGCTCGATTACCTTCGGCACTTTGAAATATCCGGCTCCGCTCATGCTCGCGTTGGCCAGCACCTCCTGATTGCTGAGGCACTTATGCGGGACGTCCTCGCGCAGAGTCGATGTCTCATCGGCACTGTACAGCACTTGCGCCATCGGGTCGACATTTTGCGTATCAAGCTCATTGAGCTGCTCGATATGCGTCAAGATCTGACCGAGATCCTGGCGCATTCGCGCCAGTTCTTCGTCCGAGAGGCGCAGATTTGCCAAATCGGCTACATACCGGACTTCTTTTTCAGACAAATTCAAGCTGTGGCTTTCTTGCGCGAGAGTCTATATAACTTCTTTAACACAGGGTCCTGAATGCTCTCGGCTTCATCCGGAACTGCTACCGTCTCGCGTATCGGAGCGCGCTGCGGCTGGCGCCGCGGAATCGCAGTGCGAAATTCCAGGTCTTCGATTGTGCCCGAGCCGGTAACTTTGCGTAGCCGATCGAGAATCTGCCTACTGAGCAAATGGAGCTGTTTCTGCCAGATGGCGTCTTCCACTTCCACAACCAGTGTCGTGCGTACTAATTTCACACGAACGGTATGCGTGGCAATTGCCTTACCAACGGCCTCTGGCCAGATGGCGCGCGCAAAATCATCGTCGGTGAAAACCCGTTGCGAAAACTTGTTATTTTTGATCAACCGCGCAGCGCGTTCCATAGGACGTAAAGCGGGGGAGTGTTCCAGCAGTTTAGCACGCTTTCGTACACTGAGACTTCATGATTCGGGTTCGTTCTGCGCCCTCTCCGACCGGCTATCTCCACATCGGCAGCGCTCGTACATTCATTTTCAATTGGCTCTATGCCAGCAAGCAGCGAGGCACGATGGTATTGCGCATCGACGATACGGATACAGACCGGAATGCGGAAGCCTCGCTTCAGTCCATCTATGGAGGGCTGCGCTGGCTCGATCTGAGCTGGGACGAATTCTACCGGCAATCCGAACGGCTCGATCTGCTGGCAAAAGGATTTGCATACAAGGATTTCACGCCGGCCTCAACCGATTTGGAAGAGAGGCCGCACGGCGCAGGGCCATGGCTCTGCAATCCTGAGACTGAGACGCGGGCACTGATGGAAGAGCAGAGCGCGGCGCGCGCGGCCGACCGCGAACCGTTCGTGATCCGCTTCAAAGTGCGGCGCGAGCCCGCTTACGAAGTAACATTTCACGACGAAGTATATGGCGACCAGTCCAAGCTGACTGCGGACATTGAGGATTTCACTTGCATCGGAAAGGAACGGGCCATTGCCCGGTTGCGCAAGGTCTAGCGTGCCCCGCGTACTCGTTGGACTTGGTGGCTTGCTAAGCGATCCGGCCTGTTGTGTCATCAAAGACGGACGACTCGCCTCTGCAGTCGAGCAGGTTAAGGTTTCACGCCAGGACAGGCCTGGATCGTTTCCCACGGAAGCGTTTGCCTTGGCGCTTGAAGCCGCCGGAGTCGTACTTTCTGAGATCGATTGCGTCGCCATTGCCAGACCGTTCGCCGAGGAGCGTGAGAGTCTGGCGCAACTCGCAATGCGTGCACGTTTTCCAAACAGCGAAATCGTGATCGTGGAGCATCATCACGCGCACGCCGCGTCGGCTTACTATGCCACGGATTTCGGCGCGGCCTCGGTCTTGAGTGTCGATCGAGCGGGGGACTTTCGGTCCGCGCTTCTTTTTGAAGGTCGTGGCCGCCAGCTTACGCCTGTTCGCGAACTGTATTTCCCGGACTCGCTCGGGGACCTGTTCAGCAGGTTGACCGAGATGCTAGGCTACGAGCCACGAGCCGACGAGCACAAGGTGCAATGGATGTCGGTTTCCGGAAGGCCCACCTATCTGGATGTTTTTCGAAAGCTTCTCCGCCACGGTGGCTCGGTGCTGCCGCAAATGGAACGCAGCTACTTCGACGCGGATCGTTTGACGCATGGCGGTTTTAGCGCCCGTTTCTATAAAGAGACGGGAATCTCCCCGACTGAGCCGCTTTCCCAAGAGACGAAGGTCAACTTGGCCGCCAGCCTGCAGGCGGCGATTGAAGAGGCTGTTGCAGCAGTCGTCGGTTCAGCCGGGAATTTGTGTATTGCGGGTGGCCTTGCATTTAATGCTCTGCTGATTCAATCTCTTGAGGTTCGGTTTCCCCACGTATTTGTACAGCCGGCGGCCGGCAATGCGGGAACCGCTCTCGGCGCAGCTCTCTACGCATGGCACAATTTCTACGCGCATGATGGGCGCATTCCATTCGAGACCTTGTGTCTGGGGCCGGCCTACAGTGCTGCGCAAATTAAGGGCATTCTGGAAAACTGTAAACTGCGATTCCGGTATCTGCAGACCGAAGGCGAGCTGATCGGCGAGGCGATCAATGCCCTGAACGACCATAAAATTGTGGCCTGGATGCAGGGCCGCATGGAATTCGGGCCGCGTGCTTTGGGCAACCGCAGTATTCTAGCCTCGCCGCTCAATCCGTACTCGACGGAGAATCTCAATGTGTACATCAAACACCGCGAGAGTTTTCGCAAGTTCGCTGCGTCGGTGCCGCTCGAGCGAGCGGAGGAGTATTTCGATGTTGGGCCGAATGCCCGCTACCTCGCCACCGTCGGCAAAGTGCGGCCCCAGCACCGCGAACTCTTTCGTGCGGCGACGCTGGGGCGCGATTTGATTCGCGTCCACACCGTAGATAAAGCCGAAAATCCGCTCTACCATGCGCTGCTGATCGCGGCGGGTGAATCCACCGGGCTGGCGGTGCTCTACAACACCAGCTTCAATCTGTTCGGCGATCCGTTGGTTTCGACGCCGCGCGATGCCGTTCGCAGCTTCTATTCTTCCGGAATTGACGCACTGTTCGTCGGGAATTTTTATCTAGAGAAATAGAATTTTCTCGAGCGCCGTGCGGGTGATCGTATGATAGCCGCTGCGCGCTCTGGCATAGATGCCATGTGCCAAAGCCTTTCCGCTGTCACTTTTCATCAATGCCATATATAGAGGTTTCAACAGTTTGGTGCGGCCGATTTGGAGGAGAAACCGCTCCAGCCGATCGAAGGCCGGTAGATAGCCGCTTTCGACGGCCATGAGAAGCCATTCATCGAGCACTTCATAATTGCTGGTTTCGGTGAGATGCCAGGCGCTATCGAGTTCCTCGAGCTTGCGCGCGGCGAGCGGACGGGGCAGGACACGCAAAAACTCCAGCCACTCTTGCGTATTCCAGCGAGCGGCCGGAAGAGCCGGTGCCGGCAAATCGTCTGTCCTAAAACTCTCGGCAGCTACTGCGGCAATTTCGAGCCGCGAGGAAGTGGCATGCGGAGTCGCCTGCGGAAGACCCGGGTCGAACACCCATTCTTCAATCGGAATGTGCGGCGCGAGTTCACGGCGCAAATAATCGAGCGCCTCCTCCGTCGTGATGCTCCGAAACGCGAAATCGTCGAAATATGATCTTAGAAACTGATCGAATTTTGAACGGCCGACCGTCTCTTCAATCTGGCGCAGGAACAGAGCGCCCTTAATATACGGAACGTGGGTACAGCCTTCGTCCGGGTCGCGCCCGGTTAGGTCGATATGAAGAATCTGGTCGGCGGGAGCAAATTCGCGAAGGTCCTTTTCGATCTCGCGGCGATCGAGTACCTGCTCCATCAGCGCTTGCTCGCGGCCATACACTTCTTCCTGGATTCGGTTTTCGAGATACGTGGTGAAGCCTTCGTTGAGCCAGAAATCGCGCCAGGTAGCGTTCGTTACCAAATTGCCGGACCAGGAATGAGCAAGCTCGTGGGACACGAGGCTTACCAGACTCTTGTCACCGGCGATCACGGTTGGAGTGGCGAAGGTGAGGCATGGATTTTCCATACCACCGAAAGGAAAACTTGGTGGAAGAACCAACAGATCGTAGCGTCCCCAGCGGTACGGGCCATACAAACGCTCCACCGCCTCGACAAAGCGTTCGGTGTCTTCAAATTCGCGAGCGGCCGCCGCGAGCGTCGGACCTTCCGCATAAATTCCGGTGCGCGGGCCCAGGGGCGCAAAATCGAGGCTGCCGGCTGCCAGAGCAATCAGATATGGCGGGATCGGTAAATCCATACGAAAAAAATGTTCTGCCCCATTCCGGCTCTTGTGCCGTGCGCTCATGAGAACCAGAAGATCTTTGGGCGCTTGAATACGCGCGTCGTAGGTCACGCGGACGCCAGGGGAATCCTGCAGCGGTATCCAACTGCGCGCATGGATCGATTGATTCTGGCTGAACAGAAAAGGGTGTCGCTTGCCTGCCGTTTGTTCAGGACTTAGCCACTGGAGGCCGCTTGCCTCTTGTCTGGTGGCATAGTGGATCTCCACGGAGTCGGCCTGGGGCGGCAGATCGATCGTCAGACGCGAGCCGAGAATCGGATCGGGCACACCCTGATCAAAGCTGATTGCTGTCTCGCCGCAGTTGACGCTCCGGATCTCCAGATTGCGGGTGTCAAGAATTAAGGGAGCCTTGTTGTCTGCGCGTTCGAGACTAAGATGCGCAGTGCCCTCGAGAATTCGCTCGGCAAACGATATGGCGAGTCTAAGAGAGCAATGGATAACCCGAACTTTCTCCGGTTCAGAGAACGAATGAACGTCGATCGCACTCATGGCTGCGGATTGCCGAAAAATGTCCGGATGCCTTGTTCGGCTAACCCCAGCGAGCGTGCCAGCGCTACTTTTGCGAGGTTGTATTGAAACTCGGCGGAGATCAGATTCTCATTTGCGTCGGCGACCGATTGTTGGGCTTGCACGACTTCGACCGTGTTGGTCACACCGGCTGCGAATCGGTCTCGCGATTGCTTCAGAGTTTCGTTCGCCAACTGCATGTTGCCTTTGGCTACATCGATTTGATCGTTGGCGGATTTTAGATCGAGAAGGGCGCTGCGGACGTCAAAATCGATTTGTCCGCGCAGATTTTCGAGCTCGTTGCGACGATTGCGCAATTCTGCGCCGTTTTGAAGAATGTCGGCTTTTATGCGGCCGCCATCGAAAATGTTGAACTGGACCGACCCGGTGACGTTGAATACACCGTGTGAATTAGTAAACATCCGCAATCCCTGATCGCCGTAATACCCATTGACCGTCGCCGTTGGATAGCGCTCCGCTTCAGCGGATCGCAGCGTGAACTGCGCCGCAGCAACCCGAGCTTTGGCCGCCAGGAAGTCTGGACGATGTTCGTACGCTTTGTCCAAGGCTTCCTTGATCGAAATGCCTTCGAGCGGCAGAAGGGACGAAGGATCGGAAACCGAAAAATCTTGCCCGATAGGGAGACCGATTACCCGCCCTAAGGTTAGTTTGTCTTTTTCAAATTGATTGCTCACGGAAACAAGCTGCTGCTGGCGCTGCTTTAGTTCTACTTGCGCGCGCAGGACATCGATGCCAATGGCGGTTCCGGCGTCATGGCGGCGCGTGGCATTCGTGTACACGGCTTGGTCGGAATCAATCTGCGCCTGAACGGCCGTGATGCGCGCGGCATCCGCAACGATTTGCAAATACGCGTTACCGATCGCTTGCACAACCAGATCGCGCGCATTCTTGACGCTCAGAGTCGAAGCTTTGAGATCTTCGCGAGAGGCGCGAAAATTGCTGATTGCGCTGTAATCGAATAGCGTGAGGGACGCGCCCGCTCTGGCGTCCTGATAAGAATACGGCCCGACGATTGCCGGAATCGTAAATCCGAGGGCGGGAGGAGGTTGCACGAGGAACCCCAGTGCCTGAAGATTGATCTGCTGTTCGGTGGCACTGATCTGGCCGGTGACCTTTGGTAATAATGCGCTCAGTGCTCGAGCGCGTTGCGCCTGCACCTGGCGGCTGGATTGCTCGCTGGTCAAAAAGCCCAGGTTGGCTTTGAGGCCCCGATCGATAGCCTGTTCGAAGCTCAGAGTGATCGGTGTGGGGGAAGCCGTTCCCTGCGGCACGCTGCCTTGGTAGTCCGGTTGAAGCGTCATTTGTGCCGCTGCGCTGACGGCCCCACAGAGTAGCGCCGGGATGGCTAGGTATTTTGGTTTACTCATTCACGTGCTCGAATTATTGGTCCCAAAGCGTTCGATGCACGATACAAAGGTTTTGTACCACCCTGCGCGCAAAATATTTAAGATCTTAATCTTTTTCCAAATTTACAGATTGCGCTTCAGGAATGAACAGATTTCGTAGCCAGTGAGATATTTGAACGGGAATTCGCCCATCGTGTAGTGACCGCAGGCCAGTACCGCCACCTCGTGATCCCAACTGCGGCGGCGGGCGCCCTCGATGACGTCCCGCGACAGCCGCACAGGAAAGGTCGTATCATAGCGGGTGTAAATAAATTTCGAGCGTTTCTTCTGTGTGCTGTACAGATCGTAGTAGGAGGGCGGGCTGATCGAGAGCCACAGTTTTCGTAGGGTCGCCAAGTCGACCGAATCTGCCACGCCATCTCGAATGTGACGTGTCGAGAGCCCTTCCCAGACCACATCCGCAACATAAGTAGAACAGTGGTTAAAGACGTTCACTCGGATGCGTGGGTCATGCGCGCTGACGATAAATGCATAGCACGAGCCGATGCTAGTGCCTACGATTCCGATCTCCGTGTAACCCTCGCGCTCGAGCCAATCGAAACAGGCGCGTGTATCTACGATGGCCTGACGCGTGGCATCGATGGTTCGACAGATATTAGCCGACATGGCATAATCGGCGCGCTGCAGGTCGGCCGGAGTACGCATATCGTGATACGGCAGGCTCAATCGCAGAGCGGAGATGCCCAGACGCTGGAGCCCGGCACAAAGAGCGTTGTGTTGCGGCAGTTTGGCGTTCCAGTGCGGAAGAACAACCACGGCCTTGCGCCCCGCGCCACGGGCGGGGAACCAAAGCCCGCGAACGCTGTTGTTCTCCGGATACGGAGTAACAACCGGCGACGCAAAAGTGAGCCAATTGTCACGGAGATCGAACGTATCCGGCGAATCGTAACTAAAAAACTGGCCGCTCGAAGAAATGATGCGTTGGTTGAGATGGACCAAATATTCGATTGGGTCCGAGCCATCGGGAGGGAAGTCGCGCGTTATCGGCCAACGTTCTGCCCATTCCAAACCGAGCTCGAACGGGCGCACGATGCGGTCCGTCGCGCGGGAGGATAGCTCATCCTCTCTCCGATAGATCCAATTGCCATACCGATGGGCGGCTGCGCGAAGCAGGAACTTCATGGCGCGGCGGCTAACTGAAACATGTGCGGCCGCGGCTGCGCGGCTGCGCGTTGCCGCACTATCACTTCCGCCTCGACCGAATCGAGTGCCTTCAATGCTTCCGATAAGTGCTCAATGTCCAGATTCTGAAGCGGCACCTGGAGCGTGCGCCAGCGCTGTTGATGGACATCGATGCGTTTCACGGTGAGATCCCGCACGTCCATCGCCTGGCGAGACATCGGTGTGTCCAGTATCGCCAGATTGACGCCCTGCGCGAGTTCGGTCTCACTCCAGGTGCCCACTGGCGCACCATCGATCGTCAATACATAGCGGCCGCTCGCGAGACCGTTCACTCGTACGATCTGCTGGTTCAACGCTTCGGTCACATCCGAGCTGCGAATAGCGAGAGCGAGAGTGTGATCGCGATCCATTGCGAGCATTGGGGCGAATGGTAGAGGAAGCGCTTCATCGGCTTCCGTCCAGGAAAGCGGTGCGCCGGTGTGCACGTCGCTAATAGTTGTGTAATCGGCCTCAGCAACCTTGCCGCTCTTAGCTTCGATGGTCACCGAAGAAACGATCGGGCGTGCGCCCCATGCCTTTAACAATTGCTCCGCCATGACGAGATGCCCGGAAAGCGATGGATGCACGCGATCTGGAAGAATCTTCTGAGCGAGCGTGGGATCGGATGTATTGGCTTTACGCAGCATCGCCACTACGCCGGTATTGAGATCGGCCACATCGAGGTGTGCCTCCGATGCGTAGCGACGTAACCATTCTCCGTATTTCACGAGGATTGCATTGTAGCCATCCGGTTGCAAAGTGATGGGCCGCGTGACATCGTCGAACGGCGAGGGTTCGATGACGGTAATGCGCAGCGTGGGAATCGCGTGCCGAACCGTATCGATGATACGCCGGTAGCCTGAGAAGTAAACGTCATCGTCCGCGGGGGTGTGGTTGACGTACTTGCCATCGTTCATGCCGAGCATGATGGTCATCACCGTCGGGTGGTACGTCAGCACATCGCGCTCCAGTCGCAGATCGATCGGTCCGCCGCCGCCGCCGGTGACGCGATCGCCGCCCCAGCCCGAATCGACAAAGCGGACGTCGAGTTTGGGATAGCGAGTGATGCTATACAGCTCCGTCAGCATCGTATACAGACGTTGATCCGTGATGCTGTCACCATAAAAGACAACAGTGTCTTTTGGGTGAAGATAGAACTTGTCGGCCGCTGCGGAAAAGCTGGACGCCGAAAACGCGACGAGACAGGCGGCTACAAAGCCGGTAATCCGTAACCGAGTGGGCACAACATCAATTTAGCTAACGGCACTATCGCTGGCTCGCTTTGCCCGCCAGAACACGTTGGTTGAACTCACCGGATTTATTGCGGGGCACGCTCAGCGACTTCCATTCCTGGGAACGGAAATGTTTGGCCAGGAGCACAATCTGGCCGCAGTGATACGCGTAGTGAGCGATCTGCCGATTGATGGCTTGCATCACGGAATGCGCCTCACCACGAATGAATACCTTACGTGACAGATCCACGTCTGTGAGCGGCTCGAGCGCCTCGAA
>Ga0157369_10011480_pt1 | contig 10059 bp, 16 predicted proteins | sample C25metaG_FD_113461 | JGI IMG/M metagenome (GOLD analysis project Ga0157369, IMG submission 113461) | Corn rhizosphere microbial communities from Kellogg Biological Station, Michigan, USA - C2-5 metaG | ecosystem: Host-associated > Plants > Roots > Rhizosphere > Soil | place: USA: Michigan...
GCGTACGCAATGGACCGGCGCACCTCGTCGGTGATCTCCGTCGCCCGGTCCTCAACGTCCACCTCGACCTCACCTTCGCGATCACCGGTCAGCCGCCCAGTCACCGACAGGCGCAAATGTGCCGCTCGACCAGCTCGCGGGTGGACCGATGACGCGCCCCTTCGAAGACTACTTCGCGTCGATGTCCTTCGGTCCAGCATCGGTCATTTCCGGTACCACAGATCCTTCCCGCCAAGCCCGTTCGCCCGGCATCTCGGACCCAGTCGTCGCTGACAGTACCCAAGCCTGGTGCAGTCAACCTGGCGAGACCACGAAGAACAGCCGGCACATTTACCGATTATATAGACGAGTGTCAGTTAAGCGTCCGACGCGCACAGCGCGAGCAGCGCGCCCTGCGCGAGCATCGCGAGCATCGCGAGCACCGCGATCACCAGCGCCGGCCGGGGACCGGGTTCCCGGTCGGCGCGGCACGGGGCGGCGGAACCCGTGGCGGGCATGGGAAGGCGGCTCATGCCGATGTCCGACCTGGGTGCGCGGCGCCGGAGCTTCTTTGGTCTCAGTGTTCTGCGCCGGCTGCCGCTGGGCTGGGCGCCCGTCGACGGGCTCACCGCGGCCGTGGCGGTGGCACGCGGCCTGCAGTTGGCGTACCTGTCGGTCGCCGCGCTGCTGGCGGACGCGCTCTGATGACGGTCATCGACCATCCTTACGTTGTCGGAACTTTGGAACGGGTCAACGTCGTTGTCGGCCTCCTTCGACGTCTCCTTGACCGCCCTGGCCGATCGAGAACCGCGAGCCGTCTCGGCTCGACGCCGAGCGGCAGCGCCGGCCTGAGGTGCCCGAACCAGACGCGTTCGGCAACCCGCTCGCCGACACAGCGGACGCACTGTCCTGGTTGGACACTGAACGCACCAACCTGATCGCCGCGGGATCGCACGCGGCGTCCGACGGCTGGCCCGGCCACACCATCCGGCTATCGGCAACACTCTTCCGGTAACTCGACACCGGCGGCCACGTCCAGGAAGCCATGGCCCTGCACAGCGACGCAAAAGGCGCGGCGGCCGCCACGGGCGGCACCGCGGGCGAGGCACAGGCCTTGGCCAACCTCGGCGCCCTGTACTGGCGGCAGAGCAAGCACGCGGACGCCGGCGACCATCACCGACGCGCCCTCGCCCTCTTGCGGCAGGCCGACGACCGGGCGGGCGAAGCTCGTTGTTGGAATAACCTCGGCCTTGCCTATGACCGGCAGGGCCAGCACGAACAGGCGACCACCTGCTACCGCGAAGCCCTGCAGCTGTCCCGGCAGGTCGGCGACCGGCACAACGGACGCACCAGCTGGCAAGCGGCACTAACCGTCTACCCCGAACTAGGTTGCCCCGAAGCCCAAGAGCTGCGCATGAAGCTCCGCGCGTCCTGACGCCGGCCGCTACGCGGGCGCCATCGGCCTGCGCGTCCCGGGACGTGTACCGGTCCCCTTCGCGCCCGACTCGTACGTGCACCGCATCGGACGGGTCGGCCGGGCCGGTCGCGAAGGCGTGGCGATCACCCTGGCCGAGCGCGCGAGCACCGGATGCTGCAGACCATCGAGCGGGTGACCGGGCAACGGATCACGGTGGAGAAGGTACCGACCGTCGCCGATCTGCGGGCGCGCCGGCTGGAGCTCACCCCCGCCGGGCTGGAGGACCGCCTCCTCGATGACGACCTGGAACGCTTCCGCGCGGGGCGATCACCGGCGAGTCCGACCTCAGCGGGCAGGACGTCCCGGGTGCGAAGACCCTGCGGGTGTGGCTGGTGGCGCGGGGATTGCGGCCGGCGATGGTACACGGGTTCGACGAGCTCCGCGGGCCCGGCCACGGTGAAGTCGACGCCGAGCGGGCCGAGGTGGACGGCGAGCGTTTCGGTGGACGTTGATTCGCTGTTCACGGGGCGGATCATCCTGGCGCGCGGTCCTGCCGGTAGGAACCGCAGATGCCCGCGTATTCGTAGGGCCACCGGCCGCGGGCGTTCGGCCCGGTACCGACCTGGTAGTCGTGGTTTGCGTGGCCGCCGCCGCCCGGCGTGATCACGTCGATCGTGAACCGGCCCGGTGGCTGCCCAGTCGTCATGGCCCGCACGCAGCTGACCACGCCGTCCAGGGGGCCACCCACGAACTCGACGTCGACCTCGGTCATCGGGAGTCCCAAGGAGCGGTACGCGAGGTTCCGGAATGGTCGCCGGACTCCCGCAACTCCTCGGGTATCGCCTCGGGACCGCCGACACGCCGCAGATGGGCCACCACGTCCCGCTGCGCGGCGTCCAGTTCGGCCCGCGCCTGTCGCCATCGCTGGTACAGCTCGGCGGGTAGCTCGACACCGTGATTGCCGCTTACTGGTACCAGATGGAGCACCGAATAGTCGTCGTACCCACCGACCATGTAGCGCGGCATCGCGCATCCTCTCCAGCCGGCCGCCACGAGGAGGAGGTCCGTCATGGCGCCCGTCGCCTGCCACCCTACCCCGCAGCCCGACCGATGAGCCCGACCGGACAGCGCGAACCAGCGACGGTGCTGCCGGTCTGCACCGATGATGCTGGCGGCCTGGTCGACCGCGCCAATCCTTGTGCTACGGTTGGCCTCGTCGCAGTTTTGCGTTTTCATATGAGTCTCAGCGCCCGCGGGGATTTCTGGCCCGGGCGCTTTTTGGTCGTTGCCTGTGCTTCCCTACGGCGAGGCCGCTCTCGAAGCAGCGACGCGGAGTCCACATCGGTGGCCTCTACCAGCCTCCGAAGGAGAAGACATGGCTGTCGGTACGGTGAAGTGGTTCAACGCGGACAAGGGTTTCGGCTTTATCACGCCGGACGGCGGAGGCGCGGACCTGTTCGCGCACTACTCCGCGATCGCATCGGAAGGCTTCCGCAGCCTCGATGACAACCAGCGGGTCGAGTTCGATGTCGTTCCGGGCCAGAAGGGCCCGCAGGCGGCGAACATCCGCGTTATCTGAGCCGGTTCCCCTGCGGCGATCGCGTCCCGGTCGACCGGGACGCGATCGCGGTGCGGACCGTCCTCCTTCGTTGCTGACGCGGCGCCCCGTGGCACGTCGTCGCGGCGATCAGTCTTCGACTTTCCGGAGATGCGTGGCGGCACCCCGCCTTGAAGAGGCCGCCTCGTGCGTGGTTGGACCGGCCACGTTCGCCGGGGCGCGGTCGAACTGTCCCAGGCCGTGATGTACGCGTACGAGAACGGACTCACCGGCTGATAGCCCCCATCCGGTAGGGCTAGCCGCGGGCTAGCCGTCATCCGGCGCCGCAGCGGGTCCATGCCAACCGCCACACTCACTCCACAAAACCGCTCTGCACCTTCGCGCCCAACCACAAGGGCATGCCGATGCTCGCGGACACCGACGAGCGCCCGGACTTCCTGCGCCGCCAGGTGCTCACCTCGCGCAACGTGCGGGGCAGGCCCTTCGTCGACGTACTGCTCGGCGGGCTGAACTACCAGATCGAGCATCACCTGTTCCCGAGCATGCCGACCCCGAACCTGTGCCGCGCCGCGCCCATCGTCCGGGACTACTGCGCCCGGATCGGCGTGCCGTACACCGACGCCGGCCTCGTGGACTCCTACCGGCAGGCGTTGCGGTATCCGCACGACGCCGGCGCAGCATTGCGCCGGCGCTGTGGTACCGACCCCGAGCAACCCTCTGCCGCCGCTTCACCCACCCCGTAGCACACGCCCCCGAGCGTGCGCCTTCCAAGCAGCACCGGCCCGCGCCACTCGGCGTACTGTGAAGGTGACCACCCGATACCGGTACCTGGGCAAGTCGTTGCCACATCGACCCGCAGAACCTCGACGGCCAACCAACCATGGGTCAAGCCGTCCGGGAAGTCCGCTCCCCGCCCGACCGGCGGCCATACGGGAACAGACGAAGGTGATGCGCATGTACATCAGCAAAGCGGCGATCGTCGCGACGTTACGATCCCGAGGCATGCCCGCGAGGGCGGACTGGGTCGACCGGGAACTGCCGGAGTTCGTCGATGTCGAGAGAAATGGCGGACTGCTCGCGACCCTAAATATCAACCCGGCCGACCTGTCACCGACCCTAGCGCCACCGGAATAGGCCGACGCTACCGGCAACTCGAGGTGGATCGGGCATCCTGCCACAGAACACGGGCGCGGCGCTGAGGTTGGCCGTGTGCAACAGATCCTTGCCGGATCGGCAGGTGCGGTGGGCCAGCCATGCAGGTGGACCGGCCGGACATCGGCGCGGTCGGTGAGACCGCGGACCGCGTACATATAAGCGACCAGATGCACCGTTATCCCGGGCACCCTGGTCGTCACGCTGACGCGGCCGGGCAACTGATTTCGGTTGGTTACAGCCGCATCGACATGCGGATGGTGGTACCGCCGCCGGACGAGCTGTCGAAGTCGACGTTGTCGCAGAGGTGCTCGGCGAGCCACAAGCCGCGACCACCGATCTGAGTGGGGTGCGGCAGGGCCGGACGGGAATCGGTTCGAAGGCCTGTTCCGCGGTCGCGTACCTCGACGATGAGGGCGGTGTCACTGCTGGTGATGGTCACGGTGGCGCTGCCGCTGCCGTGCAGGATCGCGTTGGTGGCAATTTCGCTGAGGGCGACGGCGAACCGGTCGATCCGGTCGCCGGGCAGGCCGACGTGCGCCGCGGTAACTCCGAGCAGTCCCCGTGCCCGGGCAAGGTCGTCCGCCCCGAGCACCGCCATGGTGGCGATCACGGGGAGATGATGCTGTCGGTCCACGGGCTGGTCCATGTCTTCCTGACGCCTACCCACTTCAATGAGGGCGAACCTAACAGGCTGACGCCGGTGGCGGACACCGCTGGCCGCTATAGAGTTTTCGGACAAGGCTTGGTACCGGCGCAGCCCGAGCGGAGGTTTTCGGTGGCTGTTTCTGTCTCCACGGCCGGGCAGGACGGCCTGGCTACCGTGACGGTCACCGGCGCGCTGGACCTCGCGGCGGCCGAGATCGTCACCAGAGCGATCGATCAGGAGATCACCGCAAGCGGCGCTAAGGCCCTGCACATCGATCTGTCCCGGACGGAGTTCATCGACTCCTCCGGAATCAGCATCCTGCTGAAGGGGCGCCGTGCGGCCGACCGAACCGGGTTGCCTACCGGGTCACCGGGGCCACCGGGATGGTGCGGCAGATTCTGCGTTTGACCGGTGTACTCGAACACCTCACCGCCGAACCCACCGCCGATCCACCGGGATAACCTCCCGTTTCGCACCAGCGGGCCGCAACTGGTTGCGGTCTGCCCGCAAGGTCGTACTGTGTTGATCGTGAACCCGCAGCGGGGGGACCGACCGGGAGGGCCGGCGTTCGACAACCACGCCGGGGAGAAGCTGCGTCGCCTGCAGACCCTCAACGACACGACCCTGTCCGGCCTGCACGTCGATGACATGTTCGCCGAACTCCTGGAACGCACCCGGGAACTGCTCGAGGTCGACACCGCCGCGATCCTGCTGATCGACGAGGAAGGCAAGGACCTGGTCGCCACCGCCGCCACCGGCCTGGAGGAGGAGGTCCGCGCGGGGGTACGGATACCGATCGGTGAGGGGTTCGCCGGGCGGGTAGCCGAAGGCGCGCAGCCGGTCACGATCGACCACGTCGACCACGACACCGTCATCAACCAGATCCTCATCGACAAGCAGCTCAAAGCGATGGCCGGGGTCCCTATGCTCGCCCCCAGCCGGGTCATCGGCGTGCTGCACGTCGGAAGCCTCACCTCGCGCGAGTTCACCGAGGACGACATCGAGCTGCTGCACCTCATCGCCGACCGGGCAAGCCTCGCCGCCCAAGCCCGCCTGTCCGAACTGGACCGCGCCGCCGCGCTGGCACTGCAGCGCAGCCTCCTGCCTACCCGGCCACCAACCGTGGACGGTCTGGACATCGCCGCCCGCTACATCCCCGGCGCACAGGTCGGCGTCGGCGGCGACTGGTACGACCTGTTCCCCCTCCCCTCCGGGCACGTCGGGATCGTCATCGGTGACGTCGCGGGCAACGGCCTGCGCGCCGCCGTCGTGATGGGCCGCATCCGCAGCGCGCTACGCGCCTACGCGCTGGAGAGCAACGACCCGGCCGACGTCCTCACCCGACTCGACCGCAAGATCCAAGTGTTCGAGATCGACACCATGGCCACCGCGATCTACGCCGTCATCGACCCCTCCCGCACCGCGATGACTCTCTCAGTGGCCGGGCACCTACCGCCCGTACTGGTGGGGGCGACCGGTACGGCCAAGACGCTGGACCTTTCCACCGACCTCCCGTTGGGGGCCTACCCCGACGCACCCCGCCATACCACCACCGTCGGCCTGCCGCCGGGCTCGACCCTCCTGCTGTACACCGACGGCCTCGTCGAGCGGCGCGACCGACCCCTACCCGATGGCATACGCCTCCTCCTGAACGACGCGATCCCGGGCAGCGCCGAAGACCTCTGCTCCCGCGTCACCACCCGGCTGCTACCCGGCGAAGGCCCCACCGACGACGTGGCCGTCCTCGCCATCCACCGCGCAGACCAGCCCCGCACCGGCAATGGCAAGGCGACCCGTTCCCGGAAACGAGGCCACAACGAACTCGTGGCGACCTGACACCATCGACCCGTCCGCCAAATCGGCGCGGCTCCTTACCGGCCGCGGTACGAATACTCAAGGGGCCGGTCGCGTTATCCTGACCGCGCCTGGAGGAGTACCCGGGGATCCGGACACGCCGCCTCGGACCACCGACAAGACGGAGCACCGCGATGAACAAGTTGACGATGCGCCGCACTGAACTCCCGGCCGGGGTAGTCCAGCTTGAACTGTCGGGAGAAATTGATTTCGCCGTCAGCAACGACCTGACCGCCGCGCAAATGCGGGAGATTGATGCACCGGGCGTAACCCGCCTGATCGTCGACCTGCGGGAGGTCACCTTCCTCGACTCCACCGGCATTTCCGCCCTTGTCGCTGGCTACCGCGCCGCCCACGAGCGTGGGATCGGATTCCTCCTGACCAACCCCCACCACATGGTGAGATCCGTCCTGCAGGTCACCGGTGTTCTGGGTCCGCTCACCGACACCGTCCAGCCGCCGGTGGACGATGCCCGGGCTGCCGCCGAACTCGAGGCCTGAACCCTCTCAGCCGCCTGTTGGCCGGGTAAGGCGTCGGGTCGATCGGAGCGGGTCAGCCGGCTTCACAGCGCCGGCCCGCCGGCTACCACCGCAATCCAGACCCACGACGTGTCGACGCGTTGCGCGATAACCAGCCGCGTGCCACGGCGGCGACCACAACCCGCCGCCTTGACGTGGGGCTGTCGGGGTCCGCGGTTGCGTGAGGGAGGTTGACCAGCGTCATGATCATGTCAGCGGGGGCACCTGACGCACCCTCGTCACACAGTAGTCGCGGCCCGTTCGACGGCCGGGACCAACGGCACGAGCTCGACCCAAGCCAAGAGGGCCGGCCGCGGGTCCTCAGCCGCTACCGCGGTGCTCGTCGTTCCCGGCGTCGGGCTCGAATCGTAGGCGGCGGGCGACCACCCGGGCGTCACCCGCACTCGTCCTCAGCTGCACCGCGATCATTCCGGGCGCCTGGTGCAGCTCGGGATGCACAGGGCCTTATGTCCGGTGCTCGTCATGCGGGCAGGTGCGGCAGCCTGCGGTTCCGCTCCCGCGCAGTGGGGGGACATAGGGGACCAGTACCTACAAGAAACGCATGCTGTTCGCGTTTCGCCGATGGCGCGGGTAGGGTCAGCGGAAGTTGACGGAGACACGGTCATCGACTTGTCCGGATCGGTCTGGATCGGTCTCTGTTCTCGGCCTTCAAGGGTCGTGGCGACGTTCAAGGCGTGGGCGTCCCGACGCGAACGACGTGCTCCACCGTGTCGTTGCCCGCCCAGCCTTCCCCAGGTCGAGTGCGTGGTGGCGGTGCGGCCTGGTGTGGAAGGACCGCCATGACCGCCTCGACAATGTCCAATTCAGCCGCACTATCGATGAGGACCCCCACCCGAACCCGCCACACCTCGGTAGACGCGTCGGCCGGGGCGCTGCTGCAGCAGATGCATGATCTGCCCAGCGGACACCCCGACCGACCGCGTTTGCGGGACCAGGCGATCACCGCCTGGCTGCCGCTGGCCAAACAACTGGCCCGACGGTACGACGGGCGTGGCGAACAACTCGACGACCTGACCCAGATCGCGACCATGGGACTGATCAAGGCGATCGACCGGTTCGACCCCGGGTACGGCAACGACTTCGGCTCCTACGCCGTGCCCACGATCGTCGGGGAAATCAAGCGGCACTTCCGCGACCACACCTGGGACGTACGGGTACCGCGACGGCTGCAGGAAATCAAAATCGACATCAGCAACGCCACCGCCGCCCTGGCACAGACCCTGGGCCGCTCCCCCAGCGTGGCCGACCTCGCCGCGCACCTCAACCACACCGAAGAAGAGATCCTCGAAGGACTCGACAGCGCCCGCGCCTACAGCGCCCTGTCCCTGCAAACTCTGGTCGGCAACGGCGAAGACGCCACCGAACTCGGCGACCTGTTCGGCGCCGAGGACCCCGACCTTCGCATGGCGGAACTCCGCGCCAGCCTGGGACCGGCCCTGGCCGACCTACGCCCGCGCGAACAGCAGATCGTCATCCTGCGGTTCTTCGGCAACCTGACGCAGACCCAGATCGCCGAACGGGTCGGTGTATCGCAAATGCACGTATCCCGCCTGCTGACCAAGTCCCTGGCCGCACTACGACACAGCCTCATCAGCGACTGACCAACGCCCGTCAACGACGCCGGAAGCTTGCCGGTCGTCGGGGCGACGGCAAGTCCTGTTGGTCTCACATCACGTGGGTCTTCGACCCGGGCTGCCACCGTCGACCGGGATCGGGCCGGTCAGATCTCGCTCTTTGTCGGCTCGTACCCTCATCGATTTGACCATTGCGCGGAAGCAGTCGATCGCCGCGGCCCGCCCTGAATCCCGGCTCGGTGCGGCCAAACGCCGGTGAGGGGTCAGGGCCAAGACGCGACCGTCGGTCGCTCCGCCGTCGAGCTGTGCGTGGAAGCGTCCACTGTGGACATCCCAGCCACCCCGCGGCCAGCTGACTGAAGAAGCCGTAGCCGGCCGCGTTGCGCGGACGGGCCGTAGGTCAGCGCCGCAGTTGTTTGGTGATGCGGAGCAGCACGTGACCGGGTGGGGTGGGAATGAAGTTGGCGGTGTCGGCCAGTGTGGCGATCAGCGGCAGCCCTCGGCCGCCGACTGTCAGCGGATCGGGAAGGTCTGCGGTGGGGCGCGACCCGTGCCGGTTGGTGCCCGCGTTGCCGACCTCAAGCGTGCACTGGTGGTCGTCGATCGTGATGACGACGTCGATGGTAGTGCCCTCGGCCGCGTGGGTGACCGCGTTCGTGCAAGCCTCGCTGACCAAGATAGCGAGATGGCTGCGTGATTCCTCGGTCGCGTCGGTCAGCGTGAGCAGCGTGGCCAGGACGTTTCGGGCGCGCGCGACCGAACTTGGTTGCCGGGGTAGCGACATTGTCACTGCCACCCGCATCACCCGCGCACTCTCCTGGTTGTGACCGCGCTCGCCTGTGGCCCGAGTCTGCCCCCGTTGCCGTCGGCTACCCGTCGCGGGGTAGCCGCAAACGCCGACCTCTGCGGTAGTGGTTGGCCGGGCGGGATGCCGGCGGGCTGTCTAGGTGGCTGGTGTTTTTCGTGAGGCCCGGGTCCTGGTGGTCTTGATGGCGGCGGTTGAGAATTACCTGGTTGTAGTTCTTGATCCGGGGGTGCCGGGTGACGCTGGGGCAGGCTGATCGTCAGGGTGATTTGCTTGATGACGTGACGCGTTTCTGCGATGAGGCGTTGCCGGAGAGTTCGATCTATGCGGTGTTGTATCGGGAGCGGGATCGGTTGTTCCCGGGCTAGATGTTCGCGGATATGTTCAGCGGCAGGGGGCGCCGGTCGGTGCCGCCGTCGGTGGTGGCGACGGTGATGGTGCTGCAGCGGTTGGACGGGTTGTCGGACCGGGAGGCGGTGGAGCGCTACACGTTCGACGCGCGGTGGCGGTACGCGGCGGGGGTGGGTGGCTA
>Ga0157369_10011481_pt1 | contig 10059 bp, 8 predicted proteins | sample C25metaG_FD_113461 | JGI IMG/M metagenome (GOLD analysis project Ga0157369, IMG submission 113461) | Corn rhizosphere microbial communities from Kellogg Biological Station, Michigan, USA - C2-5 metaG | ecosystem: Host-associated > Plants > Roots > Rhizosphere > Soil | place: USA: Michigan...
ACCACGCGATTTACATGGCGGAATCCGGCCGGTTCAACGTTGTCGGCATGGGCGACGACCAGATCGATCGATTTACCGCCGCCGTGGTCGAGGCAATGGACAGCTGAACGTGGCTGATCGCGATCCCGGCAAGGTTTCTTCTCAGATCGATTGGCGCGAAGTTGCGCGCCTCGTCCTCACCAGCCGCGAGCTCGACCGCATCGAGGAAGAAGAGCTCGTTCCCGCTAAGAAGGTTCTCTACCAGTTCAGCGCGCGCGGCCATGATATGGCGCAGGTGCTTCTCGGCCTCCAGCTGAAGGATGGCGACGGGGTCTTCGGCTATTACCGGTCGAGGCCCGTGCTCCTCGCGCTCGGAGTACCGCTGGCCGACGCGCTCGGGTCGGGGATGGGGCTTTCGGGTGGCTATTCGAACGGCCGCGATATCGGGGTTGTCTTCAACTATCCGAACAAGGGCGGCGCGCACGCGCTGCCGATGTGCGGCGGGGTGGGGGCGCAGTACACCCCGGCGGCCGGCTGGGCGCAGGCGATCGCCTACAAACAGAAGGTTCTGGGCGAAGGTCCGGAGGATGCGATCTCGGTCGTGCTCGGCGGCGACGCGAGCTGTGCGACGGGGGGCTTCTGGTCGGCGCTGACGATCGCCACCACGCAGCAGCTTCCGTTGCTCATCTATATCGAGGACAATGGCTACGGAATCTCGGTCCCGTCGGAATATCAAACGCCGGGCAAGGACATTGCTGCCAACCTCGCCAGCTTCTCGGGCCTGACGATCTTTAACGGCGACGGCACCGATCCGGCAGAGGCGGCGCGCTTGATCGACCAGGCCGTAAGCGACGTTCGGAAGAAGCGCGCGCCAGTTCTGCTGCGACTGACGGTGCCGCGCCTCGAAGGCCACAGCGCGCAGGACACGCAAGCTTACAAAAGTGAGGCGCAGATCGAAGAGGAATGGGCGCGCGATCCTCTGCCGAAGCTCAAGAAGCAGTGCGCCCGCAGCCAAATCGGTGACGAAGCCTGGGCCGATCTGGAACGCGAAACCGCCTGGCAGGTCCAGGCTGCCGTTGCCGAAGCGGAAACGCGCGGCGTCTCCTCTCCGGACGAGGTCACGAGCAACGTCTTCTACGAAGGCGAGATGCAGCAGGTCGGCGGGCTCTGGAACAGCGGCTACGAGCCTGCGCGATCGACCGACGAGCCAAATCCCGAGGGCCAGCGGATCAACATGGTAACCGCAATCCGCCGCGTTCTCGACCAGGAGCTCGAGGCGAATCCGCGCGTGCTCGCGTTCGGCGAGGACGTGGGGCCGAAGGGGGGCGTCCACGCCGTCACGCTGGGTCTCCAGGAAAAGTTCGGGCGCGAGCGGGTGTTCGACACCAGCCTAAACGAAGAAGGCATCGTCGGCCGAGCCGTCGGCATGGCGCTCGCCGGGCTGATGCCGGTGCCCGAGATCCAGTTCCGCAAATATGCCGAGCCGGCGACGGAGCAGATCCACGACGCGGGTACCATGCGCTGGCGCACGCACAACCGCTTCGCTGCGCCGATGGTGCTGCGCGTGCCAGGCGGGTTCTTCAAGTGCGGCGACCCGTGGCATTCGATGACCAACGAGGTCGAGTTCGTGCACAATCCCGGCTGGAAAGTCGCGGTGCCCTCGAACGCCGAGGACGCGGCCGGACTGCTGCGCGGGAGTCTTCGCGGCAACGATCCCGTCCTCTTTTTCGAGCATCGCGCGATGCTCGACGACAGCTGGGCGCGCAGGCCGTGGCCCGGCGACGAATATGTCCTGCCCTTCGGCCGAGCGAAGAAGACGAGGCAAGGCGATCAGATCACGATCGTCACTTGGGGCGCGATGGTTCCACGTTGCGAAGCGGCGGCCGAGGGCTTCAGCGCGGACGTGATCGATCTCCGGACATTGCAGCCGTGGGATAAGGACGTGGTCCTGGACAGCGTCCGGCGAACCCGCCGCTGCCTAATCGTCCATGAGGATCTGCGCACCGGGGGATTCGGCGCGGAGATCGCTGCGGTCGTGGCAGACGAAGCCTTCCTCGACCTCGACGCGCCGGTCGCGCGGGTGACGATGCCGGATATTCCGAGCCCGCATCACCCAAAGCTGATGGAAGCCGCGCTGCCCTCGCCGATTAGCATTCGTGCCGAGATCGAACGGCTGGTGGAGTTCTAGCTTGATCGAGGTCAGGGTTCCCGACGAGCAGGAGGGCACGAAGGCGGTTGTCCGCGCCTGGCTGAAGGCGGTCGGCGACGCGGTGGCTGAGAACGATCCGCTGGTCGAGCTCGAAACCGACAAGGTAACCCAGGAGGTGCCGGCGCCCGCTTCGGGCGTGCTTGCCGAGATCGTGCTCGACACGGATGCCGAGGCCGTTCCTGGCGCACTGCTTGCGCGCATTGAAACCGAAGGTACCCCGGCGAAGGCCGGGGCCCAGGGCGATGCGAAAGTAGCGCCTTCTTCCTACGAAGCGGCTGGCGCCGCTCCTGGACCCCGGCCTGCGCCGGGGAACAGGGAAGAGCGCCTGTCTCCTTCAGTTCGCCGCGCGCTCCAGCAACACGGGATCGACCCCGCGCGGATCCAGGGCAGCGGGCGCGGCGGGCGCATCACGCGCGAGGATGTCGACCGCTGCGTCGCCGATGCGACGACGGTCAGCGTCGGCGAACCCTCCACGGCGCAGCCCCGGCAATTCTCTGCGCAAGACATCCCGCACGACCGGATGCGGCTGACGATTGCGGAGAACATGGTGCGGGCCGTCAGCGAAGCGCCCCACGTCACCGCCGTGTTCGAAGCCGACTTTACCGCGATCGCCGCACACAAGGCCGCGATGGCGGCGAAGGGCGTCAAGCTCAGCTTCACCGCCTACATCGTGAAGGCGGCAGCCGAGGCGATGGCGGTCGCGCCGGCGATCAACGGCCGCTGGGAAAAAGACCGCATCGCCATCTCGCCGACGATCGACATTGGCGTGGGAACGGCGCTTGGCGAGAAGGGTCTCGTCGTCCCGGTCGTGAAAGACGCCGGCAAGCTCAGCCTCGAACAGATCGGCGAGAACCTCGACGATCTCACCCGCCGTGCTCGCGACGGAAAGCTCGAGCGTTCCGAAGTCTCGGGCGGAAGCTTCACCATCTCGAACCACGGGGTTTCAGGCTCGCTCCTCGCCGCGCCGATCATCCTTCACCAGGGGCAGGCCGCAATCCTCGGCGTGGGCAAGCTCGAGAAGCGCGTCGTGGTGCGCACGGTGAACGGCCGGGACGCAATGCTTATCCATCCCATGGCCTATGTGACCCTCACCATCGACCACCGCGTGGTCGACGGCCACCAGACCAACGCATGGCTGTCGCGCTTCGTCGAGATCATCGAAGGCTGGCCAGTAGCTTAGCCTTGGCGGGGAACCGCCAACGCGCGCGGCGCGCTGTCGCGGCGTGAACGAGGCTCCGGAGAGCGCCGACGCGCGGTTCATCCGCCGTGCGCTGGTCGTCATTGCGCTTGCGGCGGCGGCACTATTGCTGTGGCAGTTGAGGTACGTCGTTGTGCTGCTGTTCGGCGCAGTGCTGATTTCGACCATTCTCCGCGCGATTGCCGATCCAATGCAACGTCACCTGCGCGTTCCCGAGCGATTTGCAGTGATGTTCTCGGTGATCTTGATCGTCGGCGTAATGGCCGCGGTCGCCTGGGCCATAGGAACGAAGGTGGCGTCGCAGAGCCAGAACCTCGCCGATACCTTGCCCCGCGCGGCTCAAATCATAGATCAGCGGCTCGCGGGAATGGGCCTCGGCCAGCCGGTCGGCCAGGCCGTCCGTAATCTCCACGCTGGGGGTGGACTGATCGGTTCCGATCTCAAAAATATCCTCTCTTCCGTGACCCTGAGCATCGCCAGCTTCCTCATTGTCTTCTTCGGCGGGATTTTCCTCGCCGCCCAGCCGCGGCTCTACGGCATCGGCACCATCAAGCTGATTCCGCCCGGCCGGCGCCGGCTGGTCGCCGAAGCCATGGAGGAGTCGGATCGCGCGCTGCGCCTGTGGCTCAAGGGGCAGTTGTGGGCGATGGTCCTGATCTTCCTGATGACGTGGGGCGGCTTGTGGGTTCTGGGAGTTCCCTCGGCGCTCGTCCTCGCGCTTATCTCGGGCGTTCTCGAGTTCGTCCCCTACGCGGGGGCGATCGCCTCCTCCGCGCCCGCGATCATGGTCGCTTTGGTGATCAGCCCCGAACTCGCTTTGTGGGTCGTCGCGCTTTACGTCATTGTCCATCACATCGAGGCCTATCTCGTCCAGCCGGTGATCCAACAGTTCGCCGTGGAGATTCCCGCGGTGATCACATTGTTCGCGCTCCTCGCCTTTGGCCTGTTGTTCGGAATTCTCGGCGTCCTGCTTGCAGCCCCGCTGGCGGTGGTCAGCTATGTGCTGATCAAGCGCCTCTACGTGATCGAAGCGCTCGACACGCCGACCCCCATTCCCGGCGAGGACAAGGATTAGATTTCGAGGACGGCGTAAGGCTTGCCGAGCAGCGGCCTCAGCACGAATTGCGCGACATTGTAGACCGGCTTCCCGAGCGGCGTCCGCCCTTCATAGGTGCCGTGGTGGGCGTGGCCGTGGACGACCGCCTTGACGTGGTCGAAGCGGTCGATCGGCTCGCACAGTCGCTGCGAGCCGAGATACTGGAAGATTGCCGGCGGCTCGCCTTCGATCGTTCCCTCGATCGGCGAATAGTGAAGCACGGCGACGCTTCGATCCGTCCGTATCGTGCGCAACTGGTTCTCGAGCTTGCGCGCTTCGCTCAGCGCTTCGTCGACGAACGCTTTCACGATCGGCTCGCCGAACGGAGCGAGCTCGCCGCGCCCGAAGCCACCGAGAAAGCCCTTCACTCCGGCGAAGCCCACGCCTTCGACTTCATGCGCCTGCTCGTCGAGCACGATCATTCCCGCCTCATGAAGGATCGCGCAGACATTCTCGGGCTGCCCGCATTCATAGTCGTGGTTGCCGAGCACGCCGAGCACCGGGATCGAGCAGGCGCGGATGTCTTCGGCCAGGATCTCGGCCTCGCTCGTCTTTCCGAAATTGGTGAGGTCGCCGCAGAGCAGGAGCACGTCAGCGACGCCCGCGATTTCGGTGAACAGCTCGCGATAGGGTGCGACGCTATTCTCCATCACGTGAAGATCGCCGATTGCTGCAACTCGCAGCTTGCCGTCAGTCGCTGCCATATTGCTCTTCGAGATTGCCGACCGCGTCGGAGAACCCCCAGGCGTCGACGTCGATCGCATAATCGCGAGGGCTGAAGATTCGTCCGCGACAGACTTTCTTGCCCGGGCCCTTCATGTTCGCCTGGTCGTGCAGCCGCTCGAGCAGCTCCTCCATCAACCATCGTGGAACGCAGTGCCGCTCACTGGGATAAACAAAGCGAAAATTGAGAAGCGCGATGAGCAGCACTTCCCAATAGAGCTCCATATGGGAGAGCAATTGTCGCCAGTCGATGTCGTCGTGGCGCTTGAGGATCATGTGCGCGACGTCGGCCATGTCGTAGCGATGATGGTCCTGGACGAAGATTTTCGACCAGATGAACTGGGTCGGCGGAACGAGGCGGACGGTCGCTCCGAACAGCTTCGCTTCGGGCGCGCCGACGAACCACTCGTCAGTCACGTGCGTGGTCACGGTCGGCATATTCGTGATCACGTCGACGAAGAGCCCGCCGCGAGTGACTCGATAGAGCCAGCGTTCGTCGACGATCTCGACGTCGAAACCATGCTCCTTGAAATAATGGAGCATCTTCAGCGCATCGCCGGCCTTGGCGAAGACGTCGACGTCCTTGGTCGGCCGATCGATGCCCGTGTAGCTCGCGAGCGCATAAGTGCCTGACACCAGGAACGGGATTCCCGACTGGGCCATGAGGCCGAGCACTTCACAATAAAAGGCCTCCGCCTCCGGCTTCGGCTGGATCAGCGCTCCGCGCGGCCGCGATTCAAGCTCGGTCTCCATGCCTGCCGCTCAACGGGAGCAGGGAGGCGGCGGTTCCGTCTGTCAGGCGGGCTCGACCATCGGAACAAAGAGCACTTCGTGATGTGAGGCCATTCCGCGGACGCGCTCCTCGTAGCGCTCCGCCATCTCGGCGTGGACGCGGCGGACGCGCAAATCTCTCGAATTGAGCGCGGCGGTCCGCTCTTCCGATGCCCGCTGGCGATAATAGCTCAGATCGCTGGTCAAGGTTGCGGCCCCCGACACATCGACGCGACTCGCCCCACGAGTCGCTAACGATGAGTTATCCACAATATCACCGATTCATCGACGCGGTTGAATCACATAAATAAAGTCGAATCGCGAACCGGTTAGCGAATTCAGCGACGGCGACCGGTCGTCTTCGGCTCATCCGCCGGGGCGGATTTGGGACCGGTGAACTCGTACATCGTCGCCGAATCCTCGTATGAAATCCCCTCGCGACCGAAGACCGCGGCGGCGGTTCGAAGCAATATCTCGAGATCGAGTGCCATGCTTCGGTGGTCGACGTACCAGACGTCCAGCTTGAACTTGTCGTCCCAATCCAGCGCATTGCGGCCGTTGACCTGTGCCCACCCTGTGAGCCCGGGCTTCACGTCGTGACGGCGCATCTGCTCGGCACTGTAGAGAGGAAGATAGCGCATCAGCAGCGGTCTCGGGCCGACCAAGCTCATGTCGCCGCGAAGGACGTTCCAAAGCTCCGGAAGCTCGTCGAGGCTGGTAGCGCGAAGCCGGCGGCCGAAGTTGGTCAGTCGCTGCGCATCGCTGCTGCCGCTGAGTTCGCCGCCGCGCATGGTGCGAAATTTGTAGAGCATGAACGGACGGCCAAGCAGGCCAGGCCGTTCTTGCCGGAACAGGACGGGCGCGCCGACATCGAACCAAACGCCGATCGCTACGATGAGCATCACCGGGGATAGAACCACCAGCAGGACCAGCGAAACGAGGAAATCGACAAGGCGCTTCATGGCGCTGAGACGCTAGCAGGAAAGGCCCGCGTAGTGCAGCAGGTTCGCGTTGATTCGCCCAATCTCATATTTCTTCCTGGCGAGGCTTTCGGAGGCACGTCCCATGGCCCGCGCCAACGCGGGCTCGTCAACGAACCGAATCATCGCCAGATAGAGCGCGTCCGCGTCGCGTGGCGGCACCAATAGCCCGTTCTCGCCGTCGATTACCGTTTCGCGGCATCCCGGAGCATCGGTGGTCACGATTGCCCGCCCCATCGCCATGGCTTCGAGCACCGATCTCGGCGTCCCCTCGCGATAGGAGGGCAGCACATAGACCGAGCACGCCGCGATCGCGGGGCGCACGTCGGCCAGAAACCCTTCATACTCGACGCCGCAGCGGATCAATTCGTCCAGCTCCTCCCTCGTCAGCGAATCCGGCGAAGGATCGAAATCGCCGACAAGCGTGATCGGGACTTCGGGATGCGCCGCCTTGATCCGCTTCGCTGCGGCGGCGAATTCGCGAATGCCTTTGTCCTTGAGCAACCGCGCGATCATCAGGAATGACGTTCGGTCCGGCAGCGGCGCCGGCGGATATTCGGCAAGATCGATGCCCTCGCCGTCAAGCACGTGGACCACGGGTCCCGCCGGGATGAGCCGCAAGTGCCGAAACAGCTGCTCGTCATCCGGATTCAGGAAGACAATGACGTCCGATTTCCGAAGCGCGATGCGATACAAAATAGTAGCGGCGGCGCGACTTAGAAGGCGCTTCAATTCGCGTCCCCCGGTGAAGGCGTAGCCGACGCCGGTGATGACCGAGACGATCCGGCCGGCCCGCTCGGCACGACCGGCGAGGGCGCCGAGGATCACCGGCTTGATCGCATAGGAGATGATGAGGTCCGGCCTCTCTTCGCGGACGAGCCTTCGCATTGCGCGAAGCGAACGGACGAGCGCGAACGGGTCCAGGCTCGAATTCCGAAGAGCAATTTCGCGAGGCCTGGCACCAAGTTGGCGTAGTCCCTCGGCAGTCGCCGGATCGATTTCTGGCGCCGCGGCAGTGACCGAATGGCCTGCCCTGGCCATCGCCGCGATTAAAGCCCCGCGGAAACTGATCAGTGACGGCGCGAAGGAGCCGACAAGGAGGACCTTCCTGGCTTCATCCATCGGCCGTCACGCCTAGACAATCAGCCATCCGTTACCAGGCTTTTGGCCATTGTCAGCACCGTCGAACCCTCGTGCTGCTCGTCGGCGATAAAGTCGGCCAATCTCTCGCGCAAAACCGCTCGGTTTCCGCAATCAAGCGCCTCTCTCAAGCTCTGGATCATGGGCTCGAGCTCTGGCAACGGAATCACCCGTTCCTGCGCCATCTGGATCCGCGGATGCCTCGTCGTCACGAGGTTCTGTCCAATGAACAGCTCTTCGTACAGCTTTTCGCCGGGGCGGAGCCCGACGTAGCAAATCTCGATATCTCCAGCGGGATTTTCGGCATCGCGCACCGTCATTCCGGAAAGGCTGACCATGTGCCGCGCGAGCTCGGTGATCTTCACCGGCTCGCCCATGTCGAGAACGAAAACTTCGCCGCGCTCCGCCATCGCCGCTGCCTGAAGCACCAATTGGGTCGCCTCGGGGATCGACATGAAAAATCGTGTGATCTCCTCGTGGGTGACCGTGATCGGCCCCCCGGAACGGATCTGGCTGCGGAATCGCTGGACGACCGAACCCGATGAATCGAGGACGTTGCCGAAGCGGACGATTGCAAAGCGCGTCGTGCATTCGGGCCGGTTGGCCAGGGCCTGGATGACCAGCTCCGCCACCCGCTTGCTCGCGCCCATGACGCTGGTCGGCCTCACGGCTTTGTCCGTGGAAATCATCGTGAAGCGAGTGATGCCGGCTTCGAACGCCGCACGCGCGACCGCCATCGTCCCGAAAACATTGTTTTCGATTCCGACGAGCTCGTTCTGCTCGAGAAGCGGGACATGCTTGTAGGCAGCGGCGTGGAACAAGGTGTCGGTGCCGTGCTCGCCGATGATTCGGCGGACCAGGCGCTCGTCGAGCATCGAACCGACGAGCGGTACGATTTCGCAGCGTGCGAGGTGCGGAAGCTTGTCGGCGAGCTGAAGCAGTTGCTCGTGGATACTGTACAGCGCGAATTCGCTGTGATCGAGGAGCACGAGCTTCGCCGCGTGGGCGCCCAACACCTGCCTGCAGATTTCCGATCCGATCGAACCCCCTGCGCCCGTTACGAGAACCGAATGACCTTCGACGGCCTCGCGGATGAGTTCGCCGATCGGTTCCACCGGGTCCCGTCTCAGCAAATCTCCGACGTCGATGGGGCGAATGTCGCTGACCGTGAACCGGCCGGAAACGATCTCTTCTGGCGCAGGGACGGTTTTTACGTCGAGACCGAGCTCGCGGACCTGGGAGATGGCCTCGAGACGTTCCGATCTGCTCGCGTTCGACATCGCTAGAAAGACTTCGTCGACATCCCCGGACCGGGCCAGCCGGTCCAAGGCGCCGGTGTCGTAGATCGGAACTCCGGCGACGACCTGGCCTTTCAGGGCCCGGTCGGCATCCACGAAGGCCATCAGCCGGTAGCGCGACGAGGAAAGCACGGAATTGGCGAGGCTGATGCCCGTCGCGTTCGCGCCGTAGATGACCACCTTGCGCGCGTCCGGATCGGGCAGCAGGCTGTCGCGATCGGCGCCGGCGAGCAGCAGCGCCATGCAATAGCGGCCCATGAACAGCAGCAGGAACAGGAATCCGCAATAAATGAACGCGACCGACCGGGGGACCAGGAAGGTGATCTGCCCGGTCGTGATCCGCGCATCGACGGCATAGACGAGGAGGACCCAGGCAATCGCCGCCACGGCTGCCGCCGACAGGATTCGCGTGACGGTCCGGAGGTCGAAATAGCGAAGGACGATGTGGTAGACGCGCAAGCGGTAAAGTGCGGCGAGTCCGACGACGAACGATACACCGGCCGAGAGGAGGACGCGTCGGCTGTACGGCACGTAAAGGTACCCAAGCCGCGCCGAGAACGCCGCCCAAAGCGCGACCATCATCGCCAGGACATCGTAGCAGACGAGGATCGTTCGCTTGCTCGAGCGGCTGAGGTCCGGAAGACGCTTTACAAGGTGACGGAACA
>Ga0157369_10011482_pt1 | contig 10058 bp, 10 predicted proteins | sample C25metaG_FD_113461 | JGI IMG/M metagenome (GOLD analysis project Ga0157369, IMG submission 113461) | Corn rhizosphere microbial communities from Kellogg Biological Station, Michigan, USA - C2-5 metaG | ecosystem: Host-associated > Plants > Roots > Rhizosphere > Soil | place: USA: Michigan...
TCCGCTCGGCGGCCTCGCGCAGGCCGGTGCGATTGCGGCGATCGAGGACGAAGCCTGGTTCACTGAGGCGCGCCGGCGCATCATCGCGAGCCGCGAGAAGCTGGTGCGCGACCTCTCCGGACTCGGCTTTACGGTGCTGCCATCGGCGGCGAATTTCGTCTTCGCGCGGCATCCGGGCCGCAGCGGCGGCGAACTGTTCGCGAGGCTTCGCGAGAACGGCGTGCTGGTGCGGCATTTCCGCAAAAGCCGGATCGAGGATTTCCTGCGCATCACGGTTGGCACGGACGCGCAATGCGACCGCTTGATCGCCGTGCTGCGCGAGCTGATTTGACGCCGGCCGGAACGGCGATCAAACTCTTGATCGAGAGTCGTGCAAGAGCCATGTCCGATCAGGAGTCGAGCCGTGGCAATGTTTCCGGATCGGAAGTCGAAGGCGCTGGCCATCGTGCTGGTCTGCATCATTGCGATCGTCTGCTTCGGCACCCTGTATTTCGTCGGCGATCTGGCAAGATTTCAGGAGGGCGCCGACCTCAGGGAAGGTCAGGCGGCGTTGCGGGACCTCAAGGGACCGGAGCAGCTGGATCAACTGCTCAAGCAATACCCCGCAAACGGGATGCTGAAGCTGGTTGCGCTCGCCGACAAAGACTTGATGGAGATCGATGCCGCCGCGCTCGGCCTGCTCAGGGAAACCGATCCCGGTGAGCTTTCGGAGCGAATCAACAAGGGACTCTCGAGCCGCAGCAATCTCGAGGCACTTGGCCGCGAGCTGAAAGCCGCGGAGGACAACGCCGCTGATCTGCAATCCCGTTACGACACCCTGATCAAGCCCGTGCGCGATGGGATCGAGCACGACGCCGCCACGCTGGAAGGGGGACGGAATGTCTTCGTGAAATTCATGGCCATGATCGACGCGCAGCATGCGGAGATGAAGGCCCTGATTGGAAGGATTTCCGCCACCCGCCTCGACTATTTCAGAGCCTATGACAAATGCATTGCGCTGCTGGCCCAGGAAAATGACGTCTCCAAGGGAGCCAATGGGCAGATCACCTTCCGCCTGCAAGCCCAGGCGGACAGCTACAACCAGGCGGCAGCGGCGACGGCGGCCGACGCCAAGCGCCTGACCGAGCTGGAAACAGAGCGGAAGGCGCTGAGGCGCTCGCAACTTCTCAGATGGAAGAGCTGGGCTGGCCCCTGAAGCGGAGCAGACGCTCAAATTAGAGGGCTACTCGGCCAATCCAGCCCAAACAAAAAGGCCGGCTCGAAGAGCCGGCCTTTGATCGGTTTGAAGTTCCCGAACCTTAGTACCTCGCGACCACCGGGCCGCCAAAGCGATAGTTGACGCGGACCGTGCCCATATCCACGTCCGAGCTGATGTGGAAGGTCGAGCTGCCAGCGCTGGAGCTGAGCGTAGGGGTGCTGTTGTCCAGGAAGATGTGGTCGTATTCGAAAGCGACCGACCAGTTCGGCGCGAAGCCGATTTCGAGGCCGGCGCCGACCGTCCCGCCCCAACGGGTTTCGCTGGCCGTCTGGTCGAGGTTGCCGAGGAGAGCATTGGTATATTTGAAGTCGACGACCGCGGCGCCGCCCTTCACATAGGCCAGCACGTTGTTCCAGGCGTAACCGACTTGGCCGGTGAACAGACCGAAAGCGTCGATCTTGGTCGTGAGAATGTTGTCTCCGCCCAGCGGGTTGCCACCGAGAAACGTCGTGTTGCTGCCGGAGAAGTCGGCCCAGTTGCCTTGGGCTTCGAGGCCGAACACCCAGTTGGTCGCCTGCCAGCGATAGCCGATCTGGCCACCAACGGTGCCGCCGGTCGAGTTATGGCAACCTTCCGGGGTGATGGGACCGAGTGGGGGCACGAGCACCGCTGGAGTCAGGAAATCCCAGCAATTGTGGGACGAGCCGCCGCCGCCGTTGATACCGACGTAGAAGCCGCTCCAGTTATAGATCGGGGACACCAGCGGGGGTGCCTTGGTGTAGTGTCGCGCCGCAAGATCGGCCGCGCTGGCCTGAGAGGTAAGTCCGAGCACGATCGCGCCGGCCGCAACGAGCAAAAGTTTGTTCATTTCCATCTCCTGATCCCTTTCTCGTGTCTCTGGGAAAGGGTTGGGCATCTCACGGGTGCACCTGTCCGACTGATCACATACAGCTTTTAAGCGAATCTCGAGGCTGCGGCTGTAGCTGCGCGGCCACACATGCGGCCGAACTGCAGCAGCGAAATTCCCTATGTATGTTAAGAGTTTATGACAAGGAGCGGAGCGAAATTGGCCGCTTCTTTCGCTTCACTGGGCGGTAATTGGTGCGGAAATGCGCCCTCTACTGGTACGGGTCCATCGTCTTGGGCGACGCCTTGAACTCCCGGACCCGTCGCAGCGTGATCGGAGTACCATCCGATTCGAATCTGAGCTGGTATTGCCGGCCGTTCTTATCGGTCGCGCTGCAGACGATGCTGATGACCTGGAGGCGCGCGAAATTACCGATTTGCCGGCATGTGCCGTCGGACGGATCGAGCGCCGGCACCGGCAGGCCGTCGACCTTGGGCCGATCCTGCGAGTTCAGCTCCATGCGGTCGACGTTGAGTTGATAGAAGTCTGCTTTGGTTCGCTGGCCGTTTTCGCCCGAGAAGGAGATGATGTGGCTGTGGTCGTCGGGATCATCGAGCGCGACGGTGAAGCTCGCCCGGCCCTTCTCGCTGTGGAAATAAGCGACCGCCCGGCAGGGAAAATCGCGCCCCGCGACTTTCAGGGTCGGGCATTTGCCCGACATCAGCGCATAGAGGTCGATGTCCGGCTTGTCGCGGTCGGGATAGTCAGGCGTTTGCGCAACCGCTGGAGCGGCGGCGAGAATGGCAATAGCGAGTAGTTGCCAATAACTGCGTTTGATCATCAGGAAACGAACGGGGCGGGAGGGCTTTCGACTTCTGGCGCGCAAAAGCGACAAAGTCGCGGCGTGCAGGTATGGCCGCTCGCCGCTCATGGTTCAAGCCCCCGTGCGCGCGCGCCGGCCCTCGATCGGATAGGCGGGATCGTTGAAGCCGGGCGTGGAGGGATGGCCGGTCACGACCAGGCGGTCGATCAGGGCCTCGTCTTCCGCAGTGAAGGTATAATCGAGCGCGCGGACGTAATCGTCCCACTGCTCCTCGGTGCGAGGGCCGGCGATGACGGAACTGATGAACGCCGAGTTCAGCACCCAGGACACCGCGAACTGGCCGGCAGTGATGCCCTTCTTCTCGGCATGCGCCTTGATCTCCTGTGCGAGCTTCAAGGATTCCGGTCGCCACTCGGTCTGCATCATGCGCTTGTCGTTGCGCCCGGCGCGTGTCGTCTTGTCGGGGGCAGCGTCAGGTGCGTATTTGCCGGTGAGCACGCCGCGCGCCAACGGGCTGTAGGAGACGATGCCGAGTCCGTAATAGCCGCAGGCCGGAAAATGCTCGACCTCCGGCATGCGGTTCATCGCATTGTAATAGGGCTGGCTCGCGATCGGGCGGTCGATACCGGGCCGGTCGCAGATGTTGCAGATTTCGGCGACGCGCCAGGCGCGATAGTTCGAGACGCCGAAATAGCGGATCTTGCCGGCGCGTACCAAATCACCCATCGCGCGCACGGTCTCTTCCAGCGGCGTCGAATGATCTTCCTTGTGCAGGAAATAGAGGTCGATGTAGTCGGTGCCGAGCCGCTTCAGGCTCTCGTCGGCTGCCTGCAGCACCCAGCGCCGCGACAGCCCGCCGCGGTTGGGATCATCGCCCATCGGGTTGGCGAGCTTGGTCGAAAGCACCCAGCCTGGCCGGTTGTTGGAGATTGCGCGACCGACCACCTGCTCGGAGTTGCCGTTGTTGTAGGCGTCAGCCGTGTCGATGAAGTTGATGCCGGCGTCGCACGCTTTCGCCACGATCCGCGTCGAGGTGGCTTCATCGGTCGGCCCGCCGAACATCATGCTGCCAAGGCAGATCGGCGAAACCTTCAGGCCGCTGCGGCCGAGCTTGCGGTAGTTCATCGCGCTACTCCCTTGCGAGGGACAGACAGCATAGCCACTCGACCTCGTCATTGCGAGCGCAGCGAAGCAATCCAGCAATGTCTCCGCGGATGCCGTCTGGATTGCTTCGTCGCTTGCGCTCCTCGCAATGACGGTGAGACTAACTCTCCGTCTTCAAAATCTTGAACACGCCATTGGCCATGGCGATGACGCGCTTGTCGACGGTAACTTCCGTGCTCACGAAAATCAGGCTCCGCGTCGCCCGCACCACGCGCGGGCGCGACACCAGCATCTCGCCGATCTTGCCCGGCTCGACAAAATGCACGTCGAGCTGGGCGGTCGCCATGGTTGGCTTGCCGGTGACGAAGCGTGCCGTCATGCCGCAGGTGCGGTCGGCGAACGTCATGATCACGCCGCCCTGTATGAGACCACGGCGGTTGTGGTGCTTGTCTTCGCTCAGCAGCGCATATTCATATTTGCCGTCGACAAGGCGCTCCCATAGCGGGCCGACGATCTGGATGAAGCCGGTCGCTTCGACGGGTTTCCAGCCGTGGGATTTCATCCTGACCGCGGCCTTGTCGATCATGTCGTGCATTCCTGTTCCCCGATCTTGCCCTCATTCCATCCAGCGCCAAGCTGATGTAGTCAAGCACCATGACCCGTCGATTCGACGATACCACCCGGCGGAATATCGCAGATCTATGCGCCGCTTTCGTGCGCGCGCCCATTTCTCATGCCGCCTCCGATCTGAAGCGGGCGGCGGTCGCGATCGCGCTCACCCGCGCGGATCGGGAGAATGAGGCGGCCTTGCTTCTGACGCGGCGCGCATCGGGGCTGCGCGCCCATCGCGCGCAATGGGCGCTGCCGGGCGGGCGCTGCGACGCCGGCGAGACACAGATCCAGGGCGCGCTGCGCGAGCTCCGCGAAGAGCTCGGCCTTGATCTGGCCGCCAGCGAGGTGCTCGGCCTGCTCGACGATTATCCGACCCGCTCCGGCTATCTGATCACGCCGGTCGTGGTCTGGGCCGCTGCCGGTCAGGCGATCAAGCCGAACCCGCAGGAAGTCGCGTCCGTGCATCGCATCGCGCTCAGCGCGATCGAGCGTGACGACGCCTTCGATTTCACCGCCATCCCCGAGAGTGAGCGGCGCGTGATCCGCTTTCATTGGGAAGATCGGCTGATCCATGCGCCGACCGCGGCGATGATCTATCAGTTTCGTGAAGTGCTGGCCGGGCGGAACACGCGCGTCGTTGATCTGGAGCAACCGGTGTTTGCCTGGAAGTAGGCGCAGTTTCGGCTACAACGGCACCATGCGCCCGACAACGATTCGTATTCTCACGCTTGCACTGACGCTGGTGATGACACAGCCGGCGCTCGCGCAAATGGTTTCGCCCGAGGTGATCGCCGATTATCAGCGGCGGCTCGCGCAGTACCAGGCGGCGCACGATGCCTATGAAACTGAGGCTTCGGCCTATTGGAGTGCGATCGCCGAGAAGCGGCGCGGCCGCAATGCCAAGCGGCGCGAGCATCAGCCGGTGACACTTGACGATTACGTGCTGACGCAGCCGCCGGTCTATACCGGCCCGCGCCGGCCGCTCAATCCGGTGCCCGAGGCCGAAGCGACACCGCGCCCGAAAAAGATCATTCCCGTTGTCGCCGATCTCCTGCGGGCGGCTTCCGATTATTTCCGATGGACGCCGCAGCGGCCGGCGTCCGAGCTCGATTTCAAGCGCGCCTATGCGCGCTTTGCCGCGGCGGCCGGCCTGACGCGCGAGCAGGCCGTGCGGGTCTATGCATTCGAGACCGGCGGCAACGGCAATCACGACATGCAGGCGGGATTGAGCTCATGGCGGCCCGGCGCGCACGCGATCTCGACCGCGATCGGCTACAACCAGCTCCTCACCACCAACAGCGTCGAGCTGATCGCCGAGCGCGGGCCGTTATTCGTGAAAATCCTGACCGGCCGCGCCGCCCAGCTCTCGGGTCCGGCGCGCCAGGCGATGGATACCAAGATCGCGGTGCTCAGACAGATGGTGGCGATCGCCCGTTCGGTCCCGGACGAATGGTCCGAGCATGAGAAGATCGGCGATACGCCGCAGGGTTGGGCGCTGCATGCCATGGTGCTCGACATCGATGTCGGCCCGATGCTGCAGACTCACAAGCTGTTGACCTCGGTACTTTTCGCCCGCGCCAAGGGATATTTGCGTCCGCTGAGCGCGGCCGAACTCGAGATGATGAATCTGACCGGCGATTCGACCGGGCTCGACATGGTGACCATGCCGCCGGATATGCGCGAGCAGGTGCCGACCGCGAATTTCTTCCAGCGCTCCGGCTACGAGCGCAATCCGGTCGCGAGCCGCAACAACACCGTGGCAAGATTGCTCGCCGTCACCGACGCGCGCATGGATGCCAACAGCACGCTGCCAGGTGCGAGGGAGTTGGCGGCGGCGTTTTCAGCCCCGGCGAATTAACCCGCTGTCGTCCCGGCCAAGGTGGGCACGGCGCGAAGGGCGCCTTTGCCCACCCGAAGACACTCGCCGGGACAACCGGCGCTCACTCCGAGCCGAACATGAACGTGCCGTCGCCTTCGAGATAGGGCCCCTTGCGCATATAGAGCTGGCCGTTCTGGCCGATGAAGAACAGCGTGCCTTTCGGCACCTTCTTGGCGCCCTTCAGCAGCGAGCCGGCGTTGTTGGTGCCCATCTTGTACTGGAAGGTCTTGCCTTGCTTGTCATAGGCGTAGCCCATATCCGGCTTCAATTCCCATGGCGTCGGTCCGGCCGCCTGCGCGTAAGCCGACGTTGCGAAGCCGCCGAGCATCGCCGCCAGCAGCAGCGTTTTCGTCGAAATCCTCATTATCCTTATCCTCCGATGGCGCTTTGAACAAATCACGAACGTCGTTGTCCCGTCAACTTGAAGCGCCGCGCCCTTGCGTCACGCCCCACTGATGACTTTGTGATTTCCCGCCACCCGCTTGGCGACTATGTTCCCGTTTCCGTTTAGAACCAAGTCTACAAAAGCAGTGATAGGGGATGATTCGGATGAACCACGTCATGAGAATTTGCCTTTTGGCCGCGCTGTCGTCGCTGACGCTGGTTTCTGCCGCAAGCGCGGAGGATTTGTTCAAGCTATCCAACAACAAGCGGATTGCCTGCAGCCGCGGCCTTGCCGCCGGCAAGCTCAATACCGCAACCTGCACGTCCTACACCTATGTCTTCAACACCAAGACCTCGGAATATTTCCGCTGCCAGGTGTCGCTGGCGTTGACCCGCGACAACAAGGAAGTGATCAACGTGCAGACCGATGGCGGTTGCACCAAGAAGCCGCGCATCTTCGACACCGATTCCCACTACACCTTCGACGCCACCGAGACCGAGCCGCCGAACACCAACTCCTTCTTCGGCACCGGCGGCTATTCGATCTGGGCTGCCGATACCACCCAGCAGAAGGTGCGCGGCTGCATCACCATCTCCTCCGGCCTCGGCTCCGACATCTCCAAATGCCTCGACATGTCGTTCAAGTGAACGCGGCGACCGCAAGCCGAAGCGTCATCGGACGCTTCGCCCCGCGCCGCTTGCGCCAGCCGACGTGCTGCGGCAATTCGAGTAACCAACAAGAAAAGGGAGAGAGAGCAATGGACCGGCTCAAGGGCAAGGTGGCGATGGTGATTGGCGCCGGCTCGATCGGCCCCGGCTGGGGCAATGGCAAGGCAACCGCGGTCACCTTTGCCCGCGAAGGCGCGCAGGTATTTTGTGTCGACCGCAATCCTGCCGCGGTCGACGAGACCGTGGGCATCATCACCAAGGAGGGCGGCAAGGCAATGGCCTTCACCGCCGACGTGTCCAAGGCCGCCGAGGTCGAAGCGATGGTCGCGGCGTGTCTGAAAGCCTGTGGCCGAATCGACGTGCTCGACAACAATGTCGGCATTGCCGAGGTGGGCAGCGTGGTCGAGGTGGCGGAAGACCAATGGGACCGCGTCTTCGCGGTCAATCTCAAGAGCGCCTATCTCGCCATGAAGCACGTCATTCCCTTGATGGTGAAACAGGGCGGCGGCTCGATCATCAATATCTCCTCGATCGCCTCCATCCGCCATGTCGGCATTTCCTATGTGAGCTACAACGCCAGCAAGGCGGCGATGAACCAGATGACCCGCTCCACGGCGGTGGAATTCGCGGCGGACTATGTCCGTGTCAATGCCATCCTGCCGGGGTTAATGAAGACGCCGATGGTGGAACATTCGGCGGGCCTCGCGGCGAGCTATTCGAATGGCGATGTCGAAGCGATGTGGCGCGCCCGCGACGCACAGGTGCCGATGGGCCATATGGGCGAAGCCTGGGACGTCGCCAACGCCGCGCTGTTCCTGGCGTCCGACGAGTCGCGATATGTCACCGGCATCGAGCTTGTGGTCGATGGTGGGCTGACCTGCCGGGCGTGATGAGCCGAATAAAGAAGGGCGAAAGGTAACAACGATGTCGTCCCGGCCAAGCCAACGGGTCCGCGCAACGCGCGGCCCGATGACAGGCTCCGCGCGAGCCGGGAGCCATACCGCGTGATTTTTGGAAAAGGCAGGCTGGTCGTAACTACTTCCGTCGCCAAACCGGGGCCTGTGGTTATGGGTCCCTGCCTTCGCATGCTTTCGGCGACGACACCGGGTATTTGCAGAGACGCCATCGAGTAGCATCACCCATTCGCCCCAAGCTCGGCGCGGTCGAGCTCTTCCTCGATTAGATGGAAGGCGTCATCGCCGATCGCCTCGCTCTGCCGCAAGTCGAGAATGGCGCGGCGGGCAGCGAGGATGGCGCGGCGGCGAAGCGGATCGGCGGGGAGTTCGCCCGTGGCAATGCCGCCATCGGGATCGTTCTCGGCCTGCAGCAGCACCGCGCGGTATTCCAGGCGGAGCAGCTCGGCCTCCTCGGATGGATCGCCGTCGATTTCTTCCAGCGCCGCGCGATAGGCGATGCCGCGGGCGCGGGCGACCTCGTTTGCGACGAAATCATCTTCCTTCAGCCGCAGCGCCACGATCAGCGGCCGAAGCGTGAGGCCCTGGATGACCAGCGAGCCCAGCACCACCGCAAAGGCGATGAACTGCATCAGGTCGCGGTGGGGAAAGCCTTCCGGCAGCGCAAACGCAGTTGCCAGCGTGACGATGCCGCGCATGCCGCACCAGGACACGACGATGCCGCTCTTGAACGACGGCAGGGCCGGAACCTCCGCCCCGCGCAATCGGCCGAGCGCGAAGACGAGCCACGCGCCAATGCGGAAGACGACGACCCAGGCGGCGCGCGCGAGGATGACCGCGATCAGCACGAGAGCGGCGATCTCGCAATATTGCAGCCGAACCGTGTCATCGAGCCGGCTCCAGATCGGACCAAGCTGCATGCCGATCATGATGAAGGCGAGCACGTTGAGGATGAAAACCACCGTCTCCCAGACGGCGTAGGACGGCACGCGCAAACGCGCCGTCGTTCGCGCCGGCGCCTCGCGCGCCAGCAGCATGGCATGGACGACCATGGTGAGAATGCCGGATACCCCGATGCGCTCGGCCACGATCCAGACCATGAAGGCGCCGACGAATTGCAGGATGATCGCGCTCGGTGCGTCATCGAAGAGCGGCGCTATCTTCATCCACAGTTTGCTGAAGAGATAACCCGCGACCACGCTGCCGATCAGCACCAGCGCGATCGACGAGCCGAACTGGCTCCAGCTCAGATGCCGGGCTGCCTCGGTGCCGAGCGCGATGCGATAGATTAGAAGTGCGCTGGCATCATTGAGCAGGCTCTCGCCTTCGAGTATCTTCATCAGCCGGTAGGGCAGGCTGACCTGGCGCAGGATCGCGATCGCCGCTGCCGCGTCGGGTGGCGCGACGATGGCGCCGAGCGCAACCGCAGCCGGCCAGGAAATATCAGGCACGAGCGTGTGCACCAGCACCGCGACCACGGCGGTGGTGACGCCGACCGCTGCGATCACCAGCGTCGACACTGGAAACCAGTTGGCCCGCAGGTCCCGCAGCGACGTGTCGAAGGCGGCATCGAGCAGCACCGGTGCCACGAAAAGCGCCAGCGCGAGCTTGGGATCGAGCACCCAGGA
>Ga0157369_10011485_pt1 | contig 10057 bp, 13 predicted proteins | sample C25metaG_FD_113461 | JGI IMG/M metagenome (GOLD analysis project Ga0157369, IMG submission 113461) | Corn rhizosphere microbial communities from Kellogg Biological Station, Michigan, USA - C2-5 metaG | ecosystem: Host-associated > Plants > Roots > Rhizosphere > Soil | place: USA: Michigan...
ATCGGTTCCGCCATTGATGACAATCTAGGCCCGCGCTCTGTCGTGCCTTCCGAAGTCGAGGCGGGGATTAGAGGCAATCAGGAAGCGCTAGGCCCGCAATATGGCGAAGTATTCAGGAACGCCCGAGCCGTCGATACGGCGCCAATTGCCGGCGAACTTGAAAGCCAGATTGTCAATCTTCGCGGAGAGGGGCAGCGGGCAGCGCAACGCGTGCGAGGCATGCTCGATATCAACGGCGCTCCGGGTAATCTCGACCCGAACCCAGGCACCTTGTTTCAAACGCGCCAAGCTATTGACGGCTATATGGCGACAGAGACCAACCCGCAGGCGATCCGCGTCTATTCAAATGCTCGCCAGCAGATTGACGACATGTTGGCGAACGCTGTTCCTCAGCTTAAAGAGGTAGACGCCAACTTTGCAGAGCTCGCCCGCCAACGAGAAGCATTGCAGCGCGGACAGACCGTCCTTTCGAGTGGCCGGGAATCCCCGCGTCCGTCGGAACTTGCCAATGAAGTTCAACAGGGGGCTCAACCGCGGGGCCTTCAAGTCGGCCCTTCTGCCGTTCCGTTGCGCTTGTCTCAAGGCGCTCGGGCGGAAGTCGAGCGCATCGTGGGCAATAATGCCAATGACGTTGTTGCCCTCAACCGGCTTATCAAAGGCGAAGGCGATTGGAATAGGTCTCGACTAGCAACCCTCTTTGGGCAGGAGAGAGCTGATCGGCTGATAAAGGTGCTGGATAACGAGCGGGTTTATGCCGACACGGCGGATACCGTTACCCGCAACAGTGAGACCGCGGCGCGCATGGCCGCACAAGGCGAGCTAGGGGTAGGTGGGCAATCCGGCGGATTTAGTACGCTTGATTCATTCAAGGCCGGGGGCATTCGTGGCGCCGCTCGATCCGCTGCCGTCGATAAGGTTTCTAAGATTTGGGCTGATATTGCCTCTTCCGCGCCGAAGGTCAGAGAAGACCTAGCCCGCGCTCTGGTTGATCCTCAAAGGGACGCGCTTATTCGGGCAATTGCTCAGATGCAGAAAAACGGGAAAGTCCCCGCTGCCATCGAACCAGTTGTGAAAGCGCTAATGCTTGGGACCGGAACCGCGGGGGCGCGATGATGGATCCAGCCAGCAAATGAGAAGGTAAGCCACCACGATAAACCCGGCGCCGAATAGGTTGCCAGCCGCAAACCCAGGGCCGAAAACATCGCCAAGAGCTTCGGCCCCTTCTTTAAGGCCAAAAAGGATCAATCCGGTTAGGGCAACGGCAGTGATTTGCAACAAACGCACAATCATCATTGGGGGCTCAATCTTGTTAGGCGTGGATCTCCTAATCATCTAACGCCAGCGTAATTGTTACAAGAGGATAGGTGAATTTAATTCCGGCATTATCGAGCGCATTGCCGCCGCCAAAATAAGGGACAAAACGATGCTTGTTCAAGAACTCAACATAGACAGCTTAACCGGGCAGATCGAATTTCTATCATACAAACAGAAGACCGGGAGCACAGAGCAACAGAAGGCGGCAATCGAGGCATTGCGGTCATTGATTGAATCCGTTCCGACAAAAATTGTCTCGATGGAAGAGGCGGTTTCACTTCATGCCCTGGCGATTGCCATCATGAAAGGCGTTTTGGAAAACAAGGAAGACGCCGAAAGGGTGGAGGGGCTTACCATTTACGCCATTACGCTCATGGAAAAGTCAGGTCTTGTTCTCGAATACTATTCAGGCCTCAACCTCGATAATTACCGGCACTTCGAAAACATGACGCCAGCAGCTCAACACTGACGCATCTATTACAAAAACTCATAACGCGGTTATCGGTTGCGCTTTCTATCTGGCGGAGGACTTTGGTACTCAAGGAGTCGACCTGCACCTACCTCTGCCGTCATTTGCCTTCACGTAGAATAGGTAAGCAAATCCTTTCCACTATGCGAAACTGCTCCGCTATTAGATCGTCCATTTCATTGGATCCCTTTATTTTGAAACCGCTTGTTAAAGTTGCTTGGATCTCCTTGGCAAAGCCGATGTCATCATTCGTCGGATCGAAAATCGCTTTGATATCGAGGTGCGCTCGTATCTTGTTGAACTGTAAACCGAGCTTTTCTAGTGCTTCTTCTAGCTCCGATCCGAAAAGAGCTCGAGCGATGGGGATGCACGCTTGGAGATCGAACAACTCGCTTTTCGCTGCTTCGAGGCGATGAGTGTAAACTTCGATAATTATTTGGCGTTTCCGCAGCTCACCACCGGGAGGCAGCTGCAATCCTGCGGATACTAGCCGCTGCTCGGCAGCATAAAGCTCGTAATCTGAAAGGTACGCGTGGCGGATATACCGCAATTGGCGCCTGATGTTGTAACCGGCTATCGCAATGCGTTCAGCATGTTCGAATCTGCGTTCAGCAACCTTCTGCCTGCGCCATTTGGCATAGGTATTGGCGCCTATGTAGCTTGCGACGATTACTGCGAAAGCGCCGACAAGGGTTCCAACACCTTGAAGCAGCACCCCAAGCGCGTTCATGTATTCTACTGTCATGGCTTCACCTCCTGAGAGACCTATAATCCCGCAGCAGAGAATGCAAAGCGGATGGCATGCTCGTGTAGGTCATGATCGATAGCGCTCATGGGCTCTTGATATCGTCCCAAAGGATAGCGACGCCAGCGCCAAATATCGTTGTGGGCATCATCCAGAAAAGGATTTTAACCGGTTCCACCGTGAACAGCAGCATATAAACAAACCACGCCAGACCGCCAACTGCGAGGGAAATCCCTAATAGCACGGATATGGCCTTTCGGGCTCGGGTTCTCTCACTCATTTGCAATCCCCTGGCACAACGGAAAGGAGCCCGCGCCGCCTTCCCATGTATACGAATACAGTATCTTGGTTGCTCCGCCTGCGTCTGGCATCCAGTTCTGGAGGAGGCCTTGTAGGTTCATTTGCTTAGCCGCAGGTTCGCCCAGGGTCATCTATCTATCAAGAAATATTATGATAGCATGCAATAGTCTGGCGTTGGGAGTAGTGTAGCTTTGTATAAGATCTTTTTTTCTTGTTTAGTCACTCTCTTGTTTTCCGCGCTCGTCGCGATATTGATCTTATATGTTTCTGGTTATTTTGATCCTGCAGCGTGTTTCGACGGAAGAGAGACGCAATGCTCTCAACTTCTTCAGCTGCAGAGTAGCAGATCGCAATCAATAGCTAGCGCAATCGGCATATCGCTGTCTGCTGTGGGCACTCTGGCGTTAGTAGTGACGATTTTCTTGTCAGTGCGGGCAACAAATGCGGCCGTGGAGGCGGCCAAAGCTGCGAATGTTGCGGTTTCCCTAGCAAAGGAAACGGCGGAGAGAGAATTGCGACCGAGTGTTAGCTTGGAGAAATATGAATTGACATGGTTTGGAGGCAACAGAGACTCGGTAACCAGCTGGAGAATTGGAATTTATTGGGTCAACAGCGGCCACTCTACGGCGCGTAAAATTCGAACCATGACGAGCCACTTGTTGCTAGACAGCGAACTTCCGATCGATTTTACATATCCGGATCGCACAGCTAACAAATCGGAAACTAGTCTCGGCAACGGCAAATCGTTTAGAATGCAAAGCGGGCCTATATCCGGGGAGGATATCCAGTCCGTTATCGACGGCAAAAACAAGTTGTTCGTGTGGAGCTGGGTAGAATACGACGGGCCAACGCCCAAGGAACGATATCGGTCCGAATTTTGCGCGCGATTCGATTGTTGGGGCACTAACTCGGCTGATGGATTAAGTTCAAGCTTTGAGTACATGGGCCCCTTCAATGGGGTGGACGAGCACTCGTTTAAGCCCCCTTTGGCAATTGCATGAGGGCCAACGCATCTAACGAAATTTCTTCACAGCATCATCCTACGATCAACGGTAATGAGCTCGCTGTCTGCTCGACCAGTGGCCAACAGAGGGGCGTGGCGAGGCCTATGTTACGGCGCTCATGGTTTGCGATGCTGTACTGACCGGTCAAGAAGATGATGAGCCAGCCGACGCTAGGGCGGCATTTGTGGAAGCCGCTCATGAAGCGGGATTGTCCGTTTATCCAGATGATGATTTTGCGTAGGCATTGAAAATGCGCTTCGATTATATCGGGATAGGTCCCATCATGATATCCATAACTGGCAGAAGCCCAAAGTCTGGAGCTTTTTCGTCACTGCCAGGGCCGATTGAGGGCGAAGCAAGCCAGTCCTCATCTTAATGGCTAGGAGAGTACGTGTATTAAGACTTAAAATCGATCCCGTACTTGCCTAAGCGGCTAAGCGACAGAACGTCTCGACGGGCTTTTCTCAGAAGGTGGATAAGGGTGGCCGCCGCGTCATGTGTATCGATTGCTCGAATCGGATCGATGTCGGTTCTAGGACTTTCAAAATTTCCGCCCATAGCTACATCGTAAAGGGCGAGCGATAAATCCTTGTAATCATCGCAGAGCTCTCCGCAGATCTCGATTATTTGAGGATACACCAAGGTCGTTGCGGAGTGGGCCGCGCGAACTCTGGCAGACGCAGCTCTCTCGCCTTTTAGGTCGTCTGGAAGCTCGAGCCAATAGTCTTGCGCAGCGTCCCGTAGTTTCTCAATGTCTTTGATGTGCTCATTTACCAGAGCCGCATCTTCGCTACGGGAGATGCGATACTGCTGAAGCAGCCAGCTGATACCCGCGCCGATGGCAATCCAAAAAAGCTTTCCCCAAATACTTTCAGGCATGAAGAGAAGGGCGCTCTTCCGGTTGCGCGGAAGCGATGTACTTAGCTATCGCGTCTCGGAACAGGAACAGATGAGGCTTTGTACAGACAATCTTAAGTCCGCTTCGCACTTGATCCCGGGTAAAAATTCCCTTTCGAACAAGGCCGCCAAATGCCTCTTCAAGGAAAGAAGATCCAAACGTTCTTACGCCATCGATATTCACGACGACAGGCTCTCCACCTTGCCTCAGCGCTTCCTGCATAGCTGGAACAAGTACCGTATCTCTAAATCTTTGACCGTTGTGCGTCCCGTCAGTCGGAAAGCGACCCGAGGGGTATGGGCTATAGCTTTTTGCGATATCTATCATCATGAGTGACCAACCGCTGAAATATTAGGAAGTTCTACCGTCCATTCGATTAACGTTCCTCCGATGGAATAAGGTACCGCGCCGCGTTCAAAACGTCCATCGGAATCGCGCATGCACCATCCGCCTCTACTGAACACTACCGTTCTCCCAGGACCAATTCGTTCCATCACCGCCATCATCTGGGGCAAACCTTTCCCGCGGTGCTTCTGATCTGTGCGCGAGCCACCATATAACATTGCAGCTTGGATGTACGTTCCATCGTTTTGATACTCAAAATCAGACTGCTGCCGCATAGTTCTAGATAAGAAGTCGTAAACTTCCTGCAATCGTTTGATTCTAGGATAGGTTAACGGAATGGTAACGCCTCTATCATACACGACGACAGTTAACGAGTTGTTGGCACGATCTGCGGTGGCCGCGACCCACAATCTCCCTGTATCAGGTAAACTTGGGTGATAATCGGGCGGATAAGCATGGTTAGTCACATTGCTGATCGCTTCGCTTAGGCCTGTAAGCAAATCAATAATCACGTTTTCGGGAACTCCACCGTCAGGGTTCAGGAAATCACATAATTTCTGAAGAGCATCATCGATCACGCCAAGGTCATCAGCATTGCGAGTGCTGACGATCTGCATAGTGCGGGTAGTTCCCTCGCTAATTACAACGTCTTCCCGCTGCGGGCTGATCCCTATGATTTCGAAAAAACCGAGCTGATAAAGCTTCCTGAAAACGTCGTCGCTCCAGCGATCTAAATCGACTGTCGGAGGAATTTCTTTGTATCGAGCTCTTATGATTTCGAAATGAGAGGCAAGGACTACCGCTGCAGAAGTTGAAAGAAAGTTTGGAAAGGAAAAATCGTAGTAGCTGCCAATCCGCGGCATACGACCAGTCGGACGGTCGATAATTTTTCTAGAGGGTAAGGTTCCATAGTTTGACGGCTTGAGCAAACGATCGATGAACGCTAAGCTTTCCCTCGTGTTTGTCACGAGGGAAAGCTTAAGCGGCGGGCGAATTGGTTCCCGCGTGCATATTGCCCATTCTGGATCGCCTCCCTGCCACAGCTGAACCTTTCTCTGTCTCGTGGTAGAGGCGCGCACCGTTCTTTTGACCCGATGGGAGTTACGGCGGGCCTGCCTGTAAGCGCGCAAGTGAAGCCAGCGCCTGGTATGTTCATAAAGCTTTTTCAACTTGGAAATCCTATACTCCAAGTAGCCAATATCTCTTCATTTGATTGTTGCAAAGTGATTAAGCACTTCTCGTAGGTTGCCCCGCCAATCGAGTGGCACGCGTCGGCAGTCGTTCAAGTGCCGTTGTCCTGATCAGCTATGAGCCGTCCAAAAGCAACTCGAATACTGAGCAAAAGTCGCGGTTTATGAACATGAGCTATTCAATCGCCGGGGTTACCGAACGCGCTGCATCATCAATCTGAAATAGAGAGCCTATACTCTTTTGAACCAGTCTCGAGGTTCAAGGGAGCGCTTCATGCCGGACGTGGCGTCGATAGGACTCGATATAGCCAAGCAGGTGTTCCAAGCGCACGGCGCCGATGCGAGGGGAGAAACTCTCTTCAACATCCGGATCAAACGCCAAGAATTGCTCGATTTCTTCCGCAACCTCAGTCCGTGTCGGATCGGAATAGAGGCCTGCGCTACAAGCTACTTTTGGGGACGCCAGTTATCCGAACTCGGGCATGACGTGCGTTTAATCAATTCCAGTTACGTGAAACCGTTTGTGAAGAGGGGAAAAACCGACGCGAACGACGCGGAGGCGATAAATGTTGCGCTAAACCAGAAGACGATGCGCTTCGTCCCAGTCAAGACCATCGACCAACAGGCAGCGATTACCATTTTCAAAACCAGAAGCCTTTTCGTCTCGCAACGGACCCAACTCGTGAATGCGCTGAGAGCGCACTTGGCGGAGGCGGGCCTGATAGCGGCAAGAGGCGTCAGGAATGCTCACAAATTGATAAAGCTGATGGACGGCGCAACTGATACGGTCTTACCGTTGGCGACGAAGCAGGCTCTCGCTGACGTCAGCGAGCAGATGCTCCGACTCGACGAGTTGGTCACGAAGCTGGACAAGGAGATCGAGCGACGCGTGGCAGGCGATCAGGATGCGCGTCGGCTCCTGACTATACCCGGCGTTGGGCCGAAGACCGCGATGTGCGTTGTGGCGACCGTGTTTGATATCCGTCGTTTCCCCTCTGCGCGCCACTTCTCTTCGTGGCTAGGTCTCACTCCGAGTACGCATTCCAGTGGCGGCCGTTCCGTCCTTGGCCGCATCACAAAGATGGGCAATCCCGAGCTCCGAACCATGCTTTATATGGGAGCTTCGGCGCTGCTCGCCGGAACCAGCAAAACTCCCCTGGGATTTTGGGCCAGCCGCCTGCGCGCGAGACGACCGCACAGAGTAGCTGCTATCGCAGTAGCAAACCGGATAGCGCGCATTATTTGGGCTCTTTTGACAAGAGGTGGAATTTACCATCAAACCAACGTGCCTTCTGCTGTCTCAGTGAGCGATAGTCAGGCAGATAGGTGGTGATCAATGGCCGACTTTTCGGAAGCGTACTACGAGCAAATTGTCGGATTCGATGGTGTACCAAGAGTACGAACAATCCCCTGGCGTTTGCTCTGCGGTGACCGTGGTGGCGACCTTTTGAGGATATGCCGACTGAACCTATGCAACGCTGACGACAGTCGTTCCCTTTTTCATCCATCTAGCGGGTCGTTTCAAATCATGGAGCGGCCCGCACTTCGTCAAGCGCTACTCTACGGCCTTCAGCACCGGCGGTGCCCCGTCGAGCCGGAACGTGCACAGATCCACCTGAACCATGGGCCCGCGCTGCGTGTGCATTGTCTTGAAGCTGATATCGACATCAAGGCCGGACTTGTGGACGTCGCGGATCGCGTCGTTAAACTAGCGTAAGGCGGCTGCGAGTTGTTCCTCGTAGTGCTTACGGCGTGCGTGTATGGTGTCCATTAGATTGTCTGTCTCACTATTTGGGTGGGCGGATGCTTATCGGGTGGATTGAAAAAGGCCCGCTTTAACAGCGGGCCTGTCGGTATTACCAATGGTCGCGGTAGCCGTAACCGCCTCTTCGCCATTCACGCTCTCGCTCCCACGCTCTGCGTTCGCGCCACTCGCGCCGCGCCTGACGTTCTCGCCATTCCCAAGCGTCACGACGACCCCAACTACGTTCATAACGAGGTGGGCCATTGGGCCGACAAAAGCCACGTGGGGAAAGGTGGTATCCACGACCACACGCGTAATCGACTGTCTGGATGTCTGTTGTAACCCGCGCCAAGGGTTGCGCCGTGGGCATTGCGTTTGCGCTTGCTCCCATTAGACCGCTTATCAGCAGCGCCGCGCCTAGAACTATGTTGCGCATTTCAATCACTCCTCTTTGGTGAGCTAATTTAGCTCTCGATTTCGTGAACCGCTGCTGAATGAATCTTGATCGTTTTGTGGCAAGGAGTGCACGTTCATTTGCGGGCGAGCTTCCGGTTACTCAAGCCGCATAACAGATTTCAGCGGGATTTCAGCGATCAATACGCCATCGCTTCGTACCACTTCAAATACGGCGCCATCTACGACCTCATCCCTCAGAATCTTTTCCGCCAGCATTTCTCGCGCTGCTTGGGCAGCCTCGCGCCGGGCCAGTTCATCGTTGGAAAGCATTGCCCCTTCCGTATCAGCGGAGTAGTCACCGGCTTCTCGGATGTGAAAGAAATACCGCGGCATGTGACGAAGTCCTTCTGTGTTTGGTCGATAGTCGAACGGCAGGAGACAATGATGGTTCCGAGTTGGCTCCCACTGTCGTTGTTCGCTTACAGCAGCGTTCCTTGTGGCGCCACTTCCTCAACAGGCAAAAGTATCAAGCGTTCGTCGGGCAAGGGCCGCTGCAACGCTTTCGCCTCTTCCCATGGCGCGTTCAGCCATACGCTCACCTCCTCGCGCGTCGTCAGTATGACCGGCATTGCTTTGGGGTGGATCGGCTTGACGATGTCGTTCGGCTCGCACGTGAGGAAGCCGAACAGCTCATGATTTCCGTCCCGTGGATTTTTCATCGACCCGCGCACACCGCGCCAGTCTGTCCAGATGCCGGCGAAGAACGCCAAGGGCTCGTTCTCGTCAACCGCAAACCATCGCTTCGTCTTTCGGGGCTTGGTATCTTCCCACTCGCAAAAGCGCGTCCACGGCACGATGCAACGGCTCTCCGGCTTCAACCATCGGCGCCAGTGAGGCGAGGTGGCGTTGCGAATGTTGGTTACGCCCGTATCCGGCTTATCGCCAATGATGTTTGGCGGCGTCGGCATTCCCCACGTAAGACTGGCAAGCTCACGCCCTCCGTAGTGGTTCCGGATGACTGGGGCAGGGCGGTCAGGGTAGACTTCTACCTCAGGCTCAAGGTTCAGCCTCTCACTCATCACGCCGGCGATTTCTCGCATGGCTTCCTGATTTGTTCTGACCTGATACAGGTTACACATGCGTCACCTCGGCAGTTTGGCTACGGACAACTCGACATGGCCCTTGTGGTTGCACTTGCTGCAACGGATGAGCTTTTTGAGGTCATCCAAGGTCATTCCCGGCCTTGTCACTTTCGCCACGCGCCATCGCTCCAGATTGGAAACGTGCCCGCAGTATCGACATTTGCCGACGATTATCTCCCAACGACAGAGATGGTCCAAGCGGGGAGATGGCGGCTTCGTATATGTTATCTTCTTCGTTTCATGGCCACGGTAGAAGCTGACTCTGCACCTGTCGGCGTACCCCTGGAAATTCTTGTCGCACTTGATGATGTCCTTTGCGATCCGCTCTCTCAACGCGATTAACTCCGCATCTTGGTACATGGAGAACAGGCCGTTATAGTCCAGCCGCTTGAGCACCTCGCATTCGAGGCACATGACAAAGATATGCTCGTCCTTCAATGAAGACAGCGTCTCGAAGCCATCAGACGCCATCGCGCTTCTCGTTCGGCATCCATCCCCTCGTATATCCTG
>Ga0157369_10011490_pt1 | contig 10056 bp, 8 predicted proteins | sample C25metaG_FD_113461 | JGI IMG/M metagenome (GOLD analysis project Ga0157369, IMG submission 113461) | Corn rhizosphere microbial communities from Kellogg Biological Station, Michigan, USA - C2-5 metaG | ecosystem: Host-associated > Plants > Roots > Rhizosphere > Soil | place: USA: Michigan...
CCCTGCAGGGGCCGCGCACATTGCTCGGGCTGGCCCGCCGGGTGCGAGACCTGCGGACCGTCGCGCCCTGGCTCTCGCTGCGCGACCTCGGTGCCCGGTACCTGCGCCACCCGCACCAGCGCACGTTCCTCGACCGCTACGCCACCTACACCGGGTCGGACCCGCGCCGCGCCCCGGCCGCGCTCGCCACCGTCCCGTACGTCGAGCAGACGTTCGGCGCCTGGTACGTGCCCGGCGGCCTGCGCCGGCTCGCGGACGCGGTGCTTGCCCGGGCGGTTGAGCGGGGCGTGGTCGTGCGCACCCACGCCGACGTCGCCGAGATCGCCCTCGACGCCGCCGGCCGGCGCGCCGTCGGCGTCCGGCTCACCTCCGGCGAACACCTCCCGGCCGACGTGGTCGTCGCGAACGCGGACGCCGCCCACGTCTACGCGGACCTGCTCCCGCCGCGGGCCGCCCCGCGCGCGCTCGCGGGACTGCGCCGGGCGACCCCCTCGCTGTCCGGGTTCGTCCTGCTGCTCGCGCTGCGCGGACGCACTCCGGGCCTGGCGCACCACACCGTGCTGTTCGCCGGGGACTACGACGACGAGTTCGACTCGGTGTTCGGCACGGGTCCGCACCGGCGCACCGGTCCTCGGCCTGTGCCGGACCCGACGGTGTACGTCAGCGCCCCGGACGACCCCGCGCTGCGCCCGGACGCCGACAGCGAGGGGTGGTTCGTGCTCGTCAACGCCCCCCGGCACGGGGCGGGCGGCGTCGACTGGGACGCGCCCGGGCTGCGCGAGGCCTACGCCGACCGGGTCCTCGCAGTGATGGCCGCGCGCGGGCTCGACGTCCGGGACCGGCTGCTGTGGCGCGAGGTCAGGACCCCGGCCGACCTGGAGCGGGCGACCCGCAGCCCCGGTGGGTCGATCTACGGCACCAGCAGCAACGGGGTCCGCGCGGCGTTCCTGCGGCCGGCGAACCGGTCGCCGGTCGACGGCCTGTTCCTCGTCGGCGGGTCGTCCCACCCGGGCGGTGGCATCCCGCTGGTGGGCCTGTCCGCGGCGATCGTCGCGGGGCTCGTCGGCCCCGCGTGAGGCCGCACCCGGCGCGTCCGGGCCCCGCCTGCGTCAGGACACGGCGCCGTCGGCGCCCGTGAGCCGCCGGTGCACCACGAGGAGCAACTGGACCAGGCCCGCGGCGCCGAGCACCGCCCAGGCGGCGGCTCCCGCGCCGGCCCAGAGGTCGGCGGCGCCCGGGTACACCCCGGCGCCGAGCAGGAACATCGCGGTCACGATCACCCGGGTGGGGCGCTCGGAGACCGTCAAGACACCGACCTCGGGCATGCCCGCGACGGCCGCCCGCGCCCGCACGTACTCGTGCAGCCAGGCCAGCCCGGCGCCCGTCACGGCCAGCCAGGCGGGCGCGCCCGCGAGAAGGAGGGCCAGGCAGTAGGCGGCGTCCGCGATCCGGTCGCAGCTGGAGTCGAGCACGAAGCCCCACCGAGAGGTCCGTCCCGACAGGACGGCGACGGCGCCGTCCAGGTTGTCGAGCAGCCCGGACGCGGCGACGAGCAGGGCCGCCAGCAGCGGCCAGCGGCTCCCGGCGGACGCCGCCCAGCACGCGCCCCCCGCCAGGACGACGCCCGCGGCGGTCACGGGCCATGGCCCCACCCCGGCGCGGACCAGGGGCCGTGCGACGGCGTGGGCGACCGCCAGCCACCATCCGACCAGCCCGGTCGTCGACGCCCCGCCGTGCAGCCGGGACCAGCGCGCCAGGTACTCCTCGCGACCGGGGACAGGGACGGGACCGCCGCTCAGCGCAGCTCCCACACGACGGCCAGGGCGGTCCGCACGTCGACTCCGCCGGGCTGCAGCCCGATCTCGGCGACGCCCACGGCGCGAGCGGCCATCGGGCGAGGGCCCCTGCCGTCGCCCGCCGGCGTCTCGTCGATGCTGCGCACGGTACCGAGTGCCCCACCCGCCAGGCGCGCGAGCTGCTCCCCCGCGCTCAGGGCGTCCGCCCACGCCGCCGCGCGTGCCAGGGCGCGCAGCTCGGCGTCGTCCTCGACCTCGAACGACACCCCGCGCAGGCGCACCGCCTCGCCCCCCGCGGCGACCGCGTCTCCCAGCACCCGGCCGGCAGACGTCAGGTCGCGCAGCGCGACCTCCAGGCTGTGCTCGGCCCGGTACCCGAGCAGCCGCGGCCCGCGCGGGCCCGAGTAGTCCTCCTCGGCCTGCACGCTCACGCTCGAGGTGGCGCTGTCCTGGCTGCTCACCCCTGCCCCGGTCAGCGCGTCGCGCACCCGGCGGGTCGCCTGCTCGCTGTCGGCGAGGGCGGCCGCGACGGTCGGGCGGAGGGCTGTGGCGGCAAGGGCCACCCTGCACACGTCGGCGGCACCCGCGGCCCGCCCGTGACCCACCACGCTGATCGTCCCCGCTTCCGCCACGGCCCCATTGTGCGCCCGGGCGACGTCCCGAGCCGCGCCTGTCGGTGGCGGCTGCGAGCCTGGCCGGGTGGCTGCCCTTCCGCGTTACGTCGCCGGGGCGGCGCTGGCCAGGACCGCGGACGCCGGCGCCGTCGTCGGTCTCGTCCTGCTCGCCACCACCGGCCCTGCCGGCGCGGGCGCGGCGGGCCTCCTGGCCGCCTGCATCACTGCGCCGCATCTCGCGGGACCCTTGGTCGCCCGGCGGCTCGACCGCAGTCCTGACGTCCGCAAGCTGCTGGCCCTCGCCTGCCTGGTCTACGCCGTCGCGCTCGCCGCCGGGTCCACCACCGTGGGCCGGTCGCCGCTGGCGGTGTCGCTGGCACTGCTCGTGCCGGCCGGGCTCTGCGGGCCCGTGCTCACCGGCGGCCTGAGCAGCCATCTCCCCGCCGTGGTGCGGGGCGACGAGGCCGTCCGCCGGGCCCAGGGCTGGGACGCGGTGACCTACGGCGTCGCCGGCAGCCTGGGGCCTGCCGCCGTCGCCCTGATCGCCGCCACGACCTCCGCACTGCCGGCGCTGCTCCTGCTGTCGGGAGCGGCCCTCGCGGCTGCTGTCCTCGTCCTGACGCTGCCGGCGCCGCACCGGGACGCCGTCCCGAGCCCGGGCGACGTCGTGCGCCTGAGGGACGCCGTTCGGCTGGTGGCCGCCCCGGGGCTGCGTCGCGCGGCAGGGACGAGCACGGTCGCGTCACTCGTGATGGGAGCCGCCACCGTGTTCGCCGTCGGGCTCGCCGTGGGGCTCGGGCGGCCCGCCGCCGCCGGTGCCCTGCTCGCCGCGCTCTACGGCCTGGGCAACCTCGCCGGATCCTTCCTCGTCACCGCTGTCCCGCTGCGCGGCGACCCCGACCGCGCCGTGCTGCGGTTCGGTGCGGTCGTGGCCCTGACGTTCGTCGCCTGCGGTCTCGCGCCCTCCTATCCCCTCGCCGTCGCCGCGTTCGTCGCGGGCGGTGTGGTCAACGGGCCGTTCTTCGCCACCACCCTCGCGGCACGGACGGAGTACGCGCCCGTCGGCGGACGCGCGCAGGTCTTCGTGACGATGGCGGCCGCGAAGGTGGCCGCCGCGGCCGCCGGCGCCGCGGTTGCCGGCGCCGTCGGGCTCGGCCGGGCTCGTGAGGGACTGGTCGCCGGCGGCGTGCTCGTCCTGGTCGTCACCGCCGCACTCGCGCTCGACCGCCGGGCCCACCCGCCGCAGCCGGCGACCGGGCGCAGGGAGACCGCCGAGGTGTGATCGGGCGGGCTGCGGTCACCCCCGGCGAGCGGCCACGCCGAGGTCGGCGAACACCTCCAGCGTCGCCGTCGAGCGGTTCAGCGTGTAGAAGTGCAGGCCCGGCGCTCCCCCCTGCAGCAGCGCGGCCGACAGCTCAGTGGCGATCTCGACGCCGGCCCGGCGCAGCACGGACGGGTCGTCGGCCGCGGCCTCCAGCCGGGCGAGCACCTTCGGCGGCAGCGGCTTGCCCGACAGCTGCGGGAACCGCGCGATCTGCCGCATGTTCGTGACAGGCATGATCCCGGGGATGACCGGCAGGTCACAGCCCAGCGCCGCGAGCCGGTCGACGAGGCGGAAGTAGCCGTCGCTGTCGAAGATGAACTGGGTGATCGCGAAGGTGGCCCCGGCCTCGGCCTTGCGCGCCAGGATCCTGGCGTCGTGGTCCACGTCCGGGCTCTCGGGGTGCACGTCCGGGAAGGCGGCGACGCCGACCTCGAACGTCCCGAGCTGGCGCACCAGCCGGACGAGGTCGACGGCATGGTCGAGCCCCTCGGGGTGCGGCGTCCAGGGAGTCCCGGGGCCGCCGGGCGGGTCGCCCCGGATGGCGAGGACGGTGCGGACGCCCGCTGCGGCGTACCCGCCGACGATGCGCCGGAGCTCGGCGCGGGACGCCGCGACGCAGGTCAGGTGGGCGACCGGGGTCAGGGTAGTTTCGGAGGCGATGGCAGCGGTGATGCGCGTCGTCCGGTCCCGGGTCGAGCCACCCGCGCCGTAGGTGACGGAGACGAAAGAGGGCTCGAGCGGCTCCAGCCGACGGACGGCCTCCCAGAGCACCGCCTCGCCGGCGTCGTCGCGGGGCGGGAAGAACTCGAACGAGAACGAGCGGCCGGCGTCCACTCGGCTGCGCAGCGTGCTGTCGGTCGTCGCCATCCGGAAAGGGTAGGGCGAGGTTCGGCCCATTCGGTCCCACGTCCGGCACCCGGGACGGCGCCCGGGGGAGCCTCTTCCCGCCCAGATGGGGTGACGCCCGGCCCGCGACGTGCCGCCCGGGCCGGGCCCACCTAGTCTCGAAGACGCTTCCCGCATCCGGACGGGACCGCCGGGGAAGACCCGGCGAGAGCCGGCCGGTCAGCGCGGAGCACCCAGGAGTACGACGTCAGGGAGACACGGTGACCATCACCGGAACGCGCCAGGCACGACGGGGCGCAGCGCCGACCCCGGAACCGGTCCCGAGCCCGGTCCCCGGTCAGGCGGCGGAGGCCGTCGGCTCCCCCCTCGACACCGAGGACCTGCGCACCCGGGTCCACAAGGTCCTGGCGGAGTTCCTGGTCGGGCAGCGCGACGTGCTGGACGCCGTCAGCCCCGACTGCGGCTCGATGGTCGAGTACGTCGGCGACCTGATGCGCGGCGGCAAACGGCTTCGGGCCGCGTTCTGCTACTGGGGGTGGCGAGCGGCCGGCGCTGCCGACGGGGAGCCCATCGTCCGCGCGGCGGCCTCCCTGGAGTTCTTCCACGCGGCGGCACTCGTGCACGACGACGTGATGGACGACTCCGACACCCGTCGCGGCGCCCCCGCCCTGCACCGGCGCTTCACCGCGCTGCATCGCGACCAGGGCTGGGACGGGGACGGCGACCGGTTCGGCCTGGCAGGCGCAGTGCTCGCCGGTGACCTGTGCCTGGTGTGGAGCGACGAGCTCTTCACCGCGAGCGGCCTCGACGGCGCGGCCCTCGCCCGGGGTCGGGGCGTCTTCGACCGGATGCGCACCGAGCTCATGGGCGGGCAGTACCTCGACATGCTGGCGCAGGTGCTCGCCAGCCGGCGCCCGGAGGGCGCGCTGGAGCGGGCCCGGCGCGTGATCCGGTACAAGAGCGCCAAGTACACCGTCGAGCACCCGTTGCTGCTCGGGGGCCGGCTGGCGGGGGCGGACGACGCCATGCTGGCGGCGTACTCGGCCTTCGGCCTGCCGCTCGGGGAGGCGTTCCAGCTGCGGGACGACGTGCTCGGGGTGTTCGGCGACCCGTCGGAGACGGGCAAGCCCGCCGGGGACGACCTGCGCGAGGGCAAGCGCACCGTGCTCGTCGCGAAGGCGCTGGCGCACGCCTCCCCCGCCCAGGCGGACGTGGTCGGCCGGCTCCTCGGCGACCCGCGCCTGGACGCCGCCGGCGTCCAGGCCCTGCGCGAGATCATCGTGGACACGGGCGCCCTCGCCTCCGTCGAGCGGCTCGTGGAGGAGCTGGTCGACCGCTCGCTGACGGAGCTGGCCTCCGCCGCCGTGGACCCCGCCGCGAGGCGGGCGCTCACCGGGCTCGTCACGGCGGCGACGGTCAGGGCCTCCTGATGGCCGGCCGGGCGCAGCGGGCGGCGCGGCTGGCCGGCTGGCTGCCCGGGCGGACCCGGACCGTCCTGGGCCCGACCGACCACGTGGTGGTGGTGGGCGCCGGCCTGGCCGGGTTGTCGGCGGCGATGCGGCTGGCGGGCGCGGGCCGCCAGGTGACACTGCTCGAACGCGAGGCCGTTCCCGGCGGCCGCGCCGGCGTGCAGGTCACCGGGACGCCCGCGGGCGACTACAGGTTCGACCCGGGACCGACCGTCCTGACGATGCCCGATCTCATCGCGGACTGCTTCGACGCGGTCGGCGAGCGGATGGAGGACTGGCTCGACCTCCGTCCCGTCGAGCCCCTGTACCGGGCGCGCTACGCCGACGGCAGCGTCCTCGACGTGCACGCCGGTGCCGAGGAGATGGCCGACGAGATCGCCCGCGTCGTCGGGCCGGCCGAGGCGGCCGGCTTCCGCCGGTACGTCGAGTTCGTCTCGAAGCTCTACCGCTACGAGATGCGGGACTTCATCGACCGCAACATCGACTCCCCGCTCGACCTGCTCTCGGCGAACCTCGCCCGGCTTGCGGCCATCGGCGGCTTCCGGCGGCTCGCACCCAAGGTCGAGCAGTACCTGCACGACCCACGCACGCAGCGGCTGTACTCGTTCCAGGCGATGTACGCGGGGCTGTCGCCGTACGACGCCCTCGCGCTCTACGCGATCATCGCCTACATGGACTCGGTCGCGGGCGTCTACTTCCCCGCGGGCGGCATGCACGCGGTCCCCGAGGCGATGGCCGCGGCCGCCGAGAAGCACGGGGTCCAGATCAGGTACTCGACCGAGGTCGTCCGCGTGGAGCAGGCCGGCGGGCGGGCGGTGGCCGTCCACACGGCCGGCGGCGAGCGGATCCCCGCGGACGTCGTCGTGCTGAACCCCGACCTGCCAGTCGCGTACCGCGAGCTGCTCGGGTACGAGTCGCGCCGGCTGCAGCGGCTGTCGTACTCGCCGTCGTGCTACCTGCTGCTGGCAGGCTCCACGAAGCGGTACGAGGGCATGGCGCACCACACCATCTCTTTCGGGCACGCCTGGCGGGAGGTGTTCGACGAACTGTTGTCGGGCCGGCTGATGAGCGACCCTTCGGTGCTCGTCACGAATCCCACGCTGTCGGACCCGGCGCTGGCGCCGTCCGGGCGGGAGATCTACTACGTCCTCTTCCCGACCCCGAACCTCGACGCCCCGATTGACTGGGAGCGGATCGGCCCGCGCTACCGCGAGCACGTGCTGCGCACGCTCGAGGCCCGCGGCTGGGAGGGCTTCGGCGAGGCGATCGAGGTCGAGCGGGTGACGACGCCGGCGGACTGGGCCGCCCGCGGCATGGAACGCGGCGCCCCGTTCGCGGCCGCCCACTCGTTCCGGCAGACCGGGCCGTTCCGGCCGGGGAACCTGCACGGGGAGAACATCGTCTTCACGGGCTCGGGGACGCAGCCAGGCGTCGGCGTCCCGATGGTGCTCGTCTCCGGCCGGCTGGCCGCCGAGCGCGTCCTCGGCCGCGATCCCTCCTACCGCTCCCGCGCATGGCGCTGACCCCCGCACGCGAGGCAGAGGGCGTGCCGAGCGGCGTCAGGAGTGCGAGAGGATTGTCGGCCGTGAGCGCACGCGCCCTGGACGCCGCGGGGATCACGGATCCGGGCCTGCGGGCCGCCTACGAGGAGTGCCGCAGGTTGCACGCCGCCCACGGCAAGACGTACTACCTGGCCACGTTGCTGCTCCCGCCCGCGAAGCGGCCGTACGTATGGGCCCTGTACGGGTTCGCCCGCTACGCGGACGAGTTCGTGGACTCGCTCGAGGCGCCGGATCCCCAGGCGCTGCTGGACTGGGGAGCAGCCTTCCTCGACGCCCTCTCCGCGGCGTCGCCGTCCGCGGCACAGTCGCATCCGGTGAGTCGCGCGATGACGCACACGATGCGGCGCTGGCTGATCCCTCGCTCGCATGTCGAGGCCTTCCTCGAGAGCATGCGGATGGACATCACGATCACCGGGTACGAGACGTACGCGGACCTCGAGAAGTACATGTACGGGTCCGCGTCGGTGATCGGCCTGCAGATGCTGCCGATCCTCGAACCCGTCGCGCCCGGGGCGGCGGCCCGGGCCCGGGCGCTCGGCGAGGCCTTCCAGATGTCGAACTTCCTCCGCGACGTCGGCGAGGATCTCGAGCGTGGCCGCATCTACCTGCCGCAGGAGGACCTGGAGACGTTCGGGGTCACCCGGGAGATCCTCCAGCGGGGTGTGGTCACGCCGTCCGTCCGCGAGCTGCTCCGGTTCGAGATCGAACGGACCCGTTCGCTCTACACGTTCGCCGAGCCGGGCATCGACATGCTGCACCCGACGAGCCGCGACTGCGTGCGCACAGCGTTCACGCTGTACCGCGGGATCCTCGACGCCGTCGAGGCCGCCGGCTACCAGGTGCTGACCCAGCGGGTGTCCGTGCCGTTGACGCGCCGGCTCGACGTCGCGCTGCCGGCCGCGCGACGCGCGCGCTCGGTGCGCCGCGAGCAGGAGCGCTGGGTGCGGGTCGCCTGAGCAGGAGCGCTCGGTGCGGGTCGCCTGAGCGCCGCTGGGCAACGGCTCCGCTGCCGCGGTCCTGCTAGAACGCGAGCGCCTGCGCCCGCCGCCGCACCTCGGTCTTGCGCTTCTCCCGCAGCGCCTCGACAGGGGTGCCCGGGAGGCTGTCGTCGGGCGTGAACAACCAGCGCAAGGCGGATTCGTCGTCGTACCCCGAGTCCATCAGCACTGTGAGCGTGCCGCGCAGCTCCGGCAGCGGGGCGCCGTCGACGATCAGCGCGGAGGGGACGCTGAGGACGTTGCGCTCACCCCGCCGTACCCCGACGAGGTAACGGTCCTGCAGCAGCCGCCGCACCTTGCCCACGTCGAGCCCGAGGCGTTCGGCGACATCCGGAATCGTGAGCCAGTCGTTGACCAGCGTGTCGAGGTCGTCGTCCACGCTTCCAGCCTGCCATGGGCCCTGCGTGCTCCACCGCTCCGGCTCCCCCGTCCGCACGGTGCCGCGGCGCGTCGACTCCACCTTCTTCCGCCTCACTCGTCTACCTTCTCCTCTGTAGTCACACGAACACCATGAGTAACAGGAGGCGACATGCCGCGCTCCAACCCCTTCCTCACCCGTCCTCGCTCGCGCCGAGGCCAGGTCCCGGGCGCACTGCGCCTCGCCGCCGTGCCGATGACCGCGGTCGGCGTGGCAGCGGTGCCCGCGCCACCGGCCTCCGCGGCGACCGTTCCCGCCCCGGTGTCGGCCCGGACGGCGCAGGCCTCGGGCGTCGCGGCGTCCGCCACGGGACTCACCACCTACCTCGTCGCGTCCGGCGACACCCTCAGCGGGATCGCGCTGCGCTTCGGCACGGACGTCGCCACCCTCGTCCGCCTGAACCGGCTGACGGACGCCGACCACCTGGTCGTCGGCGAGGCGCTCGTCGTCCCGGCGCAGCCCACGGTCAAGAAGCCGGCGCCCCCCGCACCGACGACGTCCGTGAGCTACACCGTCAAGACCGGGGACACCCTGTGGGGGATCGCGACGAAGGCGCGAACGACCATCGACGCCATCGCCGCCGCCAACCACCTGGCGAAGGACGCCGTCATCGTCCCGGGCCAGGTGCTGCTGGTGCCCGCGTCCACGCTCCCCAGGGTGCCCGAGCGCCGACCCCGGCCGCCGGTCGCGCCGGTCGCCGTCCACGTGGTCAAGGCGGGTGAGACGGTGACGTCGATCGCCGCGAAGTACCACGTCGCGGTCGCCGACGTCCTGCGCGCCAACAAGCTGACCGCGGACAGCATCATCCGGCCGGGCCAGAAGCTGCTCCTGCCCGGCGTGGCCGCGAAGCAGCCCCAGCGCGCCCCGGCGCCGGTCACCCACCCGTACGTCGTCAAGCGCGGCGACACCCTGTCCGGCATCGCCCTGGCAGCCCACGTCCCGCTCACGTCGGTGACGGCCCTCAACCACCTGTCCGCCGCCGACGTGATCTTCCCGGGTCAGCGGCTGCTCCTGCCCGGGCCGGCACCC
>Ga0157369_10011492_pt1 | contig 10054 bp, 8 predicted proteins | sample C25metaG_FD_113461 | JGI IMG/M metagenome (GOLD analysis project Ga0157369, IMG submission 113461) | Corn rhizosphere microbial communities from Kellogg Biological Station, Michigan, USA - C2-5 metaG | ecosystem: Host-associated > Plants > Roots > Rhizosphere > Soil | place: USA: Michigan...
TCGAGCGCCTCGGTGAACCACAGGCGCACGCCGGGCGGCGATTCGTGGACGGTGCTCCCCACGGCGGGAAGCGCGTGATCCAGGAACGCGTGCGCCGCCGCCGGCGCGGCGGCGATGCATGCGACGGCGGCCAGGAGCACAACGGCCATCCGCCGTAACGAGGTCCGGCGCATCGGGTGCCCACTTGCATGATGCCCCCGCGCGCGCGGCTTCGCCGCTGCGCTGCCCCCCGGCGGCAGGCAATTTGCACCCTGGGGCTGCCCGTCGGCGCTCATTGGATCAGCGGCCGTCCGAGCGTCTGCGGGAACAGATCGTCGAGGAAAAAGTGCAGCTGCGCGAGCACGCCGACGCTGTTGCCGCTGCGCCGGTTGACCGGGATCACGGCTTCGACTGCCAATTGAATCGATTGGCCGGCCCAGATGATCCCGGGATTGACGGTTCCCGTCGTCCCGCTTTGCCCGCGATCGAGTGCGGTCGACATGGCGAATTCGACGACGGGGAACATCCGGTTGAACGGCGCCTTAAGGCCCACGTCCTGCACGAACGACTGCAGGTACGGCAGGCTGTACTGGATCGAGAACCCCCACTCGAGCGTGTGCGGGTTGCGCTCGACCTCGATGTCGCCTTCGTCGCCGACGCTCGTCGTGCTGCTTCGCGTCGGTATGCCGTAGCCGACCTGCCCGGTGATGGCCAGCGGGCGCAGGAATTTCATCCCCGACGGCAGGTCGCCGAAGCCCTTGCCGAAGAACACGCCCGGCGTGATCGTGCTGAACGATTCGGCGCCGACACGGCGCGCGCCGCTGCCGCCGATGTCCCAGTCGATGCCCGCGGACGCGATCGCCTCGTGCGCATCGTCCTGGTAGAACTTGTACTTGACGCTCGCCTCGAGATTGTCGAAGCCGCGTTGGGTGTCGCCCGCGTCGGGATGCACGATCTTGTAGGTGGCGCCGAGCCCGATGCCCAGGTTCTCGGTAATCCGCTTCGACATGTCGACGGCGAAATCGGTCTCGTGGCCACCCGGCTCGTCGCCGCTCGCGGGAAAATTCTGATGGAAGATCGTCGGCAGCGACAACTCGTCGGCGACGAACGGGTCCTCGGTGGCCAGTGTTGCAGGGAAGAATCGTTTGCCTGCAAAGCCATGGGCTTGTACGAGGACGGGGGCTGCAATGCAAAGTGCGGCTAACGTCGCACGTGATAGCGGCGTGACTTTCACGTCGGCTCCTCCGGTGGCGATCGAATGAGTCGACCGTGTGCGGCGGCGTCCTTCGCGAGAAGGGTGCCTCGCCCGCAGCGAGCGGCCGACCGGGAACGGCTCAGGCGATCGACGACGGCGGCGCGCGTGCCGGAGGAAGATGCGCAACGACGTGCGCGGGCGGCAAGACGATCGCGACGCGTGGAGCGTCGACGCCGACGACGACCGGCGCGAGGATCGCGAGGACCAGCACCGCAAGCATGCAGCGCGACAGATGCTTCAGCACCTCGCACTCGGCGCAGTTGTGGTCGGCGGGATGCGTCGGGCTGCCGGGAATCGCCGACGCGTCGAGATGATCGTCGTCGTGGGCGCCGGCGTCGGCATGCACGGCGGCGTCGCCGCGATGCGCGTCGAAGTCGTGCACGAGAAACGGCAACGGGCCGAGCGAGGGCCAGGCGAGCGCGACGAACACGCACCATCCGATGCACGTTCGCCACCAGCGGGAGTGAAGCGCCGGCAGCGCCACGCCGGCTCGTCGGGTCATCGGATGTGGTTGTCGCGTCGCCAGCAAGAGCGCCAGCATACCGCGAAGCCCGCGGGCCGCAGTGCGGCGCGGTTTATCGGCGGTTCAGCGGCACCCGTCGAAGGCGTCGTTGCCGTGCGCGACGATGCGCATCGCCGACGCTCGCATGCGGTGTCAGCACTCGAGCGGTCCCTGCGTCGCCGGGCAGTCCTGGGGTTTCGCACCGACGAGCCTCCCCTTCGCGAACGGACCGTCGTAACGCACGCCTTTCGCCGAAACGTAGACGCCCGGGCCGTCGGCCCTGCCTGCCTTGAACGTGCCGTCGAGGCGCGCGCCGTTTTCCCAGGTATAGACGCCCTTGCCTTCGGGACGCCCGTGCACGAACATGCCCACGTAGCGGTCCGCACCCATGGCTTCGCCCTGGCCGGTGGCAATTTCGTTCTTCTCTTCGCAATCCCCGTGGTAATGCCCGCGCAGGAAGCCGTTGCCGAGCACGCGGCAGTCGTGCGCGAGCGCCGGCGTTGCGAGCGCAAGCGATGCGACGAGCCAAAGGTGGCCGCCTGCTCGCCGTTTCATCATTGCATGACGACGTGTTTCCAATGTGCCTCCCATCACGCCCTTGAAAAAGCAGGCTCGACGCACCGCGCCAAGCCTGCTTTCGCGCTGCACCGCCACTCGATCACGCACGACGCCACGGTGACACCGCGGCTTCGTGCGAGCTACCTCGCGGCGTTGTTGTTGCCGAGGTCGGGACAGGAGCCTCCCTTGTCGACGATCTGCTTCGCGCATCCGTTCAGTTGCAGGATGTCCATGCCGGCGCCGTTGCGATCGACGATGTAGATCAGCCCGCGGCCATCGATCTCGACGTTGTTCGTCATGTAGCCATCCGCATCGGTCAGCGCGTTCGCTTCCGGCACGTAGAACGCGACTTCGCGCGGCGCCTGCGGCTCACGGATGTCCCAGATGCGAATGCCGCCGTTGAAGTACGCGAGCGCCGTGAGCTTTCCGTAGAGCGGGTTGTTGAAGTTCTCCTCGGTGGAGTGAACGCCGAAGCGCGCGCCGCGCGCGCAGTAGTTGCCGCGCTTGTTCTTCTCGCCCGACCGCGGGTCGACCGACATCGTGCCGAGCACCATCGGACCCTGGTACGGGTCGTGCTCGACGCGTCCGTCGCTGTTCGCGTCCGGCCGCTTGGTCCCCGGTGGCGTCGTGAACGAATTTTCGACGGTCACGTCGAGCGTGAACGCATAGTGCGGCGGCTCGTTGCAGCGGCCATCCTTGCCGTCGGCCGTCGCTTCGGACGTCACGAGCACGATGTCGCGGGTCGCGAACTCGTTGTAGCTTTGCATGCTCGGCGGCTTCACGCCGAACACCGGCATCGACGTATGCCCACCCTGATCGGGCGACATGAGGAAATACCCGACGGTCGGTGACTTCGGACCGATCAGTTCGTCCTCCTGCGGCGCGTCGGCGCTGTTCGCCGTTTCCGGCACCCAGGTCCCGCCGTATTCGGCCGGCAGCAGCTTCTTGCGGTCGATGATCGTGACGACGCCATCGTCACCGACGCCCCACGCCGCGTAAATGCGGTTGCCGATGATGTCGTCGTCGTCGTGCGCGCGCGCTAGCGGCTGTGAAGCGTTCGGATGCTCGTGCGCGGAAATCGCGCCGTGCAGCGAGTTGGGCACCGGGCCCGTCGCATTCGGCTCGCCGCCGGGCAGCCCGAACGTACGGATGTACTTCGGCGGCTGCCCATCGTCGGGATTGCTCCAGTCGTAGATCAGCATCGCCTGCGATTGACGCCAGAGCGGCGTGCCGGGCACCAGCACGGAGTTCTTGCTTCCCGGCATGTACGCAATCCCGGTGTTGCACTCCCACCAGTCCTTGTGCGTCGAGCGGATGTTCGGCAGCGACTTCTTCAGCACCGGCGCCTTGGGATTGGTGACGTCGTAGAGCTGGTAACCCGCAGAGGCCCCGCCCTGGACGTTGCGCAGCAGGTAGACGCTGCCGGACTTGCCACCGGGCAGCACCGAGCCGAGGCACATGCGGACCATCTGCGACTGGCCGCCGGCAGGCGCCGGGATCAGCACCTGCTCGACAGGATTGCGCGGATCGGTGACGTCGATGATCATCGTCCCGTTGTTCTCGCATGCGTTGCCGTTCAGCGGATCGGGCAACGCGTTCGGCCCGCACGCCGTGGTGCGCGGGCTGCCGCTGTGCTGACCCACGAACAGCATCCAGCGTCCATCCGGATACTGGATCACGTTCGGTTGGTACGTCGGTCGCCCTTGCAGGTCGGTGTGACCGATCCGCAGCATGTTCTTCGCCTCGCCGCTTTGACTGACGGCGATTGCGTTGCCGACCGCCAGGGCCAGCGTCGCCGCGACCGCGGCCGACAAGGCGTTGCGACGCCACTTGCTTTTCATTCGATCCATTGCGCCTCCTTGGGATTTGCCGCAGGTCGTCACGATGGCGCCCGCGGCCGACGACTACCATTTGATGCCGGTGACGCGACCCTTGCGATCGAACTCGATCGATCGCGAGTCGGCGTACGTCCATGTCTCGATCGTGCCTTTGCGCAATTCCTCCTTGCTCGTGTCGATGGGTTGGCCCCAGATCGCTTTCACTTCGTCGGCGCTCATGCCCACGCGCGGCGCCGGCGCGGCGCCCGCGCGATGCACGCGGCTGTCCGGATTGCCGGCGCGGACCGGCGCATGTCCGGCGGCAGCCGTTCGTGCGGTCGACGTCGTCGCGGCGGCCGCCGGTGGGCTCGGCAAGTCGCCGAGCGAGTCGAACTCGCACGGAAAATTCTGATAGGTCGGCATCGACTTTTTCCCGGTGCACTCGTAGATGTCGGCCGCGGCCGGGGCGACGCCCAGCACGAGGAAGGCGGGAATCGAAATGCGCACGATCGCGGCAATCCGTGCGAGCCAGGGGCGGGATGCGATGCCTGCGCTGCCCCGCTGTTCGGGAGAACGCGACGATGGAACGTTCACGGGGCAGTCTTCGATACGTTCGGGGACATGAATCTAGCCATGCCCTCGCGCGTGCGCTTTCATCGGGTTGCGAAAATTTTTGAAATCCTGCGATTCGTTGGCGGGCTGCAGGCGCGGCAATGCCGCGCCTGAAATGGCGCGCGTTTTCAAATGCAACGCGTGATCGACACCGTTCCCGGATGCATCGCGTGGACGGCGCTGCGTCTCAGGCTCGCGCAGCGCCGGGACGGTCGCGCCGGCGCGAGAAAGGCGCCCGGGGAGCGGCTACGCTTCCCGGGCGCCCGTTTGCCGATTCGCACGTGGATCAGAATCCGACCGCGTGCCCGTCTTCGCGGAAGTTCGATCCGGCCCGATAGAAGCCCTGGATCGGCTGCGGCGCCTGCTGGCAATTCGGATTGTGGGCGGCCGCGGGCGTCTGGCATGCCCGACCCGGCCCGGCGCTCGCCTGCGTCGCATTGGGATCGGGCGTGAACATGATCCCTTCGTAGCCGCCGGCGATGCCGCCGTCCGCGGGCGACGCGTTATGACCCATCGCGATGAGTTGCGCGCCCACGAGGTCGAACAGGTTCGTCTCGAGCTGCAGCTTGTTCGTCACCTGGCTGTGCGTGAAGCGCGCCATGTCGCCCGCGGCCTGCATGTTCGCACCGAGATCGAGGACGTTGACGAGCACCTGCATGTTGCCCATGCCCTGCTGGTCGCCGCCGTGCTGGCCGGTGGTGAGCAGCGGTACGCCGTTCTTCGTGACGAATACCGCCGACAGCGTGTTGTACGGGCGCTTGTGCGGCGCGATGACGTTGGGGCTCTTCGGATCCAGCGTGAAGAGACCACCGCGGTTATGCAGGATGAAGCCATAGCCCGGTACCGTGAGCCCGGACCCCCAGCCGGCGAAATTGCTGTTGATCCACGACACCATGTTGCCCCAGCGGTCGGCGGTGGTGAGATAGATCGTGTCGCCGCGGTCGAGGTCGGTGGGGACGACGGGCCCGGTACTCGACGCATGGTGCGGATCGACCTTGCTGCACAGTGACGCCGCATGCGCCTTCGACGTCAGCGTCGCGACCGGCACGTTGACGACGTCGGGATCGGCGTTGTACGCGTAGACGTCGCCATACACCGCCTTCTTCGTCTCGATCAGCGCATGCCAGAACAGCGGATTCGCCGGTCCCATGCTGTTCAGCGTCTGTCCCGGGTACCACAACGGGACGCAGGCCTCGAGCACGTTCATTTCCTCGACGATGCCCCATGCCTGCGACGGCGCGTACGTCGTGTAGATGCCGTAGTCGCCGTGATAGGTGGTCGACGCCGGCGTCACCCATTCGCCCTTGTAGTTCGCAAGATCGGCCAGCGTCATCGTCCCGCCGACGGCGTTGGACTTCTTGACGATCGCCTGGGCGATTTCACCCTTGTAGAAGACGTCGCGCCCCTGCTCCTGGATCAGCCGGAACGTGTGCGCGAGGTCGGGATTCCTGAAGATGGTTCCGGTTTCCGGCCGCTTGCCGTTGATGAAATACGTGGCGACCGTGTCAGGGTCGCGCTGCGTGCAGCACTTCGCCGCCGACGAAGGCACCGGCCCGAGCGCGTTCTTCAATCCCCACCCGTCGGCGATCTCCTCGGTGATCGGGAATCCGTTCTCCGCGTAATCGATCGCCGGTTGCAGCACGTCCTTGAACGTCATCGTGCCGAAGCGGTCGAGCACTTCCTGCCAGCCCCACAGCGACCCGGGCACGGTCACCGTCGTGATGCCGCCGCCCGGCATGCCGGACCCCGGACCGAAATTCGCCGGGTTCCATTGATAGCCGAGCGCGTTCATGTGCTCGAGCGTGGCGCCGCTCGGCGCGATGCCGCTCGCGTTCAGTTGATAGATCTTGTTTTCCTTGGCGATGTAGACGATCACGAACAGGTCGCCGGCGATGCCGACATTCGCCGGGTACGTGACGTTGAGGGTCGCCGCCGCGGCGACGGCCGCGTCGATCGCATTACCGCCCTTCTGCAGGATCGATAGACCGGCTTGCGCCGCGAGCGGCTGGACGGTCGACACCATGCCGTTGCGCGCCATGACTTCCGAGCGCGTCTGCGGGATCCAGCCTTCCGACCGGTCGCCGCGCACCGCGCTGCACCACGATGGCATCGGCGTCGTGTCGCACATGCGCACCGGCGACGACTGCGCGATCGCCGTGCCGCTGCCGAGCAGCGCGCCGGCGAGCGCCAGGCCCGTGATGGACGGCATGATCGCCTTTCCCCCGTTCGAGCGTTTCCGCTCGCAAGTTCCGTACACCATTGCATTCCTCCTCGTCATGTTCGCGCCGCGGCACGCCCGAAAGCAGCAATGTCTTCGACGAGGCCGCGCGCGATTGCAATCTAGCCGCGAACGCTGGTTCGCCGCTTTCGCGCGCTTGCTGAAACTTTCGCAAAACGGCGAATTGCTTGCGCGACGGGGGAATGAAACGAACGCTGTCCATCCGTGCAACGCATGCGCGACGCCGCAGCCGGCGCGACGGATGCCGGCCGCGGGCGCGGCCTTCGCGCCTGTCGCGGTCAGCCCAGCGCGCGGAACTGGCGCGGCGTAAGCCCGGTGATGCGATGGAACAGCACGGAGAAGTGACTGTGGCTCGAGCAGCCGACGCGGTCGGCGATTTCGGTGATCGGCATGTCGGACTGGCGCAGCAGCGCCTTGGCATGGTCGACGCGCCGCTCGAGCACGTAGCGGTGCGGCGCGACGCCGGTGGCCTGCCTGAACGCGTGCGCGAAATGACCGGGACTCAGCGCGACGTTATTGGCGATCGCCGCGAGCGTGAGTTCGCTTTTGAGATTGTCGTCGATGTACTGGACGGCGCGGCGCAGCTTGTGCGGCGACAGCCCCGTCATGGGCCACGCGGGGGCAACCGTCGCGGCCGTGTATTCGCGCAACAGGTGAATGGCCAGCTCGCAGGTCAGCGCGTCGACGTACAGGTGGCTGTCGGCGCCTTCGAGTTCGAGGCCCGCAAGAAGCCGCCGCGCGATGTCTTCGATGCACGCATCGCGCGCGGCGAAGCGGCCCTGGATCTCGAAGCGGTCGGGATCGAGCGCGCATTCGTCGCCCGCGACGGTGCGCACGTAGGCGGGCGAAAGCCGCAGCAGCACGACGAGGCTTTGCCCGGCCTGGCGCCAGCGCGTGGGCGGACCCACCGGCGTGACGGTGACGTCGCCGGCGACGACCGTGCGCGAGCGCGTGCGTCCGCCGCGGCTCTGATGCACGAGCACGTTGCCCGCCAGCTGCACGGCGATCACGTGATCGGCAGCCTGCACGACGGCGTCGAGATCGCGGAAGGATTGCAGTTCGAGCGTGAGCGCGTTCCAGCCGCGTGCACGGCTCGAAAGCAGCGGGTCGGGAATCGAGCCGGACAGCACCGACGTGGCCGCGCGCGGCCGCGGCATCGCCGGCTTCACAACCGGCACTGCCGGCGCGGACGGCGCCTCGGCAACGCTGTCCGACTCGCGCAACGCCGTGCGCAGGACAAGGGCAACCGGCACCGCCTGCGCAGCGGCCGCCTCGACGACACTATCGAATTCGCGCATGGTGCCGCTCAGAACATGTGCTGCCCGCCATTGATCGCGATGTTCGCGCCGGTGAGAAACGCCGCTTCGTCGCTCGCGAGGTACGCCACGAGGCCGGCGACCTCTTCGGGCTTGCCGAGGCGGCCCATCGGGATCTGCGGAATGATCTTGCTGTCGAGCACGTCCTTCGGGATCGCCATCACCATTTTCGTGCCGATGTAGCCGGGCGAGATCGTGTTGACCGTGACGCCCTTGCGCGCGATCTCGAGCGCGAGCGCCTTGGTGAAGCCGTGCATGCCGGCCTTGGCCGCCGAGTAATTCGTCTGGCCGAACGCGCCCTTCTGCCCGTTCACCGACGAGATGTTGACGATGCGGCCCCAGCCGCGCTCGGTCATGCCGTCGCACACCTGCTTGGTCATGTTGAAGCACGAATCGAGATTGGTCTCGATGACCGCGTCCCAATTGGCCTTGTCCATCTTGCGAAACGTCATGTCGCGCGTAATGCCCGCATTGTTGACCAGCACGTCGATCGGGCCCAGGTCCGCCGCCACCTGTGAAACGCACGCGGCGGCCGAGGCGAAGTTCGATACGTCGCACGGGTAGGCGCGAAAGTCGTAGCCTTGGCGCTTCATCGTTTCGAGCCATTCGTTCGCGCGCGTATTGCCCGGCGAGTGCGTCGTGACGACGGTGTTGCCGAGTGCCGCGAGCTTCGTGCAGATCGCTTCACCGAGGCCGCCCATGCCGCCGGTGACGAGCGCGATGCGTTGTGCTGCCATGATGGATTCCTCCTGCAAACGGCCGACGACATCCATGGTAGCGCAAAGGCGGGCACGCGTTGAGGCACTTGTCTCGCTGCACTGCGAAACGTGTCGGGATCGGCCGACGCTCATGCAGGCTGTTGCTGTTTGCGCTATCTCGGAATACAGTGTGCCGCGAGCGACGTGCACGAGGCCGTCGTGCATCGTGGATGCAGGCTTGTCATCAACGGGAGGTGGCGATGAGATTTTCGATGAAGGCGGTGGCAGTGTTGTCCGCGGTTGCGCTCGCGCCGCTGGCTGCGCAGGCAGACCAGCTCGAGACGCTGAGCGAGATGCACCAGACGAACACGCCGGTCGATTGGCCGACGATTCCCCAAACAGGCGCGAAGGCGGACCAGGTCAAGCAGAATCTGAAGAAGATCAAGCTGCCGCCGGGGTTCCACATCGACCTTTATGCGCTCGTTCCCGACGCGCGCCATATCGCCGTCGGGCCGCAGGGCATCGTCACGTTCGTCGGCACGCGCAAGACCAAGATCTGGGCGGTGACCGATCGCTCGCGCGGCGGCGTTGCCGACGAGGTGAAGGAGTTCGCGCCGACGCTTCCGAAGAACATCCCGAACGGCCCGTGCTTCTCGAAGGACGGTTTCCTGTATGTCGTCGAGCAGAACCGTGTCGTCGAATACCCGGCCGCCGAATTCTTCTACGAAAGCCCCGACGTCGTCCCGAATGCGATCGTTCCCCAGGGCCAGCTGATCCCGAAGGAAGAGGAAAGCTACAACCACACGGCGCGTCCGTGCCGGATCGGTCCCGACAACAAGCTCTACATCCAGCTCGGCCAGCCGTACAACGTGCCGCCGAAGGACAAGCTCGCGCTGTATCACAAGACCGGCATGATGGGCATCATCCGGATGGATCGCGACGGCAAGAACCGCGAGGTGTATGCGACCGGATTGCGCAACCCGGTCGGCATGGATTTCAACCCGAAGGACAAGACGCTGTGGAGCAACGACAACCAGGTCGACGGCATGGGTGACGACCAGCCGCCCGGCGAGATGAA
>Ga0157369_10011493_pt1 | contig 10054 bp, 9 predicted proteins | sample C25metaG_FD_113461 | JGI IMG/M metagenome (GOLD analysis project Ga0157369, IMG submission 113461) | Corn rhizosphere microbial communities from Kellogg Biological Station, Michigan, USA - C2-5 metaG | ecosystem: Host-associated > Plants > Roots > Rhizosphere > Soil | place: USA: Michigan...
CCGCGCCGCATCATCCGGAAGGCGGCGACCGGCGAGTCGATTCCGCCGGACATCAGCGCGACCGCCCGGCCGCTCATCCCGACCGGAAGCCCGCCCAGCCCCGGCTCGCCCCCGGTGAACAGCAGCACCTCCTGCTGATCGACCTCGATGAAGACCTCGGTAGCCGGGTGCTTGAGGTTGACCGGCAGCCCGTGCGCTTTCTGCACCTCCCGGCCGACGATCACCGCCAGCTCAGCGGAGGTGATCGGGAACCGCTTGTCCCGGCGCCGCGGGCGCACCGCGAACGCGCCGGTCGTGCCCCGGGTGAGCTCGACGGCCGCCGCGACGGTGGCCTCCGGGGTCTTGTCGACCCGCCAGGCCCGGCAGACCCGGACGATGCCCGGCACGTCAGCGGCGCGGGCCGCGACCTTCTCCACCGCCGCCGCGTGCTCGGCCTCGGTGCGGTCCTCGCGGGGCACCCGGATCAGCACGACGCCCTCGCGGTGCAGCACTTGCGTCGCCACCCCGGTGTCGCGTACCGCGTCCTTGATGTTGCGTTGCTGCAGCCGCTCGAACTGCTGCCGGTTGTGCCCCTTGAGGACGATCTCGCCGAGCTTCAGCAGCACGCACGGCTCGCCAGGTGCCTGCCGCCCGGCTCGCTCAGCCGCCAGCGGGGCCGCCCCGGCGATCGCGACAGGATCGGTGATGGCCATCTGCCCAGTCTGCCGCATTTCCCGGCGGTACACCCAATCCACGGGTCTTGGCCCGCAGGTTCCTCGGGACAGCCTCCGGGTTGCTCCGGGGGTCATCCCCATTGTGTGCGCTTGCCTCACGTCATAACGTGTGACCGTGAACTCGGACGAGCGTGAGGAGATCGCCGCCTCCGTCGCGGCGCACGCGGAACTCGGCCCGCGCTATGAGGACGCGGTGGCCGAGGGCCTGGTCGAGCGGATCGGAGCGGAGATCGACAAGCGGGTGGACGCGCGACTGCGCGGCATGAGCCACTACGGCGGGCATTCGCAGAGCATGCCAGAGCCACGGCCGGCCCCCGTGCACCCGGCACCGCCGCCCGTCGCCCAGGTGCCGCAGCCGCCACCCGTCCCGCAGCCCCTTGCCCCGGCGGGAGCAGCCCCGGCGCGCCGGGGGGCTGGCGCCACGGTCGCCTCCGTGATCCTCGCGTTCGGGTCGATGGGCCTCGGCGTCGGCGCGACGGCGGTGGTGGCCGCGAACATGCACGCCACCGTCGGAGCGGTCATCGCGATCGTGGCGATCTGGTTCGCCATCATGGTCATCAACAGCGAGAACGCCAAGCGGCACTGAATCGCGCCGGGGGGATACCCACCAAAAACGGGTTGCCGTTGATCTTGCTGGTCACGTACGCTCAATCGCTTCCCTGTTTGCCAGCGATCGGACTTGTCATGCCCTGGCGCGCGCTAGCTCGCCGCTTCCCGGTGCTCGCCATCGCCGACTTCCGGCTCCTGCTCGGCGACCGGCTGCTGGCGATGTCCTCGGTCGGCTTCTCCCTGGTCGGCGTCTCCTTCGCCGTGCTGAACGCCACTGGCTCCCCCGCCGACCTGTCGTATGTGCTGGCCGCCCAGATCGCCCCCACCTTGGCGTTCGCGCTCGTGGGGGGCGTGCTGGCGGACCGGTTCCCGCCGCAGGCGGTGCTGGTCGCGGCCAACCTCGCGATCGTGGCCGGCGAGGGCGGGTTCGGGATCTTGGTGCTCACCACGCACCCGACGCTGTGGATGATGATCGCGCTGGAGGCGCTGACCGGCACCGGAACCGCCATGTTCTACCCGGCGTCGCAAGCGCTGCTGCCCCGCGTGGTTCCCGTGGCGCTGCTGCAGGAGGCCAGCTCGATCAGCCGGATGGGCATGAACGCCGGCCAGATGGCGGGCGCCGCCGCCGGCGGGCTGGTGGTCGCGGTCGTCGGCTCTGGATGGGCGCTGGTGCTGTCGGGCGCGTGCGTGGCCGGCACAGTGCCCTTGCTGACTCGGATCACGGCCCGGGCAGGCTCGGCGGTGCCCGGGCAGCGGCCGGGCATGCTGCGGGAACTGCGGGAAGGGTGGACGGAGTTCCGCTCGCATACCTGGCTATGGGCGACCGTCATCCAGTACTGCCTGGTCATGATGGCCTGGAACGGCGCGTTCAACGTGCTCGGCCCGGTCGTCGCGCGCCAGCACCTCGGCGGGCCGGCCGCCTGGGGCGCGATCACCGCCTGCGAGGGCGTCGGGCTTCTCCTGGGTGGCGTGGTTTCGCTACGGTGGGCACCGCGCCGGCCCATGCTGCTGGTCGTCGGGGCCGGGGGCGCGATGGCGATCTCGCCGCTCGCCCTGGGGCTGGTCCTGCCGCTCGCCGTCGTCTGCGTGGTGTCGCTGAGCCTGGGGGCGCTGATGGAGGTGATGATGGTCCAGTGGACGGTGGCGATGGCAACGCGCATCGCCCCTGGCATGCTGGCCCGCGTCGCCTCCTACGACGCCCTGGGGTCGATGGCCGCGATGCCCCTCGGCGCGCTGATCGCCGGGCCGGTAGCCGCTTCGTTTGGCGTCTCGTCCACGCAGTTCGCGGCCGCGGCGCTGATGATCGGGGTTTCCGCGCTCACGCTGATCCCGCGGGATATCCGCCATGACCGCATCGACCGGGCCGCGCCGGGCGCCGTCCCCGGTGGGTCAGCGCCAGTGGCCGAGGGGCAGCGGGCCGCGGCTCATGATGGTGCGAATGGCGAAGGTGCTGCGCGCCTCAACGACCGAAGGGATCGTCAGGATCTGGTCGATGAGCAACTGCTCGTACCCGGCGAGGTCCGGGACGGCTGCCTCCACTAGGAAGTCGTCCTGACCGGACACGAGGTAGCACGCCACGACCGCCGGGATGGCGGTCAGCGCTTGCTCGACCGCCTGTGAGTTCTCCCGGGAATGGCCGGTGACCTTCAGCCCGATGAAGACGGTCAGCCCGAGCCCGGCCTTCACCCGGCTGACCTCCGCGTGGTAGCCGGCGATGATGCCGCTGGCCTCCAGGGCCTTGACGCGGCGCAGGCAGGCTGACGGGGACATCGCGACAGCGTCGGCGAGGTCCACGTTGGCCATCCGGCCGTCTTCCTGCAGCTTGGCTACGATGGCGCGATCCACCTTGTCTGGCGTGTGCTCTGGCATGAAGTTGAGCATATCCTGCATATTGCGCAATAACCTGCCGTTTGGTGGACCTTAGAGGGCGATATTTGCCATCGCGTGCGAGCCGATTCTTGTGAAGCTGATGGCATGGACAGCTCACCGCTGACGACCGCGCGGGGCGCGGCGCTTTACATCGGGGCCCTGCTCGGGCCGGGCTTGCTTCTCCTTCCCGGACTCGCCGCGCGGACGGCGGGACCGGCCTCCGTGGTGGCCTGGATCGCGCTCCTGGGCGTGTCGGCCCTGCTCGCCTGCGTGTTCGCGGCGCTCGGCCGGGGCTTCCCCTCAGCAGGCGGAGTCATGGGCTACGTGAGCGCCGGGCTCGGTGACTGGGCAGGCCGGGCGGCCGGCTGGTCCTTCCTGGCCGGGGTCATATCGGGGGCGCCCATCGTCTGCATCATCGGGGCGGGATACGTCACGGCCGTCATCGGCGCGTTCCGCGGGCCTGGTGAGGCGGGTGCCCAGGCGATCATCGCGGGCTTGCTGCTGCTGGTGGTGCTCGCCCTGGCCGCCGGCGGGCTGCGCAGCAGCGCCACCGCCCAGCTGCTGCTGGTCGCGCTGCTCATCGTGGTGGTCACCGTCGCGGTCAGCGGGTCGGCGCGGGTGGCGCGGGCGGCGAACTGGGCGCCGTTCGCCCCGCACGGGTGGGCGGCGGTCGGGCACGCGGCGGCGCTGCTCATGCTGTCGTTCGTCGGCTGGGAGGCGGTCGCCCCGCTGACCACGCGATTCCGCGACCCGCGACGGCAGCTGACGCGGGTAATCGCCATCGCCCTCGCGGTGACCACCGCGATCTACCTGGGCCTGTCGATCACCGTGATCGGCGTGCTCGGCCCGGACGCCGGCAGCTCCATCCCGCTGGCCGGGCTACTGGAGGCCGCCATCGGCAGCGCTGGCCCGGCGGTCGCCGCGGTGGCGGCCGTCATCTTGACGCTTGGCGCCACCAACTCCTACATCACCGGCGCGAGCGCCATGGTGGGGATGCTGCCCCCGCTGCGGGCAGCGCGCCCGGGCTCGGTTTCCGGGGAGGGCCCCCAGGCTCGGCCCGGGACTCGGCGGGGTCTGCTGGTAACGATCGCTGCGATCGGATTCCCGCTGATCGCGCTGTACGGGGCCGGGCTGATCAGCGTGACGCCCCTGGTCGCGATCCCGACCACCCTCTTCCTGAGCGTCTACCTGGGGTGCATGGTGGCCGCGATCCGGCTGCTGCGCGGCCTGGGCCGGGTGGCGGCCGTGCCCGCCGCCGTGGCCGTCGCGGCGCTCCTGTTGTTCTGCGGGTGGACGCTCAGCGGGCCGGCCCTGGTGGCGCTGGTCACCGCGATACCCTGGCGGCGCGGCCGGGCCGCCCAGGGCGAAGTCGCCCGCCGCGAAGCCACCCGCCGCGCCGGAGCGGCCCTGGCGCAGCCGGCGGGCCAGGGCTCCTAGGCCTGGCGGGGCCCGGTGCCGGGCGAGACTGGCTCACCGGGCAGGGCCGAGCCGACCGGGAGGGGCGGCTCGGCGGGAAGGTCCGCGGCGGACTAGGCGCGAAGGGCCTGGGCGGGGACGTGGCCGGCCGCGCCCGGCAGGTCAAGCGCCGCGGCGTCCGCGGGCTCGCTGACAGCCGCGCACTTGACGAGCAGCATCGCCGCGTCGTCGGTGAGAGTGTGCCCGACATGGGAGATGACCTGCCCCTTGATCAGGTCCAGCGCCGCCTCGGCGTCATGCCCGGCCAGGATCTGGCCGCACTGGGACAACGGGTAGAACGCTCCCGTCTTGTCCCGCGCCTCGCTAATCCCGTCGGTGTAGAACAAGATCTGGTCACCGGGGCCAAACGGCCAGGTGCTCGGCGTGCGCTCGTCATCGGCCAGTTCCGCCAGGCCTAGCGGGAGGCACGGGTCTGGTGACTCGGCGGGCACGACATCGCCGTTGCGCAGCAGGAGAGGTGACGGGTGCCCGCAGTTGAGGATCTCGATCACCGGGCAGCCAGGGGTCAGCTCGGCGAGGACGGCGGTGACGAACTCCTGCTCCGGCGCCTGGTAGCGCATGCTCTGCTCGATCCGCGCGGCGATCTCCGCCAGGTCCGTGGCCTCGTAGGCCGCCTCGCGGAAGGCACCGAGGACCATGGCGGCGGTCCGCACCGCGGTGATCCCCTTACCCTGGACGTCCCCGAGGATGATCCGGACGCGCCCCGGGGTGGTGACCACCTCGTAGAGGTCACCGCCGATCCGCGCGGCGGCGGTGGCGGACATGTACCGGACCGCGAGCTCCGCGCCTGGCACTCGCCGGGGCGCGGGGCGCAGCAGGACCGCCTGCGCGATCTCCGCCACCGCCCGGATGTCGGCGAGCTCCCGCTCCCTGCGCTGGCGTCCCGCGCTCGCCACCACCCCCACGACCGTCACGCCGGCGATCGTGATGAACGGGACGTTCCCGTGGGGCTGCAGGTAAAAGTGGTAGTGCCAGGAAAGGCCGACGCAGACGGTCAGCGCCAGCATGCCGATGAGCGCGGTCGGGATGGCGCGCCTGGACACCGAGGCGAGCGCCGGCCCTAGTGACAGCAGGGGCAGCAGGCCCCGGTCGTTATAGGGCATGAACTCGTCGACGACGACCACGAACATGACGAAATACGGGAGCGCCACCAGGAAGAGTCGGTGAACGCTCGCCGCCGAAGACTTCACGAGGGTGTCTACTGCCACCCCTCCGTCACGGGGTCACGATGCCGGTATTGCGACGTATCGCAATGGTAACGAACTCGGGGGGCGACCGCCCGCCGTTTACGGCAAGTCCGCCGGGCCACGGCGTCGCTCCCTTGCGCTAAAAGATCTACCTACCTTTTACTCCACGAGCTCACGGCGAAGCCCAGTCGCAGGGCTCGAATGTCAGTGCCCCGCCATACGGTGGCCTCATGAAGATGAAGCTACGCAAGCGCCACCACGAGTGCCCGGCCTGCGCGCGCGAGGCAGGCGGCCCCGACCCTGGCCCCGACGCCTACATGCAGGGGATCCTGAGCCAGGTCAGCTCCTGCGGCTGGGCGGTCCCTGGCGTGCTCGGCGACGGCGACGCGCCGCCGTGGGCGTACAGCGTTGGCCTCTGGGCTAGCTACGGCCACCCGGACCTGGCCGCTTTCGGCCGTCCGCTTAGCCAGCTGGCCGCCATCATCCGGCCGTTGTGCACGCGGGCCGCCGACGACGAGGGCTTCGACATCGGCGACGAGATCAGTGACGCGTTCCCCGCGAGGCTGGCGATCCGCGACGTCCACGACAGCTGGCGGGTGGCTTCCATGTTCTTGGCCTCTGACCAGTTCCACGGCTATATCCGGCCGCCGATCCGCCAGGTCGTCTGGGCGGACAGTGACGGCAACTTCCCCTGGGACATGCGATACGAGCCTGGGCTGGCCGACGCCCAGCCGATGCTCTGGCTGCCGGTAGCGGACCACCCGCCAGGCACCTGGACCCGCCTTGCCCGTCAGCCCTGAGCAGGCTGGCGGCCGATCGGCATGATGGCCTCGGCTACTACGTCCGTTGACGCCACTCCCCGTGCCCGTGACCGCACCGCCGCCCCCAGCGCCCATTCGCCGGCCACCGGCACCAAAGCCAGAGCCGCCACAGACATTTGCGCCCATCGCGGCTACCGGAGCGGGGAACCGCGGCGGGCCCGCGCGGTTTGCGCGGGCCCTCCCGGCGAGCCGGATCCTACGGACGGAAGCTGCACCAGTTGGGGGGCCTGGGCGGCTGGTTGTGCCCCCCGGAAGATAAAGCATTCTTGGCGTAGCAGCGAAAGGTTGTCACCGAGATGATGACGGCGAGGATGGCCAGGGCCAGCAGGCCGCCGCATCGTTCGGCGATGCCGGCCCAGTCGGGGGCCGCTGACAGCGCCGACCGGCCGACCTGGACCTCCCAGTTGAGCGGGTTGCGAGAGGCGATGGCCTGCATCCACCCGGGCATGAAGTCAGGCTGCATGAAGGCCGAGGACAAGAACATCAGCGGGAGCATGAAGAACGTGTAGACGCCGATGATCGCCTCGCGAGATCGCAGCAGCATGCCGGTCATGTTGGACAGGGCGCCCCACAGGATGCCGACGAGGACTGCGGCGACGGTCACGATGACGACGCCCGCCATCCCGCCGGGGTAGCGTGCTCCCCCGGCCATCGCGAGACCGACGATGATGAGCGTCTGCACGATCGTGCCGACGGCCTGCTCGGCCACCGAGGCGTTCATGATCGCCAGCCGGCTGGCCGGGGTGACCAGCAGCCGGTTGAGGGTGCCGCGATCGATCTCCTCGATGAGCGTCATCCCGGCCCACATGTTGTTCGACATCGCGTTCATCGCCACGATGCCCGGGACCAGGTAGGCGAGGTAGGAGCCGTGATAGCCGAAGCCGGGGATGTCGATGACCTTGCGGAACAATTCCCCGAAGAGGAACAGCCAGATGGCCGGCTGCACCACGCCGAACGCGATGACGACGGGCTGGCGGACCAGTGCGCGCAGCTTGCGCCCGGTCAGGTACCAGGTGTCGGTCACGGGGCTGCTCTTGGGCCCCATGGCGGGCGCTGCGCCCGTGGGGGTGGTGATGGCGGTCATGCGCGGGTCACCTCCGCCATCTCGAAGCGGCGGCCCGCGTAGTGCAGGTAGACATCATCGAGCGTCCGCGACTCGGTCCGCTCCTTGAGCTGCGACGGCGTGCCCTCCGCGACGACGCGGCCCATGTCGACGATCGCGATCGTGTCGGCCAGCCGGTCGGCCTCTTCCAGGTAGTGCGTGGTGAGCAGGACGGTCATCCGGTCCTCGCTGGCCAGGCGGCCGATCTCCTGCCACATCGCGGCCCGCGACTCCGGGTCCAGCCCGGTGGTCGGTTCGTCAAGGAACAAGACCTTCGGCCGGTGCACCAGGCCGAGTGCCACGTCGAGGCGGCGCTGCATGCCACCGGAGTAGTGGCGCACGAAGCGGCGAGCGGCGCTGGTGAGCTGGAAGCGGGCCAGCAACTCGTCGGCGCGTAGCCGGGCGGACTCGGTGTCCAGGCCGTACAGGTGGCCTTGCAGGGTCAGGTTCTCGCGGCCGGTGGCGTTCGGATCCGCCCCGGATCGCTGGCCGACGACGCCAATGGCGCGCCGCACGCCGGCCGGGTCGGCCAGCACGTCGATGCCTGCCACAGTTGCGGTGCCCTCATCGGGCCTGGCCAGGGAGGTAAGGATCTTGACGGCGGTGGACTTGCCCGCGCCGTTGGGGCCGACGAGGGTGAAGATGGTGCCGCGGGGCACGCTGAGGTTCAGTCCGTCAAGCGCCCGGATGCGGGGCTTGACGCGCTTGCCACTGCCCTTGTCCTCTTGGCGGGCGGCACCGCCGCTCTTGCCGGGATAGGTCTTGACGAGGCCGCGTGCCTCAATGGCACAGCCGTGTTGCATGAGGGAACTCCTCTTGTTGCTGTTATCACGCGGACGTGCGTGATAGGTCCCGCGAGGAGGTTCCGGCTAGACTCTTTGTTGGGCCTCGTCGAGCCGGGTTCCGTCCTGCGACGGGATTGGACTGACTGGGTTTGCGACCCTGCGCCGTGGTGTTGCCGCACCGTGGCGTGGGGTCTTTACGTTCCTGCCTCGTCCCACCTCCTCTTGGCCTCCTCGTCCAGCAGCTGGCGAAGCACGTCCGGCACCTCGCCGGTGTCCCGGAACTTCCGCCAGGCGTCGACGCCGCTGAGCGTGCCCGTGACGATCTCGCCGATCAGGCCGCGCACCCAGCTCGCCTCGGCGATCCGCATCGCGAGCTGGTACTCGGACTCGATGAGGAAGAGCCGGGGCAGCCGCTCCGCGAGCGCCTTGAGGCCTGCCTGCTCGGCGGCGTTCACGGCATCCAGCCTGGTCAGGCGAGTGGTTAGCAATTCGACGATCTCGTCGGGGTGCATGCCGCCGGCTTCGGAGAGCGCGGCGGCGAAGCCGCTTGCCTCCTCCCCGGGCACGCTGAGCAGATCGCGCATCCAGTCCCTGAGCTCGGCCTGGCCGGCCTCGGTGATCCGGTAGGTGGTGCGCTCGGGCTGGCGGCCCTCGCGCTCGGTGCTGTCGACCTCGATGAATCCGTACTTCTCGAGGTTCTGCACGACGGTGTACAGCGAACCCCAGTTGATCTTGATCGAGGTGTCCTTGCCACGCGCCTTGAGCGTCTGCGCCATCTCATACGGGTACATCGGCTGCTGCGCCAGCAGCGACAGCAATGCGAGCGCCAGCAGGTTGCCGACCTTGCGCCGCTTCGCCATGTGCTCCACCACCTTTCCGCCGCTGCCGTGGATGCTCGCCCCCGTATGCTCGCCATCGAGGACTCGCAACCGATTACTCGTAGACGAGTATACGCCACCGAGCGGAAGGTGCAAGGCGAAAGGGCCAGGCGAATGAGTTCGCGACCAACGAGGCTCCGTGAAAGGACGGCCACCTCGGTTTCCCGCGCGCCGCCAGCGAGCGCGGGGGGCCTGCGGAAAGGGCTGACTACCTCGGTTTTCGCGAGGCGATGCGAGCCAGCGAGCGCAGCTTCGAGCGATCCTGGGCGGCGCCCTAGAAGGGGAGCCGCGGCGGGACCCAGCGGTTTCCTGGGTCCCGCCGCGGCTCAGCCGGATGTCCGGCGGGAGGCTGCACAAGTCAGGGGCCTGGGGGGATCGAGGTGCATCCCCCAGGAAACTCAGCCGAAGAAGACCTCGGCTTCGGCGTAGCGCTCGGGCGGGACGAGCTTGAGCTCGCGGGTCGCCTCGGCCAGCGGCACGCGGACGATGTCGGTACCGCGCAGCGCGATCATCGATCCCCACGCCTCATCGTGGACCGCGCCCACGGCGTGCACGCCAAAACGCGTCGCCAGCACCCGGTCATAGGCGGTAGGCGTGCCGCCGCGCTGGATATGCCCGAGCACCGTGCAGCGCGCCTCCTTGCCGGTGCGCTTCTCGATCTCGGCGGCCAGCAG
>Ga0157369_10011495_pt1 | contig 10054 bp, 10 predicted proteins | sample C25metaG_FD_113461 | JGI IMG/M metagenome (GOLD analysis project Ga0157369, IMG submission 113461) | Corn rhizosphere microbial communities from Kellogg Biological Station, Michigan, USA - C2-5 metaG | ecosystem: Host-associated > Plants > Roots > Rhizosphere > Soil | place: USA: Michigan...
TCGCCGGTGCGGCTGTAGATCCGCGTCTGCCCGCCGGTGCAGACGAGCTGGACTCGTATTCCGTCCCACTTCCACTCCGCCGCAAACTCTTCAAGCGAAAGCTCCTGATCGTCGAGCGGGTGGGCGAGCATGAACGGCCGGAACACGGGCACGTCGCGCGGCGTCGGCTGCGGTCCGCGTCCCTCTGCCCAGGCGAAAAGCTCGAGATATGGCGGCCAGATGCCGTGCCAGACCTCCTCGACGGCGTCGACATCGAGACCAAAGGCGTCGGCAAGCGCCTGCTTGGCGAGCCGCGCCGAGACGCCGATCCGAAGATTTCCGGTCGCGAGTTTCAAGAGCGCGAATCGGCCGGAGGCATCGAGATGGTCGAGCATTTCAGCGAGCACGCGCGGCCCGTTGATCCTTCCGGCGTTGGCGAGCCGTTCCACCGCGCTGGATATCGAGAGCGTTCCGTCGTCCAGCTCGGGTTCGCCGGTCGGGGTCGGCCAGAGCAACGCGACCGTTTCGGCCATGTCGCCGACATAGTCGCGGCTCATGTAGAGAAGCACCGGGTCGACTCGTTCTTCGGCGATCGCCCGGACCGCTGCGCCTTTGACGGCGGGGATGCTGAGGCTCCCCGTGAGCGCGGCAAGCCCGATCCCACGATCAGGATCGGGCGTCTGCCTGAGATACTCGCCAATTAGCTTGAGCTTATTGTTGCGCGACCGTGTGTAGGTGAGGTCGTTCAGAAGCTGCGAGAAAGCGCGCATGGGTCCGTAACGAACCCTGCTGCGGCACGGTTGCTCAGGTCAATGCAGGCGAAGCGCGAGAGCCGCGAGGATTGCGGTGCAATCGCCCGGCGATTCGGCGCTGAGGGCCTCTTCGATATGTTCGAGGCAGCAACGGGTCGCGACCCGGTGGCCGGGAAGGAGCGCAAGTTGCGCCGAACGGTACATGAGCCCTTCCAGTGCATCGAGGCCATTGACCGCCGCGATCTGCCGGATCGAGTCCATTCGTGCATGAATATCGAGCGGAGAGAGACGTTCGGCGCGGCTCTGGATTTGAGCGACGCACTCGCCGATCTGGTTTCTGACTGGCCCGAGTGATTCTTGTGCCATTTCCCCGCCCCCGTTGAAGCGATAGTCGCCTCAAAGGGTTAACGAGCCGTCAAAACCCGGTAGTGCCGTAGTTTGAAATTCCGGGTTAGGGAAACTCACATCGGGTTAGTTTCGCTTAACATGGCCTCTGAGGATGGTGTGCTCTCGTTCCGTCAGCCGCAAGTGCGAGTGAACGCCTAATTCCTATTTCGCAAGGCGTCCGTTACAGATGCCGGGGAGGGCAACCCTTGCGTCAGTGTGGCCACGTCACACTCCATCGCCCTCGCCAGCCTCACCAGCGCGGTGAACGTTAAGTTGTGCTCGCCGCGCTCAATCCGGCCGACGTAGCTCCGATCCATGCCAGCCGCGTGAGCTAGTCCCTCTTGCGACAGCCCCATCTCCTGTCGCCGGCCTCGGATGCGTTTGCCGAGGATATCGAGATATGGATCGCTCACGCGGGAAGTGAGCGGCCATGGTGACTACTCGTCCACGGCGTATGAATCCCATTGTTAATCTTTGGCGGCTACTCACCGCTTGCTCGGGCATTTGTAGGAGTGAGAAGCCGTGGCAGCGGGGTACAAATCGCGCCTGATTTCGTTGGCGGCATTTTGCATGGTCAGCGCCAGCGCGCCGGCGACGGCCCAACAGTCGATTCCCTATCACGAACTCGATTGGATGCGCGCAGTGCTTGCAAATCTTCAGGCATCGCTCGTCGATCCTTACTCGGCCCATTATACGCTTTCGCTCGGCTTCACGCGAACGATCCAGACGTGGAAAATCTGGGGCGTAGACACGACCGGCTATTTCACCTGCGGTCTTGTCAACTCCAAGAACCGAATGGGCGGCTATGTCGGGGACACCGTGTTCATAGGCGTCATCCATCCGAACGGTTCGGTCGAAGTGACTATGGACGACCCATCCACGTCAGCTCAGCGTTACGGGGGCAATTTGCTGGCGAACATTTGCACCGAGAAGTGGCGACAGGGACAACTCCCTCCCATCGATCCGGCCGTTCGGCAGGTCCTCCACGGATAGGCAAATTGCGCCTTATGGCAGCGACCCCTTTGGAAAACGCCTACGAATTTCAATCAGCGCTGTAATGCAACACTCGATCGCGGACCCCTGCCACGTCTGGGGACGGATATCATCCGGCCACACCAGCAATGCAGCTTCAATGTTCGCGGTGAACCGGGGGAGTGCCCGCCACTTCCTACGTTCAGGATTATGCCAAATCATGACGTATTTTTCGCCACGCTTTTTCCATCGAACAACGGCTCGACTGCCCGTCGCCGCGAGAGAACAACAATCCAAGATGGCTAGGTCGTAAAATTGGTGAGGTTCGCTCGCCCTTCGCAAGAGGCCGATGTGTCGAGTCAGCTCTTTGTAGATATATTTGGCGTGGCGAGCGATCTTTAGTTGCTCGAGCCACTTCGCCGCACCTTCAACATTGTGTCCGAATTTCCACTCCTTCGGATCAAGACCGAAAATCCGCTCAACAGCAGCGCGTGCCTCACCCGCTCCATCGAACCACTCTCCGGCCACCCGATATTGATGAAGTGCGATGTGGATCGCTTCCTCGTCTTCGCCTCCACCCTCGAAAGCTACCACTAATTCAACACGGCAATTTTCGCTCTTGCACAGACCTAGCCGTCGCTCCCAAGGATCGACGCTACGGCCGATTTTGATGCAGCCGAATTCGTTCTGCATCACATAAAGGTGCTGCGAAGTCGGGTTAGGCATGTTGGCGAAGCAGCCTACTTCCGCGGTCCGCGATAGCCATAAGCATTGCGGTACGATCCAAGACACATATTGCAAATTCGGAAGCGATCCGGCTCCAGCTCTTTAGCGGCCCGTACCGCTTCTTCTTTGCTGGCGAACGGCAGCCATATCCCGAATTTGCTCGGAAGGCCCTTCTTACCAGCTCCGTTGTTGCAGTTGCTGCACGTCCCATTGTGAACGACGGCCTCGTACTTAGTGTGTCGATGGTAGACCCAATGTGTCGGAACGACTGGGTCCGCCTTATCAATTTCTTCTCCTTGAGCTGCTTCCGTCGAGCGGCGAGCAACGAATTCGTCCGTCAGCTTTAGAAGGTCATCGACGTCCCAAATATGGTCGGTGAGACCAGCTTCCATAGCCGGAGTACTTCGCTTGATCCGGTGCGGCAGGCCCTGCGTTAGCTCCGCTTCCGTGGCGGGACGAGGGCCGAGGGTCCAGCAGTAATTGTAGTACATGAGTGCGAGCGCCAGTTGACGCTCATGATTGTTGAGGCGCTTGGAGAAGCCCAAATCCTTGCGGATATATCGGCGATTGAGGGAGCGAAGTGTGAGATTATATCGCTCGATATGCGCCGTTGTGATGTCCTCTCGCCGAGGGCTCCCGATAAGCGGAACTCGGATGGAATCCTCGTAGCGGCTTCCGGGCAGCCGATTTCCGTTGGGGTCCGTGCCGGAATACTTTTTTATCAGCATTCCGACATCCGCGTCCGTGCCGAAGGCGATCTGGCAAGCTTCCTTGTAAGAGTGGAGTCCATCCGTGACGATGGTCGGTCGGCGTACGAACCGCCCATCGGCGCGCCGCTTCAGCTTCCCGGCCACGGATTTCATGAAATTCGTCGCGTCGTAGAGATTCTGACCCCCCAAACGGTAATCGAACACAAAACGAGAATCCGCATCTATCGCGAGATAGGTCCAGACAGTACCTGCATCTGGGTTTTTAGACTTCATTCGAGGAACGTTGCGTTCCTTCGCGCCTACGAACGAGTAGAGTTCATCGGCCTGAACGCAGCGAAAACGAAGCCCGCCCAGCGATCGTATGTGGTCGATCGCCATGTCGCCCGCGTCGGCGAGGAGCCGAGCTACGGTCTTGATGCTGACCTTGTTCTGGCGAACGATCGTTCGCTGCGCGTCGCGTTCGAGAAGGTCGTGCAGAATTCTGACGCGCTTGTCCTGAGCTAACTTGTTCAAAGGTGCTTCTCCTTCTGTTGATGGAGCCGCACCCATGCTGCCGTTTCAATGTAACGACAAGCGTTGTATTATAATACCGTGCACCAGAATGAGACGATAATGGCATTGTCATGCGTTGAACGAATCATAACTACTGTATACGTCGCACCACTGGAGGTTCCGAATGGGCGTGTTCAGACTCTGGATGATCGGTTCGGCTGAGGCGGCGACGGTTAAAATTGCAGACCCGGCGCTGTTCGATCTTAATAATTCCAGTGCGGGAAGGCGCTTCATAGAAGCGGAGCTGATCGATCTCGACACTGGCGAGATTGGCCCGCGTATGATCGTGCCGCTCAATCGCATTCAGATGCTGATGGAGGCCGAATAGATGAAAAATACATTTGAGGAACACGGGTGGATTCCAACTGAGTCCACATTTTCTGCGACAGAACTCGGGACAATCAGCGGAATGCCGCTGAACCTTCAGCGCGTGTGGCGCAGCCGAGGGCAGTTGCCCGGAGGTAGTGGCAAACAGGCTCGTTTCACGTCTCATCAGGTCGCGGAGATAATGGTGAGATACCACCTCGCTTTGAACGGGATTCCGCCCGGCGAAAGCGCCCCCATCGGCAAGGAAGTTGCGCAACAAATTCTGTGCTTTGCGCTCTTGGGTTCGGGCGGCGCGTGTGAGGTGGTCGGACAAATAGGAGAGGTCGAGAACTTTCTTGAGTTGTTCAAACGAGACATTCTCGCAGGGGACATTTCTGTGGCGCAAGAGTTGGCGGGGAGCGTCGAGTTGTCGCAATTTCTATGGCGTGAGGACGGCGGCGACCTCGGGTTGGTTGCCGACGTTGTACAGCTCATCACTGCGCGCAGATCGATCTCCGGCCTTTTCGTCGATTTGGAAGTTGCTGCTGATCAGCTCGTCGAGCGAGCTGGCCGGCCGCTGTTCTCAATCAACGTCTCTCCGCGCGCGTCCGGCCGTAGGATCAGGCGCATGACAAACGGCCGCATGTTGGAGCTTGTCTCAGGCTGACGAGGCGATTGGTATCACTCAACGTCACCCTGCACGGCCGATGCATCCACAATCTTCGGGAGGTTTTCTGCGAGAGCCAATATGGTGGAGGCAGCGCCACGAGCTGCCATCCTCCTGAAATCATCCGCGTATTCAGCGATCCCGTTCATTTCAGCGCCCTTGGCCTTCTGAAGTGCTTTGAAGGCGTGCTCGTAACCGAGAAGCACGATGCGCATGCCCAGGATGTACTTTTCCGTCACCACCTCGCGAGCGACGTTGCCTTGTTGGCTTAGCCGATACTTGAGGTGGTACGCATTGTCGTAATTGACCTTGTACACGACCTCCCCGTTGCCAAGGTCCTCGATCGTTCCACCATCAGTCTCCGTGAAGCCATCTGGCCACTGCTCCACGCCATAACCTTTGATCTCACGACCGTCTTTGGTCAGTAGAAGCACCTTGGGCAGACCGTGCGTCGGCGCATCCTTGCCCTTGCCGGGTCCATCCCCTTCGTCTCCGCTCTTTTCCTCCTTCTTTTTCCCGTTGGCCCTTTCCTTATCCTCCTCGGCATCGGTCATGCTGAGCAGGATTTCTTTGGTGTAAATCGGCTCAGCCATCGCTTCATCATGAAGTCCGACACGGATATTGAAGGTCTCTCCGACCTTCACCTTCCCTTCGGCGGGCGTAAAGTAGAGCGTCAGCCGCCCATCTTGCAGATGTTCTCTGACGATGAAACTTTCCCGGATTGCGTCGTCGAGAAGCACGTGGCCGGGGTTATCGGTTCGCTGAAGGTATTCGTTCTCGGCGTCAGTGCGAGCGACCATTGGTCGCGTCCGGTTGATCGGAAGGGACAAACCGGCCTCGAATCTCTCTTCGAAGTGAACAAACGTCGGACTGTACGCGCCCTCATATTCGTCTTCCCCCATCTCATGGCCGCTCTTGCCTCCGCCGGAGGACGGAAGGCGGATCGACGGTTCTCGACTGGAAAGCAGGCCGGCGAGCGTGCGGTCCTTGTCCACGAGTTTCTGGAATAGCTCGTTACTCTCCGCCTTCGACGCGCGCTCAAGTTCCTCTTGTGCAACCTTCTTCTGAAGCTCGTCGAGAGCGCTGGACTCCTTAATCGTCTTCGTGACCAGCTCCTTGTAGCGCTCGCCATCAATCGTACTACTGATGTGCTCGCGATCGCCTTTCCAGACCTCATTGTGCGCGCTGAACGTGAGACCGCTGGCGTCCACGACCACCACAACGCGATCTTTGAGCGCCGGAAAGCCGCATTGCGAAAGGTAGCCGCGCGTCTGCTTGTACTGCACTTGACCGTTTACGGCATGGAACACGCGATTGTTGGAGTTGTTCGGCTTCAGCCAACCGGGCAGTTCGCGCTTCAGTGCGATGGCGCTGATTGAGACGGTCCCGAGGTCCGGATCGGTAAATTTGCCGACAAAGACTCTGTTCGTGCCAGCCGCATCTTCTTCGTCCTCGCTATCGTCCTCGCGGTGCGAGTTCAGCAGTAGGAACTCCATTCCGTAAAAAGCTCGGGGATCCACGCCTAGGGCTCGATCGCCGGTCCGCTTCGGATCGGGCGTCTGTCTCAGGTCGAGAATTCGGAACGGCAGTATGGTCTCGACAAGATTCTCGTTCAGTGCCTCGCGAGAGCCTCTGAAGTTGAGAAACTTCGAGCCGACCTGATAATCAAAGAGCTTCACGATCGTGCCTGTCGTCAGGTGCACGCCCTCATATCGTTTCCCGCTCCGGGTCTTGAATGGATACAGCTCCGTCGCCGCAAAACGGGGAATATGTCCGTCGGGCCACACGAAGTACTCTGCGATCGGCAAGGCTTCCTTGTCGCCGGGGCGCCTTCGCATGATTGTCCAGCCCCACTCACCCTTCGCATCATAGCGACGCGAAACGATCAGCTTCAGCCAGTTGCGGCCGCAATAGCGAAGCACGCCAGACGAACCCATGTTGAACTTGCCTTGGACGAAGGGGATGCTCTTCTTGTTGCCGGCGCTCAGCGAAAGGAACGTATCTTCAAAATCGTCCGGGTTCTGACCCTCGCCGTTATCAACGAATGTATAGCAGGGCAGCCCCTCTTGCTTCGAGCGTGCTCCGGTGACGCCGATCACCAGATTCTTCTGCGCGAAGTCCTTAAGCCAGGCATCCTTGGGGTCGAGGTTGACCAGCTTGCCGCCATGCATGTTCTTGATGAGACCATCGACGGCATCGTACATTGTCTTCGGAGCTGCCGATGATTTCGGGTCGATCCCCTTCTCGTGTGCCGCCTTCAGCAAGACGGCATCGACCATGTTGGTCATCAGCTCCGTCAGCGCCTTACCCCCATCCGATGCCTGATTGGAGGTCACGTTGAAGTTCGTCTCACGACCGTCGAGAGGACGCCAGTTTTGTGGGTCCTGAAAAACCGGAGCGGAGTCCAGTACCGCCAAGGCATCTTGCTCTGACTCGGCTTGGAGCAAAGCGAGGCAAAGGTCCTTCGAGTTCATTAGTCGGCTCCTAGCTTAAAGCCGGTGCCGCCGTTCCTGCGCTTTGAAAGTTCGAACCGCTTCTTACAGGCAGCAATCTCTTGCGATAAAGCTTTAAATATCTGCTCCACGTCCTCGTCCGTGTAATCATAGTTCGATCGGTTCGATAGATTTCCGATCAACTGGATGTCTTTCATGGTTTTATTTACGCGTGCTTCGGCAAGCTGCACGAACTTTTGCCGATCGAGTTCTCTGACCATCTTCAAACTCCATATCGCATGTATGTACGTACATATGACACATATACGCGTACATACAAACAGATATATGGTCTGGTCCGCATGCCGGCACTCCGCTGCGAGAGGCGATACATGACAAAAATCGCGGGAATCCGAGCAAACTTGCAGCTATGAATATAGTTGAATATAGTCATGCGGCCGAAGAGGGGGCCGTTTGAATATAGACAAGAACTACTCAACTGAGGCGGCCGCGTCGCAACTCGGTATTTCGAAGTCTACACTGCTGCGGTGGATACGCGAGAAGCGCGTCAGGGATGTTCGGCGCGATAGAAACAATTGGCGTGTTTTCTCCGACGAAGACATCCGACGCATCAAGGCCAAAATGTGATGGCGGCCCATAATCCATGCGCTGGTCAGCGATCCGTCGAGCCTCGTTTCTTGGCGGTGGATTTCTTTTGCGGAGCCGGCGGAACGACACGCGGATTGATCGACGCTGGCGGGTACGTGATCGCTGGTGTGGATAAGGATGGTAAGTGCGCCGAGACGTACAGGAGGAACAATCCGAACGTCAGTGTTGACCGCCGCTGCCCCGAATTTCTCGAACTCGACATATTTCCGGCGACTGAAGAATATCCGGGCGGGCAGCAGCGCGAGCTGATGGCTGAGCTGGAACGCTTGGTTCCTCAATACCGAACGCTGGCTCCGTCAGCGCCGCTTCTCTTCGCCATCTGTGCCCCGTGCCAGCCGTTCACGAAATTATCGAAAAAGACGCTCAGCGATGAGCGGAAACTTGGCCGCGAACGCGACAGCAACCTACTTCGGGAAGCGGCGTTGTTCGTTGAGACGTTTCAACCCGAGTTGGTGCTGTCCGAAAACGTCGCTGGAATTAAGGATGCGCGCTACGGGGGTATATGGGATGAATTTCGGCGGCGGCTTGAGAACCTAGGCTACGCCACTGGAACCAAAGTTGTATGTACCTCGAAATTCGGGGTGCCGCAGTTCAGAAAGCGCAGCATACTCGTCGCCGTCCGGCGCGAATTAGTGAAAGCTGAGCGGCTCGCGGATTCGCTGAGCAAGGAATTGCTTGTTCCGGAACGAGACCCTGACGCCGACCTTGTGTCGGTCGCCGAAGCAATTGGGCATTTTCCCCCCATCAAAGCCGGGGAGTTGCACGATTGGGTGCCGAACCATCGCGCACGAACCCTGAGTGAATTGAACCTTAGAAGGATCGCGTCGGCAAAGCCCGGCCAATCAAACAAATACATGGAGAATACTGAATTCGGTGATCTCTCGCTAAAGTGCCACCGAGATGTAAACCGCAAACTTCGTGTGCGCTGCTTCACGGACGTTTACACAAGGATGCACCCCGCACGGCCATCTCCAACTATCACAACAAAGTGCCACAGCATCTCAAATGGTAGATACGGCCACTACGACACGTCTCAGAACCGGGGAATCTCCCTACGGGAAGCTGCCGCGCTTCAGTCGTTTCCGGACCACTATGTATTTTATCCGACCGACCGAGTCTGTCCCATCGCTAAGATGATAGGGAATGCGGTCCCCCCGAGGCTCGCACAGTATTTTGCATCTTACCTCGCGAATTCGATCGAGTCCTGATTAGCCGCTGAAGGACCTCCTCGGTTCCTTCTTGCAGTGAACATTCCCATATTACTAGCGGTGTCCAGCCAGCATCTTTCAGCCGGAGTATGTTGGCCTCATCCCTTTGGATGTTGCGATCGAGCTTCGGCTCCCAAAAACTGCGGTTGGACGCTGGTCGCTTTGATCGAGAGCACCCATGTCCATGCCAGAAACAGCCATGCACAAAAATCGCTACGCGGAAACGGGGCAGCACAATATCCGGCCGACCGGGAAGATTTCGCGCGTGCAGCCTAAACCGAAACCCGGCGCGAAAAAGGGCCCGTCTCACTCGCAGTTCTGGTGATGTGTCGCGGCCGCGAACTGCAGCCATATTTCGACTTCTCGCCGCCGTCGTTAGGTGATCCGCCACACGGACGCCGATAGGCTGCTACCGAACGTTGCAGAAGTCCCACCCTTGAAAAATAGGACTTGCGGTTCATCTGGACACGTGAGGTGACGGGGCGAGGACACGCCTCCTCAATGGCTATGTTAAGTGAAACTAACCCGATGTCAGTTTCCCTAACCCGGAACTTCAAACTACGGCACTACCCAAAACCCGCATTGGGTTGACAAAAATCGCGCGTAAAGCCATGTGCGCGGCCGAACGGGCGGCGCTACAGAGTGCCGCTTTCTTCATTTTTCGATTGGGATATTTGCGATGGCCAAGCCGGCA
>Ga0157369_10011499_pt1 | contig 10052 bp, 11 predicted proteins | sample C25metaG_FD_113461 | JGI IMG/M metagenome (GOLD analysis project Ga0157369, IMG submission 113461) | Corn rhizosphere microbial communities from Kellogg Biological Station, Michigan, USA - C2-5 metaG | ecosystem: Host-associated > Plants > Roots > Rhizosphere > Soil | place: USA: Michigan...
CCGGTGAGGACGACCTCGTGGCATGCGCCCCGCTTGACGGTGCGCGGGCGCGCGTCGGCGATCGACTTGAGCGTCTTCAGGCCGCGCACCTTCGCGGCCAGCCCCTCCGGGGGTTGCAGCTCGAGGATCTCGCTCAGCCGGTCGGCGATCTCGTCGAGGCTCTCGACGCCGAATGCCAGGCACATGCGCCGCTCGGTTCCGAACTGGTTGATCAGGAGCGGCAGCTCGCTGCCCTTCGGATGCTCGAAGAGGAGCGCGGGCCCGCCGGCGCCGACCGTGCGGTCGACGATCTCGGTCAGCTCGAGATTCGGGTCGACCTCCACACCGACGCGGGCCAGCTCACCTTCGCGCTCGAGAAGCGCGATCCATTCGCGCAGGTCGCGGGTCGGCACGCGGGAAAGTCTACGGGCAGGGAACGGCCGAACGAAACGGCTAGTAGCTCTGCTTGCGAGCGGCCCGGCGGACGGCGCGGCGATGGCCCGCCCAGTGGCTCAACTCGCCGAGGGCGATCACGGTCAAGAAGATCAGCCCGACCACGAGCATGCCGAGGATCACGTGGGTGCCTTCGCTGGCGGCGTCGAAGATCATGCGGTGACTCTAACGAAGTGGCGGGCAAGCGCGCCCGCAACTGCGTCGTCGGTGGGAGAGCCGCCGAGCGCGCGGGCCGCATCGACCCAGGCCTCGCCGTCACCCTCGACCTTGTCGGCGTGCAGGGCCGCGCAGCGGGAGATCAGCTCGGCGAGCACCGCCACCGCATGCACACCGCCCGCCTCCGCGACGCGAACGAGCCCGTGCGCGTAGAGATAGTCGCCGAGCAAGATCGCCTCGTGGGGACTCGGCGCCTCGAACAACCGTGGCCGCCCGTAGTGGGCGAGATACGCCTCGTAGACCGTCTCGAGTCCGAGCGCCAGCTCCGGCGGCGCGAGCGGCGAGAAGACCGGCTCCCAGTCGGGTGCCGAGCGTAGCGACGCGGCCCACACGTCGCTTTCGCGCCGCGCACCGTCCACGATCTCAGCCACCAAGGACATCGGCCACCGCCTCGATCGTGCGGTCGATCTCCTCGTCGCCGTGCGCGAGCGAGGGGAAGAGGCACTCGTACTGGCTCGGGGCGACGTAGACGCCGCGTTCGAGCAGGCCGCGGAAGAGCGTGCCGTACGTCTCGGTGTCGAGCTCGGTGAATCGCTCGACGGGCTCCTCGCGACCGGCGAACAGCGTCAGCATCGCTCCGACGCGCTGCACGCGGCCGAACGGCGCCAGCCCTTCGGCAAGCCGTGCCGAGCGGCGCTCGAGCTCGTCGTAGGCCGCCGGGTCGCGGAGTCGCCGCAGCACCGACAGGCCTGCCGCTGTTGCGAGCGGGTTGCCGCTCAACGTGCCCGCCTGGTAGACGGCGCCCGCCGGTGCGAGGTGCTCCATCACCTCGGCGCGGCCGCCGAACGCCGCCAGCGGCAAGCCGCCGCCGACGATCTTGCCGAGGATCGTCAGGTCGGGCGTGACGCCGAACCGGGCCTGCGCGCCGCCGCGCGCAACGCGAAAGCCGCTGATCACCTCGTCGAACACGAGGAGCGCGCCCGCCGCGTCGCAGAGCAGCCGCAGCGCCTCGAGGAAGCCGGGCGCGGGCGGCACGCAGCCCATGTTCCCGGCCACCGGCTCGACCAGGATCGCCGCCAGCCCTTCGCCGAACTGCTCGACTGCCGCGGCAACGCCCTCGACGTCGTTGTACTCGCAGACGATCGTGTCGGCGGTGACGCCGCTCGGCACGCCGGGCGACGCGGGAATGCCGAGCGTCGCCAGCCCGGAGCCCGCGGCGGCGAGGAACTGGTCGGCGTGACCGTGGTAGCAGCCCGAGAACTTGATCACCCGGTCGCGGTGCGTGAACCCGCGCGCCAGGCGTACCGCCGACATCGCGGCCTCGGTGCCGGACGAGACGAGCCGAACCCGCTCGACCGACGCAACCGCGTCGACGATCTCCTCCGCGAGCAGCAGCTCGCGCTCGGTCGGCGCCCCGAAGCTGGTGCCGTCGAGCGCCGCCTCGCGCACCGCCGCGACTGTCTCGGCGTCGGCGTGACCGAAGATCAGCGGCCCCCACGACTGCACCCAGTCGACGAGCTCGCGGCCGTCGGCCGTCTCGATCGTGGCGCCGTGGCCGCGTGTGACGAAGAACGGCTCGTCGAGCCCGACCCCGCGCATCGCGCGCACGGGCGAGTTGACGCCGCCGGGAATCAGCCCGAGCGCCCGGTGCCACAGCTCACTGCGAACGAGGCTCATAGCCAGCTCGCGTACTCCTTGGCCCAGTAGGTGATCACCATGTCGGCGCCGGCGCGACGGATCACGGTCAGGGACTCGATCGCGGCACTGCGCTCGTCGAGATGCCCGGCCGCCGCGGCCGCCTTGATCATCGCGTACTCCCCGCTCACGTTGTACGCGCCCAGCGGCAGTTCGAACCGGTCGCGCACGGCCCTGATCACGTCGAGGTACGGCAGGGCCGGCTTCACCATCAGCATGTCGGCGCCCTCGGCGACATCCTGCTCGCACTCTCGCAGCGCCTCGCGCACGTTGCCGGGATCCATCTGGTAGCCGCGCCGGTCGCCCGTCGACGGGGCGCTCCCGGCGACGTCGCGAAACGGCCCGTAGAACGCCGACGCGTACTTCGCCGAGTAGGCGATGATCGGGGTCTGCGGCAGCTGCTCGCGGATCGCGCCGACACGCCCGTCCATCATGTCGCTCGGGCAGACGACGTCGGCGCCGGCCTCGACCTGCGAGACCGCGGTGCGCGCGATCAGCTCGAGGGACGCATCGTTGTCCACCTCGCCGTGGTGCAAGACGCCGCAGTGACCGTGCGCCGTGTATTCGCAGAGACAGACGTCGGTCATGAGCAACAGCTCGGGGAAGCGCGGGCGCAGCGCTCGCAACGCCTGCTGGACGATGCCGTCGGAGATCCAGGCGCCCGACCCTTCGTCGTCCTTCGCCTCAGGAATGCCGAACAGGATCACCGACTTGACCCCGGCAAGCAGCAGCTCCTCGCACTCGCGCACGACCGAGTCGACGGTATGGCGCACCAGCCCCGGCAAGCGGTCGTTCGGCAGCGCGGCCGGCGCGACGAAGAGCGGCATGACGAGATCGTCGAGCGACAGCGACGTCTCGCGCACGAGGTCGCGCATGGCGCCGGTGCGGCGCAGGCGGCGCAGGCGGGTGGCGGGAAACGTGCTCACGACCGAAGGGTACGCGGCGGCTCGACCTCGGTGGCCTCGACGTCGACCTCGACCGGCAGGGACCGGCCCTGCCAGGGCTCGAAGGCGATCCGTCCGGCGAAGAACTCCCAGATCGCACGCGCGACCGCGAGCAGGGGCAAGGCCGTCAGCGCCCCTGGCAGCCCGTACACCTCGGCGCCGGCGGCCAGCCCGAAGATCACGAGCAACGGATGGAGGCGCAGCGCGTTGCCCATCACGTTCGGCACGACCACGTGGCCCTCGATCTGCTGGATCCCCAGGAAGAGCAGCGCCACCCAGAGCGCCGAGAGCGGATGCACGACGAGCCCGTAGACGAACGGCGGCCCGGCGCCGAGCCACGGCCCGAGATAGGGGATCACCTCGGTGACAGCAACCCAGGCGCCGAAGAGGAGCGCGTACTGCTCGCCGTGCGGAAGCAGACCGGTGACCGCGAGCACCCAGATACCGATGCCCGAGCTGAGTCCCATGATCAGCGAGAGCGCCGCCTGGCCGCGCACGTACGACGCGAGCGACGTCTCGATGCCGTGGAGCAGCGACCGCTCCCCTGGTCGAGGCGCGAAGCGGCGGTCGATCGCTCGCCCGAACCGCTCCATGTCGAGCAGCATGTAAACCGAGATCACGAACAGCAGCACGACCGAGAAGAGCGTCTTGCCGATCGAGATCGCCGCGCCCTCGACGAACGACACGATCTTGCTGGTGTTCTTGCCGATGTCGCGTTGCTGAATCTGCCGCACCAGGTCGTGCCCGCGGCGCCGCACCTTCACCGCCTTCAGATGATGGTGGTTGAGCCACACCTGCAGCCGGTCGACGTCGCGGTCGGCCGAGGTCTGTCCGGCGGCGCCGTGACGATGCGTGAAGTAGTCGTTGAACCTGTTCGCCGCGGTCTTCGTCTCACCGACGACGGCGGTGGCGATCGCGAGGATGACCAGCCCCAGCGCCGCAGCGAAGCACAGCAGCACGATCGCGACCGAGAGACCGCGCGGCAGGCGGACCCGCCGGAGCAGGCGCACAAGCGGGTCGAGCAGCAGCGCCACCAGCGCGGCGACCAGGAAGAGGAAGACGACGTGACGCAGCGCGGTCAGGAAGACCCACGCGAGCACGAGCAGCAGGGGCAAGCCGACAAGCTGCACCCAGCGCGGCACCTGGATCCGCGGCGGACCTCCGAGGGCGCTCACACGGCCGATGCTACCGCCCGGATCATCCCGTTCAGGCCCCCCGATTGGGACTGGTCGTTCGGCGTCGACGGGGCACTGGCCCTCGACCGTCACGAACTCCCCGGCCAACCCCAGGAGCGAAGCCGCAGGGTGCTGTCACGAGCGCCGTTGTTGAAAGGCCCGGAAGGGTTCGCTACGGTGCCCCGGATGTCGCCTCCGGTGAAGCACCGGCGCGCCGCGGCTCAGAGACCCTCACACGTGCGGCGCCGGCACCTCGAACGCGAGCGGCGCCTCAGGCGCCTCGCCGTGCTGATCGTGGTTGGCGCTGTCGGGGTCGTAACCCTGCTGCTCTCCGCCTTTGGAGGATCGGGCGTACCGGCTGCCGCCCCCGCCCCGGCCAGCGCTTCGCGCCTCCTGCCGGCCGGCCCGCCGCACACCCAGATCATCGCCCGGCTCGGCACGCTGCGACTGCAGCTGCCGATCAGCCAGTCACGCGTGACCGCGATCGGCTACCAGGGTGGCTCGAGCGAGGCGCTCGGCCTCGACGCGCTCGGCACGCAGGCGAACGAGGGCCTGCTGCCCCGGATCGCGCACAGCATCTTCGGCGGCTCGAACGGCATTCCGCGCTGGTACCAGCTGCCGGGCGGCGTCGGCCCGTCGACATCGGCGATCGACGTGGGTGGGCCGGCCGGCACCGATGTGTACTCGCCGGTCGACGGCAGCATCGTCTCGATCGACGACGACGTGCTGAACGATCGCGTCTACGGCTCGACGATCGAGATCCAGCCGACCGGCGCACCCTCATTCGTCGTCTCGGTGTCGCATGTTCGAGTCGACCCGTCGCTGGTCGTCGGCTCGGCGCTCACGTCGGGTGGCTCGAAGCTCGGGACCGTCGTCGACTACTCGGACGGCGAGCGGCAGGCGCTGGCGCGGTACACGAACGACGCGGGAAACCACGTCGTGATCGAAGTGCATCCCGCCGCGACACAGTCGATCGGCTAGCTCATCTCGTCTGTCGCCGGCTACCGAACAAGGTGTCAGACACAAAAGCGGTGTCTGACACCGGGCAGTCACCACACGGCGACGGCGTGAAGATTCTCTTCGTCGCCGACGTCTTCGGCGCGCCGGGCCGGCGGGCGGTCGAGACCCGGCTGCCGTCGCTACGTGAGGAGCTCGGCGCCGACTTCTGCATCGTCAACGGCGAGAACGTCGCGGCAGGCCGTGGGATCACGGCCAAGCTCGCCGACAAGCTGCTCGCGAGCGGCGCCGACGTCGTGACGCTCGGGAACTGGACCTGGGGGCAAGCGGACTTCGCCCCGTATCTCTCGGGCACCGACCGTGTGCTGCGGCCGGCCAACCTGTCGCCGCAGACGCCCGGCACCGGGCTCGCGGTGCACGGCGGCGTCGCCGTGATCAACCTGCTCGGGATCTTCTCGCTCACCCCTTTCGAGAACCCGTTCCTCGCGGCCGACCGGCTCGTCGCCGAGGCTCGCCGGCAGACCCCGATCATCGTCGTCGACTTCCACGCGGAGGCGACCAGCGAGAAGGTCGCGTTCGCCCGCTACCTCGACGGACGTGTGACCGCCGTGCTCGGCACCCACACGCACGTGCAGACGAGCGACGCGCGCGTGCTGGCCGGCGGTACCGCCGCAATCACCGACGCCGGCATGACCGGCCCGCACGACTCGGTGATCGGCAGCGACCAGCACAACGCGATCAAGCGGTTCACCACCGGCATGCCCGCGCGACTCGAGCCGGCGACCGGCGACGTGCGCATCGAAGGCGCCCTGGTCGAGTGCGACGCCGACGGCCGGGCGACCTCATGCGTCGCCGTCAAGGTCGACGTTCCGTCGTAGAGGGCCAGGCGAGCACGGCGACGAGCGCGACCAGCATGAGGTCGCGCAGGAGAACGACCGGCGCCAGCCGGAACGAGTCGACATAGTTCCAGTAGCGCCACGGGAACCACGCCTGCGTGAGCAGGAGCGCCGCGGTCAGGAGGCCCGTTGCGGCGAGCCCGCGGCGGCCGCGTACCAGCGGCACGAGCGGGATCAGCCAGATCAGGTACTGCGGCGACAGCACCTTGCCGAAAGCGACGAACGCGCACGCGCAGGCGGCCGCGTAGCGAACGAAGCGCCCCGGCGTCGCGGCGCCGCGTGCGAACGCGATCCAGAGGCCGGCGACCGCGGCGGCCTGTACGAGCACCGAGAGCGCCGCAACGGCACCGTGACCGGGCAGGTTCTGGGAGCCGTGCGAGGTGGCGACGCGCGGATGGCCGAAGGTCGTCAGCAACGAGGCGCCGAGGCTCTCGATCTGGAGCGGCCGCGAGGCCTGCCGCTCGATGCTGTGCCAGAAGCCGTGCGGCGCGAGGAGCGCGAACGGCACGACGGCGACCGCCAGCACGACCGCGCCGGCAAGCGGCGCACGAGCTCGGCCGCGGCGCAGCGACCAGACGAGCGCCGGCGGCACGAGCACGAGCGGCCAGAGCTTCGCCGCGACCGCGGCGCCGAGCAGCGCCCAGCCGAGCCCGTCGCGCTCCGAGAGCAGGCAGGCCAGAGCGGCCGTCGCCAGCAGGGCCGGCCACAGATCGAAGCGCGAGAGGATCAGCGAGCCGGCGAGCACCGGCGCGAGCCCGACGTACAGCGCCGCCGCCGGCCGCAGCCAGGCGACGACCGCGACGAGCGCCACGCCGCACGCGGCCATCAGCCAGGCAAACGTCTCGGCGTATGCGGTACCAAGGAGCGACGGCAGCGCGAACACCGGCAGCGAGCCCGGCGGATACTCGACCGCGAAGTCGCGGTAGGGCACGCGCCCGTGCCGAATCGCAGCGCCGTAGTCGCGGTACGCGGGCCAGTCGACGATCTGCCCGTGCGCCCAGAACCAGTGGTGGATAAGGCCCCAGGCGGCGAGAAAGACGGCGCCCGCGGCGAGTGCAGCCGCGAGCCGGTCGTCAGACGGCGACAGGGGCGCCGCTCGCCTGCTCATCCTCGATCACCACGGGCTCCTGCCGTTCGCTTCCCGGGAGGGGCCCGACCAGGGCAAGCGCGACGAACGGGAAGAACCAGGGGAGGTAGAGATAGAACCAGTGGGTGAGCACGAGCTCGAAGCCCACGAGCACCGCGCCCGTCAGCGCGGCCAGGCGGAGCGGCGAGCGCCGGCGCGGAAACCAGCCCAGCGCGAGCGCACCCGCGACGAGGCCCACCTGGAGCACGCGCTGGACGAGATGCAGGTCGGGAAGGCCGCGCGCGTGGTACTGGCCCCAGTCCCAGAGCGAGAACGGCGAGGCACGGCCGACCTGGAACGAGACCGTGCGGTCGTAGAACACCCGCGCGGCGTGGAACGGCGACGGTTCGAGGAAGAGCACGAAGAAGACGGCGAGCGTGGCGAGCGCGAAGCCGAGTGCGTAGAGCGCGGCGCTGCGCCCGCGGCGCGCTTCGGGGTAGCCCGACCACAGCGGCAGCAGCAGCAGCGACGCGAACTTCGTCCAGCCCGACACGGCCACCGCCACGCCTCGTGCCGGCGCGCTCGTCAGCGCGAGAAAGCCGAACACGAGCAGTGCCGGCATGATCGAGTCGTTGGTGTTCGAGCTCGACGCGTACTGCGAGAACGGCCACGCCACCCACGCGAACGCGAGCGTCGCAGCAAGTCGCGGGCCACCGAACTTCCGGCCGACGAGCGCGAGGCCGAGCAGGCAGAGCGTGTCGAAGAGGATCGACGTCAGGTGCACGGCGGGGAGCGTGTCCCACTTGTGGCTCCAGCCGAGGATCAGGTAGCCCGGGACGTAGGCGAGGTACGACACCGGCCCGTACGTGTCGCCGAGCCCGTCCGCGGTCTCGCAGCGGCCGTTCGTCTGCACGCGGTCGCGCACCTCGCCGTTCGCGTCGGCGGGACCGCACTTCGGCTGCGGATCCTCGATCGGGAAGTGCCCGTATGGGCTCTGCCCGTGGACGATCCGGTCGGCGCCGATCACGCCGGAGTAGCCGACGTCGATCACGTTCGACGAGCGCACGTTGAGGCCGATGCGGAACCCGGCCACGAACACCGTCGCGGCGATCAGCACCCAGACCGGCCAGACGGCGGCGCCCCGCGAGGGGCGGTCGTTGCGGGCGACCCACAGGCAGCGGGCGAGCAGCCAGACGAGGCCCGGGTAGGCAAACGGCATCGCGGTGAAGATGTCGCCACGGTTGAAGAACCAGAGCGAGACCGAGAAGGAAAGCAGCATCAGCAGGTCGACGTTGCGTACCGAGCGGAGGCGCCGCCAGTCGACGAGCCCGAGCAGGAAGAGAGCGCAGAACCCGAGCCACACCGGGTAGCTGTTGATCTTGTCGCCGCCGAACGCGCCCGGCGCCCCGCGCGCCATGTTCCAGGCGACCTGCGGGCCCGTCCAGGCCTCCGTGACCGCGCCACTCGCATCGTCGACCTTGCCGGTTGCGATCTCGCCGGCCTTACCCGACCAGACGTTCACCGACCACACGCCCTGCGAGAACGTGGCGTCGGTGGTGGGCTTCGGCGGGTAGCGCCGCAGCCAGCTCGCGACCTTCGGGTCGGCGAGGAAGCGCGCGATCGCCTCGTCCATCGACGTCTTGGGCTTCGTGCTCCCGAGCGGAGGGGCCGCGCTCGTGGCCGGGTTGGGGATCGTCCAGGCCGTCGTGTTCCCCGCATGCGCGGCCGGGATCAGCGCGAGCGCGAGAACGGCGACGGCAGCGAGCCTCACCGGCGGAACGACCAGAGCTTGTTGCCGAGGAAGTTGAGCGGTGTGACGAGGATGATCGCGATCGCCTGGGAGAGCACCTTGCGCCAGTTGAGCACGTCGATGAACAGCACGAGCCACAGCTGGTTGACGCCGAAGGCCACCACCGAGACGACGAAGAATCTCGCGCCCTGAACGCCGAAGTGGCTCTTCTGCTGCGCGAACGTCCAGATCCGGTTCCACCAGTAGTTGCTCGCCGCAGCGACGACGAACGAGATGGCCGCAGCGACGTGCGCACCCCAACCGACGAGCGCGGCGAAGACCGCCAGGTTGATCACGTAGCCGGTAAGCCCGACCACGCCGAACTTCGCCAGCTGAACCCAGTTCGGGCGATGGCGCAGAGCGCGCGCAGTGCGGCCGGCGAAGACTCCCACGACGCGCCGAGGCTATCTCACGCGGCGCTACGCGCCTCGTGCACCGTCCCGTCGTCGTCGATCCAGGGCTCGTCGAACCCGAGATCGGCCAGCCTGCGGCTGTGCCGGCGGTAGAAGTCGAGGTCGCGCTCGTCGATCAGCGCCAGCGCCGAGCCGATCTCGATCTCGGACGGCTGCAACGTGGCAACGGCGAACGGCAGGAAGCGGCGGGCACCGTCGCCGCAGATCAGCTCGAAGCCGAGCAGACGGTCGGCGTGCTCGTCGAGCAGGACATCGACCGGCCGCCCGAGCTGGATGCCGTGCATGCGCACAGGCAACGAGAGCAGCTTCGACGCTGCGTGACCCCTCATCACCCAGCCACGTGTCCGCTTGCGCCATCGGCAAACAGTCCGAAGTGGCGAGTGACGAGCGACTTGATGCCGGTGATCGACGCCGGCGGCTCGCCGAGCGAGACGGTGAGCATCGGCACCTCGGAGTCGCTCAGCTCGAGCGACCCGTGGCTGCCGCCGCCGAGATGGGCGCGACCGCCCAGATCGCCGAACTCCCAGCC
>Ga0157369_10011500_pt1 | contig 10052 bp, 8 predicted proteins | sample C25metaG_FD_113461 | JGI IMG/M metagenome (GOLD analysis project Ga0157369, IMG submission 113461) | Corn rhizosphere microbial communities from Kellogg Biological Station, Michigan, USA - C2-5 metaG | ecosystem: Host-associated > Plants > Roots > Rhizosphere > Soil | place: USA: Michigan...
ATTTTTTGGGCAGCGCTGCGCCTGACGCACGGACACTCCGGATCGCTGGGTGAATTCGGCACATAACTTACGTTCACACTTTCCACGAGGCCATCACTGTTCACATCGCCTTGAAGAATGATCTGCGTGGGCGATACGCTCACCACGCCGGCAGCAACCAGCGGGCTGGTATTGTCCAATGTAGCCGATGAGTACATCTCCGCTTTTGGATATCCGGCCATGTGAAGGTCGCGCACCATCTGGTCTACAAAGGCTCGCGCCTGCTGGTCTGAATCCACCTTCGCTCCGGTTCCAGCGGCACTCTTCTGCATCACCATGATCTGTTCCAACACAGCGCCTGTGATCACCACCAGCAACGACACACTAATGAGCATTTCCAAAAGGGAAAAGCCCTTTGCCATGCGGTGAGAGCCCCGGGCGTGTGCTGCCTTGACCGAAATTGTTCCGGTAAACGTCAATTAACTCCTCGCACTGAGTGCAGCGTAAGTTTGCGTACGAACGCCGCCGCCGGATTTGCCGCGTTGCGCAGGCTTTTCACGCTCACGGTAACCAACTGAGTAGACTGCGACGGCCCTGAGTCAACTCGCCAACGGACATCGAAGCTAAATCCGGAGCACGTAACGTACGTCATGGAATAATTAGCTATCGGCGCTTGAGTGTAGTCGATTCCAGGAAACGGTTCGCCGTTCAGGAGCGAGCCCACGACGGCTGTATTCATCGGAAAAGCATTGCCGTTGCAATCCGTCACGCTGGTCATGGCAGCACCCCCCGTAGCCGTTGGCGGAACTGCCATGATCCTTTCCATGGTGCTTTCAGCCAGGGTTGCAGCTGCGGTGTTGATTTTTGAACTGCCGTTGCTGGCCGTTGCCGCGCAAATTACGCCCATGCCACCAAGGATTCCAATTGCCAGCACGCACACAGCAATCATCAATTCCAGCAGGCTGAAGCCTTGTTGCCGAATAGTGTTGCCCCGAGATGGTGGTTGCTTCTGCATTGCTAGAACCAGTTCCTGCCGCCGCCTCCACGGTAATGCCAGATCTTCACGCTGCCGGACGAGTTCACGGTGACGGCTGCGTACAGAATGTCGCCTGCCGAACGTCTCAATTGCAGATATTGAATCCATGCCACAGGACCCGAACACGGTGACGTTGAGGACGCTCTCTGGCATGGCAACCCGACTGAGTTCCACGCCAATCCAGGTTCCAGAAGCCCTTGCGCGCTATAGCCGGCTGAAGTTTCTGTTTTCATGAATGCGCCGGATCCGAGAGTTGTAGCATCCATTTCCACTGGGATCCCGCGATTGTTCAAGCTCACTCCCGCGGCTAATTGGGCCTGTGGCTCAGTCGCTGAGCAGATCCCGTCTCCATTCAGATCAAGGCAAATACTCGAGGGCTGGTTTACCGCGCTGAAGAGCGGCAGGATGTAATAGTTGTTGTCCTGCGTGGCGCGAATTCTTCCCTGGGCGTAAAAGCTTGCCAGTTGTTCAGCCGCTGAATTCAACTTGGCCTCGTCGATCGTACGGGAGATGCTGGGGAAGGAAAGACCGCTCACGACCAGCATGATCGCGAGTACCACCACAAGTTCGGTCAAACTGAACCCAGCCTCTGACTTCACTTTTTCACCTTGCCTTCGCACGATTGGGCACCCTGCGCACTTGCAGGAAAGCATCTGGCACGCTTCAGTTGCCGGGCAAAGGGGGTGGGAGCTCGGCAGCTCGAAACGCGTCCGTAACATTCAAATCTTGCTGTTACTTTAGTACCCAAACATACTAACCCAGTGGCAACTCTGCCCAGCAGAAATGGATTGTAAGTTGCTGAATTAAAACCGATTATTTTTATTTTGATTGATCAGAAAATCGCTTCCAAAATGGGAAAAAATTTGTCACACGGGTGAGGTGATCTTATGGACTTGTACCAGGGTACAGGACCTTCTGGTGCCAACATTAGAGTTCTTAATTTCCTCACCGCCAACCATCATCAGCGAGAACTTGACGAACATTAAAAGTCGGGGCGGAAGCTTCTTCCTGCGGCAAAAGCTTGACGAAACTATCTTGTTCTGGCGTGACCCTTCAAAATTTTCCGCATAACGAGCCGTTGGATGACGTTCAACAGTCTGTAGCGTCCAATCGCTTCGTGAACTTTCTTAAAAACAGCAGCGACTCTGTCTTGTATAATCAGGCTGCTTCCCCCTTTTCCTTAAAAAAACAGGAGGCTCTATCTATGTCCCTGCGTTTCTTATGCTCCGCAGCGATAGTTGCAATGTTGTCTTCCATCGGGTTTGCACAAGCTGACAAATGCAAATCCACTGAAGTGCCGGTTGGAATTGTGAACGGCAGCGGTGAACCATTCCACGGCCTCTCCTCTGCGGATTTTTTCGGGCGCGCAGGCAAAGCATCGCTATCCGTAAAAAACATGACGTTTGATGATGGTCCGCGGCGCGTTGTGCTGGTTGTTGATACCAGCAAGAAACTGAATGGTGACACGCGCAAGGCGGAACGCGCCATGATTGAGACCCTGCTCGGCTCCGCGCGTTCACAGGACAGCTTTGCCATGGTTACGGCACGAGGCCCGGAGCACGTGGTGAAATTTGGCGAGGAGCATTCAGCATTCATTGAAGCGTTGCCCACAGAAGACGAATCCCGGCACGGCAAAGAGCAGAGCGTCCTTGATGGAGTGATGAAGGCCATTGGACTTTTCGGTGATGCCAAACCCGGAGATTCCATCATTGTGATTGCTGCTGATGTCGCCGGTAGCCATACGGCGAATGCAAAGATGGTGGCGAAAGCGCTGGATCAGCACCACATCCGCATGTTCGGGTTGGCACTGGGGTTGGTGCAGGTGAAGAACTCTACCGTTTCGGGGCAAAGCACAACAGCGTGGGGTTTGGCGACGGCGACGCCAGGAGTCGGCGAATTTATCTACGATACCGGCGATGCAGACTTTTATCCGCTGACCAGGAACAGCGGCGGAATGGTGATGGCCGTGATGAACTATGACACGCGGCTCACCTATAGCATGAAGGACCCAAAATTCGTGAATCGCGCCAAGCAGCAGACCCTGGCGGTATATAACATGATCGCCGGATACTACAAGGTGGAACTGGAAGGCGGTCATGAAGGCGAATGGAGCTTTGAGCCCACGCCTGATGTTCGCAAGGCGGCGCCGAACATGTTCCTGCTATATCCGCATGAGCTTTCTTCCTGCACAACGGATGCCAAGGTAGCCAGCAAATAGCAGTCACTACCGCAAAATCCAGGCCGGTGTCTTCAAAGACGCCGGCATTTATTTTTGTGGTGTACATACTCTGCATAAACGAAAGTCCCTTCACCTTCATTTGTGCAGTGCGATTGTCCCGGAAAGCCTGCGCAACTTCTTCAGGAACTCGGGTTAGTACCGCCAGACAAGCTTCAACCCTGGAGGAACGACAAGGAGCTATTCACTATGCGACGACATCTGGCATATCTTCTGGCAAGTATGCTGCTGGGCATGGCTTCAGCAGCCTATGCGCAAGAGGCGGGCAACAGTGCAGATCTGAAAGGTGATCGCAAAGACCTGCATCAGGACCGCCGTGACTTGCGGCAGGACAAACGCGACATCCACAAAGATCAACATGACATAACCAAGGATCGGATTGATCGTAACCAGGACCGCCGTGATCTGAACAAAGACGCGCGCGACATCTCGCGGGACCGCCGCGAGCGCAATCAGGACCTCAAGAATGGCGACAAAGCAGACGCACGCAAAGAGCAGCGCGACATCAATCACGACAAACGCGATGCGGCCAAAGATCGCCGCGATCTGCGGGCTGACAGTCGTGACGTTCGCCACGACGCCAGGGATCTGCATCGGGACCGCAAGGACGCGCGCAGTGACCGGAAGGACATCCGACACGACCGGAAGGATATTCATCGCGATCGGCGCGGCAGCTAGTGCCATATTGAAACTGGAATGCCCCGGTGCTCGCCGGGGCATTCTTGTTGGGCACAATCTAAGTTGTTCTTGATGTATGCTGGGCAGATCAGTTTCAATCGGTCAGAACCATGGTGAGATCCCTTTCTTTTGTATTTCTGTCAGCTATTCTCATGGCGCAACAGTTTGCGCCTCTTACGCCTGAATTACAGCGCCGCATTGAACGGCAGGTTCGCGCCTACACTGAGGTTCCGCCTGATGCTCGCATCTCTCTTGGATCGCGCTCGGCCAGTAACTTCACCGGATATGACAATCTTCCAGTCACGATTGAAGGGAATGGAACAAAGAGGTCATTGAATTTCTTGCTGGCCAAAGACGGCAGCAAGCTCCTCTACATGACGGAAATCAATCTGAATGAGGACCCTTATGCCCGCAACATGCGCCGTATCGATCTTACGGGGCGTCCATGGCGGGGAGCGCAAGACGCAAACGTTTCAGTGGTGGTGTATGACGATTTCGAGTGCCCATTTTGCGCCAAGATGTATGTGACGCTCATGAATGAAGTCATGGTTCACTATCGCGATCGCGTGAAAATTGTGATGAAAGATTTCCCTATCACTGACGCTCATCCCTGGGCGACGCGCGCGGCCATTGATGCTCACTGCCTGGCAGATGAAGATCTGCGGGCCTACTGGGATTTTTCCGATTACGTGCATACACATCAGGCTGAAGTGAGCGCCAAGTCGAAAGTCGGCAGTGACTTGAATGCCATCGACACTTTGGCGCGGGAGGTTGGCCAGAAGGATGGCGTCAAGCCAGACGCGTTGCAGGCCTGCCTGGCGCTCCAGGATCCGGGCAAAGTGGAGAGTTCCATGGCTGAAGGGAAGTCCCTGGGCGTAAGCGCCACTCCCACCATGTTCATCAACGGCCAGGAATTGGACGGAGTGTTAAGCCCGGAAAATCTCCGCCTGGCTCTGGACCGGGCATTGAGTGAAGCGGCAACCCCAAAGGCCGGACAGTAGAAAACCAGGGAGTTGCCATCCACGGTCCGGTTTACTCCTGCACGTCGCGACCCTGCAAGGGTGCGAACCGTCATCATTCCAGACTGACCCATCAGCAAACTCGGCGTGCAGAACGTAAGCATTCGCGTGTTCTGGAAGAGAACGGTGAAGTAATCGCGGATATTGCTGACATCGGTGATTTTGATGGGACAGCCGGTCTGGCCCAAAGCCGCTGCATCACAAAGCGAAGATTAGAATATTGCGTTTCATATTAATTCGTCACCGTGACATAAATCGTCTGTTTGAAAATCACGCCGGAGGCGTCTTTGGCCTGAACTGTCAGACGGCGGGTACCCACGGCCATGGTGATTGAGGTGTCCAGTGTGCCGCCCGGGGAAGTCAGGACAGCGCTGCTGTCAACATAAATTTGCATGAAAGATACTGTGACTGAATCGCGGGTGGCTGCCACCACGTGCACAGGAGAAGTTACTGTCGCGTTATTGGTTGGAGAGCATATGGTCACCGAAGGCGAACCTGGTCCGGCGGTGCATCCTGAGGGTGGCGGCGTTGGAGTAGGAGTAGGCGTTGGCGTCGGTGTGGGGCTTGGAGTGGGTGTAGCACTTGGTGTTGGCGTGGGTATCGAAGAACTGCTTACGGTGATGGAGATCGTCTGCTTGATGATGGTTCCGGCGCTGTCTTTGGCCTGTACTGTCAGACGGCGAGTACCCGCGGCCATGGTGATTGAGGTGTCCAGTGTGCCGCCCGGGGAAGTCAGCACCGCGCTGCCGTCAACGTAAATTTGCATGAAAGATACTGCAACTGAGTCGCGGGTGGCCGCCACCACATGCACAGGAGAAGTTACTGTGGCGTTATTGGTTGGAGAGCATATGGTTACCGAAGGAGAAGCCGGTCCGGCGGTGCATGCGACGGGAGTAGGGCTCGGCGTTGGTGTGGGCGTGGGGGACGGGGTACCGGTGAGATAGAAGTTCATTTGCGTATCCAGGCTGTCACTTACCTTTTCACTCGCGCTGCTGGAGTTCCAGCCTGAACCGGACGCCGTCATCGTGTAGGTCTCCGGCGCGACCGATAAAGAATACGTTCCATCCGCTGCTGTCGTTGTGGAGGCACTTCCGGCGCTTACTTTGATTCCCGGAATTACTGCGCAGCCGGACTGCTGGCGCACCTTGCCGCTGATAGTTCCCAGTCCGGAACTGGGGAATGGATTGTGGTACGAGAGTGTGAACTGGTTCGCTCCATCAGTCATGAACTTGTCAAGAAACGGGGAGTAGGTCTGCACGGAAATGCTATTGCTGGAAGGATGAAACGTAATAATCCTGAGCCAGCCGTTACCTCCATTCGAGTAATCCTGGTAATCGGCAAAAAGCTGATTGACGAGGGAACCGTTGTCTGCCAGATCGGCACGGCGTGCGCCGGAACCGCCGGTAAAGTGACCGCTGAGCACCATGATGACGTTGTACTTGCGAAGACGAGACCAGACCTCCTGACCGGTTGCGTTTCCGGCGGGCATGTCCTGGTTGTCGCACAGATCTTCGCGCTTGCCGTTCTTCAGCACGAACGAGTGGTCAACGACCATGGCTTCTTTACCGGGGTTCGCGGCAAGGATCGATTCGGCCCAGTCAAGCGATGCGCTTGTTGGCCGGTACTCCAACATAAGGAACAGATACTGCTGGCCATTGATTGTGAGCACACCATAGGAGTTGGCATTGCTTCCCGAAGGGAAATTGCCGCGGAAGTATGACTTGCCGCTGTATCGGCCGGGGCCGAACCACTGGTTGAAGCCGCTAAGATTGCGACTGGCTTTGGGATTGAAGCCATTGTAGTCATGATTGCCGATGGCGAGCAGATACGGGACCCCGGCATTGTCCAGTACACGGAAAGCGGCGTCCAGGTTCTGCATCTGTGACGTGCTGGCGCCATCGTTCACGTTGTCGCCTTCTGTCAAGACCATTTGAATATTCAGAGCCTGGCGGTTGGCGGCGATCCACTGCGTCTGGGAGTTGAGCACCTGAGGAAAAAACTCGGTTTCATTCTGCGGGTCGGGCATCACGATGATGGTGAAATCCGCCCCGCTGCTTTGCGCGCTCACAGTCATGCGGAATACCGCGATGGTCGCGACCGCAGCGAGAGTCACGGGAAGTAACCAGCGCCAGAAGCGGACGCTCAATAGAGATGTTGCAAAGTCTGACAGAGTTTTTTCTTTAGGCTGGAGAGCGAGCCTCGAAAAGTTCATGGCTAACACCCTTTACGAGCGTTAGCATGACTCCCCGTTTGTTTGCTGACTGTGACTGCTGTCACCAGAAACACTCTTAACCCAGAATATAGATGTGAGTTTTTTGGCTGGAAGAATTGCTATTCGGAGTGAAATCCGCCTATCTCAATCGGGTGCTCTCGGATTAAAGATTTATCATCATTGCAGCGCAAGGCAATCATCAACCGCATGCGCGGTGCCGCTGACAACGGCCTGGCGAACGACGGGATGGGTACCTCTATTGCTGAGCGCAGACGTGCGGGCAAGAAGAAAAATAAAGAGTCCACTCAAAACACATTCATATCAACGGCCATGGCAGACTTGCCCGGATAGCGATGGATTCCCAGGGCATCCAGCGCGGTACGGAGCACGTTCTGGTGCTGATCAAACTGGCTGGATCTGAAAGCCCTTTTCACCTTTGGCCCGACAACCACGGTGGCAGTGTGACCTCCGCCATGCGCGGTATCGGTCTCCTTGCCTTCATCGAAGACAATGATCAGAATGCCGTCCTGCTGAAATTGCGGGGTATTGAGCAGCGGGCCGATATTGTTTTTCAGCCAACTGTCCAGCGTGCGCAGAATCAGGGAATCACTGCAGGGCGATGTGCCCGGCGGGCAGTTGTGTCCATTGTGTTGCTGGTTCGGGACGACGAACGAGTAGTTGGGTAGAGCATGGTTCGTCAGGTCTTTGGGAAATTGGGTAAACGGGACCAGGTGAAGCTTCTGTACGCTGCTGTTCGCCACGTCACTGAGATATGAGATCGGGTTGTGGCCTCGCGTGTACGGGAATTTGTCCGGGCCTAGATAGCCTACGGACGGTACGCTTTCCAGATAGCTTTTCCACGTTTTTCCTGCCGTGAGAATCCGCCGCACGATATTGTCCGCCGTCACGATGGGGACGTGGCCGGCATCATCGGTGATGATCTGCCCCGTGGTCAGCATGAAATAGTTGCCGATGGAAGGATGCACATTGGCATAGTACTGCGTGGCCAGAGAGTACTTTGACGCCAGGCTGTTCAGGAAGGGCAGGTTGGAGTTGCCGACGATCTGTGAATAGCTGTGGTTCTCTTCCACCACGATGATGACGTGGTTGGATGGCGCCACTTGCGCCGCAAGCAGTGCTGGCAGGCAGAAGCATAAAAGTACAACCGCTGCGATTGCGATCTTCCTCACGGGAAAAATCTCCTCACGTTTGTTTTGCTACTGTTGGAACTGGCGGTGGCCGGCCGCGGATCTGCTTTACAAATAGAAGCGCAGACAGTTGATAGGGATGGATCAGGTCAGAAGCTTGGGTGGCGCCTCAGGATGGCGCCACCCGTACTGTTAAAAAAAGAAATCGTTCATGGCTGGAGCGCTGGCTGCAGCTCCGGGGTAGCTGCCCAGTCCCAGCGCTTTTAGCACGGTCTTAAGAAGGCTCTGGTGCTGGTAGAACCACGTTGATTTGTAGCCCCTCTTCACTTTCGGTCCCACAACAACGGTGGCGATGTGCCCACCCCCGTGGGCCGTGTCCCAGTTGAAGGATTCATCGAAGACAATGATCAGGATTCCATCTTGCTGAAATGCCGTGCTGTTCAGCAACGGGGCAATATGGGCCTTCAGCCAGTTGTCAGCCTGCGCCAGTGATCCGTTGTGCCCGTTGTTCGCATTGTCAGGAACCAGGAACGAGAACTGGGGCAAGGTGTGATTGCTCACATCGGTGAGGAAACGTGTTGCGGGCACCAGGTTCAATCTTTCCACGCTGCTGTTGCGAACGTCAGAAAAGTAGGAGAAAGGATTGTGATGTCGAACGTAGCTTCCGGTATCGCCTCCAATATAACCAACCGAGGGCAGGCCCTCCGCATAGCTCTTCCATGTTTTGGCGGCGCTGAGCATGTGCCGTACCATGTTGTCTGCTGTCACCGTGGAAGTGAAGCCGTCATTGTTTGTAATGATGTGGCCGGTTGTCATTTCAAAATAGTTGCCGATGGAGGGGTGCGTGTTGGCGTAATACTGCTTTGCCAGACCGTACTTGGTGGCGAGGCCGTTCAGATACGGCATGGCAGAGTTGCCAATCACGCTCGAGTAGCTGTGGTTTTCCTCCACTACCACCACCACGTGATTGGACCGGGGAACCTGGGCCGTTGCGAGTGACGGAATCCAGCCCAAAAAACAGAGACAGACGCACGCAAAAATTTTCTTCATGAAACTCCTTGGGACTACCGATTTCTCTGAGAGTGCTTTCGAGTGGCTTTCTTAAGTGGCGTGTCGAATCTTTCTAGATTAGAAGTTCCTAAGAGACTAGGCACGCATCTACTCTCACTCCAGCAAAATCGAGAGTTATACAAGGGAGTGGCGCAAGGTGGCGCTCTTCTCGTACGGAGAACGGGTGGCTGGAACATCCAGAATCTTCGGGGTAAACACCAGATGTAGTGCGCTGACGTGAGGTGCTGCACAATTCCCGGCTTGGCAACCGGTCAAGCGCAAACTTTCCTGAGAACCTAAAAAATAACCCTTGACACACAACCGTTTAGGCGTAGGATGTGGTCAAAAGTGGTAGAAAGTGGTGAGAAGCTGTTCGATCGATGGGTCAGTGGTCCAAAGTAGAGCAAAGGGTGCAATGAACCGGAAAATGCCCCAAATTGCGGTGACCGGGCCCGAAATAGTTCAAGAAATCGCCATTTTCACCTCTTTGATACCGGCAATGGCCGGAGCAGTAGCAAGAAAACAGTATGTTCCGCGGCAATCACCCAACTCGCGTGGACGAGAAAGGGCGACTCAAAGTCCCTGCGGAATTCAAGCGTCTGATCGACGAGAAGTACGGCAACGAATTTTACATCACTTCGCTGGATGGGAAGGTTGCTCAAGTTTATCCCTTCGAGGAGTGGCAGCGGATCGA
>Ga0157369_10011505_pt1 | contig 10051 bp, 5 predicted proteins | sample C25metaG_FD_113461 | JGI IMG/M metagenome (GOLD analysis project Ga0157369, IMG submission 113461) | Corn rhizosphere microbial communities from Kellogg Biological Station, Michigan, USA - C2-5 metaG | ecosystem: Host-associated > Plants > Roots > Rhizosphere > Soil | place: USA: Michigan...
CGTGGAAGTCTGCATGGCGCCGGGGTTCACGGCCGAGTGCATCACGGTGCTCTTGTCGTCCGTCACCGTGGCGACGTCAGGATCGAGTTGAAAGGCGTATTGCACAATCTCCACGTGTCCGGTTGACGCCGCGGCCATCAGCACATTGGAGCCGTCCTGCGCCTTTGCCTTTGGATCTGCCCCCGCCGTCACCAGTTCTTTCATCACATCTTCGTGGTTCGCTTTTGCGGCCAGCATCAGAGGGGTCTGCTCGCCGATGATCCTAAAGAAAAAACCGCCGCCTGCGCCGCGGCCCCGGGGCGGAGGGGCCGGGTTTGTTTTCGCATTCGCATCCGCGCCCTTCGCCAGCAGCATCTTCACCGAATTCACATCGCCCAGTTCGGCGGCGATATGAAGAGGCGTATTGCCCTGCCGATCCTTCACGGCCACGCTCGCGCCATTATCGAGCAGCACCTTGACGGCGTCATCCTTGCTGCCCATCACGGCCACCATCAGAGCGTCCCCGCCTTGTGGGGCCATGTATTTCACGTCCGCGCCGGCTTTCACGAGGCTGGCCACCGTTGCGGCGTCTCCATCCTGCGCGGCGAAGATTAACGGGCTGAAGCCGCTCTTCGAAAGAACGTTTGGTTTCGCTCCGGCCGCGATCAGTGCGTCTACTACATCCGCATGGCCCGCGGCAGACGCCCACATCAAAGCATTTTGCCCTTTTTTGGTGTCCGCGGCGTCTACCTTCGCGCCGTGAGCGAGAAGAGCTTTCACCGCTTCCGCGCTTCCGGCGCGCGAAGCGATCATAAGCGCAGTTTCGCCGTTCCAGCGCGCCGCGAGAGCATCGGCTCCGGCGTCAAGAAACTTCTTCACCATGGGGCCGTTGCCGTTTGCGCAGGCAAGCGTCAGGGGCGTTTCCCCGTACTCGTCGGCCACATTTACCTTCGCGCCGGCCTTCAGCAGCTCGTCCGCCGCCGCGTCGTTGTTCAGATAGGCCGCCCAGGAGAGGGCCGTCGCGCCATCCGGTTGCGCCTTGTTGACGTCCGGATGCGTTTTCATCACCGTGGCGAAGGCTTTATCGTCGTGGCGTTTGAGCGCCTCAATCAGGGGTGTGCCCGCCGAAGCGGCGCCGCCTGACGCCTCGCATAAACCGGCGGCGAGACACACGAAAGCCGTGTATCTCGCGAGCGTTGTGAAGCGCATGAACTCCTCTTACTAAACTTCCAGGTAGCCAAGTTCGCCAGTGCTGTCGCCGAGCGTATGAGCAGGAACCCCGGCTTTGTCCAGCATCGCGACCAGCAGGTTATTCATCGGCGTTTCGGGTTTGTAACGGACGTGGCGTCCACCCTTCACCTGACCGTTGCCGCCGCCAACCAGAACCAGCGGCAAATCGTGGTGCGTATGCTTGTTGCCATCACTGATGCTGCTGCCGTACAGGATCATCGAGTGGTCGAGCAGAGAACCGTCGCCATCCGGCGTCTTGTTCAGCTTGTCGATCAGATAAGCGAAGTTATCGACGTGGTACTTGTTGATCTTTTCCGTCTTGCCGATCTTTTCCGGATCGCCCTGGTGATGCGTCACGGAATGATGGCCGTCCGGAACATCGATGACGCGATAGCTGCGGTTCGAACCTTCGCGCGCCATCATGAAGCTCACCACGCGCGTCATATCGGTCTGGAATGCGACCACCGTCAGGTCCGCCATCAGCCTGAAGTGGTCGGCGAACTCTTCCGGAATGGCGCGCGGCTTCTCCATCAACGGCATCTTCATTGATGCGTTCTGCTGTTCCGCCTTCTGAATGCGCCGTTCGATGTCGCGGATGCTCTCGAGGTACTCGTCGAGCTTGCTCTTGTCGCGATTCCCGAGCGAAGGCTGGAGTCGCGCCACATCCGCGCGGACGAAATCGAGAATGCTGCGCTCCTGCTGCATGTGCGCCAGGCGAGCCGCCGGATCGGTCGAATCGCCATCGCCGAACAACCGTTCGAACACGTTGCGCGGATTGATCTCCATCGGGTTCGGCGTTGTGGGAGTCCGCCAGGAAACCGTGTTGGTGTACGCGCAGCTATAGCCGGAATCGCAGCCACCGGCAAGCTGCGGCTCTTCGAGGCCGATCTCGAGCGAACCGAGCTGGGTCTCGTTCCCGAACTGACGCGCGGCAATCTGGTCGGCGGAAATGCCGGCGTGGATGTCAGCGCCTTCCGTCTTCTTCGGGTGTACGCCCGTAAGCCACGTCGCGCCCGCGCGCGCGTGGTCACCCGGGCCGTCACCGAGCGCCCGGCCATTGATTTGCGCCAGGTTGCTCATTACCACCAGCTTGTCGCGGAAAGGCTCGAGGGCCTTCATCGTCGGGGTGAATTCGAATGCCGTGCCTTCAGCCGTGGGCAACCAGTTCTTCTGGATGATGCCATTCGGAACGTATACGAAGCCGAGCCGCGTCGGCCGCGTCGCAGCAGTCAGACGAGTCGCCGCCATCGCAGGAACCATGGCATCGAGCAGTGGCAATGCCAGCGTTGTCCCGATACCCCGCAGAAATGTGCGCCTCTTCAGCGCGGTCTTCGTAATAATCATGATTCTCGACTTCTCCTCATCTGAAATTGCTGGCTTTTTACGATTGCATTAATGTAAGCCTGGATCGTGTCGCCGTGGGCTTCTGCATCACGGATTACGCCGCGCAGCGCCGGACGGTCGTAATATTCAAGTCCGCGGCCGAGCGCATAGGTCATCAGCTTCTCGGTGAACGTCTCGAGGAATTCATTCTTGTCGGCGGTCAGAAGCAGATTCTTCAGGCCTGACGGACCTGCGAAGGTGGTTCCGTCCGGCAGCTTGCCGGAGGGATCGATCTTGCTCCCCGCATCCGTTGTCCGCCACTTCCCGACGCCGTCATAATTCTCGAGCGCAAACCCGATCGGATCCATGCGGGAATGGCAGGCGGCGCAGGTGGGATTCGCGCGATGCTGCTCCATCTGCTGCCGCATTGTGAGCTGCTTGCCTTCTTTGCTATGCGCCTCGAGCGCCGGCACATCGGGCGGAGGTGGCGGTGGCGGCGTGCCCAGAAGATTCTCCAGTACCCATTTTCCACGCTGCACCACCGAAGTCCGGTTCGGGTAAGAAGTCACCGTCAGGATCGAGCCTTGTCCAAGCAGTCCGCCACGGTCGGCGTCCGCCAGCAGAACCCGCCGGAACTGAGGACCGTATATGCCCTTGATTCCGTAGTGTTCCGCCAGCCGGTCGTTCAGGTAGCTGTAATTCGCGCTGAGCAGCTCCGTCACCGGCCGGTTGTCGCGCAGAATCGACGCAAAAAACATTTGCGTCTCCTGAAGGAAAGCCGCGCGCAAAGTGTCGTCGAATTCAGGGAACTCATCCGGATCGGGCGTCGAAAGCGCCAGGTTCCTCAGATACAGCCACTGCCCTGCGAAATTCGTGACCAGCGCATCGGATTTCGCATCCGCGAGCATACGGCTTACCTGAGCCTGGAGCACGGCGGGTTCGTGCAGCCGGTTTTTCGCAGCCAGATTCAGAAGTTCGTCGTCCGGGATGCTGCTCCAGAGGAAGAAGGAGAGTCGCGACGCCAGCTCATAATCGTTGACGCGGAAAACCGTTCCCGGCGCGGCGTTGGCCGGATCGTGTTCCACCCGGAACAGGAAATCCGGCGAAACCAGCATTGCCCGGAGAGCCATTTCGATGCCGTCATCGAACGTGCCGTTTTTCCGCGCGGAGTCGTAGAAACCCATCAAAGGTTTCAGGTCCGCTTCGGTAAACGGGCGCCGGTAAGCGCGGCGGCCAAGACTTGAAATGATGCGCCGGGCACAGCCCTCTTCCTGAGATGCATTCGCGGGCTTGCACACGAAGATTTTTTCGCGGCTTTCAGTATCGCCGGGACCCATTACGTCATAAGGACCGGTAATCGCGACGGCCGACCACGCTGGCCCATTCTGTCCCTCGGGAACATCGAATACCTTCATGCGCGCGCCATCAAGACGCACATCCATCTTTGCCATGCGGGGCGGACCGCGCCGCGCGCCGAGGGCCGCTGCCCCGCGCCGGCCCGCAGTCGCAGGGTTCACGATCACTTCCGGCAACTCGTCTTCGCGGAAGAAGGTGACGCCCAGCTCACGATTCCCCGCCTTTACCGGGATCTTCAACTCGGAAACCGTCGGATCGTTTGTGCTTCCATCCGGCTTCGCGGGCGTCGGTGTCTTGATGCGAATCGTATACGTCCCATCCACCGGGAAACGGTAGTGAATCAGTGTTCCACCCGCGGAATCGAAGGGAAGGTCCCCGCTGATGCGTTCCGGCCGCCGGTTGAACTTCAGCCTCTGCTTGGTCGTCCGGGTATCTCTTGTGGCGAAGAACTCGTCTTCCTGGGGCTTCATGTGAACGTCGCCCACAGCCACTTTGACGATCTTGTTCGCGGCCGACATATAACGCTCCAGCAGCACCGGCGAAAGCGAGAGCACGTCGCCGATATTGTCGAAGCCGTAACCACTGTCGTCGCCGGGAAGCGAAACCAGCGGTTTCGTATCGACAGCGAGCAAATCGCGAATCGCATTGGCGTATTCGGCGCGGTTCAGCCGGTGAATCGTGGGCCGGCCTGGATTGGGACGGGCGGCAGCCGCCTGGTCGAGAGAAGTCTCGAGCCACGCGACGAATTTCTGGCGATCTTCGGTTTTGGGATGCGGCAGGCCAGCGGGCGGCATCTGGTTCGCGGACAGTTTGCGCAGAACCTTTTCCCACGTCGCGGCGTTGTCGCCCACGCGGGTGGTATCCAGCCCTTCGAGCGAAACTCCCGCTGTCTTTACCTTATTGTTATGGCAGCCGAGACAATACTGCTTCACCATTGCGGACTGCGGCGTGGCTGGCGCAGCCTGCGACGCGGCGTTCGTCATGCTCTTCGCTGCCGCCGGCGCGATATGCGTTTCCTGCGCCTGACGCTTTTCCTGTGCCTGACTCGGAATCGCCATATAAAGGAATGCCGCCACAGCCGGCATTGCGACCACTGCGCCGATTTTTAGCCTCGTCACGGAATGCATGGTGCTTTGTCTTCTAATGTCTACGTTACTGCGTTTTTGCCTCAAAGTGAATCCCGTCAATGGTTTGGGTTCGCCTGGAACCCGTTGAGTTACAGCACCTGACTTTCGTTGGGGAGTACTACGTCCTACCGCCGGACAAAGCGTGGCGTATCGCCCGAACCCGGACGGAATCTGCTTCGTGCCGCCCGATTCTCATGATTTCGACCTCTCTGTGGGTCCAAACTCTCCTGTGCGGCCGGTCGAAGCGAGACTTTTCCTGAGATGGATGGCCAGTAGCTCGAGGCGCACTGCGACATTCCTGATGCCAACAACACCGTAGCCCCCATATTGAGGACGTAGCGAGCACGTATCGATACCGTACGTTGCGTTCCCGTTCGGGTGCAAAAGCCCGATTTGCGGAAGTCCGCAGTTCATTTGAGAGTGAGCAGATACGCGGTCATGTTGTGGATATCCGCATCGGAGTATAGGGGCAACAGTGCCCGGTGTCCGGCCAGTTTGTCGTCAACTTTTACCGTCACTTTGTTGGCCGGCCAATAGTGGTACTCACCGGCCGAATCGACCAGCGAAACGCCGAAATCGTCCATTTCCCGAATCGACCCGGTGTACGATTTCCCGTCGGCGGTTGTCACCGTGGCCTGCTGCGGTCCACGGTCAGCCGGCCACAGGAATCGCGCCTGCATCGTGGAAGCCTGGGTGAATTTGTCGCCGATGTTCGCCAGATCGCCGGTCGCGGAATGGCATTGCGCGCAATGCGCATCGAAAAAAGCTTTGCCTTTCGCCGCGTCTCCCGAAGTCTGATTCCGCACGGTTGCGTACGTCTGGCCGTAGCTGCCGCGATTGGCCGCAAGCTCGACCTGCAAATGCAGGTATTCGGCGATCTTGTAAATCTGGTCGTCGCTCAGGGCCGGAAACGCGGGCATCCCGGCTTGGGGACGACCTTTTTTGATCACCGGCCCGATTTCGTTCGCCTTTTCGTCGTGAAGCACCACTACTGAACGGACCAGGTTGGGCCCCTGTGCGCCCCGGGCATTCGCCCCGTGGCAAGTGGCGCAGTTTTCCTTATATAGAGGCTCGCCCAGTTTGGCTGCCGTCATGTCCGGAGCCGGCCCCAGTCCCAGAAACGTTCGTGTCGCGTCCGCGCCGCCACGGCCTCGGCCCCGGCCACCGCGTCCCCCCCGACCGCCACCGGGAGCCTCGGGCTCCTGGGCAGGCAGGTGCGCAATTGCCAGAACCCCAGCCACAAGCAACAGGTAAGTGATCGTACGCTTCATCCGCACTGGGAAGTCTATAACAGTCTGCACGTCCGCTCACACCGGACCGGCTTCAATCCTTCAGAGTGCGTGCGGTGCAACACGGCGGTTAAGGTCTATTACGGTACATTCTGAGGACGCGTCGTGTTTGCTAAGAGTTACGGGCGCTGTATCGGACGTATCATACGTTCCGCGGGGCGTGAAATATAATCGAGGCGCAAGCAGATCGCCGTTGTCTGGCGCGAGAGCTCGCCGATGTCTGTCACGATCAGCACACGCCCAGAGCCGGGCGAATCTCCCGATTCATCCAGCGGCCCGCCCATCGAGCCAACAGCCGTGCGGGAGCAGCTTGATCGACTCCTCGAAAGCCCGCTCTTCCGCAACAGCAAACGGTATCCAGCTCTGCTTCGGCACGTGGTGGAAGCTACGCTTGATGGCCGCGCTACGGATCTCAAGGAGCGTCTGCTCGGCCTTCAGGTCTTTGGCCGGCCGGCCGATTACGACACCAATGTGGATCCCGTTGTCCGTACCTCCGCCGCCGAGATCCGCAAGCGCATTGCACAGTACTATCTCGACCCGGCGCACGAATCCGAATTGCGCATCGATCTGCCACTCGGCTCCTACGTTCCGGACTTCCACTGGCCGGCTCGCCCTGCTCCAGCCGCAGTGGAGCCCGCTCCGGCACTCGCGGTTCCGGCGGCCGCGCCGTCTGGCGCAAGCCGCCTCCGCGTGGATCCGAAATACATTGTGGCCGCCGCAATCCTGGCGCTCGCGGTTGTGGCAGCGCTCGCATGGGTTCGGCCGTGGTCGCGTCCTTCTGCGCTCGATCGCTTCTGGAATCCGGTACTCAAAACGAGTGTTCCTGTCGTGCTGTGCGCCGGCATTCATGAGGGCGGAATACCCTGGCCTGACGCCCTCACTCTTGCCCGCATCACGGGAGCGATTGGCGAGCGCAAACATCCGTACGAGATCCGCCGTGAGGACCTCGCGACGTTTACCGAGCTCTCACAAGGACCCGTGGTTCTGATCGGGGCCTTCAATGACTCATGGACACTGCTTCTGAATCAGCAATCCCGTTTCGGTTTCGACCGCGACGCCTCAGCCAACTGGATCAGCGATCGTCAGAATCCCAGGTCGCGCAAATGGAGCGTCGATTCGAACAAGCTCGACGCCGCCGGCCACCATGTCTATAACGAGGACTACGCGATCGTTTCCCGCATTCTTGATCCGCGGACTGGAAATATCGTCGTCACCGCCGCAGGCCTGCACGGATACGCTACCGCGGCCGCCGGCGCATTCATTACGCGCGCCGATTACTTCTCGCAGTTTGCCTCAGGCGCACCGGACGGCTGGGAAAAGAAGAATATCCAGATCGTGCTTCGTACGGAGGTGATCAACGGAAGCTCCGGCCCGCCCCACGTGGTCGCTACTTATTTCTGGTAGCGCCGCTTAGCGCACACGGGGCGTTCTGCGCGGTTCAAGCTGGAAACCTAAAGGCCCCCCGCCGCGGGATCGCTGTCACTGCGGCTCGCCTTTGGCATCCGCCATTTCCCGCTCCACGCGCCGGAAGTGGTAATGCGCCACAACCTGGCTCGCCACCGGCTTGTCGCCCACCCTGGCCGGCTCCCACTGGATCGCGGCCGCGCGGTCCGCGGCCAGTGATCCGAAGCCGGTTCCAGCGCCCTCGAGCACCTCGGTTTGCTTCACTTTCCCCGATTTATCGATCGAGACCAGAACATCGATATCGACCGGCCGCTTCAGGTTGTCCACCATAAATCCGGGCACTTTCGGTTCAAGGCTGTGCGCCGGCCGCGCTCCTTGAAAATCGTCCTCGCCTCCGCGATAGCGCAAGGATCCCATATGCCCGAATAGCGGTATGTGGCCGAACACCTTGTGCATCTCCGAAGGCGGTCGCGGCTCGAGCTTTACGCTTACGCTCACCGTGTGCTCCGGCAGCCGGTTCGCCGCAGGTGGTGTTGCCGAGGGCGCGGGCGCCGTCTGGGCCGTATCTGCCGCGGGTGTCGGGGCCGCGTTGTTCGAAGGCGGCCCGGAGCGATTCGTCGCTGTGCTCTGGGGCTGCGAGTTCACCTGCTGGGGCGGTGACGCCGTCTGGGTCGGTGTCGACTCAGGTTGCGAGAGCCTCCCAAGAACCCGGAACGGGCGTGGTTTTATCGACGTCGCCGGCGTCTCGTCCGCATCCTCGTCCACATGACGATTCTGCATTTTTGGGTCATGACGCGCAGCGCTGGCGCTCTCGGGTGGCAAAAGAGAGGGAGCGCTTGTCCTCACCGCCTCCGTGCTCCGCATCCGGCCACCTTCCACCACTGCGGTAACCGATTCAGAAATCTCGCGCCTGTTGGTCACGTCCATTCGAACAACCACGTGTTCCGTCTGGGGCCAGAACTGCACGCTCCCATGCGCGAGCTCAGCGTGATCGAGCGTGACCTGTTGTTGCGCGCCTCCATCGTCGATGGTCAAAGTCGCCGATGGAGCATCCCGCAGGGCGGGCGCATTTCGGTTCCAATCCACCCGCAGCGATTGTCCGCTTCGCGCGATCCGGAGATCGAACGGGTTGGAAGCCGACCGGCGCGCCACTACCCCGGTTCCCAGCAAAGCAGCCACGCCGGCGAATGAGACTGCCGCCCCGCCCGCCCAGAGCAAAGCCGGCCGATATTTTTTAACGAACGCCGGAATCGCTGAAAAAGCTGTCGCCTGCCCGTTCGGGACAGATGCGGAAATGGAAGCCGGACTTTCAATCCGGCCCTGATGGCGCAGCATGTCTGAGTCGAATGGAAACAGCAGATGTGTCTGCTTGCGATCCAAATCGCCGTTTTCCCAGAAGAAGAATCCCGCGTCCGGTGGTCCGTCGATCCGTGGCCGCAGAAGCAGCGCAATCGAGCCCGGTTCCCGGAATGCTTCGTCCATCAGCGCCAGATCGTCCTGGTCCAGAAACAGTCCTGGCCTCTGGTGCGTTCGGAAGTAACCTACCGGCCGCTCGGTCTTCACGCGCGAGAGTTCGCGCGCCCGCATGGCCACGCGCTCTCTTTCGCGTGCGCCGAGATCGTATAACGTCCCTTTACGGTGCGCACTGGGAAAGAACTCGCAACTGGTGACTTCGACCGTATTCGGGCCGACCATCTGTCCGAGTAAGATCCCGCCGTGCTCCTCGCTTGCAGGCAGCCGCATCAATGCGGCCCGCAAACGGTCCACCACCGCCAGCGAAAGCCGAACCGTGAAAGAACGTACTTGCCAGAGAAAGACGTCCCCTACCGGCATATGTATCGTGGCAGCAATTCAGGGACCAGTAAAAGAAGCGGCGCTTGCTGATCCTCAGGGCTTACGCCGCAGCCGGCTGGCATATGCGTTATTCCCTTCCGCGCTGCAGGCCCATGGTATAACAGCCAAACTCTGCGGGCGTCCATAGCGCCTCGCGATTTGGGGAGTCACCACGGGCAAAACTTCGCCCGGTCCGAGCGTGCGAACAAGCTGAAAATCAAACCCGGCGGCAACTGGTGTGGAGCCGTCACAGAAGAACAGGCGCACGATATTCCCGTCAGCCGACCAGTTCACCTCTACCAGCCCGATCGTACCCGGCCCATTGCCGCGCAGCAGAGTCCTCCGAACCCCTTTCCCCCGCAGCTCCACCCGGTACCAGTAACCTAAAGTCTGCGCCGGCCGGTTGCGCATGATCGCGATCGAATACCGCCCGTCGGGCGACCGGCTCTCGAATTCCGGATGGAACACCCGGCCGCAACCGTTAACAAGAAAGAAGGCGACCAGCAGGAG
>Ga0157369_10011506_pt1 | contig 10050 bp, 6 predicted proteins | sample C25metaG_FD_113461 | JGI IMG/M metagenome (GOLD analysis project Ga0157369, IMG submission 113461) | Corn rhizosphere microbial communities from Kellogg Biological Station, Michigan, USA - C2-5 metaG | ecosystem: Host-associated > Plants > Roots > Rhizosphere > Soil | place: USA: Michigan...
GCCCGCTTCACCGCGCGATGCAAATCCCGCGGCGTATCCACGCCACCCGTGTAGAACGCGAACTTCACGCCCGCCTTCGCGAGCGCCGCCGCTGCCGCCGGGGCCTGGTCGTAATTCTCCAGGCTCCGCAAGCTCTCTTCTTCCAGGTGGACGTCCGGACCTGCGGGCGGCGTCGGCCACTTCAGGCTGACCAGCACCGGCAATCCGGCCTTCTTCAACAGCGCGACCGCTTCGGGCCGGTACGCTTCGCGCATCCCATAAAGGATCGTCGGCTGCTTCAGCTCCGCCGAGAACCGGATCATCCGGTCGATCTCGACCTCCCGGTTCGCCGGCATCAGGATCCGCTTCGAATCCAGCACGCCTTCGAGCGCCCGGTCGTACTGCGGACGCTCCATGCCGCGCGGATGTTTGGCGTACGCATCCTTCACCAGCTTGTAGTGCGCCGCGTCGAGATAGATCTGCCGCACGTACGCGATGTAGCCCATCAGCGAGCTTGGATAGCCGCCGCCGAAGCCGCGGCCGGAGCCCAAAGCGATGTACTGGCCCAGTGGCGATTCCACGACCATCTCGCCCGGCCGTTCCGCCGACACCAGGTCGATTGCCGACCCCTGCCCGCCGAAAATCCCGCGCGTCGGGAACGTGACCGCCGTCGTTATGCCGCCGCCGCGAACCGTCGCGATCCGCGCGTCCGTCGCGACTACTTCATCCGCCGCGGTCAACCAGCTCGTGGTCTGCGGCCGGTCTTCCGGGCCGTTCGAGCGGGGCGCCGCCGCCGCTGCCACGAGAGATGCCGGCGGATTGGCAGTGGTCGTGGTGGCGCCGCGTCCTGCGCCGCCGCGTCCGGCCGCCGTGGCCGCGGGCGCGGCGCCGGGAATGCCGACGGTGCTGAGAGCGTCGATGAGTCCCGGATATACCGTCATGCCTTCGCCGTCGACGACCAGGGCTTCGGGAGGCACGGGGAGATTTTCGCCGACTCCTTCGATCAGGCCGTTGCGCACGATCACGGTGCCCTTGGCGAGCGCCGGACCGCTGACCGTCACGATCTTGGCGTTACGGATCGCGATGACGGGTGGAGCTTCTGCCAGCGCAAACCCGCACAACAGAAACAAGGCTGCTGCGACTTTCTTCATAAAGGTGATGGAATATTATAGCCGTTTCGGGCCGCGCCTTTAGGTGTTTCCGAGCAGCTTGTCCGGATTGGTGACGGCGTGGATGGCCGTGATGCGTCCATCTTCGATCGTGATCGCCGAGGCCCCGGTCACCTTCCCGTCCTGATAGGTCAGCAGCCCCGGTCCGCCATTCACCGTCGCGGGCCGAACGTCCAGTACGCCGACCTTGCGGCGCACGCCCAGGAAGAACTTGGCGACGTTGCGGGAGCCATGCAGCGGGTTGAGGACGGACTTCACCTTTCCGCCGCCGTCCGCCACCAGCAGCGCGTCCGGCGAAAGGACCTCGAGCAGCGCCCGCTCATCCCCCTGCGCAACGGCGTCGATGAAACGGGTCAGCACACTCGACGCGACCGCTTCCGAAACCGCCGACGGCGCCTCCACGCGACCCAGTGCGGCCTTGGCCCGGACCATCATTTGCCGGCATGCCGCCTCGGACTTGCGCACGATCTCCGCGATCTCCTGGTACGGATACTCGAACACTTCCCGCAGCACGAACACCGCGCGCTGCTCCGGGTCGAGCTTTTCGAGGAGGTACAGCAGCCCCATCGAGAGCCGCGAGCGCGTGATGGCTTCCTGCTCCGGCGTGGGCCCATTGAACACCGGTTCGGGGAGCCACTCCCCGGGATACACCTCGCGGCGATGTTCCGCGGACCGCAGTTTGTCGATGCAGATCCGCGTCACCACCGTGGTCAGCCATGCCTCGGGGTTGCGGATCTCCGCGCGGTCCGCCTGTTCGAATCGCAGCAGCGCATCCTGCACCGCGTCCTCCGCGTCGATCAAGCTGCCGAGATAGCCGTATGCGATGGAGATGAGGCGCCTGCGTTCGGTGGGATTCAACTCTTTCAGCGTACAAAAATCCATCGCCGTCCGTCACGAACTTCCGGTCTGTCTCGTCGCACAAATAGAGGAGAAAATGAGCAAAAAGACTCACAGCATGGAACCGAGAATGAACCTGTTGAATCCGGCCTTTGGCCCGTTTCTGCAAGCGATGTTCGGGCTCGAAAAGCCCCTGGCGGATTCCACCCTGGAACCGGCCCTCCGCGAGTTGGTGAAGACGCGCGCCTCGCAGTTGAACGGCTGCGCCTACTGCATCGACATGCACACCAAGGACGCGAGAGCGCACGGCGAGACCGAGCAGCGTCTCTACGGCCTCAGCGCCTGGCGCGAGGCGCCCTACTACACGGACCGCGAACGCGCCGCCCTCGAATGGACGGAGCACCTGACCCTGATCGCGGAAAAGGGCGTGCCTGACGATGTCTACGATCGCCTCAAGGAACACTTCACCGAGGTCGAGATCGTGGCCCTGTCGCTGGCCATCGTGCAGATCAACGGCTGGAACCGCCTCGCCATCGCGTCGCGCGCTCCGGCCGGAACCTATCAGCCGCAGAAGGAGCACTCCGCCGCGTGAACGTCGATGTTGCCATTGCAGGGGCGGGACCAACCGGTCTCGCCCTTCCCGTCAGTCCCGCGCCTCACCGCCCCGCTGTGGCAGCCAGACCGGGTTAAATGACTTCACACGGCCTCCGAAATTCTAGTCGAAATCCCCGCTGCTCACCCTTGCTACCATAAGGGAATCGCTGTGAACCGCTGTCTCTGGCTTGCCATTTTCGCCGTCTGCGCCTATGCGCAATCCGAGAGCGGCATCCTCCTGCGCGGCGGCACGATCCACACCATCTCGGGTCCCATCATCGAGGGCGGCTCCGTCCTGATTCGAAACGGCAAGATCGTCGCGGTCGGCAGGAATTTCACGACGCCCGACGGCTACAAGGTCATCGACCTCGCGGGTAAGCAGGTGTACCCCGGGATGATCGACGCCGCCTCCATGCTCGGTCTCGACAGCAACAGCTCCACCCCCGCCGACACCGCCGAGCAGGGGCTGCTCAACCCGCAACTGCGTGCGTTAACCGCCGTCAATCCGGAGAGCGACCACATCCCGTTCTCCCGTTCCAACGGCGTCACCAGCGTCATCGAGATGCCCGACGGCGAGCTTCTTGCCGGCCAGATGTCGCTGATCCACCTCGATGGCGCAAACAACGCCGAGATGGCCGTCGTCCCGCTCGCTGCCATCCACCTGCGCTTCCCCGCGTTCACCATTCATCCCATCCGTCCGCATGAGGACGACGACAACGACGCCGATCCGGGCGACCCCGAGCCCATTCCCTACGAGCAGGCCAAGGCCGACTACGCCCGCAAGATGGCCGCGCTCAACCAGTTCTTCGACGAAGCCGAGCAGTATCGCAGCGCCCGTCCCTCCCGCCGCGACCTGCGCCTGGAAGCCATGCTCCCGGTGCTCGACGGCAAAGTGCCGCTCTTCGTCACCGCCGTCCGAGAGCGCGAAATTCGCGAGGCCGTGGCTTTTGCGGAGAAGCGCCACGTCCGCCTCATCCTGGCCGACGCGTACGAGTCTTACAAGGTGATCCCGCTCCTCAAGGAAAAGAAGATCGGGGTCGTGCTCGGCCCCACCTTCACTCTTCCGCTCGATCCCGACGATCCCTACGACCGCTCCTACACCACCCCCGCCGAGCTTCGCAAAGCCGGCATCCCCTTCGCGATCGCGAGCTTCAGCGCGCGGCGGTCCTTCAATCTGCCGTACCAGGCTGCCGCCGCTGTCCCCTTCGGCCTCGACCATGAAGAGGCCTATCGCGCCGTCTCCCTGAGCGCCGCCGAAATCTTCGGGCTCGGCAACCGCCTCGGCTCCATCGAAGAGGGCAAGGTCGCCGATCTCATCGTCTCCGATGGCGATCCTCTGGAAGTCACCAGCCACGTCCGGATGGTCTTCATCAGCGGCAAGTCCGTCAGTCTGGACACTCGCCAAAAGCGCCTCGCCGACAAGTATGCGGCCGCGCCCAATCGGTAACATTGACACGGCGCAGATAACCAACGTTAACCGCACCGTGTGCTCTAATATCAGTTTGCCTCCAGGGGTTCCCCTGCTGCTGAAACCGTGATGGAACTTAGCTTCTTAATGAGAGCCCTCGACGCCGCGGCGGTTGGCGCCCTGATCACGGATGGTTCGGGGAATATCGAGTGGGTGAGCGCGGGCTTCACCCGCATCACGGGGTACTCCCCTGAAGATGTGGTCGGCAGCAATCCGCGGGTCCTGAAGTCCAGCGCCCACACGCTGTATTTCTACGCGGAGCTGTGGAATACGATCTCCTCCGGGCGGTCCTGGCGCGGCACCATTGTGAACCGGCATAAGAGCGGCAAGGCCTATAGCTGCCTCCAGACCATTGCTCCCGTTTCCGAGGACGGCCAGATCACCCACTACATCGGCATCATGCAGGAGGCCGGCGCCGGCCGCGTCCTGCAGGAGAGCACCGACCGCTATTACTCGCTTATCGAAAGCCTCGGAGACGGCGTCGTCAGCTCCACCGCCGAAGGCCTGATCCGCACCGCCAATCCCGCCGCCGCGCACGTCCTCGGTATGCCGCGCGACATGCTGCTGGGCCGCGATATCCGGAGCTTTTGCCACCCCGACGATCTCCCGTTGATCGAGGCGGAGACCCGGCACCGGCGGCCGGGTGAGCGCCGCGTTTTCGAATACCGCATCATCCGTCCGGATGACGCCGCGGTCCGCACGATTCAGGTCACCGCCACCCCGGAGTACGATTCGCAGAAGAACTATCGCGGCTCCCTCGGCATCTACCGCGACGTGACCGCCGAGCGCGAGATGGGGCAGCGCATCCGTCTCCTCGCCCACACCCTCGAAAGCATCGACGAATCCGTGGTCATCTGCTCGCCCGACGACCGCATCCTGTTCGTCAATCGCTCGTGGACCCGCACTTATGGCTACGAGGAGCACGAGCTCGTCGGCCAGAACATCTCGATGATCCGCTCCCCCATTACGCCCGCCGAAGTGGCCCGCGAGATCCTCCCCGCCACGCTCTCCGGCGGCTGGCGCGGCGAGCTCTGGAACCGGCGCAAGGATGGCACGGACTTCCTCGCCATGCTCACCACCGCCTCCGTGGCGGACGATGCCGGACGCCTCGAGGCCACCGTGGGCGTGGTCCGCGACATCACGGAGGCGCGAGCCTTCGAGGCGGAATTGAAGCGCACCAAGGAAGAGGCCGAGCGCGCCAACCGCGCGAAGAGCGACTTTCTCGCCACCATCTCCCACGAGATCCGCACCCCGATGAACGGCGTCATCGGCATGACGAGTCTCCTGCTCGACACCGAACTGAGCGAGACCCAGCGCGACTACGCCGACACCGTCCGCAAGTCCGCCGATTCGCTCCTCGCCATCATCAACGACATCCTCGACTTCTCGCGCATGGAGGCGGGTAAGCTCAAGATCGCCGCCGAGCCGTTCGACCTGTACGACGTTATCGCCGAAGTGGTCGGCATCCTCACTCCCCGGGCGCGCGTCTCCAACCTCGGCCTGTCCGTCGACTATCCCACCGGCCTGCCGCGCCGCTTCGCCGGCGATGCGGGGCGCGTTCGCCAGGTGATTATGAACCTGGTGAGCAACGCGCTTAAGTTCACGCCCGCCGGAGAAGTCCGGATTGCTGTCGATTGCGCCGCCGTGGATGGCGTCACCGCCCGCATGCGCGTCGCCGTCCGGGACACCGGCGTCGGGGTCCCCGAGGACAAGCAGAATCTGATCTTCGAAAAGTTCAGCCAGGTGGATAGCTCCAACACCCGTAAATACGGCGGCACCGGCCTGGGCCTCGCCATCGCCAAGCAACTGGTCGAGCTGATGCATGGCAGCATCGGTCTCGAAAGCGACGTCGGGCAGGGCTCCAATTTCTGGTTCGTCGTGCCCCTGCGCGTCGAAACGCGCCCGGCCGAGCCCTCGTCGCGCGCCCCCGCGCATAAGATCGCGCCCGATCCGCCCCTGGCCGATATCCGCGTCCTGCTGGCCGAAGACAACCCGGTGAATCAGAAGGTCGCCGCCGGCATGCTGCGCCGCATCGGCCTCCAGGCGGACGTTGCCTTCAATGGACTGGACGCGGTCGAGAAGTGCGCCGCCTCCCATTACGATATCGTTCTGATGGATTGCCAGATGCCCGAGATGGATGGCTACACCGCCACCGTCGAGCTGCGCAGCCGGGAGCAGGGCGGCCCCCGCATGCCGATCATCGCCATCACCGCCGATGCCCGCGAAGGCACCCGCCAGCGCTGTCTCGATGCCGGGATGGACGATTACCTCGTTAAACCCATCAAGCTCGAGGACCTCCGTGATATGGTCCGCAAGTGGATTCCGATCGTCGCCCCCGGCGCCGATTCATAAGCGGAACTTGCGTGAGGCACCGCGCCTGTGATTCGCTATGGCGGGCGGACCAGTGAGATATCCTCAGCTGGCCGCGGTATTTCTGCTAAAGGGGTCCGGCGCTTGGGCAAGCGCCAGTGCGTGTTGAGACCGACCCGGTCTTTCCCCGGCACGCGGTCGAGATGATTGGCTATCCATCGCCGCGCTTCGAGTCGACCCTGACGGCTTTGATCGGGGAGCAAAAGGCGGCAGCAGAAACGAGAGCGGCGTGGCGGTTGAGGGGAACATTCCGTTCCAAATCGGCAATGATCTCTCGCAGGCGCTGTCTCCGGGCGCCGGCGTTGTCCTCACGCCGGAAAATGCTGTGAACCAGGCCCTCCGGCGGGATGGCGCGGACGGGGAAAGCGATCAGGCCGTCGTGAACCAGAGCCGTCAACCATTCCAGGAGCGATTTTCGTCTGAGCGCTTCACGGACCCCGGTGTGGTTCTGGACCTGGTCATCTTTTCCGATGGGGGATTTATAGGCGCCGCCCGGGCGTACAGCGGCGGGCTGGCGTTTGCTGCATTGGATGCGATCAGGCAGCGCGGCCGCTCCGGCGCCGTGGAATGGCTCCTGAGGGTGCGGGCGAAACAAAGTCGCGGCGCCGGCACTGCACCGTCTGGAATAGAAAAAGGGCGGGTAAGTCTGGCGGAGAGGGGGGATTCGCACCCCCTCTCCCGATTGACAGCGCGTAACCTATTTAAAAATTAACACCAGAGATCCCGCCGATCCCGCCTTTCCCTATCCAGTTTGCTCACCGCTTGCTCACTGACGTCACCCAGGTCACGCTTTTGTCATTTCACGCTGTATTTCAGGTGGATTCGCCGGGCGACAGGCTCCGGCACACGGTATGGCTTCTTCAGGACGCCGCGCTCGTTGCAGATCCGAAGCCGGATCGTCTCGTAGCTCCAGCCCCAAACCTGCATCAGTTCTTTGATCGTGTAGTGTCTCTCGAAGGTATAGTCGGTGGTCGAGTGCAAGGCCCAGCGCGTCGAGTTCGGTATGGCCCAAAAGGATATCCGATCATCGGATACGGCGTCAGGGCGCTCTATGCTGCGGGCGAGTGACAAGAGCGGACCAAGACTGCGCGTCAGCCGATCAAGACAGAAACTACTGTCGTGTCCCGCTCATTTCGTTACCGGAGTGACCGCAATCCGGCGAGTCGGGTCGGTGTAGGTCCAGCGGAACGGCTTGGCGGATTTCGCGTAAGCGCGGATGTACTTCCGTAATTTGCGCGCCAGATCGGCGACAGACGAGAACACACCTCGTGAGATCACATCCCGCTGGATCTTGCCGAACCAAATCTCGACTTGGTTGAGCCACGACGAATATGTGGGAGTGAAATGGAAACGCACCTTCGGGTGATCCCGTAGAAACTCTTCGACGGCTTTGGTTTTATGCGCCGAGAGATTGTCGAGAATGATGTGGATTTCCCGTGCCGAGTCGGCCTTCTCTGCCAACTCGCCGAGGAATGAAATGAACTCGGCGCTCGTGTGGCGCTGCGCGGTTTTTCCTTCCACTCTGCCGGTTTTGATATCTAACGCGGCGTACAGCGACAGCGTCCCGTGGCGGTAGTACTCGAAGCCATGTCGCTCGGCTCGGCCGGGTGACAGCGGCAAGACGGGATCGAGCCGATCTAACGCCTGAATCGCAGTCTTCTCGTCAACGCAGAACACCGCCGCATGCTGTGGCGGCTTCATGTACAACCCGATGATGTCTGCGGCCTTGCTCTCAAACTCGGGGTCGTTGCTCGCCATGTAGCGGTCTAAACGGTGTGGCTTCAGGCGCGCCTGCGCCCAGATCCGCTGCACCGTCGACTTGCTGACGCCGAGCGCCGCCGCCATCTTGCGGCAACTCCAATTCGTGCTGCCGTCTTCCGGCTTCCGCGTTGTGCGGCGGATGACACGCGCCTGCATGGCGGCAGTTGCCGTCCGGGGCTGACTGCCCTTGTGCTGCGGATCGAGACCGGGCAGCCCACGCTCCTGAAACCGTTTCCGCCACCGCGCGATCGTCGGACGGGACGTCCCCAACTCCCTCTCGATCTGGCTATAACTCTTGCCGGACGCAAGCGCCAAAATCAAACGAGCCCGGAACACGTCGCCGGCCGGCAACGTCCGAGACGAAACCCATCGCTCGAGTTCTTTCCGCTGTTCGTCGTTGACCCGAAGCACCTTCCGATAGCGTCGCATACCAGAACGGCGCCCAAATCGCGCGGCCGGTTACGATATGGCTGGGACATCGCACTACTGCTGTCGCTGCTTCGCGAAATTCGCGAGGAGAACGGACTTCGGCAAACGGATGTTGCGGCGGCCCTTGGCTGTCCGCAGTCGGTCGTGAGCAAGTACCAGTCTGGGGAACGGCGGTTGGACCTCATTGAACTCCTTGACGTTTGTGCCGCACTCGGTGTCCCCCTCTCGGCGTTCATTCGGCGTTTCGAGAAGCTCTTGGCAGGGGAAGGGCCGTTGGCAGCTAAATCCCGACGCGATAAGATGCCGTCACGTTAAACGGCGGTTCGGGTCGATGGCGTCAGAGCGCAAGAAGCATCTCGCGAGCGCCCTTCAGCAGTTTGATCTGTATAACCGCGAAATCCTCTGCGGTGCATTCTTCAGGGCTCTTCTTCGCGCTGTACTTTTCGAGAACAGAGCCAATCAACTTGCGCTTGGCAGCCGATTTTTTCGTGTCGCCGTGGTCTACATCGTGGCGAATACCAGTTCGAAGGTGCTTCACATCCATCGAAAAATCGGGCGGGGGCGATGACAGTCGGGAACAGTTGCCGGACCCCTCGTAGATGAGCTTGTACAGAGCATCAATGAGAAGTCCGTACGACTGCGCGTCAGTTATTGGCGCGCGGAGCCGCAGCAGAGCATCCGTGGTCTCATTCGTCGCTTTGAACAGGTCTTCGCCGTGAACCGCTGCATACTTCTGATTCGCGGCGTAAATGAGCTTTCGAATGGCGTCAGCATCTCCCTCGATCGCCGTGGTCGTCCCGCCGTCGCTCTGAACCGAGGGCCCCTTCAACAAGGGAGCGAACGCAGGGTCCGAAGTTGCCAAATGTCTCGTTAGTATCGAGAGCCGCTTCCGAATGGAGTCTCCACCCGTGGACCCATAGCTGATTGCCTGCTGGTATTCGAGAAGTTCCCGCTCTCTGCTGCTCGCGCCCTTCTCCACTTCCTTTGCCAACTGCTGGAAAAATGAGCCAATGAAAGTGCCAAAGGAGTCCGCGCTGGTTTTATCGAGCTTGTTGCGAACGACGGCCGCGGCTAACATGCAAACCGACAAGACATTGGCTCGGTTGCGGAGCCAGGCGCATTTTTGCGGCAACGCCCGGCGCAGATACGTCAGCGCCGCTACTACAAGCCGAGCGGCTTCCGACTTCTCAGAAAACGTTCTGTGGTCTTTGAAGAGCGACTCCAATTGCGTGAAGCGCATTTGAGGTTGAATGCCGCGCGTTTCGATGAAGACCCATTTGGCCGCGATATCGAAGTGGGCAAACCGCGTGTCATTGACGGCGATGATCTTCGCGAAGAACGGTTCACGCGACACCTTCTTCACGAAATCGTGCATGTCTCCGGTTATTGCGTTTAGCCTCTCGGGCGAGTTTAGTGGGGTTCCCAATTGCAGCCGTTGGAACA
>Ga0157369_10011507_pt1 | contig 10050 bp, 8 predicted proteins | sample C25metaG_FD_113461 | JGI IMG/M metagenome (GOLD analysis project Ga0157369, IMG submission 113461) | Corn rhizosphere microbial communities from Kellogg Biological Station, Michigan, USA - C2-5 metaG | ecosystem: Host-associated > Plants > Roots > Rhizosphere > Soil | place: USA: Michigan...
GAGAGCCGCGCCGATCTGCTGGTTCAGCTGATGCAGTTCCACCGGATCGCGGTGACCGGCGGAGTCGAGATCGAGCCGACGCTCCAATAATCAAATCGAGAGCCCCCGAAGCAGCAACGGAAGCTCACCGCTGGTGCCGCGCGCCTCGCTCATCAGGCGGTTACGCAGCGGCGACATGCGGCTGACCAGCCCCATGCCGAAGCGGCGGATCGCCGAGGCGGCTTCGCCGCGAATGCCATAGAGCCGCGTAAGGCTGTCGGTGGCGAAGGCGACCGAAAGCGCATCGAGCGAGCGCCATCGCTGATAACGGTCGAGCAACTGTCGGTCGCCGAGATCGAGGCCGAGCCGCGCACCCTCGACCAGCACTTGCGTCAGCGCGGCGACGTCACGGAAACCAAGATTGAGGCCTTGCCCGGCAATCGGATGGATTGCGTGAGCCGCATCACCCACCAGCGCCAGGCGCTCGGCGGTGATCTGCGCTGCATGGTGGAAGCCGAGGGGGTAGGACGATCGCGGCGCCAGCATCTCGATCCCGCCGAGGAAGCCGCCCATTGCCGCCTGCGCCTCGGCGGCGAAGTCCTCGTCACTGAGCGACAGCCAGCCGGCCGCGTCACCCTCGGGAACGGACCATACAATTGCCGAACGGTGTCCGCCGGCATCGTCATTCATGGGCAGCAGTGCGAATGGACCTGTCGGGTAGAAGATCTCATAGGCGATGTGCTCGTGCGGACGCTCATGGCGCAGCACCGAGACGATCGCTTGGTGGTCGTATTTCCAACGAGCGATGTTGATGCCAGCTGCCTCTCGCGTGGCGGAATTGCGGCCATCGGCGGCGACGAGCAGCGGCGCATTGAGTTTGCGCCCGTCCTCGAGCGCGACAATCACGCCCGGTCCGCTATGTTCGACCTTAGCCACCCGCGACTTCCACAGCAGCCACAGGTTCTTGCCGGCCTCGGCACGCGCGTGAAACGCGGCTCGAAGATGCCGATTTTCGTGCATGAAGCCGAGCGGCTCCTCGTCATCGGAATCGAAGTGCAGGCCGCCCGGTTTCAAGCCGTCCGCGACCGCAATTCGCCGGATCGGGCAGCCAACCTCGGCGAGATGATCCACGACTCCGATCGTCTCCAGCATGCGCATTGAACTCGACGACACGGCGCTCGTACGCCCGTCGAAGGCCGCGTCGGCTCGCGAGGCGGGATTCGCAGGGTCGACGATAATCGCCGAAAGACCGCTCGAATCGAGCGCCGAGGCGAGCGCGAGCCCGACCAAGCCGCCGCCGAAAATGATCACGTCCGCGCGGTCCATGGCAGCCGTCTAGCTCCGAGAAATCATCATTGCGAGCAACCCGGCAACGTCTCGCTTGACCGCGGACTCCGTGTGGGAGATTCTAGCCAGCGAACCTTTGGGGGTGGGACGATGGCAACCGTGGTGACTCGCGCACCGAAGCGCGAACTGGCACCCGACTGGCGCGACGCGCTGCGCGAGACCGGGCGGCGGTTCGCCGTGCGCGGCTGCGGTGCCCTGCTCGTCAGTGCAAGCGTGGCTGGAGCAGTCGCCCTGGCGACCCACAACTCGAACGACCCGTCTCTGAGCACCGCCGCCGGCGGACCGCCTACGAACTGGCTCGGCAGCTTCGGCGCCTATCTCAGCGACGCGCTGCTTTTGCTGTTCGGCCTTGGCGCAGCGCTGTTCCTTCCGGTCATTGCCATCGCGGGGATAAGGATGATCCGGCTCGGGCCGGCGGGGCGCATCGGCCGCGGACTCCTGCTCGCCGCTATTGGGGGCATATTGCTGGGCGTCGCGCTCGGCCTCACCAGCGCATCCGCGGTTTCCGGCATGCCGGCTGGCTGGGGCGGTGCGCTCGGTCTTGCCGCGGCGCATGGCGTGGGCTGGGCGATCAATCTCATTCCCAATGCTCAAATCGCCGGACCTACGCGCCTCGCACTGCTCCTGCTGTTCGGGCTGACTGGCCTCGCCGCCGTTTATTTCGCTTTGGCGCTGACCGAGGGCGAACGGCATTGGATCGCCGGCCTGTTCCGACGCCGGCCGCGCGAGCGCCGCGCCGCGCCGCGAACGACCGAGATCCGCGAAGAACGGACGGTAGCTGCCGCTCCGCCCAGGGCTAGGCCTACGGTTGCGGTCGCGGAGCCGGCCAGGGCCGCCTCCGCCGCACTCCGGGCCAAGGACCGCAAGGGCGCCTCCGCACAGCCGAGTCTGGCGCTGGGCGACAGCTACCAGCTTCCGACGATAGCCCTGCTTTCTGCTCCGCCGAAGGAAACGCGGCAGCAGATCGACCGCGCGGGGCTTGAGCGCAATGCCCGGCTCCTCGAGACCGTGCTGGAGGACTTCAACGTAAGGGGCGACATCGTCGAGGTGCGCCCGGGTCCCGTCGTCACGATGTATGAGCTCGAGCCGGCCAGCGGGATCAAGGCCAGCCGGGTGATCGCGCTTGCCGACGATATCGCTCGCAACATGTCGGCGCTGTCGGCGCGCGTTGCGACCATCCCCGGCCGAAGCGTTATCGGTATCGAGCTGCCCAACCCCAAGCGCGAAATGGTCAGCCTGTCCGAACTGGTCGGCAGCCAGGCGTTCGAAGACCAGAACATGTCGCTGCCACTGATCCTGGGCAAGAATATCGCCGGCGATCCGGTTATCGCCGACCTCGCACCGATGCCGCACCTGCTGGTCGCCGGCACCACCGGATCGGGCAAGTCGGTCGGCCTCAACTGCATGATCCTGTCGCTGCTGTATCGGTACGGTCCGGACCGGTGCAAACTGATCATGATCGATCCGAAGATGCTCGAACTCAGCATGTACGACGACATTCCGCACCTGCTCGCGCCGGTCGTTACCGAACCGGGCAAGGCGATCCGCGCACTCAAATGGACCGTCGAGCAGATGGAAGAGCGGTACCGGATGATGGCCAACCTCGGCGTGCGAGCGCTGCCGAGCTTCAACGCCAAGGTCCGCGAGGCCAAAGCCAAGGGCGCCAAGCTCGGCCGGCGCGTCCAGACCGGCTACGACGCCGACACCGGCCAGCCGCTCTACGAGACCGAGCAGCTCGAATATGAGGTCCTGCCGCAAATTGTGGTGATTATCGACGAACTCGCGGACCTGATGATGACGGCGGGCAAGGAGGTGGAATTCCTCGTTCAGCGGCTGGCGCAGAAGGCGCGCGCTGCGGGCATTCACCTGATCATGGCGACGCAGCGCCCCTCGGTCGATGTCATCACCGGCGTCATCAAGGCGAACCTGCCGACCCGAATAAGCTTCCAGGTGACGAGCAAGATCGACAGCCGCACCATTCTTGGAGAACAGGGCGCCGAGCAGCTGCTGGGCAAGGGCGACATGCTCTACATGCCCGGCGGCAAGCAGATCATCCGCGTCCATGGGCCCTTCGTTTCCGACGAGGAAGTACGCGCGGTCGCGGAGCATTGGCGCAGGCAGGGTTCGCCCGAATATAATCAGGCCGTGACTGAGGAACCCGAGGACGGTGGCTATCTGTTCGACGGCCAGCCCACGGGCGAGGACGACGCCGAGACCCAGCTCTACCGCAAGGCGATCCAGATCGTCGCCGAGAGCCAGAAGGCCTCGACCTCCTACCTCCAGCGCCAGCTGCGAGTCGGCTATAACAGTGCGGCCCGCCTGATCGAGCGGATGGAAAAGGACGGCCTCGTCGGCCAGCCGGACCATGTCGGCCGCCGCGAGGTCCTGATCGACCCCGACGGACACCCGTTCTAAGGCTGAACGATACGGAACCGGAAGGTTCAGAGCGCATTCAACGGCGCAGCGCCAATCCGCCCACAAATCCTCTGGAGCTTTGCCAATGGCCTTCAAGAATTTCGCGCGCGCGCTTGTGCCGGCGGCGCTGCTGGTCGCCGCGCCCGCGCTTGCGGCAGTACCATCGCCCGATCTCGAGCGGCTCAAGAAGCATTTGTCCGAGGTCGAGACGATGACCGCCAATTTTACGCAGACGGATGCGCAAGGGCACGTGGCGACCGGCACGCTGCAGATGAAACGACCCGGCCGAGTGCGGTTCGAATATGGCGGGGGCGACTTGCTGCTGGTCGCGGACGGCAAGCGCCTCACTTTCCTCGATTATTCGGTTGGGCAGAAGTCGAGCTGGCCGCTCTCGCGAACGCCGCTCGGGCCGCTGCTGTCCGGATCTCCCGACTTCAACGGCAGGGCGGAGATCCTGCCGAGCGTCGACAGCCGGGTCGTGGTGGCCCGGGCCAAGAACGCCTCGCAATATGGCCAGCTGACCTTGGCCTTCCTGCGCAATCCATCGGCGCCTGGCGGCCTTCAGCTTTACGGGTGGACGGCGATCGACGCGCAGAACCATCGCACGACCGTGAAATTGAGCGACGTGCGCTTCAACGTCGCGATTCCTGACCGCGCCTTCACCTACGCCGAACCGACCAGGAAAAGGTGATCAATACAGTTTCACTTTGCGACCTGTTCATCGGCGCGACAGGGGACGGGGCTTAAAAATAAGTTCGATCCCATGATGGCTTGGGGTTTCCCCCTGTTACCCGGGCCGTCTGGATCCCTTGCGTGACAACGCTCGGTCGGCCCTCGCTCCATGCCCCCGGAGCGAGGGCCTTTGCTTGGCTCGCTCGCAAAGCGTGAACCGCATCGTTACATCAGCGGCCGTGTCCACGCTCAAGATCGTTTCCTGGAACATCAACTCGGTCCGCGCGCGCACCGCGCTTGTCGAGCGGCTGATCGCCGAGCAGCAGCCCGACATCCTGTGCTTGCAGGAAACCAAGGTGCTCGACAGCATCTTCCCCGCCGACCTGTTCGGGAAGCACGGCTACGGGCACCGGCAACTCAATGGCCAGCGCATGCATCACGGAGTTGCGATCTTGAGCCGGGTACCGCTGAGGGACCCTGGCAAGCACGACTGGCAGGACAATGGCGAAGCGCGCCACATCGGCGTCCGGCTGGAATGCGGCATCCGGCTGGAGAACGTCTATGTGCCCGCCGGCGGCGACGTCCCGGAACGGACGGTCAATCCCAAGTTCGGCCAGAAGCTGGACTTCATCGGCCGAATGACGCGCTGGTCGGAGGGGCTGAAGGAGCCCACCATCATCGTCGGTGACTTCAATGTGGCGCCGCTGGAATGCGACGTTTGGAGCCACAAGGCGCTGCTCGGCGTGGTCAGCCACACGCCGATCGAAGTCGCGGCGCTGACCAAGCTCCAGCAGGCGCACGATTGGATCGACATTGGCCGCCGGTTCGTGCCGGCGCCGGAGCGTTGCTTCACCTGGTGGAGCTACCGCTCGCCCGACTGGACCAAGAATGACCGCGGGCGGAGGCTCGACCATATGTGGGCGTCGCCCGAGCTTGCCGGCCATCTCAAGGCACATGAAGTGCTGGAGCCCTGCCGCAACTGGGAACGGCCCTCCGATCACGTGCCGCTGGTCTGCGAGATCGAGACTTGAGCGCAGTCCGCAGCGCCATCGCATCGCTTCGGGCCGGGCGTCCAGTCCGGATCGATGGGCCGGTCCCGACTACCGTGCTCGCCATCGAAACGGCCACCCAGGAACTGCTCGACCTGCTCGACCCCGAACGTCGCGCGAAGGTCCTGATCAGTGGCGAGCGCGCGGCCGCCCTCAATCTCGCCAACGAGCGCGACGCCGCCGATCCAGGCGCCCCTGTCGTGATCGGCCATGAATCCTGGCTCGACGTCGCCATCGCGCTGAGCATTGCCGACCCCGGCCGAGACCTCGACCGCGGCCCAATCGGGCCCCTTCAACCAATTAGCCCGGCTTGCGCCGAGACGAACCGCTCCGCCCTCGACCTCGCTCGTCTTGCCGGTCTGCTGCCGGCATTATGGTTGCTGGACGCGGCCACTTCCGGGCATGGCGTTTCCGTCGACGAAATCGCTCGCGAGCGCCGGCAGCCGGCCGTTGAGATCGTCGCCCGCGCGAAGTTGCCGCTCGAGGACATGCCGTCGACGCAGATCGTCGCCTTCCGTGCCTCCGATGATGGGCAGGAGCATGTCGCGCTGGTGGTCGGTGCCTTCGGGGGCAAGCCGCCGCTCGTCCGCCTGCACAGCGAGTGCCTTACCGGCGACGTGTTCGGATCGCTGAAGTGCGACTGCGGACCTCAGCTCAAGGAAGCGCTGCGCATCATCGGCGAGCACGGCGGCGGCGTACTGCTGTATCTGCGGCAAGAGGGGCGGGGGATCGGCCTGGCCAACAAGATCCGCGCTTATGCGCTTCAGGATCGCGGACTGGACACAGTCGATGCCAACCGGCGGCTCGGCTTCATCGACGACGCACGCGATTATGGCCATGCCGCGGCAATGCTGCGCGCGCTGGCCATCGACGAAGTGCGGCTGTTGACCAACAATCCGGAGAAGGTGAATGGGTTGCGGACGGCCGGGATCAAGGTCGCCGAGCGAGTGGCTCATCAGATGCCCGCGAACCCGCACAACGTCGATTATCTCGCGACCAAGCGCAAGCGCTCGGGTCATTTGCTCGCCTGATCATTCTCGAACAGTGCGGTTCCGACCCTGACCGCGGTGGCGCCGAGCATCACCGCCTCCTTGTAATCGCTCGACATTCCCATGCTGAGGCCCGTGACGTCATGGCGTCGCGCGATCTCGGCGAGGAGGGCGAAGAAAGGCGAAGGCTCCAACCCGAGCGGGGGAATGGCCATCAGGCCCGCTAACGGCAGCGGCGACGCGCGGACCAGGTCGATCAAGCCGCCCGCCTCGGCAATGGCGCAGCCGCCCTTCTGCTCTTCCTCGCCGATATTTATCTGCACATAGACCAAGGGGAATCGGCCGGCTTTCTGAGCTTCCTTCAGCAGCGCTTCGAGGAGGCTGGTGCGGTCGAGCGAATGAATCACGTCGAACAATCCGACCGCCTCGGCAGCCTTGTTGGACTGCAGGCGTCCGATCCCGTGAAGCCTGATACCCGGATGGCGGGCACGCAGCGAGGCCCATTTGGCAAGCGCCTCCTGAATTCGATTCTCGCCGAAATCCCGCTGCCCGGCAGCGATTAGGGGTTCGATCTCGTCAGCCCCTCGGTCCTTGCTGACCGCGATTAACTGGACATCGGCGGGATCGCGCCGAGCGAGAACCGCAGCCTGGGAAATCCCATCGAGGATCCTGCTGCGTCGATCTGCGGCGGCGCTCATTGCTCGGCGCTATAGGAACAGCAATGTCGCGCCGCCAGACCATGCCCGATCGATGGCTGATCCTCGATCGATCCAACGGACCGGTCGACCAGCGGCGGCTCCGACGCATGCACCGGCTCGCCAGATCGCGCCGGTTGGCCATCGCTATGGACGCGCGCCGTCAGGCGGCAAGGGTGCACGACGGCGCAGAGCTTCGACGAGCATTGCTTGCCGGAGTGCCATTCATCTTCCTTTCGCCCATCTTTGCGACCCGCAGCCACCCGGATTGGCAGGCGATTCCCGCGCATGCGAGCCGCCTCGCTGGCAGGTCTCGCGAATCGTCGGCTGCTCGCGCTCGGGGGAATGGATGCGCAGCGCTACGCGATTATCGCACCGCTAGGTTTCGCGGGTTGGGCCTGGATTTCGGCGTCTAGAACTTGAACGCGGTGCCGACGTAGATCGCCTGGCTGTCGCGGCGATTGTCCTGAAGCGTCGAATAACGGTCGCGCTCGATGTTGTAGCGGACTCCGCCAACCAGCGAGATGTGGCGCGATAGCGAGTACGAGCTGCCGAGGTCGAACGACACATCGTCCCCGCGACGCAAACCCGCAACCGGGTTGCCCGTGGCGCGATCGGCACCGACCGCGACGCGCGTCGACAGGTGGTTGTTCAGCGAATAGCTGATTCCGAGATTGGCAGCTTCGCGTCCGCCTAGAGCCGGATCAGCACTCTTGGTCTTCGCGACATCTCCGGCGACCGCGAAATGGCGCCAGCCAACGGCCACGCCCAGATTATATCCGGTGGGTGCGAGCGCGACTGTCGCGGTGGGAGCGCTAGACTCCGTACGAACCGGAGCGACCACTCGGGCGCGAATCGCGACTCGAACCTGTGAAGGCCGGCCCTTCGCCGGTGCCGGCGTGAACTTGAAATCGCTCAGGGCCAAGCTCTTGGAGCTGAGCGCCGCGGCGAGCTTTGGGTCGGCGTTGGCCGGCGTGAAGGAGGAGACCGGATCGAAGCTAAATGCCAGAGCAGGCGGCCGTTTCTTGGCCGGGCTGCCGGTCGCGATCGCGGGAGTTAGCATCAGACCGGCCGCAGCGATTGCTGCCGCCAGCTTACCTCCTTTTCCCTCCGCGACTCTGAGCAAAGAAAATCTCCCTGTCGAAAGTTCATATAGCCACAGTAAAGTGAAGGTTCCATGCGCCGAATCGATTCTGTCGCCCCCTGTTGCCGACTCAACACAATGTTAACGAGGCCGGGCGCGCTTGCGGGCGAAGCGTCACTGCCTATAACGCCAGTCACTCCACAGCTTCAGAAGTTCCGAGGACCCCCCGATGAACCGCCTTTACACGACCGCAGCGCTGATGGTTCTGGCGCTGGCCGCGCCTGCCTGCTCGCGCAACCGCACCATCCCGAACCAGCTGGCGCCCTCGCAGGTGACGACGCTGTCGATCAATTCCTACTTGTGGCGGGCGGCTGTGGACACGGTGTCGTTCGCTCCGCTGCTCCAGGCCAATGCCCAGAACGGCGTGATCATCACCGACTGGTACAGCAATCCCCGGGCACCGGGCGAGCGAGTCAAGCTGACCGTTGCAGTCCTCGATCCCGACCTTCGCGCCGATGCTCTGCGCGTCTCGGCCGCACGGCAGATTCAGCAGAACGGCGCCTGGGTAGACGTTCCGGTCTCGGCGGCGACCGTCCAGAAACTCGAAGACATCATCCTCACCAGGGCCCGCGACCTGCGCCGCGCCGCAGTCCCGGGCTAAGCCTTACGCAATGAGCAGCCGATTCGACGCGGCTGAGGCCGACCGGCGCTGGCAGGCGCGCTGGGCCGAGGCGCGCTGCTTCGCCGCCGACAGCGCCAGCAACAAGCCCAAGACCTACGTGCTGGAGATGTTCCCCTACCCCTCGGGGCGCATCCACATGGGGCATGTCCGGAACTACACGATGGGCGACGTGATCGCGCGCTACCGCCGAATGCAGGGCCACGAGGTTCTCCACCCAATGGGCTGGGACGCATTCGGAATGCCGGCCGAGAATGCGGCGATGGAGCGCAAGGTCCATCCGGGCGAATGGACCCGGGCCAACATCCGAGCGATGCGCGAGCAGCTGAAGCGAATCGGCTTCGCGCTGGACTGGAGCCGAGAGTTCGCGACCTGCGATCCGGCCTATTACGGACAAGAGCAGGCGCTGTTCCTCGACCTGTTCGATGGCGGTCTCGTCTATCGCAAGGAAAGCGAGGTCAATTGGGACCCCGTCGATATGACCGTGCTCGCCAACGAGCAGGTGATCGACGGTAAAGGCTGGCGGTCAGGCGCGACGGTCGAGCGGCGCAAGCTCGCGCAATGGTTCCTCAAGATCACCGACTTCGCTGATGACCTACTCGAAGGCCTGAAAAGCCTCGACAATTGGCCGGAAAAGGTCCGGCTGATGCAGGAAAACTGGATCGGCAAGAGCAAGGGTCTCGATTTCAGTTTCCGCCTGGCTGAGCTGATCGACTTCATCGACAGCGTCGAGGTCTTCACCACCCGGCCCGACACAATCTTCGGCGCAAGCTTTGTCGCGATTGCGCCCGGTCATCCGATCGCCCAGGCCGTCGCCGCATCCGATCCGAAGGCCGCCAAGTTTATCGCCGAATGCCAGCATGGCGGAACCAGTCTCGCCGAGATCGAGGGAGCGGAGAAGAGGGGCTACCGGACCCACGTCGAAGTGGTGCACCCGCTCGATCCAGAGTGGCGCATGCCGGTCTACATCGCGAACTTCGTGCTGATGGATTACGGCACCGGCGCGCTGTTCGGCGTACCGGGGCATGACGAACGGGATTTCGAATTTGCCCGCAAATACGATTTGCCGATCCGACGCGTCGTTGCGGCGGACGTCGGCTTGGCGTCGGAGCCGATCGGGGATGAAGCGGAAACGGCGGCC
>Ga0157369_10011511_pt1 | contig 10049 bp, 8 predicted proteins | sample C25metaG_FD_113461 | JGI IMG/M metagenome (GOLD analysis project Ga0157369, IMG submission 113461) | Corn rhizosphere microbial communities from Kellogg Biological Station, Michigan, USA - C2-5 metaG | ecosystem: Host-associated > Plants > Roots > Rhizosphere > Soil | place: USA: Michigan...
CTACGCGGGACTCGACGACCCGGTGTTCGATGTGAACGTCACCCCCAACCGCCAGGACTGCATGGGCGTGCGTGGGATCGCCCGCGATCTCGCTGCGGCTGGAATGGGCACTCTGAAGCCGCTAGCGGTTCCGCAGATCGAAGGGGGCTTCCCGTGCCCGGTGCCGATCCGGATCGAGGACCCGGGCGGTTGTCCCGCCTTCTTCGGCCGCGCGATCCGCGGCGTGACCAACGGCGCCTCGCCCGAGTGGATGCAGCGGCGGCTCAAGGCCGCCGGCCAGCGGCCGATCTCGGCGCTGGTCGACATCACCAACTACGTCACGATCGAGCATGGCCGGCCGAGCCACGCCTATGACATCGCCAAATTGAACGGCGGGCTCACCGCGCGCGCCGCCCGGCCCGGCGAGAAGGTCCTCGCGCTCAACGAGAAGGAATATGCGCTCGCGCCGTTCATGATCGTGATCGCCGACGACAGGCAGGTGCATGACATCGCCGGGATCATGGGAGGCGCGGATTCGGGTGTCAGCGCCAACACCGCCGACGTGATGCTCGAAGTCGCCTATTTCACGCCGGAGCGAATCGCCCGCACCGGCCAGGCGCTGAGCCTCACCAGCGACGCGCGCAGCCGCTTCGAGCGCGGGGTCGATCCGGCGTTCCTCGACGACGGGCTGGCGATCCTGACCGGGCTGATCCTCGACGTCTGCGGCGGCGAGCCGTCGAACATCGAGCGGGTCGGTCAGCCGCCGACCGAACAGCGGACGATCACGTTCGATTATGGGCGCACGAGGGCGCTCGGCGGCATCGACGTGCCCGAGCAGCGTCAGCGCGATATCCTGGAAGGTCTCGGCTTCGGCGTGAACGGGAACGAAGTCACCGCTCCGACATGGCGGCGTGACGTCGAGGGGCCTGCCGACCTGGTGGAAGAGGTCGCACGCATCGTCGGCTATGACCAGGTGTCCTCGACGCCACTCAACCGCGTCCCCGGGGTGGCGAGGCCCACCGCGACTCGCTCGCAGCTGATCGAACGTCGCGTCCGTCGGACTGCCGCCGCCCGCGGCCTCGACGAAGCGGTGACCTGGAGCTTCATTTCGGATGCTCAAGCCGAGGCGTTCGGCGGGGCCGATTGGCGCCTGGCCAATCCGATCAGCGAGGACATGAAAGCGATGCGGCCATCGCTGCTTCCGGGTCTGATTGCTGCGGCGCGTCGCAATCTCGATCACGGGGCGGCGTCGGTCAGGTTGTTCGAGGTCGGTAGGCGCTATCTTGGCGATAGCGAGCGTCCAACGCTGGGATTGCTGCTGGCCGGAGAGCGGCAGGCGCGCGGCTGGCAATCGGGCAAGGCCCAACCGTTCGACGCGTTCGACGCCAAGGCTGAAGTGCTCGCCTTGCTCGACGCGGCGGAAGCACCGGTGACCAATCTCCAGGTCCTGCCTGACGCCGGACCGACCTGGCACCCGGGCCGCTCGGCCAGGTTCGGGCTTGGCCCAAAGACGATCGTGGCGGCGTTTGGCGAGCTGCACCCGAGCCTAACCCGAAGGCTCGATGCGCCTGCCGGAGCGATTGCCGCGGAAATCTATTTCGACGCTATCCCGGCTCCGCGGTCGAGCGGCCGCGCGCGCCAGGCCTATTCTCCGCCCGCGCTTCAACCGGTTACGCGCGACTTTGCGTTCGTGGTTCCGGCCGGCCTGGCGGCCGACGACCTGCTGCGATCGATCCTCGCCGCCGACAAGGCGCTCATCACCTGCGCTCGGCTGTTCGACCGCTTCGAGACAGCAGATGGCTTGTCGCTGGCGTTCGAAGTCGCTCTGCAGCCCGTCGAAAGGAGCCTCACCGACGAGCAGATCGCGGAGATCTCGCAGCGCGTCGTCGCCGCCGCGCAAAAGCTAGGGGCCCGACTTCGGAGCTAGCTCCAAGGCATTGATCGCCGCGTGCACGCGCGTCTCGATTTCGTCGCGCTTGAGTCCGGGCGGCACTGTTTCGCCGACCTTCAGGGTTACGACGCCACCTTGATGGATGAAGCCGCGACCCCACAGCCGACCGCTGTCGACCGCCACCGGCACCACCGGCAAGTCGAGTGCCCGATACATTCCCGCGAAGCCGGAGCGCAGCCCCGGCGTGTCGCCGACGCGGACCCGCGTGCCTTCCGGATAGATGATGACCGGGCGTCCCGTGGCGGTGGCTCGCCGGCCTTCTTGGACCAACGCGCGAAGCGCTTTCGCGCCGGCCGAGCGCTCGACCGGAATGACGCCATAACGTCGGGTCAACCAGCCGAAGAGCGGAAGGTCGGCCAACTCCTGCTTGATCACGATCACCGGAAGATTGGTGAGCCGCACCATCTCCAGCGTTTCGAGCATCGACTGGTGCTTGACCGCGATCAGGCTGGGGCCCGGTGGGACGCTCCCATCGAGACGGACGTGAATGGCGAGCACATGTTCGGTCAGCCAGTGATGCAGCTCGACCCAACTCAGCACCACCGCGAACGTCGGTCGCCGCCCGAACATTGCCGCCACGATCCCGATCAGCACCCACAGCAATGTCAGCGGATAGAAGATCGCCGCATAGAGGAGCGAACGAAGTAGCGCGATCAAAGGTCGGCCCAGACGGCCAGCCGGCGCAACAGATATTTGTTGTACTCGCCGAACAGGGTGACGAACCCCGGCTCGGTTCGAACCGCGTCGGTGGTGAGCTTGTACCTGCCGCCCAGCACCCTTTCGAACTCGTAGCGCGCGCGGCGCATGTGCCAGTCGCTGGTGATCAGTCGAAGCGAACCGTAACTGTGCTTTGCCAGCCAGCGCGAGGTCTCTTCGGCGTTGGAGCGCGTATCCACCGATTCGCTGCCAAGGTCGACGCAGCAGGCCAGCCATTTGCCGCTACCCGGAATCCGGCGGGCGAGATCGGGCTTGGTTACCGAGGGGTCGACTCCCGAAACCAGCAGCCGCCGCGCCTTGCCGGAGCGCAGCACGTCGACCGCATGGTCGAGCCGTCCCGGACCGCCGGTCAGCACGACCGCCGCGTCGGTGGCCGGCGCTTTGGCCGGGGCCGCCTTGCCGAGCGTGAAGGAGAACAGCACGAAGCCGACGGCATAGAACAAGAGCAGGAGCGCACCGAGACGGGTGATCATAGCGCCTCGCCAAGCGCGCGCAGCACCGCGCTTCGGGCCACCCAGGTCGCGAGCGCGGTCAGCGCTAGCGGAAGCAGTGCGAGGATGACGAGGTCGAGGAGCCCAAGCGTCGCCCCGCCGGTGAGCTCTCCCGCGAATGCGGCCCCACCCGCGAGGAGGAGCAGCACCGCCCCCGCCGCCACGCCGCCAACAAGGCTGCCGATGAAGGCGTCGATCGCGATCTTCCGTTGAAACAGGTGGGTGACCTGGAGGTCAGTTGCGCCGATGCCGTGCATCACCTCGATGGTGAAACGGTGGGTGTCGAGCGCACCGCGCGCCGCGAGCACCACAGCCGCGGCAGCGGCGGCACTCAATAGGATGACCAGGCCGAACGCGACCGCCTGAAGCAAGATTAGCGAATGGAGTAATGGAGCGACGCTGTCGCGGTGAGCGACGATGCGCGCCATCGGTGCGATCGACTGCGCTCGGCGCTGGATTGCGGGGACGTCGGCGCCGCCGCTCGCGTCGAAGTTGATCAGCGCCGGCACCGGCAGTTCGCTGCTGTTGGCCGCCGGACCAAGCCAGCGCTCGAGCGTCTTCCTCATTGCGCTTTCGGGCACCGCCTCCACCGAAGTCACGCCCGGCGACGCGCGCAGCTGGCCAGTGAGCGCTCCAAGATCGGCACCCCCGCCCGGCACCTCCAGCGCGTAGCGCGACTCAATCGAGCGGCTGAGGACGCTCGCCGTATTCACAAGGGCCAAGCCGGTGGCAGCGATCAGCATGATTGAAAAGCTCATGACGGCGATCACCCACGGTGTGGGGGCGCGGCGAGATTCCGCTCCGAGCAGATTGCGCTCGGGAGGCGCGGCGAACAGCCAGCCAAACATCAGGACGGCCTCTGCGGTGGGCGCGGCGGGTTGCGCAAGGTTCCGGTCGGGTCGACCAAAGTCCCGTTCTCCAGGCGGATGAGCTGCGCTCCGGCAGTGGCGTTGATCAGGCCGACATCGTGCGTGGCGACGACCACCGTCGTGCCCAGCCGGTTGAGTGCGGTGAACAGGCCCATCAGCCGGTTCGCCATTTCCGAATCCACATTGCCGGTCGGCTCGTCGGCGACCAGCAGCTCCGGCCGGTTGATGACTGCCCGGGCAATTGCGACCCGCTGCTGCTCACCGCCCGACAGCGTCGGCGGACGCGCGCTGGCCCGGTCCGCGAGCCCGACCCAGGCGAGCATTTCGCGCACCGGCCCTTCGACATTCTCGTCGCTCGCTCCAGCCACGCGCAGCGGCAGCGCGATATTATCGAACGCCGACAGGTGGCGGATCAGGCGGAAGTCCTGAAACACGACACCGATCCGGCGGCGAAAGGGCGGTAGCGCCTCGCGCGGTGCCTCGCTCAGCTCCTCGCCGAACAATTTGATCCGCCCGCGGGTCGGCCGCTGCGCGAGATAGAGCAATTTGAGCAACGACGTCTTGCCCGCTCCGGAAGGCCCGGTGAGAAAGTAGAACGAGCCGGTACGCAGCCGGAAGTCGAGGTCACGGAGCACCTCCGCGCCCGTCCCATAGCGCAGTCCGACGCTGTCGAATTCGGCGACTGCCGCCACTATAAAAACTCCCACCCCATCGAACTCGGCCAGCTAATCGGTGCAAACTTGCCAAGCCGCAATCATTCCTGTTTACCGTTCGCTCACCGTCCCGGAAGAGGGCTTTTGCAGCAATGATCCTCACCTGCCCAAATTGCGGCACGCAATATGTGGTGAAGGATGGCGCCATACCGCCGGAAGGACGCCAGGTTCGATGCGCGGCGTGCAAGCATAGCTGGCATCAGGATCCCGACCTTGCGACCTTGCCGGAGGAAGGACCCGAGGCGGCGATCGCGTCCGATCCGGAGCAGGAACCGCATCCGGACGGGGAAGCGGACGCGATTCCCGAGGCCGATGACCGGGCGCCTGAAGAGGATGAGAGCCTGAGCGAAGCAACCCTGATTGAGCCGCGAAGCGGACCGGAGGCTGAGGAACGCGCCTACGAGGAAGCGGTGATCGAGGGGGAAACCGAAGTCCCGGGCGCCTCCGCAGCCGATGAGCCCGTGCCCGAAAACGCCCATGCAGCGCCCGAAATGGCCGAACCGGAGCCCGCTGCGGCTGATTGGGAGGAACCGCCGACGGCAGAAGCGGCTCCCGACATGTTTAGCCCCTTTGCCGCGGAGGACGAGCTCGAACCGCGACGGCGCAGCCCTGCATTGACCATCCTGATCCTTGTCCTGCTGGTGATCGTTGCCGCGGCCGCCTTCTGGTTCTTTGCTCCGGTCGGCCTCAAGGCGAAGCTCGGCCTGACGGCGGCGGACGCGACTCCGCTCAAGATCGTCAAGACCCACATGGACCGTCAGCATCTCGAAAGCGGCAACGACCTGCTGACTCTGACGGGCCGGATCATCAATCCGTCGGCGAAGGAGCAGTCCGTCCCGCCGCTCCAGGCCCAGCTCAAGAATCACGACGGGAAGGTCGTCTCTAGCTGGACCATACCGGCGCCGGCGCCATCACTTGCGGCCGGTGCCAGCGCCAGCTTCAACAGCGCTGAAGTGAGCGTCCCGCCAGGTGGTGAGGAGCTGACCATCACCCTTGACCAGGATCCCGGCAAAACCAGCTAAGTTACGGAAATTCGATCAGTCTTGCGGGCTGCGTAGTGCCGTCCGGATCTTTGAAGAGCGAATCGCGCGGCGACGGAGCCCCCGCGTTCTCGGGCGCATCGAGCTTGAGGCGCACCGCGGCCACCACGCGAATGGTCGCGGTCGCCTGCACGACCGCCTGTTCGGGGCGGGGCGGAACGGCGGTCGCAATAACGGCGGCGAGAAGCAGCATGGACATCGACGCTAACGCAATCGCGCGCCGATGGTAAACGCGGCATTAGGGATTGTGCCGTTCTGGACCGAATTCCCCCTTTGTCTGGTGGCATTGCGCGGCCGTGGCGCCTTTGCTAGGGGCCGCGCCTTGCCAGTGCGGGCCGATCCAGGCCGGCAATTTCATGACGTGCGGTCGTGGCGGAACTGGTAGACGCGCAGCGTTGAGGTCGCTGTGGCCGAAAGGCCGTGGAAGTTCGAGTCTTCTCGACCGCACCAGCCTGCGATTTGGGGTTGTCGCGTGACAGCTTGGTCGCCCACTCCTACCGGCTTTTCGGATTTCCCGCCGCAGCTCCAGCGGCTGACGTTGCCAGCTCCCGATCCTGGCGCGGCCGCAGCGAGCCCAGGCGAACGACGGGCCGTTCGGGCGTGACGTCGAGGCTGATTCCGAGATCAGTGGATATCTTCGCGGCCTTCGCGGCGGCGGCGCTGACCTTGAGCAGATAACGGCCGTAGGGCACGCGCTCGAACAGGAAGAAGCCGTCGAAATCCGTGCGGGCGATGCTCGCGACCTTGCCGCCGGAATCAACCAGCTCGAGATCCACGCCTTCGAAGCCGAGCTCACCGCTTTTCACCAGCGCGCCTTCGATGTCGCCGCCGCCGACCAGGCCGATCTCGACGTCCGCCGCGATTCCGGGCCTCGGTACCACGACCTGCAGCGCCTTTTTCGGAGTCAGCATTGGGTCGTCGAGGCTGGTCGTATCGATCCCCACCGGCACCGGGACATAGGCGGTGAGGCCGCCAATCGTCGCCGAACCGTTGGCGCCGGTCTTGCGCTCGGCCTGGCGGCTGCCGGTCGTGATCAGCGCACCTTTCTCCAGCGGCTCGCCGGGATCGCGAACGCCGTTGTCGTTGAGGTCGCGATAGACAGTGGCATGGACCATGCCACCTTCGGCCAAAGGCTGGCGCGACAGCGTGATCCCGTGCCGGGCATCGAGCGAGAAGTTGAGGTTGAAGCCGAAGGCGAGATCGCCGTTGCTTGCCGCTTCGCCGGTCAGCGCCACTGCCATCGAGTTGAAGCGCAGGATATGAGACAGACGCGCGCGAGCGCGGTGATCGACCGAATCATAAGCGAGCACCGCTTCCCAATCGCTTCGCTCCGACGACGACCAATAAGCCGAAACTTCGGCATCCCTGAACCTCGGCGTCGGGCCGATGTCGAAGTCGGTCGAGCCGCGGACCCTGACATGCCCGATGTGCCCGCTTCCAAGCAGCCCCAACAACAGCTCGCCGGGCGGTCCATTGCCCGAAGGCACGCTCTCCTTGCGATAGCTGAGCTCGGTACCGAGATTGAAGCGGTTGATGCTGGCCGAAAGGCGGGCCGCAGCTTCGATCAGGCGCGATCCGTCCGTGCGGTCGACGACATGGGCCTCCACATGCGCCGGAACGGTTGCGCGGCCGATCTTTAGAGGCGAGTCGAGCGAGATCCTGCCCTCGCGCGAACTTTGCTCCAGACCTCCACGCAAATGAAAATCATTCGCGATAAGCGCTTCAACATTGACGTAGACGGGTCCGAATTTTCCCAGCAGCTGGGCGTGGGCGGCCGTCCCGCCATTCGATTCGCGAGCGGCGCTTAGTTCGATCAACGCGCCGCCGATCGAGCGACGCACGCTGCCCTCGATAAAGGTCACACGATCATCGCCAATGAGCATGGCTCGAGCCAGCACGCCGACCGACGTGCGGGTATCGAGCCCATGTTCCACCGAAATCGCGGCCTGCGCCCTTGGCAGGCTCAGTTCATCCGGCGGTTTTTCAAGCGTGATGAGGTCCCGGCCAGGCTGGTTGGCGCCGATCCAGTACCAAGTCTGGCCCTTGGGAACGTCGTCCTGTCCGACATTGTACACTTCCTCGCGCGTACGGACTTGGCCCTGCGGCCCGTAGAGTATCACCTTGATCCGGTTCTCGCCGTAGAGAAGCTGAACATCGTCAAAGACATAGCGCTGGGACCCGTCGGACTTGGCAAAGCCGAGCAGCTCGCCGTTGCGGTAAATCTCCGCTTCCCAGCCGGTCGGGAGGTCCCCTTCGACGCGCGTTCGGTCGAACGCGGCCCGGGCGGTCAAGGGGCGATTGGTGATTACCGCCCCACGTCCGGCGGCGAGCAGCCCGGTGAGGCTGCTGTCGAAGCCCTCGACGTCGCCGAACCCGAAGTGGGTCGCCTTGAGCGGGCCGAGCAATTGGCCGTCGGGATCGGAGCGAAAGGCGCGGATTCGGAGCAGGTCTGGCTTGCCGGTTGAGGTGGTCGTAACCTGTGCATCATAGGACAGGTGCGCGATCTCGCCGGCGGCATAGACGGATGCTTCGCGATCGACCTCCACGCCGTCGTGCGCCCGGTAGGTCACGCCTCCGCTGACGACGAAGTCGAGCGCCGGCGGTCGCCACATCCGGTACGGAACTCGGACCTGCGGCAGATTCGACAGATCGTAGCTCGCATGATGGATCCGCGTCGCGCGCTGCTGCCGCTCCATCTCGAGCTCGACCGGGAGCTTCTGATCGGACGAGAGCATGAGCACCGAACCCGACGTCACCGGCCTGACGCCGACTCCGAACCAGCGCGCCAGCGCTGTCGTCTGGACGCACCAGCCGTCGGGAGTCTCGCGGATCTCCCCCGGAGCGATCGTTTCGGTCGACTTTCCGCCGTAGCTCACCCGTCCCGCGCCATAGTCGATGGCGATGCGGTTGCTTTCCTTGAACGCCCAGCCGGTCGCCGTTTTTGCACTAAGATTGATGTGTATCGGGAGATCGAGAGCGGTCAAAAAGTCGCCTAAGACGACACAAGTACCCTCGGGCGCGTTGTAGGCGCGAACCGTGTCACCCAGCCGCAGCTGGCGAATGGTGACGTCGAGGATGAATTGCTCTTCAGGATCCGCGGTCCAGGCCCGAGCGGCTGTGGGAGTGGGCACAGGCGCGGAGCGCGCGAGCGTGGCCACACCCAACGCCAACAGGACGGCCGCCTTGCGCAGCCAGCGACGGCCGCCCGCCATCGGACCGGTCCCGCGCTATCCCGTCGCGTCCTAGCGAAGCACTGCCTGGGTTTCGGCAAGAAGCTGGTTTCCGTCGTCGAACGTTTCGACATACTGGACGGTTACCGGGCCGGATACCACCGTCTTATAAGCGTCGGCGACCGGGACGCTGACATGCCGTGTTCCGATTTCGGTATAGATTGCGACGCCCTTGGCGAGCGCGATCGGCTCCTTGGTCCCCGCCTTCAGCACCCGGACCTCGCCATAGGTCGAACGCGAGCCTTGGCGGGTGAGATCAAGTGCGATGCGCGGGCCGCCACCGGCGGTTTCGAGATGGACGTTGGTGATGGCCGCACTGGCCTGGAGGTTGCCGAGGCGAACGATAACTGGGATGGTGACGCCATAGACCGGCGTCAACTTGAACTGGACGCCTTTGGGGGCCTCCCCCGCCGGCTGCACCACCGGATTCGCCGGTGGGATCGCCCGGAACAGCATGTGTACGCGATATTCTCCGTCGGGCAGGCCTTGAGGCGCGCGTGCGGCGATTCGGATCGCCTGCGGTTCGTGCGGCGCGAGCGTGACCTTGCGCGGCGCATAGACGATCATGTCCTCGGCCTTGCGATCCGCGTCTGTCGGAACCGCGACGTCGGCCAGGTCGCCATTCTCGGTCATGCGCCGGAATTCGATCGACACGCGATACGTCGCGGGCTCATCGCCGATATTGTTGAGGATGATCTCGGCGCCCTTGCGGCCGTCGAGCACGACGCGCGTCGGCGCAACCAGCAGATCCCCGACCCCAGCCTCGGCGGCAGTCGGAAGAGCAAAGAACGGTGCGGCGATCAGGCACGCAACAACGGAACGGGTCAGCAAGCTCATGACGACGATTCCCCACTGGCCCCCAAATGGGGCGCTCGCCGATGTTTTGCTCCGGAATGGTTTATATTCGGTCAACCATGCACGGTAATCTGACAAATACGCCGCTTTTCTCAGTAATCCACGGTCACGTTGAAGGTGCCGACATAGGTTCCTGCGGGGGTGGTCGAACTCAAGGCGACCGATCCGCCGATCGAGAAATTGACCCCCGGAATGCCGGAAGAG
>Ga0157369_10011515_pt1 | contig 10047 bp, 9 predicted proteins | sample C25metaG_FD_113461 | JGI IMG/M metagenome (GOLD analysis project Ga0157369, IMG submission 113461) | Corn rhizosphere microbial communities from Kellogg Biological Station, Michigan, USA - C2-5 metaG | ecosystem: Host-associated > Plants > Roots > Rhizosphere > Soil | place: USA: Michigan...
GGCAGGTTCTGGTCAACCACTTCTTTGGGAATGCCGCGCACGATGTGGATACCGAACTTGAGCCCCAGCGAATGCACCCAATCGGCCAGCGGCTTGAATCCAGCGTTACCTGCGGCCGAGGGAAAGCGGTCCACTACAGGCAGCAGCAGCCCATTGGGGTCGTACAGGTACTTCTGCGCGGCGGTACTGGCGGCGAACGGGTCGCGCATGTACCAGCCCTCGTCGATCACCGCATACTGCCAGCCGTACTGCTTCATGCCGGCCAGGACCTTCACATTGTCGCGAAATTGCGCCTCGTCGATAGTGAGGCCGTACGCGTCCCATGAGTTCCAACCCATTGGCGGCACCTGCGCTGCCGCCTGTTGCGGCTTCGCCGCCGAAATGATCGGGAACCAGGAGATCAGCAGGAATGAGAGAAAGCGGATCGAACGTACGTGGGACATGGGAAACGTATAGCACATTGCATCGGAAAAGAACGCTCGCCGGCGGCCACAGACCAAGTTCTCGATCCCTATCCCCTGCGGGAGTCATGCGTCCGGGTTGTGCGGAGTGCAAAGGCAGGAGTTGGCGGCACCTCAGGGAGAATTCCTGGCGGTTGCGTTGTGCGCTATGAATAAGTGGGAACGATGCGGTGAGGAAGCCCGGTGCGATTAGTCTTTGTGAGCGGATTTTTCCCGTATGCCGCGATCGCGGAACAGGCTGACCGCTCTGCAGATCTTGCATTCCCAAGGGAAATAGCCAAACCGGGTGGCGACGAGTTTCTGCCAGAATCCCTTGCGCTGAATGCGGCGCAGTCCGTTGGCGTGGCAACGAGGGCAGAGCAGACTGGAGGATGCTTTATGCGAGGAGGACGTATATTTCTTCGCCTGTGATCCGGGGCCAGCCACCAGGGAACTGTTCCTGACGGATGCTTCTGACGGAAGGGTCATGCCCGATAACCTCTATACAGAGAATTAACACTGGGGAAGGAGTAGTCTATACCAAATAATGGTAGCCATCCAAGGAAATATTTGCAGGGACGGGGCACCATTTTCTCGAAATGGAACTCGCCGGGAGAGCCATCTTTTTAGAGCGGCGAATGCAACCGCGTCAATCCCCGCAGGCCAAGATCGGCCAGCGCGCGGGCAAGTGTCGGAGAGGCATTCAGGGATTCCGGGCGCTCGAGGCGGATCCCTTTTTGGCGCGCGTACTCGCGGAACGCAATATCTACATCGTACAGGATTTCGACGTGATCGCAGACAAAGCCGATGGGCTGCAGAATCAGTGCCTTTGCGCCCTCCGCGGCAAGACGGTCAATCGTATCCTCCACGGTCGGCCCTAGCCAGGGGCCTCCGCTCGCTCCCTGGCTCTGGAAGGCAAAGTGCCAGGCGGGAATTTCCGGTACCTGGGCGGCCACTAGCTCGGCTGTGTGCCGAGCTTCCTCAGCATAGGGATCAGCACCCTCACCTGGCCAGAGCTTCGGCCCGCCTTCCCCGGCCCCGGCAGGCTGAACCGTCCGGGCGGGCACGCTGTGCGCCGTGAAGAGAACCGGCACTGGGTGTCCTGATTCGGCGGAGAGGGAAGCGAGTGCGGGGCGGAGCCGCTCGGCGAATGCCTCGATCAGCAGCGGATGGCGCGGCCACGAATCAGTGAAATCGATGCGAAGCGATCCCGCCTCGGCCTGCACGGCGCGGCGGTAGAGTCCCACGCTGGTGCGTGAGTTCTGCGGAGCCAGGCAGATGACGGCAGTCTCTTCGACGCCATCTGCGCGCATCTGTTTCACCACATCCGGGATGTATGGCCGCCAGTTGCGCATGCCCACGTAAACCGGAACGGGCATGCCGGAGGCAGCGAGTTCGGCCTTGGTCAGGCGAGCCTGCTCCATCGTCAGCTCCGTCAGCGGGCTGCGGCCAATCAGCGAATAGCGGTGCTGGATCTCCTCGATCACCCGCTGCGGCAGCGGACGCCCGCTCACCACGTTGCGCAGGTATTCGGGAACCTGGTCCACCGTATCGGGAGTGCCGTGAGCGAGGAGGAGCACGGCTTGCTTGGTCATCTCGAAGTCCTCGGGGATCGGAAAATCAATGGTCGGGTGATCGGGTGGTTAGGTGGCCGGGTTGTCTGGAGTTATAGCCCGCAGATTGACAGCCACCAGCCAGAGGCTGCCGACTACGAGCTAGTCTCTTCCAACCGGAACTCCCGCACCGTCTTCACTACCGCCTGCACATTCTCCACCGGAGTCGTGGGCACGATGCCGTGGCCGAGGTTGAAGATGTGGCCGGGACGACCGTTTGCCGCCCGCAGCACCTCTTTCACGCGCTGCTCGAGGATCTCCACTGGCGCGAATAGCGTGATGGGATCGAGGTTCCCCTGTACGGCATGATTGTGGCCTACGGCGCGCCAACCTTCGTCGAGGGGCTGGCGCCAGTCGAGACCGATAACGTCGGCGCCAGTGGCAGCCATGTCGGCGAGGAGGCCGGCGGTTTCAACACCGAAGTAGATGACCGGCACGCCCATCGCCTGCACGGCACGCACCAGGCGCTTTGAGGCTTCGAATGCATAGTCGCGGTAGTCGGACAGCGCGAGCGACCCAACCCAGCTATCGAAGATCTGGATGACGTCGGCGCCGGCCTGCACCTGTAGCCGGCAGTATTCGATGAGCACCAGGACGATCTTGTCCAACAGGCTGCGCCACGCCGCGGTATTGCCGTACATCATGCGCTTGGTCTCGATGTAGTTGCGCGAGCCGCCGCCTTCGATCATGTAGCTTGCGAGCGTGTACGGCGCGCCGCAGAAGCCGATGATGCCGAGGCGGTCCTTGAAGTGCGCAGCCACCTTGCCGATGGCCTTGGCGACATATTCCAGGTCGCCTGCGCGGTCGGTGCGCAAGGCCTTCACGTCTTCAGCGGTGCGGACCGGGTGATGCACCACGGGCCCCTCGCCGGCCTGGAACTCGAAATCGAGGCCCATGGGCTCGAGCGGGAGGAGCAGATCGGCAAAGATGATGGCGGCGTCCACACCAAGCTTTTCGGCGGCCGTGATGGTTACTTCGGAAGCCAGGTCGGGCCGCTTGCAGATCTCGACCAGGGTGTGATGCTTGCGCACCTCACGGTACTCCTGCATATAGCGGCCGGCCTGGCGCAGGAACCAGACGGGGGTGCGGTCCACCGGCTTGCGCAGGCACGCGCGCACAAACCTCGTGCCGGCGAGCACTGATTCCTCGACGGCGTTCTTCTCCGGATTCGTCTCCATATATGGTGATTTTAAAAGGCGCGGCGGCGAATGGGCTGCCCAGGGCGAAACCCGAGTGCGCTGCGTCACTTGCCTCATGTTGATGGGAACCGGGCAAAGCTCCAGGCCGGCAGGATCATGCTCGCTCGTCATGGGGTGGCGAAAAGCAGTCGGAATGGACGTTTCGTGGGTCCTTCGGCAGCCCGGTGGCAATGCTGCGACGCTCAGCTTCGCGTTTCATAAGGTCTATGAGAACAGGCGGGGGGACCGGCTTGGGGTAGATACTGAACCGCCGGCCGGACTCGCAAAGGCGCTCGGCCAACTCGGAGGTCTGGGCGTGCCCCGAAGACAGCACGACCCTGCAGTTGGGGAGTTTCTCGGCTGCCGTCAGCGCCAGTTGGACCCCATCCACCCCGCCGAGAATGACGTCGGCGATCAGCACGTGCGGCTCAAACACCGGCAGAATGTCGAGCGCCTCTTCGCCGCTGTTGGCGCAACGCACGTCATATCCCTGGGTGCAGAGAATCTGCGCAAGGCTGTCGGCGATGCTCTTCTCGTCGTCAACAACAAGTACACGAAGCGGTTTAGGATTCGTCTCCGTCATAGGCCCGATCGTCGTAGATTTTAGTCAGTTTCAGCCGAACGGCCCGCGATGATCAACTGGGGAAGTCACCGGGTGCTGCCGAGTGTGGGACTACTGGGCGTCGCAAAGTGGGGAGCAATTGGTGCAGGAATCCAGCGCTTATTCTTTTGGATGCCTTGGAAGGTCACTGCTGTGCGAAAAACTCAACCATCCGGGGGATCCGGCATCTGCCGGGCGCGGCGTGCCCGAGTGAGCGCCGTGCAGGATGTGGTGAACGACAAACGAGAATTGGGGCAGGGCATTGGCGGCGGCATCGGCGGAAAACTGGCTGAACCGCCACAGGTGCCGTTCACAGCGTAGCGGCGCTTGCCCCTCCTCTTGCGATGAACACCCCGCGCTTTCCCGGCGCGTTGTTCCGGCTCAGAGTAAACGAGCGCCGTTCCTGCTTAATCTCTGGCTGAGCAGTCTTCAAAAGTTTCCAGCTCATTGGAATTCAAAAAAATCGGCCCCCGTTATTAGCGGGGGCCAAGTTGCCTTGGTTCTCTCTGTTACGAGAGCTTATTTGGCGGCCATTCGGCGGGGGAGCCGAAGGTACGGTAATAGCCTCGGGGGAGTGGCTGCGCGGTTTTAGGGCCGCTCCGCACCTGACGAGGGCACTGCACCCTGGGGTGATGCGGCGCCCTGGGCCGCCAAGCTGTTTTCCATCAACCGCACATGAACGCTCGCAGTACGGACCGGCTTCATCGGTTCCTCGGCGTTGTTTGTGTCATTGCTCGCGACCTGAGCGTTGCCCATGGCCACGGCATGCAGGCGGTAGACGGGAATGTCGTGTTCTACAAGGTAGCGATTGACCACTTCGGCCAGCCGCGCCGAGCTCTGGATGCCCACGGCGCCATGACCCGGTGCGTGCGCTTCCATTTCAATGATGTAACCCTGCCGGCCATTCACGTTCTGGATCAACTGATCGAGTTGTTCCTGGGCCGCTTTGGAAAGAACGGTGCTGCCGCGACGGAAAGGTACGTCCATTTCCGAGACGGGATGGTACTGATCGAGCCCACTCACCTTGGTGTTGATCTGGTCGACGTGGCCTGAGGCGCCCTGCGCTACGGTGCCGGCGTTCTGCGCCTGCGAGCTTGCCTGGGTAGCGGTCTGGTTGGCGGTGTCGGCGGTGGACTGTGCCTGCTTGATGCCGGCCTGCGCCCGGGAGTCCACGTCCTGGATGTCCTTGGCATTCTTGGCGGTAACCTGGTCGAGTTCGGTCAGTCGATCATTGATGGGATCGGTCTGCCGTCTCACCCATTTCTTGCGGGCGAAGGGCTGGAGATGTCCCCAGAAACCCTCCTTTGACTTGTTGCTCAACCGCTGCTGGTTTACATCGGGGGAGGGCTGCTGCGACTGGGCTGCGTTTGTATCTTGCTGGGGGTTAGTCGCAGGCTGCGATTGAACGGTCGCGGGAGGGTTGTCCTGGGTGGGCGCAGGCGGCGCCTGTTGCGCGCCTGCGGGAATCAAGATCGCGGACGCCAAAGCGACAATTGCCAGTTGGCCAGGTATCAATATGCGGGCTTTCATTTAGTAGCTCCTCTTGTTGTTCTTTAATTTGAGGTTTCCGCATGACACTGCGGCGCGAGCGGTCTGGCTGCTCGCCCCTTATATAGCAACAGGCGTGCCAAACTTTCGCCACCCTCATGCGCGCATTAAGGCGTTTAGAATCAAGGACTCAGTGTTTTGACCTCGCACGCACCGAACTGCCTCCGAGAATATTTCACCGGTACCGGCAACGTACTTTTTACCCGGCGCGGAAGTTTCTACCCGGGCGCGCCCATCCCATTTTGCCGGTTTCCAGCTCGGGACTTGAGCCGCCCCACGCATCCGCTGGAACGACAAACGGCATCCCGAAGCGCCTGGCGTACGGGATGCCGTTTTTGGGTGAGTTGATTCTGGGTCGGAGCAGCAGCTAGGCTGCTTTCGCCGCCCACGGATCGATAACAGGTTCCTTAGCCCGTTTCGCTAGTCGATCTTGCCTGTATTCAACCGCTGTGATGCGGGATCGGCAGAAAGAGCAGCCAACCGTTTCGGAGCGGCAAAGCAGGAGGGCTGAATCGCGCTCGAAGCCTGTTTCCGTATGAAGTTGATCGGCATCCAACTCGATCGATGGGAGCGCAGGGCGACGTACGCGTTGGGATTTCGGGATGGCGTTATAAGGGGTGGCGGGAATCGTTCTACCCTGAAGGACTGCCACAGCGCGCGGAGCTGGAATACGCTGCGCGGCATTTCAATGCCATCGAGCTGAACGGGTCGTTTTATTCGCTGCAACGGCCTGAGCACTTCGAACGCTGGTACAACGAGACGCCGCCGGGGTTTGTGTTTGCGGTGAAGGGTTCGCGGTACGTGACGCACATGCTGCGGCTGCTGCGCATTGAAGCGGCACTGGCGAATTTTTTTGCGCAGGGAGTGTTGCGGCTGGAGGAGAAGCTGGGGCCGATCCTGTGGCAGTTTCCTCCGCAGGTGAAGTTCGATCCGGTACGCTTTGCGGCGTTCTTTTCACTTTTGCCGCGGACGCAAAAAGAGGCAGCGGATCTGGGCCGTCTGCACGATCACCGGCTGGATGGGCGCGATTGGGTGGATGTGACACGGGATCGCCGGATGCGCCACGCGGTCGAGATCCGGCATGACAGCTTTGTATGCGACGAATTTATCGCGCTGCTGCGCAAGCATCGAGTGGGGCTGGTGGTGGCCGACACGGTGGAGTGGCCGTTGCTGATGGACGTGACGGCAGACTTTGTGTATTGCCGCCTGCATGGAAGCAAACAGCTTTACGCCAGCGGGTATGGTCCGAAGGCGATTGCGCAATGGGCGGATCGCGTGCGGCGGTGGCGAGCGGGCCAGGAAGTGAACGACGGCAAGAAGGCGTGCGGCAAGGATGCGCGGCCGCGCGGCACGCGCGATGTATATGTGTTCTTTGATAACGATGCGAAAGTGCGGGCGCCCTTCGATGCGCAGGCACTGATGAAAGCGGTGGAGCGTGCCGAGAGGGAGCGGGCGGCTGCGTGATCGCGTCACCCTGGCGGCTTTCTCGCATCTAAGGACGCGTAGGCATTCGCCTGCGGTTTGGGGAGAATCATGCGTGGATTAAAAGGCAAGGTCGCCATCGTGACCGGCGCGGGGTCGGGCATAGGGCAGGGAATCGCGAAGCGCCTGGGATGCGAAGGCGTGAAAGTGATTGTGGATTACGTGGGCAAGCCGGAGGGCGCGGAAGAGACGGAACGCCAGATCGAGCAGGTGGGCGGAGAGGGCGAGATTGTGCGCGCCGATGTAACGAAAGAAGCCGACGTTCAGTGCCTGATCAACACGGCGTGGGAGCGATTTGGCGGAGCAGATTTTCTCATCAATAACGCAGGCGTGGAGAAAAGGTCAGAATTCTGGGATACCACCGAAGACGATTATGACCTGGTGATGAATGTGAATCTGCGCGGGCCGTTCTTTCTGACGCAGGCATTTGTGCGGCGCCTGCGCGATGCGAAGAAGCCGGGGCGGATTGTGAATATTAGCTCAGTGCATGAGGACATGGTGTTTCCAGGGTTCGATTCCTACGCGTGCAGCAAGGGCGCGCTGCGCATGCTGATGCGCAACCTTGCTGTGGAACTTGGACCGCTGGGCATTACGGTGAACAATGTTGCGCCGGGAGCCATTGCCACGCCGATCAACAAGTCGCTGCTCGCAAACAAGGAACAACTGGAGGCCCTGCTCCACAATATTCCGCTTGGCCGCATGGGCACTCCCGATGACGTGTCGGGGCTGGTGGCTTTTCTTCTGTCAGAAGATGCCGGTTACATCACAGGCTCGACGTTCATTGTGGACGGCGGACTGATGCGCAATTATCGCGAACAATAATCATGCCGGGAAGAATTGAGGATTACGCAGTCATTGGCGATTGTGAAACGGCGGCCCTGGTGGACAGGCAGGGTTCGATCGACTGGCTCTGCTGGCCCGATTTTGCCTCGGAGTCGTGTTTTGCCGCGCTGCTCGGAGACGAGAAGAACGGATGCTGGTGGATTCGTCCCGACGGTAGATTCACGACCACGCGGCGCTATCGCGACCACACGCTGATTCTCGAAACCATGTTCGAGCATAGCGACGGTGTTGTTCGCCTCATCGACTTCATGCCGATCCGCGAACACCACTCCGACGTGGTGCGCATCGTCGAAGGCGTCCGGGGCACAGTGCCCATGCGGATGGAACTGGCCCTGCGATTCGATTACGGACGCACGGTGCCATGGGTGACGCGCCTGGACGATGGCGCACGCGCCGTAGCGGGGCCACATGTCGCCATGTTGCACACGTCGGTTCCGGTGCGTGGGGAAAATCTCACCACGGTGGCCGAATTCACCGTGAGCGAAGGCGAGCGATCTTGGTTCACGCTTACCTACGGTGCTTCGTTCGAGGAAGCCCCGGCGCCGATCGATGCGGAACAGGCACTCAAGGATGCGGAGAACTTCTGGGTTCCGTGGGCGACCGGGCTGCAGTATGAAGGCAAGTACCGCGACATCGTGGAGCGGTCGCAGATCACGCTGAAGGCCATGACATTCCGCCCCACCGGGGGCATCGTGGCCGCGGTGACCACATCGCTGCCCGAATATATTGGCGGCGTGCGCAACTGGGACTACCGCTTCTGCTGGCTGCGGGACACCACCTTCACACTGCTGGCGCTGGCCGGTGGCGGCTACTACGAAGAGGCCGCCGCATGGCAGGACTGGCTGCTGCGCGCGCTTGCCGGAAGTCCGGACCAGGTTCAGATCATGTACGGGCTGAAAGGCGAGCGCCAACTCGTCGAGTGGGAGGCCGACTGGCTCCCAGGCTATGAAAAATCCAAGCCGGTGCGCATTGGGAATGCGGCGTCGTCACAGGTGCAGCTCGATATCTACGGCGAGATGATGGACTGCTTCTTCCACGCGCAGCAAAGCATGGGCCGGCATGCGGAACGGGATTTTCGCATCCTGGCGTTGCTGATGGAACACCTCGAAAAGATCTGGCGGGATCCCGATGAAGGCATCTGGGAGATGCGCGGCGGCCCGAGGCAGTTTACCTACTCGAAGATGATGGCATGGGTGGCATTCGACCGCGCGGTGAAACTCGGCGAGCAGCTCGGCTATGAAGCACCTCTGGACAAGTGGAGGAGCCTTCGCGACGAGATTCACGACCAAGTGTGCGAGAAGGGTTACAACGCGAAGAAGGGCTGTTTCGTGCAGTCGTATGGGGCGGACGAACTCGATGCGTCGCTGTTGCTGATGCCGCAGGTGGGGTTTCTTCCCGGAAGCGATCCTCGCGTGAAAGCGACGGTGGAAGCAATCGAGCGCGAGCTGATGCCGGATGGTTTTGTGCAGCGCTACAACACGGCCAAGGTGAAGGACGGCCTGCCGCCGGGCGAAGGAGTGTTTCTGGCCTGCAGCTTCTGGATGGTGAGCAGCCTCAAAGCGATCGGCCGCGAACAAGACGCGCGCAAGCTCTTCGATCGCCTGCTCACGCTGTGCAACGATCTGGGCTTGCTGTCAGAGGAGTATGACCCGAAGCACAAGCGGCTGGTTGGGAATTTTCCGCAGGCGTTTTCTCACATTGCGCTGGTGAACGCGGCTTGCGACCTCGAACTCGACGGCGGGGCGCTCAAGAGGGGGCAGGGAAGTCCCCAAAAGGGCGGATAACGAAGCCGACGGTTGACCTCTGCAAAGTCTCCTATCGGCCGCATCGGCGAACGATTGGGCGCATCCCGGCTGGCTGCGATAAGCTTCTACAGCAGCAGCCTTCCCGAGATTTGCCTGAACGAGGTCCGCTCCCATGCATCTTCGCCGCGCGTGCTTTGCGCTTGCCGCCGCCGCATCTTTCGCAGCCTGCACGGCTGCACAGAACGATCAAAAGCCGCAGTATCCCGACTACCCAAGCGAGACGCCCGCGCACTTCCAGCCCAGCACGTCGGGGTTCAATTACGAGCGGCGGGAAGCCATGCTCCCCATGCGCGACGGGGTCAAGCTGCATGTAGTGATCCTGGTGCCGAAGGGCGCGCAACATGCGCCGATCCTGCTGACGCGCACGCCTTACAGCGCCGACGCGCAGACCAGCTATGCCGCCAGTCCGCACATGGACGCGATCTTGTCGGGTTATGACAATGCGGTGGATGTGATCGTGCAGGGCGGCTACATTCGCGCCATCGAAGACATCCGCGGCAAGTACGGCTCCGAGGGCGACTACGTGATGAATCGCCC
>Ga0157369_10011516_pt1 | contig 10045 bp, 3 predicted proteins | sample C25metaG_FD_113461 | JGI IMG/M metagenome (GOLD analysis project Ga0157369, IMG submission 113461) | Corn rhizosphere microbial communities from Kellogg Biological Station, Michigan, USA - C2-5 metaG | ecosystem: Host-associated > Plants > Roots > Rhizosphere > Soil | place: USA: Michigan...
AACAATCAAAGAAATCTGAGCAATCAGACCACGACGGCGGACCAAGGCGACGCACGCATCGACTGGACGGCGAGCGACAAAGACCATATCTTTGGCCGTTATTCCATGAGCGCCCTCGACTACCCGATAATCAGGAGCCAACCGCTCACCTATAACAGCTTCAATACCGCTCCCACCAAAGGCGGCGTCATCGACTGGACACGTTCGATAAGCTCGAGCTTTGTCAACGATGCGCGTTTCGGTGTGAACTATGTGCGGATCAATAACGGAACAGCCGATACTACGTTGCCAAATCTGAATCAGCAATTAGGAATTCCTGGCGTGCCGAGCAGCGCTCTGGCCGGCATAGCGTTCTCGAATAATAACTTCGCTTCCGGCATTGGAACCTCGAACGTATATCAACTGTTTGCGGACACGGTGATTCAATACGGCGATACGGCAATCTGGTCGAGAGGCGCGCACACCTTAAAGATGGGATTCACGGGATACCGCCAACGCATTAACACGTTTTATTCAGGTAATAACGGGCTGAACGGGACGTTTACATTTAACGGCCAATATAGCGGCCGTGCAGAAAGCGACTTTTTGCTGGGGCTACCGAGCGGTATCGGCACAGGCACGTCGGGCGGCACCTGGGGACAGCGCGCCAATATCTTCGGCGGGTTTGTGCAGGACGACTGGCGCGCCGCGCACAATCTGACCCTGAACCTCGGCCTGCGTTACGAAATTCATACGCCGTGGGTGGAAGTGAAGGACCGTGAGACGAATTTCGGATTGTTTTCCGGCGCGGTGGAACAGCCGGGTCAAAACGGGAATCCGCGTGCGCTCTACAATACGTACAACGGAATCGGCAATTGGCAGCCACGCGTCGGATTCGCCTATAGCCCTGGTGATGGAAAAACGGTCGTCCGAGGAGCCTATACTCTCTCGACTTACCTCGAGGGAACCGGCACCAACCTTCGCCCGACCATCAATCCGCCGTTTTCGTCGGAACACAGCGCCGACTACACGCCGCTGGCTTATCCGACGACAACGCTCGATCAGGGTTACCCTCCGGTGAATGCGGGAGGGACCTGTACGACGGCTTTGTTGCTCGCCAATGCGCCGACCTGTGTTAAAGGCCTGACTCTACGGGTTTGGGATCCAAACGTGATGCCGGCGATCTCCAATCAATGGAATTTCACCGTGCAGCGCCAGCTCAGCAATACTTCGACCGTCCAGCTCGGGTACGTAGGTCAAAAGACGACGCACCTGATGGTCGCCACGCCTTACTTCCAGAGACGGCTCCTCGCCAATGGCACAGTCGCTCCCAGCCCCTATTTGGCGGGAAATCCGGGACTGGTGAGCCAGATTGCGCAGATTTCGGGCACCTCTTCGAGCGGAAACCAGGCATACAATGCACTCCAAGCGGTGTTCCAGAAGCGTCTATCCCAAGGGCTGTCGTTCCAGGCGAATTACACGTGGTCCAAGTGCATGTCGGACTCGATCGGTTATTATGGCGCCGGGTCGCAGTCGGCACCACAATCGGCGTATGTGCAGAACCTCTACAACCGCCAGGCGGAATGGGGACCTTGCTTCTATGACGTAAAGAGCGGATTCAACGGTTATGCGACCTATGATCTGCCGTTTGGGCGGAATCGCCAATTTGGGAAAAATATGAACAAGGTCGTAGATGCCGTCGTGGGTGGCTGGCAAGTGAATGTGATCGGCACCTTCCACACAGGCTTCCCGCTTACGGTCAATGGCGTAGATCGCTCCGGTACCGGTGCCCGTTCGTCACGCGCGAACTGCCTGTCTCCGGCGGCAATATTCGGCGAACGTAACGGGCCGGCCGCGACGGGCGGTGGCTTCCTGTGGTTTGATCCCAATTCGTTTGCCCAGTCGACTACCGGAACTTTTGGCAATTGCGGCGTGGGCACAGTTCGCGGACCGGGCCTCCACACCGTCGACTTGAGCGTCGCCAAGCACTTCAGCATTACCGAACACCAGAACCTCGAACTGCGCGGCGAATTCATCAATTTCACGAATACGCCTATCCTGAATGCGCCTAGCCGGACGCTTGGTTCGAGCTTGGGGGTCATCACTTCTTCGCAGGGCGCGCGCAACGTCCAGCTTGCGATGAAGTACAATTTCTGACGGTTCAAAGAGGTTAGTCAGAGAGGCCAGCCCTTTTGGGCTGGCCTTATTTTTTGGCGGAGGTCTGAACTACATAGTAGGGAGTTTGAGTGAGGGGGTCGGGCTGAAACCAGCCACTGCCGTTGTCACTCAGCACTTCGAAGTAGTACATCAGATCATAGTCGCTCGAAATGTCGCTGCTGGGGATGACGAACTCTTGGCCGGGTGCTTTCTCGATGGTCTTGAATTGATCCAGTTGATTGAGCGGCCGGTAGTGGAGGCGAACGGATTGGACGTGGGCGCCGGAAGCGGCGAGTTGAAGCGTCAGAGATTGGCCGGGTTCGGCTTGAGCGGGAGGGTTGTGACGAAAGCTCGGGCGGGGTAGTGTTTTGGGCTCGGGCGGAATGGGAGCCGACTTGCTGCCGCGCACAACTATTCCGCTAATCGACCAGTCTCCCTCCGGCATCAGAATTTCGAGACGATCGTTTGAGGCCGTGAGGTTCAGCTCCGAAATCGTGTGATCGGGATGTAGTAGCACAACACGATAATTGCCGGGGGCCACTTTTACACCGAATTTTTGGGGGCCTGTGCCACGAACGAAATCGCGGAATAAGATATCGTGCGGCAGGTCCTTCGGATCTTTGGCTGCTGCGCGCACTTCTAGATAGGGTGTGAGGGGAATCGCCGACTCTTCGCGTTGGCCTTCGGCCAGCCAGCCATATCCCTTTTGCTCGTCATAAGGCGTCGAGGCGTCGACAGGCTCAAAACGCGGGGCTACCGTGTTCTCGAGCACGTAGTTATTGGCACGGTACGCAGCCGGGCTTTTCTCGTGTTTGACCGCACCGCCAAAATCGAATCCCGCAGTAAAAGCGCCGAACTTTTGGAGAATCGCCTCGCGTTCGTGGACGATTTCGACATCCTCGCGGACATAGGGCAGCTTGTCTTTCCAATTGCCCTTATCGTCCGGGCCAAACGACATTTCGGCCGGATAGAGGCCGTCGGTCAGTGCCACGAGCTTTTGCCAGATAGCAAGTCCCGCCGCCACTTCCTGGTCGGCCTGGCGCAAGCTGCCGGCATCCGCGGTGCGATCGAATAATTCGAGATGGTAGGCGGCTAGCTGCTTTTGCGCGTGATAACGCGCCATCAGGGCCAGTACGCGCAGATCGGGCTCGGTAGAGAGCCATTCAGGCCCAGCCTTGACGTGTAACTTTGCCCGATCGAGAGCAGCTTCAACCATAGCGGCAAGAGTGTCAAATCGCCGCGCCGTTTCGGGCGCCGTTTGTTTAGCCGAAGCAACATGAGCCAGCCGGTCGTGCGCGGCCTCCGGGATCGAAGCCACGTACTGCCAATCACTCGGCAAAATGCCCCGATAGGAATCGACCAGCCCGCCGGGATTGATCTCCGGCCAGATATACATGTTGGGGTCCGCCAAGTGGACCGCGACGACTTCCGGAATAATCTGGCTGGCGCTTTCGTACGCCTGCATCACATCTTTGGCAGCCGTGCCGAAACGTGTCGTCATGTCGTTCATCCAGGCAGCATCCGATGTTGCGGGGTCATAGCTGAGACGTCCCCATAGGCGATAGAAGAGCCAATAGCGCTGGAATTCCCATTTCCAGGAGACGCGCTTCTGCTGGCCGGCGGCGAAGATGCCCCATTCACCGGGCGCGTTTCCAAAGCCCTTTTGCGCAAGCGGCGGATCGATCTCGAAGCCTTCCGCGTCGCCCAGGCCGAATGTCGAAACGGCCCGGCGAACATAGCTTGGGCTGCCCCACAGCAGAAGACGGTTAGAGCCGAGTGCCCACAATTCCCAATAGAATTTGTACGGACGCGAGTTCTTTAGAAAATCGAGATAGCTGTAGCCCGCATAGGTTGCGGCGGGTTGGTAAGGTCGGCCGATATCCTCGGCCCAATATTTTGAGGAAAGGCGCGCGGTAATGCCGGCTTCCGAAGCCACTCTGAGCATGCCTGAAGCCATGCCCCAGCCGCGCAGATCGAGAACGACAGGCCGGCCCGCGTCGTGAATGGCCCGAAACACATAGTTGCGATAGAAATCAACCTGCTGATCGTTCGGGATTCCGGACTCGTTGTTGGTTCTCATCTGCACGCTTGTGATCGCTGGACACAGCTGAAGAACCTTCTTAAGGGCCGCATAGCTATAGGGCCCGATGTTTTCGCGCGTAAGCCCCTCCGTCATGGGAACCATGGGCGGCTTGCGATAGCTCTGAATATTGTGCTCCCAGACACCTAGGGTGAAGTCGATGCCGTGATCGGCGGCGTCCTGCGAGATGAACTGGAGCATCTCGAGATTTTTTTGGCGCTGCTCCGCCGAAAGCTTGCGGGCACGAATGCCAGGAAACTCAGGAACGTCGACCCAGAACGGGTAGGGAGGAGCGAGATAGTCGGTCTGGTGCGCGAAGACGAGATTGAACCGATTGAAACGATCGCGCGCCAGCGTAGCAAAAAAATCGTTCCAGTAGCCGCGCGAGTAATACCAGTTCCGTTCCAGGTCTTCGTTGTGTATGAAGACGCGAATGCCGCGCATGGCAACGCGCGGCGATTCCTTGCGATCGGTGAAGTGTCCATCGCGGCGAATCTGCTCGGCCGCTTCGAGCAAACCGTACATCAGGCCGCGTGCGTCGTTCGAAATCAGACGATTGCCGGATATCTGATAACCTTCGGCGGGAGTCGAGCCCGAGTGAACCTGGGCGTCGAGCCGCATAGCAACGCCACGGTCTTGGATGGCGCGGGCGAGCTCTGATTCGCCAAATTCCTTCGGACCGGCAAATAAGGGGGCACAGACCGCCATCGCGGCAATAATTCGAAACGTTACGGGCAGCACTCAATCAGCATATGCCTGCAAGCCGTTTCTGTAAAGTTATTAGCATTCCAAACGATTCGAAATCTGCTAAATTAGCAAAGCAAGTGCAAAATAAGCCGATGTCGAACAAGAGCACGCCAACGATGCGCGACGTCGCACGTCTTGCAAATGTGTCCGTGGCAACGGTATCGGCGGTCGTTAACGGGACGGCGGTGGTCAGCGCAGAGCGGGCAGCGCGGGTCAAGAAGGCCATGGAAGCGCTCGACTACCATGCCGACCAGATAGCGCGAGGCCTAAAGACAGGGCGCACGAGAGTAGTTGGCGTGGTGATTCCCGATATCACGAACCCGTTTTATCCAGAAGTAATTCTTGGCGCCGAAGAGGTCGCGGCTCTCGCCCGCTACTCAGTGATTCTCTGCAATGCCAATGAGGATCCGGCCCAGGAGGAGCGGCAACTTAACGCGCTGTTTTCGCATCGCGTCGATGGCGTCTTAATTGCCTGCTCGAACCCGGCGATCGCCATGGACCGGCTGCTCAACCGGCGCTTTCCCATCGTCTGTTTCGACCGCATCCCGGAGGGTTTTCGAGGCGACGCCGCAGCCACCGACAATTTCGCGGGAGGCTACCTGGCCACGCGCCATTTGATCGAGTTAGGACATCGGCGGATCGCGATTCTGGCCGGACGGACGGAGTTGTCGACACATTCCGGGCGCCTCGAGGGCTTTCGAAAAGCCATGCAGGAAGCGCAAGTTCCCGTATTAGACGAATATTGCCGTACGGGCGGTATGCAGGTCGAGACCGGTTATCGCTTCGGCCGCGCCTTGGTGCGGCTCGCAACGCCGCCCAGCGCTGTTTTCTGCAGCAACAACAAAGTGCTGCTTGGATTCATGCGCGCCCTGGCCGAAGCGGGCCTTGAATGCCCAGCCGACATCAGCGTCGTCGGCTTTGACGATTTCACTTGGACCGAGAGCTTTCACCCGCCGCTAACGATGGTGTCCCAACCGGCGCGGGAGCTTGGCAGACAAGCCATGCATTTGCTGCTTTCGCGCATCGAAGGTGGCCAGGGAACGGTGGAATGCCAACGCGTGCAACTACGGCCGGAATTGCGGATCCGGCACTCGACGGCACCATTTGAGGAAGCGGCGCCCGCCGGCAAATGGGCCTTATCGAAACAAGGGTAAAATTTCTAAACGTTTCGATTTTTCTTGCTTTACCAACCCTCCTTGATATACAACTGACTGAAGGGGCACCTTGTGAGTTGCTTTCGTTACGTCATCCTTCCCGCATTTTTTCTGTGCGCCGCACCGTTGTTTCCGCAGGCCACAGCAGTCGTTCAGATTACCGGCTCTGTCGCCGACGCAAGTGGCGGCGCGGTGGCTGGCGCCAAAATCACCGCCACCCAGACCTCCACCGGTTTCTCCCGCGAGACGACTAGCGCCGCCGACGGCGCTTATGTGCTGAGCAGCCTTCCGATTGGACCGTACCGATTGCAAGCGAGCGCATCGGGGTTTAAGTCGTATGCACGAGACGGAATTGTTCTTCAGGTCAATACCAATCCGACCGTGAACGTCGTTCTCGAGGTCGGCGCACTGACTCAGTCGGTGGAAGTGCGCGCCGCGGCTGAGATGGCCGAGACGCAGACGAGCGGGATTTCGCAGGTCATCGATCAGCGGCGCGTAGTGGATCTTCCGCTAAACGGGCGCCAGCCGACGCAACTTGTATTGCTTTCGGGCGCGGCAGTCGTTTCTCCGCCGAGTGACCTGGCGAGCAGTAAGAATTATCCCTCTTCCACAACGATTTCAGTAGCGGGAGGGCAGGCAAACGGGACCTACTACCTGCTGGATGGCGCCGACCACAACGACGCGTTCGGCGCAATCAACCTGCCGGTTCCCTTCCCGGATGCCCTACAGGAGTTCAGCGTGCAGACCAATTCGATTCCGGCTACCTATGGCGTGCGTGCCGGCGGTGTGGTGAATATCGTGACGGCCTCGGGCTCAAATGCTTTCCATGGAGATGCGTTCGAGTTTTTGCGCAACGGCGCGACCAACGCGCGGAACTTCTTTGCCTCGAGCGTAGACCAGCTCAAACGCAACCAATTTGGCGGCACGTTGGGCGGGCCGATTTTGCGTAACAAGCTGTTTTTCTTCGGCGGCTATCAAGGCACCATCACGCACACAGCGCCGCCCACGACGACATCGTTTGTTCCCACGCAGCAGGCGCTGGCAGGCAACTTCAGCACGCTGGCATCCAGTGCCTGCGGCAGCGTACGCGCCATCAACGATCCGGCAACCGGCAAACCATTCACGGGCAATCAGATTCCGGTTTCGCGGTTCAGCCCGCAAACGCTGAACTTGCTCAAGTACATTCCGGTAAGCGCCGATCCGTGCGGAAAGGTTCTCTATTCGATTCCGAATAATTCAACCGAGAACCAATATCTGGGCCGAGCGGACTGGATCCAATCGCAGCGCCATTCCATCTTCGGACGCTATTTCTATGCGGGCGCAGACAATCCGGCGGTCTTCAATGACAACAACGCATTATTGACCACACGTCCGGGCACGATCGACGCCGTGCAGTCGGTGGTGCTAGGCGATACATTCTCGTTTTCCCCGAACGCCACCAACGCTTTTCATGCAACGTGGACACGCGAGCGGGTGAACCGCGGAGGCGCCGACAACCTGCCGAGTATTTCCGATATCGGCTTGAACGTCGCACCTTCGCCAGGCAATTTTCCACAGATCTCGGTGAACGGGTTCTTTAGTACGTTCTGCGGCACGTGCTCGAAGGCAACCGTGTACTCCGGCAGCAAACAATTCGCGGACGACTTTTCGTTCATTAGGGGACGCCATCAGTTGTCCATCGGAGGCGAATGGATTCGGCGCGATCTGGATTATCACACCTCTACGCAGCAGGACCCTGCTTTCAGCTTCAGCGGGCAGATCACCGGCCTGGGTTTGAGCGACCTGTTCCTCGGGCTGCCTAACTCGTTTACACAAGGCAACCTTACACAAGTGCAAATGATTCAGAATTACATTGGCTTGTACGCGACGGACAAGATTCGCCTGAATTCGCGGGTCAGCCTGAACCTGGGATTGCGCTGGGAACCCTATCTGCCGGTTTACGATACGACAGGCCGCTCCACTCATTTCGAGCTTGCGTCCTACCTGGCTGGCGCGCATACCAAGGTCTTTCAAAATGCACCTCCCGGCGTGACGTTTCCGGGCGACCCCGGATTTCCGCAGGGTGGAACCAATCGGCATCTGGCGAATTTCGCTCCGCGCGCCGGTTTGGTCTGGGATATCGGCGGCAACGGCCGCACAGTGGTCCGCGCGGGGTACGGCGTGCTCTACGACATGGCGCCGATGCAGTATTACGATCGTTTTGGTTTCGGTCCGCCCTGGGCAAGCGCGATCACGCTGAACAATCCGGCGGGTGGTTTCGGCGATCCGTACTTGGGCTATCCGGGCGGCAATCCGTTTCCGCAACCGGTACCACCACCGGCCAATGTTGTGTTTCCCAGCGCCGCACAATGGGTGAATTTCCCGTTGAACGTCAAAGTGCCGTACTTTCAGCAATGGAACTTCAATTTGCAGCGGCAGCTGGGCGCAAGCTGGCTTGTCTCTGCTAGCTATCTGGGAAACAAGGGAACTCATCTTTGGCTGACTACGCAAGAGGATCCGGCCGTATACGTGCCGGGTGCGTCGACGGTGGCTAATACGAATAACCGGCGCGTTTTATATCGATTGAATCCGAGTGCCGGCGCAGCGTTCAGCAGCCTCGTGCAAGTGGATGACGGTAACGATTCTTCCTATAACGCGCTGCTCGCTTCTGTAAATCACCGTCTCGACAAACATTTCAGCGTGCTGGCCAACTACACGTGGTCGCACTGCATCAACGATGGAGACGTGCAATCGGAGATCACCGGCGGTTACCAGGATCCGAACGATCGGCAGGGTAGCCGCGGGAATTGCTACACAGACGTGCGCCAGCTCTTTAATTTGTCGCTGGTGACGGATGTGCCGCATTTCCGGGGCAACTGGATCAAGCGTCTGGCTGCTGATTGGGAGCTGTCGGCTATCGCGACGGCGCGCACTGGGTTCTGGGTCACTCCCGGCACCGGCATCGACAGTTCGTTTACCGGTGTTGGTGCAGACAGGCCCAACGCCGTCGGCAACCCGATTCTGTCGAACCCGACGCTCGCAAAGTGGTTCAACACGGCAGCCTTCGTGCAGAATGCGCCGGGCACTTACGGGAGCGCGTCACGCGGCTCGATCCAAGGTCCCGGCAGCTTCAACATGGATATGTCCGTGATGCGGCATATCGTGGTTCACGAGGCGCAGTATTTCGAGGTTCGGGCGGAAGCGTTCAATGTGCTGAACCATCCGACCTTTCAGAATCCCGGCACAACGCAGTCGAGTCAAAATTTCGGTCGGGTGCTCTCGGCGAACGATCCGCGAATTTTGCAATTCGCTTTAAAGTTTGTTTTTTGAGGACTACGGCTGCGCTACCGGCGAAGTGGCTTCTTCGACACCGTGGCGGGAGCGGCTGCGGCGTTCACGGGCGCTGCCCGGCCATTCGAGGCGCAAATCTCGGCAGACCTCATCGAGCATCGCAAACGTCGCGATCTTCTGCTCCATAGCGAAGGCGGTGACAAGAAGGTTGTCGCAAATCAAATTGATGACACGCGGAATGCCTCGGGAGCGTTTAGACACCTCTTGCAGGATTTCGGGGCGGAATACGGTCTGGTTCGGCATGCCGGCGCGCGCCATGCGACTCTCGACATAAGCGCCGGCTTCTTCGGACTCTAGCGGATCGAGCGAGCAGCGCAAGACCACACGTTGTTTCAATTGGCGTAGATTTGGCGCATCGAGCTTGCGGTCTAGTTCGGGCTGACCGGCCAGGATGATCTGCAGCAGCTTGCCACCCCGATTTTCGAGATTGCCCAGAAGGCGAATTTCCTCGAGAACGTCCCATTCGAGGTTGTGGGCTTCATCGACTATAAGCACGCAGGTCCGTCCACGCTCGGCTTGCTGCAGAAGCAGGTTATTCAATGCGAACAGCACATCCGTCTTCGATTTACGATCACAATCGAGATCAAAGTCGAAGGCC
>Ga0157369_10011518_pt1 | contig 10045 bp, 7 predicted proteins | sample C25metaG_FD_113461 | JGI IMG/M metagenome (GOLD analysis project Ga0157369, IMG submission 113461) | Corn rhizosphere microbial communities from Kellogg Biological Station, Michigan, USA - C2-5 metaG | ecosystem: Host-associated > Plants > Roots > Rhizosphere > Soil | place: USA: Michigan...
GATTATCCCAGACCTTCTGACTTAGTGTTCTTAGAGTGCCTGACAAACTGCTTCTCCTACTTGTTCGGTCGTGGCCGGTGTTCCGGACGGCCGCAGATCGGCCGTCACACGGCCGCTTGTGAGTACAGATTCCATGGCGCGATTTACTGCCGCCGCTTCTTCGTTCAGGCCGAAGCTGTATTCGAGCATGGCGGCGACGCTGCCGATGGCGCCGAAAGGATTGGCTTTGTTTTGCCCCGCGATGTCCGGAGCCGAGCCGTGCACGGGCTCATAGAGGCCGGTCCATGCGCCTGAGGGTTTCTTCGCGCCGATGGACGCCGAGGGCAACATGCCGATGGAACCGGCAAGCACCGCTCCTTCATCGCTGAGGATATCGCCAAACATGTTCTCCATGACGACGACGTCGAAGCGCTTCGGATTGAGGACGAGTTGCATGGCGCAGTTATCGACCAGCAGATGATCGAGCGCGACGTCGGAATAATCCTTTGCTACTTCGTTCGCGACGCGACGCCAGAGCTGCGAAGTTTCGAGCACGTTCGACTTATCGACAGAGGTGACTTTGCGGCGGCGCTTGCGGGCGAGTTCGAAGGCCATGCGGACAACGCGATCGATTTCCGAGCGCATGTAAGTCATGGTGTTGACGCCACGGGGTTCGGAACCTTCTTCAAAGATGCCGCGGGGCGTGCCGTAATAGATTCCGCCGTTGAGCTCACGGACGATGATGAGATCGACGCCGTCGATAAGTTCATTCTTGAGCGGCGAGGAATCGAGCAGGGCCTTGTAACTGCGCACCGGGCGCAGGTTGGCGAAGACGCCCATGGCCTTGCGGATGCCAAGAAGGCCGCGCTCGGGGCGTTTTTCGGGCGGCCAGTCATCGAATTCGGGAAGGCCGACCGCGCCCATGAGCACGGCATCGGCTTCGAGCGAAAGCTTTTCGGTTTCCTTCGGGAAGGGACCGCCGGTCTTGTGAATGGCGATGCCGCCCAGCAGGCCTTCGGTGAGGTTGAGCTTGTGCTTCCATTTCGCGGCCACGGTTTCGAGCACACGTACAGCTTCGCGTGTCACTTCCGTGCCGATCCCGTCGCCGGGCAGCACGAGAACGTTCAGATTCAAGTTCGACTAGTCTCCCTTTGCGTTTGCCAGCGCGCGATCATTTTGAGATTCCGCGAGCGCCTGGGCCAGTTTCGACTGGCAGCGGCGCGCTATGGCGGCGATCTCCTCGTCCATCAGACCTTTCTTGTTGTCTGCGAGCGCTGTTATCTCTTTGTATACCAGGTCGAGTTCGTCCTTCGAGAGAGCGAATCCGAGTTCGACGCAGCGGCTCGAGAGCGCGTGCCGGCCGGAGTGCTTTCCGAGAACCAGCCGGCTTTCCGGCACGCCGACCGATTTGGGCGAGATGATCTCGTACGTGGTCGGTTCCTTGAGGTAGCCATCCTGATGGATGCCGGCTTCGTGCGCGAAGGCGTTGCGGCCCACGATGGCCTTGTTCGGTTGCGGGCCGAAGCTGATGATGGAGCTGAGCATCTGGCTTGCCGGGAAGAGATGCTCGGGATGAATTCCAGTGGCGTAAGGATAGCGATCGTTGCGGGTCTTCATCACCATCACGACTTCTTCGAGCGAGCAGTTGCCGGCGCGTTCGCCGATGCCGTTAATGGTGCACTCGATCTGGCGCGCGCCGGCTTTGACGGCGGCCAGCGAATTGGCGACGGCGAGGCCGAGATCGTCGTGGCAGTGGACGCTGACGACGGCGGAATCGCCAAGGACATCGACGATGCGGCCGATCAGCTCGCCGTATTCATCGGGCGTGGAGTAGCCGACCGTGTCCGGAATATTGACGGTGCGGGCCCCGGCGGCGACGACCGCTTTTGAGATCTGCTCGAGGTATTCGGGATCGGTGCGGGCGCCGTCTTCGGCGGAGAACTCTACGTCATCCACGTACTGGCGGGCGAGCTCGACGGCATTGACCGCGTCTTCGAGCACCTGCTCGCGGGTTTTGCGGAGCTTGTGCTTCAGATGAATGTCGCTGGTGGCGATAAAGGTGTGAATCCGGGGGCGGCGGGCGCGCTCGAGAGCCTGGCCGGCGCGCTCAACGTCGAGCCGTGTCGAGCGCGCGAGAGCGGCCACCTGAACCCATGGAAATTCACGGCTGACTGCGTCCACAGCTTCGAAATCGCCTTGTGAGGCGATCGGGAACCCGGCCTCGAGGATGTCCACCCCGAGTTCGACCAGTTTCCCCGCCATGCGCAGCTTCTCGGGTACGGTCATGCTGCAGCCGGGCGACTGTTCGCCGTCCCGGAGCGTCGTGTCGAAGATCCAGACGCGATTGTTCATAAAGTGGAAGGTACTCCGAGATCATTATCCCGAGACCTGTCAAAATAAAGCAAATTTATTATATTCGAGTATGTCATAAATTTTGCAAATGAGAGTCCGGCGGCTCGAACCAGACGATAGTAATGGGTAATTATGTCTTCCATCGCACTTTGCATGCTGGTGAGGGACGAGGAACGCAGTCTGGCAAGATGCCTCAATTCTGCGTGCGGCCTGGTTGACGACATTATTGTGGTCGATACGGGCTCGATCGATCGCACTCGGGAAGTAGCGGAGAGTTACCGCGCGAGGATCGTGAATTTTGATTTTTCCCACGTCGATTTTGCGGCGGCGCGCAATTTCGGGCTTTCGTTCGTGACGTCGGCGTGGATTATGGTTCTGGATGCGGACGAGACGCTGGACCGGGCGAGCGAGCCGGTTGTGCGGCAACTCGTCGAAGAGGGGGAGAACACGGGGTACTACTTCGAGCGGTTAAATTGGCGCCCGAATGGCGAACCGGCGACACCGGATTATGCGGTGCGCCTGTTTCCGAACAGGCCGGAATACCGGTACAGGGGTCGTGTGCACGAAACGGTGGACGGGGCGATTCTGGATGCCGGGGGGAGGCTGCGGCGGAGCGCAGTCCGGATCCATCACGATTTCGCTTCGGATCCGGAGCGGCGGCGGGCGAGGAATCTTCGGTATATCGAGATTCTCGAGGAAGAGATCGCCGCGGATCCGGCGGACTATTCGCGGCTGGATTTTCTGGCGGCGGAGTATCACCAGCTCGGGATGTTCGACGAAGCGGCGGGGATATCGGAAAGGATTGCGCGGATGCGGCCGCTCGATGCGCAGGCGCATCTGCACGCGGGTCTTTACCGGCTGCTGTACAAAGAAGACCAGCCGCGCGCGAAGGAGTATTTCACGACGGCCCTGAAAATTCGGCCGGGATATCCGGAGGCGCTTTCATTTCTGGCATCACTGGACGAGTAAGGGCGTTCTGCTCGCCCGGGGCTCGGGAAACCGGCAATGCGTTGGATTGTTTGTGTCCGGTTCGATGATATGGCGGGCTTTCAGTGCCCGCCATTTTGCTGCGGAGTACCACTGAAAACCTGAGCAGGTGCGCGGCTTCGGCAAAGCCTGCCATCATAAGCCCCATGGCATATGTGTGGTTTTGTGCCATTTCGGGTCTCGTCATCGCGGTCATCCGGCTGTATGTGCGGGTGCAGGATCTGGAGAGAAGAGTCGCCGCGCTCAAGCTGGAATCGCCGACGGAAGCAGAAGTGGCGGAGCTCCCGGGTCGGGTGCGGTGGACGGAAGATCGGAAGGCCGAGCCGCCGGCTGAAGCGCCTGCAGAGAAGGCGACCGCGGCCCACTGGGAAGCTCCACCGGTGACTTCGATCGCAGAAGCGCAACCGGTGCAGTCTGCCGAAGCGAGTCCGGCGGTTTACGCCAGCGCCCCTGCGATTGCGCCTCGCGCTCCGAGACCTGCATTCGGGGAGCGGGTGCGTGGTTTCTTCAGCGACGACGAGTGGGAAACGCTGGTAGGCGGCAGCGTTTTGAACAAAGCGGGCGCGGTGGTGCTGGTTATCGGCATCGCGCTGTTTCTTGCCTATTCCTGGACGCACATGACGGCAGCCGGGCGGGCGTTCCTGTCCTTCGGCCTGAGCCTGGTGTTGCTTGGAGCGGGTATATGGACTGAGCGCAGGGCGCGTTACCGAACCTTCGCCCGCGGTCTGATCGGGGCAGGGTGGGCAGGTCTGTACGCGACGACGTATGCGATCTGGGCGGTTCCGGCGGCGCAGATTCTGCCAGATCCTTTCGCCGGATCGCTGGCTCTGCTGGTGGTGGCGGCCGGCATCATCGCGCATTCGATGTTTTATCGATCCCAATCGGCGACGAGCGTGGCGTACGCCTCTGCCTTCGCGGCGCTTGCGGCTACGCCCTCGAGCCCGTTCGCGATTGCGGCTTTGGTTCCACTGGGCGCATCGCTGCTTTTCATTGCGGCGAGGTTCGAATGGTATTCGCTGGCGCTGGGCGGCCTGGCGGCGTCATGGGGAGTTCTCCTGTTCAAACACGAGGCAGGCGCTTCACTCCTTACCTTTCAGGCGGTGATTGCGGCGTACTGGCTGCTTTTCGAGGCATTCGATCTGTTCCGGGTGCGGCGGCGGGCGCGCGGGGGCGGAGTCGAGTGGATTTATCCGCTGAACCTGGCGGCGCTCGCCGGAATGTCTTATGTGAACTGGGCGCCGCATTACGCGCACCGTCTTTGGATTGGGTGCGCGGCGGGCGCGGGACTGTTCCTCGTGGATTCCATGGTGCGTGGGTGGATGCTTCCGCCTTTGACGATTCGCGACGAACCGCTGGCCGATCGTCTGGCTAAAGGTGGATTCGAATCCTCAGCGTTGGTTTCCGCGGTTCTGGCGGGCCTCGCCATCTGGGTGAGAGCGCCTGGGATGGTTGCCGCGGCCGGTCTGGCGATCGAAGCGGAAGCCGTCTACCTGCTCGGAATGGCGCTGGGGTCGCGGTTCCTCGAGCTTTTGGGCGGAGCTGGTTTTCTGTGGTCGCTGGTGCGCATTCTCGCCAGCCCGGACGCTTACGGGGAACGGGTCGTGCTGGGGCACGCGATCCGGAACTGGAGTCCGGTGGCGCTGCTTCACGCGTTTCTTTTCTATTTCAACCGTGCATTGCGGGCGCGGCCGATCTTCAGCTATGCGGCTGTGGCTCTGGTGTTTTGCGTTCTGATGGCCGAGGCGCCCGCGGGATGGGCAGGAACAGCCGGGGTGATTTATGGCCTCGCGCTTTTTGAGATCGCATGGCGCCGCAACGCTGCGGATTTTCGGTGGCAGGCTTTCGGGCTGATGTTCGTGGGAACACTGATGGCGGCGTTTGAAAATGGATTGGCCGCTCACCCGCATGTGATCGCTGTGGCAGTCACGCTGGCGGCGATGTACGGGTGCGCGCTACGGTCGCGCGGGCTTGAAATTCCGGAGCAGTTCGAACTTTCGTGGGGGTCGGCCGGGGCCGTCGCGTTGCTCGCGGCGGTACTGGTTTGGATCGCGGCGCCGCCGGGATATGCGGCCGCGGGGATCTGTGCGCTGTCCGTGGCGCTGCTGGAGCTTGGTATGGCCGGAATGCCCGCACGGCTTGCGCACTTCGGTGGCCCCACGCTGTTCACCGGGGCGTTGTTTTTGTTACTGGACAAGGGCCTTCCGGTAAAGTATCCGGAGACCCCGGTATGGGTGAGTTACGCGGTCGCTGCCGCAGCGGGACTCGGAGCGATGGCGCGCTGGGTTTTGCGTCCGCCAGAGCAGTTCACGGAAAAAGAGGGGGCATTTGTCCGCGGCCTTCATGGCGGGATTGGAACTGCTGCCGCGCTGATCGCGATCTGGGCCGTCGCCCCGGAAGCGGCGGTTACGCCACTGTGGGTTCTTCTGGCGGTGTTTCTGGTGGAGTTTGGTTTGGCGTTCGAAGCACAGGCTCCGCAGTTCGCCGGTCTGGGGGCGACTCTCGCTCTGACCGTAAGAGCGCTCGATGCCGATCTACAGAGGACCCCCTGGTCGATGTTGGCCGCAGTTGTGGCGCTTTACTGGCTCTGTGGCCGTTTCAGCGATCCGGTGCGACGGGTGCTGTTCTGGGTTGCGCCGGCGGTACTGGTTTTGTTCATCGGGCGCGTTGCGGAGGCAGGCTCTGCGGCCGCTGGGTGCTCGGCGATGGCGGTCGGCATGGCGGCTGTCGACCGCCGCTGGCGCTTGCGAGATGCTGCGATGCAGGCCTATATCATCGCGGGGATCGCATTTGTCGCCACAATCGTGATGGCGCCCCATATACTCGCCGTCACGATTGTGGCGGCAGCTTTCTTCACGGCTCAGAGGCTGACCAGAGCCACGGCCGGCCGGGTTTACTACTCGGCGTTGGGGACTTTGCTGATTATGGCGAAGCTCTTCAGCGAGGTCTCCGGCGGGCTGCTTACGGTTTCCTGGGCGCTCGAGAGTGTGGCTCTGCTGGGCTGCGGATTTGCGCTGCGCGAGCGCGTGCTGCGAGTGGAGGGTCTTGCGTTGTTGTTCGCTTGCATCCTGAAGGTCTTTCTTTACGATTTAAGGAATCTGGAGACGGTTTACCGTATTCTGTCGTTCATCGCGCTGGGCGTGATTCTTCTGGCAGTGTCCTGGATTTACACGCGTTTTCACGAACATGTGAGGCGGCTGCTGTAGGCCGGGGCGGGCTGTAGGCCCCGTGCGGGCTTCCGTCGGTTTCGCGGCGTGGATATACTAAGGCGCCGTGGATTGCCGCCGTTCTGTGAAACCTATCGCCTTCCTGATGCTGGCCGCCTGTGGCTTCGGCGCGTCTCCATCGAGCCCTTCCCATACTGGAAAGCATCGGGTTCTGCTGAACCGGTTCCGGATGCCGGAGATCGCGATCTTTATGGCCGACGCGGACGGACGCAACGAACGCCCGGTCGCGGCGCATGAGGAACGCGAGTATTCCCCTTCGTTATCGGCCGACGGTACGTGGGTGCTGTACACGGCGGAACATGCGGGCCAGGCGGATATTTATCGCGTGCATCCCGATGGCTCCGGGCGCGAACAGCTTACGAATGACCCGGCGTTCGACGACCAGGCAACGCTTTCGCCGGATGGAAGAACGGTCGCGTTCGTTTCGACGAGGGCCGCGGGAATGACCGACATCTGGCTTCTGGACATCGCGCGGAAGAAATACACGAACCTGACCCATAACAACTCCGGGAATTTCCGGCCGCGCTGGTCGCCCGACGGGAAATGGATCGCGTTCAGCTCGGATCGGGATTCGGACGCGGGGATTTTCCCGGGGCAGTGGGAGATGCTGCAGTCGACGGGCATCTATATCGTTCATCCGGATGGAACGGGTCTGCGGCGTGTAACCAAAAACGGAGGGGTTGCAGGCAGTCCGGAATGGTCGCCGGATGGCAAGCGCATCCTGTTTTATGAGACCGATGAAACGGGGGCGTTTCTGGCCAAGAACGCGCGGTCGAGAACCGAGATCGTGTCCATCGATATTTCGACCGGAGTGCGCCATCAGTATACGGCTTCGAACGAGACGAAACTTTCGCCGCAATGGCTGTCCGACGGGCGAATCAGCTACATCGTTCGGAGCGGGGATGAAAAGGAGGGACTGAAAATCCGGAATCCCGATCGGACTGTTGTGAACGTGCTGAAAGGGGCGGTGCGGCATCCGAGCTGGTCTGCGGACAGCAGCCGCGTGGTGTTCGAGCGGGTGATTCAGCCCGCCGTTACGGAGCATCTGATTCCAACCGCGAGCCGCGATCCTGAGTTCGAGCTGCTTTTGAGCGAGCCGTTTCCGGCATTCTCACCGGATGGCTCGCGGCTTCTTTACAGCGCCTACGGCGGAAATGGGACGAACACCAGCAATACGCGAATCGAGATGATGCGTGCGGATGGCAGCGGGGAACGTACGCTGTTTCACAAAGAAGGTTTCAGCGCGTTCGATGCGGTGTGGTCGCCCGCGGGCGGCGTAATTGCGTTTTGCGTGGGCAGATATTTCCGGGCTCCGGGAGCGCCCGCTTCGCAGATCGCTCTGATCAACGAGGACGGGTCGGGTTTCCGCGCCATAGCGGATGACGGCGTGAATAACGGGTTTCCGAGCTGGTCGCCTGACGGCAAGAGGATCGTGTACCGGCGAGGGCGCGAGCTGGTGATTCAATCGCTTGAAGACGGCAAACTGGTTCACCTGACGGACGGTTCGCATTACGACAATTTCCCGCAGTGGTCTCCCAGAGGCGACGTCATCATGTTTACGAGCGATCGCGAGGGGGAAAGGTTCAAGTTGTACACGATTCGTCCGGATGGAAGCGGACTGCGGCGGTTGACGGATGGCTCGCGCATCGATGCGCATTCGATCTGGTCGAATGATGGCGCGTGGATTGTGTTCAGCAGCGGCAGAAAAGGGTTCAAGGATGAGATGGCGCTGTATGACGGGGTGCCGCAGCCTTACGGGGAAATCTTCGCGATGCGCGCGGATGGAACCGATGTGCGTCAATTGACGGACAACAAGTGGGAAGACGCGAGCCCCGGCTGGGCGCCGGAGAGAGTTGCGGTGGCCAGGAAATAGAGAGAGCGTTAGCGGCGCGTCTTCGGGCGTCTGAAAAAATACGCCGGATAGGTTTGCGTCACGACCGCTTTCGGATTGAGGTTGGAACCACCGCGCTCTTCGTTGCGATAGACAAAGGGTGTTACGCCTGCGAGTTCCCAGCCTTCATCGGCCAGCCTCTGCAGATCGCGTTCCGGGACCTGTTCGTAGTGCGCGGGTGACACCTCGCGGGGAAAAACGGAGCGTACTTCCCAGGACGGTGAATCGCTTTCCGTTGCACGGTGCTGCGCGAACAGAACGGCGCCGGCCGCAATCAGCAGCAGGACGAGGGCGGAGTTTCGCATGCACGTCTGACGTTTGAAGCTGACGAAGAGTGTAGAACCGAATTGGGCAAATCATGAAGCGCCGGTCCGTTCGGTCACGGCCGGCGCTCCGGACGTCGAGATGCGCTGGAGCGGGCCGGTGGTGGCCTGCCCGCTTGCCTCACATTTACAGGTGCATCTGGAGGAGCAGGCGTTTCAGTGGGGTCATTTCGAAACCCGGACGTACACGTCTCTATTTCGAAACCCGGACGTATACGTCCTTGCCATGTCCGGAATTGTTCGCGCTCATTCCCTGGTATCCGTGCTGCACGGTGAGGGTCTTGTCGATGGTCATCACGCGGCCGTTCGGGCTGAGCATATGCACATAGGTAGTGGTGACCGTTGAATTGTGCACGTTGCGCGCGGTTTCGGTGACCAGCTTCGCGCCATCCATGTGAAGCTTCCCGCTCACGGCAGCGCCGCCATCGCCGGTGTTGGGACGCTCGGAGCCATCGAGAGGAAACGTCAGCACCTCATGGAAAGGCGGATTGTCGCCCTCCGGCTTGCGGGTGGTTTCGATGGTGATTTCACTGGCGTTGCACCGGATCACCAGAGTGGAAACTCCAATCGCCACGTCCTGATGGGCGGACTCGCTTCGAGCCGGATCCATTTTCCAGACGCCGGAGAACCGGGTGAAGTCCTGTGCCGAAGGCCGCTGCGCGGAATATCCGTGGGCTGCGCCTGCAAACATCACTATCAGGAACAGGGTTGCTTTTTGCATAGACGCCTCACATCGAGGCCCTGTAACAGCAGGAAAGGGGCCATTACGCGAAAGCGCCCGGATTGACCCGGTGTCCTAACGGGGGCGGGGCGGCAGAATGAGGGCCGCCCGACTATCGGATTTTGCCTGGCGAAACCAGAAAGGGTGATTGGGCCGCGCTCCTGATAGCAAATCACCATTGGCCGCTATGTTGAGGACGTGATGGGAATGGCCCGATTCCACGGACGCCAGAATGGCTCCGCTGTTGCGGTCAATCTTTAATAGCCACCCATCCGCGCTGGTGGGCTCCGTCATTTCCTGCGTGCCGATCCAGAGATCGCCGTTGCGAAACGCGACGGTGGTGACCATGCCGAGATTCGACCATTCGCCCAGATATTTGCCCGACATATCGAAGCGTTGCAATCTTCCGTTGCGCCGGTCGGCGACATAGACGATGCCGTGATCGTCGATCGCGATGCCGTGCGGCTGGTTGAATTGTCCCGGTCCGTTTCCGGCGGAGCCCCACTGATGCAGCCGTTTGCCATCGGCCGAATATTCCAGCACGCGCGAATTGCCGTAGCCGTCCGTA
>Ga0157369_10011519_pt1 | contig 10045 bp, 8 predicted proteins | sample C25metaG_FD_113461 | JGI IMG/M metagenome (GOLD analysis project Ga0157369, IMG submission 113461) | Corn rhizosphere microbial communities from Kellogg Biological Station, Michigan, USA - C2-5 metaG | ecosystem: Host-associated > Plants > Roots > Rhizosphere > Soil | place: USA: Michigan...
CGTCGAGGTCGGACTCATTGAAGGGCCGGCCGTCGACGCGGTCATACAGGTTGAGCACGCCCAGCACGCCGCGTCCGGTGCGCAGCGGCACGCTCATCAGCTGTGACGCGGCCGGCTCACCAGCGGCAGCCGAGACGGCGAGCTCGGCGGGTGTGCCGTGCAGGGCCTCGCCCGTCGCTGCGACGGTGCCGGCGATGCCGGCCCCGACCGGCAAACGCAACGCAGGGTTTCCGGATAGCGCCTCGACGTTCCGACCGGCGCGCAGCACCAGCTCGTCCTTGTTGTCCTGCAGGACGAGCAGGGACCCCGCCGACGACCTGGTCGTCGTGATCGCGGTCTCGAGGATGACCGACAGGATCCGGTTGAGGTCGTGCGTGCTCGACAACGTCTCACCGAGCCGCGCCAGCCCGCGACGCATCTCGTCGCGACTCGACTGCAACGCGCCGATGTGTTCCCGCAGCTCGTCCGTCATCTCGTTGAACGCATCAGCAAGGCGGCCTACCTCGTCCCCCGAACGCACCTCGATCCGCGTCTCCAGGTCACCACCGGCCACCCTCGCCGCTGCGTCGGAGAGCTCGGCGAGCGGACGCGTCACGACCCGTGCGAGCAACCAGCCGATCAGCGCCGCCAGCAGGATCGCGATCAGCAGCACGACGACGAGCAGTCCTTCCAACCCCGACTGGCCCGCTTGCGGCACGCTCATCACGACGATCGGCTCACCCGGCCCGAGCGATGCGGCCGAGACGAGGAGTCCACCCACCGCCCGCGCAGAGCCGTCACGGGGCAGGGTCGGGCCGACCTTGGCAACCCGCCCCGCACTTCGGGGTGGAAGCGTCGACACCACCACCGCGTTGCCGGACAGCAAGGTGACGGAGGCGTTGGCGGCGGCAGCCAGGTGCGTTGCCGTGACGGTGTCAAACGGCACGGCGACCGCCGCCGACCCGAGCGCGCGGCCGCTGTCCGAGTGCACCTGCACCGAGTCGGCGATCGCCGCCAGTCCGGAGCGCGGCGGCACGTGCCGGCTGCAGGAGCCGAGGTCGATCGGACTCGGCTCGGCGCCGCCGGTGAGGTGCCCGGCCTGCCCGGTGACGCGCCCGTTGGTGTCGACGACGACCGCGTACGCCGCCAGCCCGCGCCCGACGACGTCGGTGGCGGCTTGTCCCGGCGACGTCACCGCTTCGCGTGCGAGCACCTCCGCCGCGAGCCGCGCCGTCGTACAGGTCTGCTCGACGAGAGCGACAGCACCGGCACGCGAGGACGACAGACGGTTGCGGGCGGCACTGTCCAACGCCTGTGGCACACCGCGGCCGACGATGATCACCGCAACCACCAAAGGCAGGGCGACCACCAGCAGGAACGCCAGCGAGAGCCGCACCCGAAGGGTCACGCCAACGTCACCTTCCGACCGAGTCGATCACTACCCCCGAATGCGATGCTCGCACGCGGTGGACGACAAGCGGCTGCTCCGAGCGGGTGTGCTTTCGGCGCGCGCGGCCAAGTCCGAGCGGGCCCGGGAACTCTACGCGGCAGCCATCGCCGACCACGGACTCGCGGCGTGCCAGGGCTTTTCGTGCGTAGCCGCTTACGCCGCGGTCGGCACCGAGCCGGGCACTCGCCAGCTGCTGGACGGGTTGCGTGCGGCGGGCGCTCGCGTGCTGCTGCCGAGCGTGCAAGGCAACCACCTCGGCTGGGGCGACTACACGGGGTGGGACGGCTTGCGCAGCGCGGCACACCAGTTGTTGGAGCCCCTCCCGACCGAGGCTGCGGCCAATGCGGCCTCGAGCGCCGAGGTCGTGCTCGCACCGGCGCTCGCCGTCGACCGGGACGGCCATCGCCTAGGTCGCGGCGGCGGCTACTACGACCGCTGGCTGGCCGGCGTCGACCCGGCCGTGCCGCTCCTCGCCGTTGTCTATGCCGACGAGGTCGTCGATCACGTGCCGCACGAGGCGCACGATGTCGCGATGACCGCGGCTCTCACTCCCGCCGGCGTGATCCCGCTCGGCGACCGTCAGTGATGCGTCGGCGAAGGGCTTGGCGACGGCTTGCGCGAGGGGCTGGGCGACGGTGACGACGAGGAGTGCTGCGTGGGGCTCGGGTTGCTGAACGTCGTCGCGTGGTAGGGCGGAGCGGCCGGCTCGTAGTCACGGGGCATCTGTGCGTGCGTCGCGAGCGCCGTGGCACTCGGAGCGGCGTCGCCGGCGACCCACTGCGCCCAGGACATGTTCCAATCGGCCATGCCGGGGTCGGCGGTGTTGGGCGCAGCGGTGCTGTTGTAGACGTCGACGATGTCGCCGCGAGTCGACCAGTTGTAGAACCACTCCGCGTTCGCCGTGCTGATGTTGACGCACCCGTGGGAGACGTTGACCCGGCCCTGGTCGCCGACGGACCAGGGCGCTGCGTGCACGAACGCGCCGCCGTAGGAGATCCGGACGTCCCAGTAGACCTTCTCGTAGTAGCCATCGGGCGAATTGCGCGGAATGCCCACGGTCGCCGAGTCCATCGTGACGACCTGTGATTTCTCGAAGGTGATGTGCACGCCGTTCTTGGTCGGGTACTTGTCCCGCCCCGCGCTGATCGGGAACGTCCTCACCAGATGGCCGTTGTCGTAGACGTACATCTGGTGGCGCGCCACGTCGACGCGGCTGATGTGGGATGCGCCGATCCGGAACGAGGTGGTGTGGTTGCCCGCCCCCCACACTCCGCCGCCGAGGTAGAGCCCGCTCAAATCAGCGGACACCGTGATGTGCGTGCCGCTCTTCCAGTACGTCGGGGGACGCCAGTGCACCTCCTGGCTGCTCATCCAGTGCCAGGCGCCGATCACGGCTTCCGGGGCGGTGAGCACGGAGAGCCGCGCCTCTACTGCCGCTCGCTTCGACTCAGGAACGCTGCGGCTGAAGGTGGCGATGACCGGCGAGCCGATGCCGACGACGTTGCCGTCGCCGGGTGAGAGCGTCACCTTCAGGTGCCGGCTCGTGTCGGCGGCGGAGAAGTTGAACGTCGTCGACTGGGCGTGCCCGGTCGAGTCTGAGTAGCTGACGTTTGCGACGTAGCGGGTGAGCGGCACCAGGGTCTTGGCACTCGTCCAAACGGTGTCGCCACTGCTCAGCACACCGTCCACCGTCAGGTTGCCGGACTCGGTGACGGCAACGCTGCTCAATCGGCCGTTGTCGACGACGATCCGGACCGGCTTGTTCCAGGGTACGTGGCCGGACTTCAGTCCGACCAATGTCACCGTTGACGCGGCCGCCGTCACCGTGCCGCCGTGGGTGGCCGTCGCCGAAGAACCGGATGAGCTGACGTGGGTCGCGGCGACGACGGCACCGGCGGCACCGACTGCCACCACTGCACTCGCCGTGATAACGACGCCTCGGGACAGGAGGCGGGGGAACCGCATGCGTGTCACAACCTCTTCGCCGACAGGATCTCATCCATTGTGCCGTGCCCAAGACTGGACGGCACCTCTTACTTCGGTCAGACGTCCCTGTCCGGTTCGGGGTTGCCACCGCCAAAGAAAATCCCCCCGAGGCGCGAGGGCCGGATCAGCCGACCGCCACGGCCGTTCGACTCGTGAGCAGGATGCGGCGTTCCTCTTCGTCCATTCCACCCCAGACCCCGAAGGCCTGTCGGGTCTGCAATGCATAGTCCCGGCACGGCTGTAGAACCGGGCACCGGCCGCAGATTGCTTTCGCGGCCGCCACCTCGTGCCGGCTGACGCCGGTGCTGCCGACCGGGAAGAACTGCTCGGGTTCCGCAGTCAGGCAAGCCCCGCGACTAGTCCACTCCACAAAGCACCTCCTGACGCTTGCCTGCGACCGCTACCCCGCATCGGCCTGACAAACCGCGGAGGCGGCGAAGAATTTCGGTCTACGAGTCGGACAACCCGCGAAATTCCGCCACGACAAGGGCGAGGTCATCGCCAAGCTCGGCACCGACGGCAGCCGTCAATGCGTGGAGAACACCGTCGAGGATCTCGTCGAGCGGGCCGTCGGCCAGCGCATGGGTCAGCTCGGTCAGGTCGACGAAGCGGCCGTCGGCTGTCCGCGCCTCGATGATGCCGTCGGTGTAGAGCAGCAGACGGTCACCGACTGTGAGCGTCCCGGACGTGAGCTCGGGCGAGGCACCCAGACCGAGGGGCAGACTGATCGGCCCGTGGACCTCGCGGACCCTGCCGTCCGCAACCACCAGCGGCGCGGGGTGGCCGCAGTTGACGATCGAGAACACGCCGTCGTCGCGGATCTCGGCTACCAAGGCAGTGACAAAGTCCTCCTCGCCCAGGTAAGGCCGAAGTCGCCGATCGAGCTGAGCCGCCACCTCGCAGAGATCGGCAAGGTCTGCGGCTGCGGCGCGAAACTCGCCAAGCACCACGGTCGCGATGCGCACCGCGCCGAGGCCCTTGCCCTTGACGTCGCCGATCAGCAGGCGCACGGCGTCGTCCCGTCGTACCACCTCGTAGAGATCGCCGCCGACAAGCGCCTCTTTCGCCGCACTGACGTAACGCGCGGACAACGCGGTGCCGCCGAGCAGCGGCGGTGGCACGGCCAGGATGGCGTGCTGCGCGGCCTCGGCAACTCGCATGACGCGGGCAAGTCGGCCGGACTGCTCGTAGAACGCATGGGCCGTCTCGACGGCGATGGCGGCCCGACGCGCGAGGTCCTCCACGAAGGACACGTCTTGCTCGCGGTAGCGACGGCCGGACTCGGCGTAGATCATGGTGAGCGCGCCGATGATCCCGGTGCGACCGGTAAGCGGCACCACCAGGACGCTCCTCATGCCGACTTGGTCCAACAGCTCGCGGTGCTCCTCGTCAACGGCTGCAGCGTCCAGCAGCTCGTCCGGCAAGTCCGGGTAGAGCTCGCTGACCCCGGTGCGGATGACGTTGGCCGCTCCGGTCGGCGCGTCCAGATCCTCCGGGTAGCGCGCGGAGATCTCGCGCGCCCAGGCAACCTTCGCCGGGTCGACATGGGTCAGTGCGACGCTGTTGAGCCGGCCCTTCTCGAGCAGCTGGATCACACACCAGTCCGCCAAGCGCGGCACGACAAGTCCCGCCACTGCCTCCAGGACGCTGCGGTAGTCCAGGCTCGACGCCAGAAGCACGGAGGCCTCGGCGAGGAAGGCCAGCCGCTCGTTGGCCTCCTCGGCCCGGTGCGCGACCTCTGCCCGGTCGAGGGCCTGCGCGGTCACGTCGGCGAGCGTGGTGAGAAACGCGCGTTGGGTCACCTCGTCGACGGGCTCTTGCCCCCGGAACGTCAGCGACAGAACGCCGAGTGGACGGCCGGCCGCTGCGATCGGCGCCACCAAGAGCGCTGCCTCATCACGGTAGATGCTTGCGAGCTGCGGGAACCGCCCCGCGATGTCAGCGCTGTCGCGCAAGACCATCGGCTCGCCGGTGCGTACGACCACGGCGCCGGGCAGATCGTCGTCGACGCTGAACGCTGCATAGCTGTGGGTCAGTGTCGGATCGCCACCCGCGACGGCCATCGACCGCAAGGTGGTGCCGTCCTCGTTCAGGAGATAGACGCGTGCCGTTCGGGCCCCCAGCACGCGATGCGCGCTCTCACACGCCGTGGCGACGATCTCGTCAACCGTGCCCGCCGCCGTGAGCGCAGTGGTGACCTGTTGCAACAGAGCCAGCCGCGCTGCGATCGCCTGCAGCGGTGCCAGCCGTGCCACCTCAGCCGCCAACCGCTGCGGGAACGTCTCGCTGGGAACCGGTCGCTGGCCCGCGGCCGCGCGCCGGAGCTGCGCGATGAGCGTCTCGATGTACCAATGCCGGAAGACGCGATGCGCGGGAGGCGTCTCCAGGGTCAGCAACCGCGCGGCCCGGGCATGACGGTCGGCTTCGTCGAGGGCAGCGAGGTAGCTCTCGGCCGCTGATTCGGCCGAGGCCGGAAGGGCGAGTCGCAGTGTCGTCTCGGCAGCGCCGGTCGCAGCCGAGGCCACCGCCTGCTGCTTGATCTGCATCCGCGCGTCGGCGAATCCATGCACAACGGTCTGCACGAGCTCAGCGACTTGCTCGGGCAGTTTCTCCTCATTGCTGCCCCCGACACCGGAGCGCATCAGCGTGAACTCTCGGACGAGGTTGTCGATGTGCGCCTTCGCCTCGAGCAGCAGGTCGGTCGGGACCGCGCCGAGCTCGACCGTGAACGACTCTTCCTCCCCGACGTCGTCGGCCCAGCCCGCGAGGAGGGCATCGGCGTCGGCATCGACCTCGTCGTCGGCGCTGGCAAACGGTTCGAGCGAGAGCTCCGCCCAGACGGTCTTGCCATCGTCGGTGGGGATGGACCCCCAGGAGGAGGCCAGCGCGCTGACCAAGCCCAGACCACGGCCCGTCATGGCGCCCATGTTGGCGGGGACCCGGAGCGGCACCTGCCGGCTGCCGTCCGACACCTCGATCCGCACGCCCTCGCCCATGACCCGCACGCGCAAGACCACTGGCGGTCTGGCATGCAGCAGGGCGCTCGTCACGAGCTCCGTGACCACCAGAGCCGCGTCGTCACGGACCTCGGGCGGCATCGATGCGACAACTTCGAGAACGAAATGTCGCGCCCTCGAGAGTGCCTCGGGCTCGTCTTCGACGACCAGCTCGCGCGCAGCCGCGGTCATGCCCCCCGTCCCGGTCAGTCGATACGAAGAGTGGAGTTGCGCTGACAGTGTGACGCCGGACCGCACCGAAGGCGAGCGTCCAGCAATTGCGCGAGCCGTGGTCGTCGGGGCATCATTAGCAGTCGAGGGGTGCGAGTGCCAGCATCCCGCGAGGAGGAACCGATGCCGACCTACCAGTACGCCTGCACCGAGTGCGGTGAGCAGTTGGAGGTCGTCCAGAAGTTCTCCGACGAGCCGCTGACCGTCTGCCCGAGGTGTCAGGGACGGTTGCGCAAGGTGTTCTCCGCGGTCGGGGTCGTGTTCAAGGGCTCCGGCTTCTACAAGAACGACAGCCGGAAGTCGTCCTCGTCCCCCTCGGCCTCGTCGCCCTCCTCATCAGCGTCGAACGCGAAAAGTGACAGCAAGGGCTCGAGCGGTGGCGACTCGTCGTCCGGCTCCTCGTCCGACTCGTCGTCGAGCTCCTCGTCCGGTTCTGGCGACGGCAGCAAAGTCGCCTGACCGTCCACAGATCCACTGCCGGCGCTGCCGGGACAGCCGACGGGACCTTAACGTCGCGGCGTGGCCGGCTCGGACCTCGCTCGACTCGCACGTCGAGTTCGCGACACCCTTGACTGGCACCGCCGTGCGGTCGCGGCCGTCCTGGTCGGTGTCGGAGTGCTTGCCGGTCTCTCGGCCCTGCGTCCACATGCTCCTCGGACGGTCTCGGTCTGGACGGCGGCGCGCGACTTGTCCGGTGGTTCGCCGCTCAATGCCGGTGACGTCGCGATCCGACGTCTCGTCGTCGCCGACGTGCCTGCACATGCGCTGACCGCCGGCACTCATGTCGTGGGTCGGCTGCTTGCCGCACCGATGCGCGAAGGCGAACCGTTCACCGACGTCCGCCTCCTGGAGCCGTCATTGCTTGCCGCGATGGACCGGCGCGGGCTCGTCGGCGTACCGGTTCGGGTCGCCGACGGCGCCGCCGCGGCTGCCCTTGCCCGCTCGGGCGACGTCGTCGACGTGCTGGGCACGTCGGTCACGGCGGACGGGACGGACACGGCAGCGACGGTGGTTGCCGCGGGCGTCACCGTGCTTGCGGTGCCGCAGCGTGACAGCGGGTCGAGCGAGGACGCGGGACTTGTCGTCGTCGCGGTCTCGCCGGCGCAGGCAACGGCGCTCGCAGCGGCTGCCGACGAAAGGCTGTCGATCGTGCTGCGTCACTGACGGCCGCAGCACCTGAGTAGCGTCCGAGAGCCATGGGCTCGACCTACCGCATGTGGGGCTGGGGGCGCGACGCCGGCGACGAGCCGACGATGCAGTCCCTGGCGGGACTCGCGCCGGTGCTCCGTGACCATCTCGGCATAGACGTGCATGAGCCGGAGGCACCGGCACCGCTGCCCCCGCTGCCTGCCGACCGCGTTGGTTCGCGCTTGCCGGCCCCGCTCCGCGCGTTCGCCTCCGACGATCCGCTCGACCGCGCCGCGCACAGTCTCGGCCGTGCCTACCGCGACGTCGTTCGCGGCATCCGCGGTCAGGTCGACTCGCCGGTCGACTGCGTCTTGCGGCCGCGCAACGAGGATGACGTCGAGCGCGCGATCGCCTGGTGCTCGGACGAGCAAGTCGCCCTCGTCCCCTACTCCGGCGGCACCAGCGTCGTCGGCGGCATCGAGCCCAGAGATGCGGACCTCGGCCAGGGCGTGGTCAGCTTGGACTTGGGCGGCCTGTCGGGAATCCTCGAGATCGACGACGTCTCCCGAGCGGTGCGCGTGCGCGCGGGCACACCCGGACCGCAGCTGGAGGACGAGCTGCGACCGGCCGGGTTGACCGCGCGCTTCTACCCGCAGTCGTTCGAGCGCTCCACCGTCGGCGGCTGGGTCGCGACGCGCGCCGCCGGTCACTTCTCCACGCGACTGACCCACATCGACGACATCGTCGAGTCGGTACGCGCCTTCGCCCCGATCGGGATATGGGAGTCACGCCGGCTGCCCGGGTCCGGAGCGGGTCCGAGCCCGGACCGCATGCTGCTCGGCAGCGAGGGCAGCCTCGGCGTCGTCACCGAGGTGTGGCTGCGGGTCCAGCCGCGACCCACCGAGCGGTGGGCGGCGACGCTTGCAGCCGACACCTTCGAGCGCGGCGGACTGGCAGTGCGACGTCTCATGCACGACGGACTTCTGCCCGCAACCTGTCGGCTGATCGATGCCCGCGAGTCCGCGGTCAGTGGCACGTTGTCCAGCGGCGAGGCCGCGCTGGTGCTCGGCTTCGAGTCCTACGGCGCTCCGGTCGACGCCGAAGCCGAACGGGCACTGTCGCTCTGCAGCGACGAGGGGCTTCGGGTGGTCGAGGCGGGTGCACGGGGTGGTTCCGGCGAGGCCTGGCGGTCGTCGTTCGTGCGCGCGCCTTATCTGCGAGAACAGCTCGTGCTGCTCGGACTTCTCGTCGAGACCTTCGAGACCGCGATCACCTGGGACCGCTTCGATTCGTTCGTCGAGTCGGTGTCAGCCGCGACGGAAGAGGCACTGCGGGTGATCTGCGGTGCCGGCACCGTGACTTGCCGACTCACCCACGTCTACGTCGACGGGGCCGCGCCGTACTTCACCGTCACGGCACCGACACGACGAGGCGCCGAGATCGAACAGTGGGACGCGGTGAAGGCGGCGGCAAGCAACGCAGTCATCGCCGCCGGCGGCACGATCACGCACCACCACGCCGTCGGTCGTGACCACCACCCTTGGTACGACGTGCAACGTCCAGCACCGTTTGCCGCGGCGTTGCGCGCGGCCAAGGCGGCGGTGGATCCGCGCGGCGTGCTGAATCCCGGCGTCATCGCGAGTTAGATGACGGCAAGGCCTGTTGTTGGGCTAGTCGTCCGGCTATTGCTGGGAGGGAACATGTCCGGTTTCCGCAAGTTCCTACTGCGCGGCAATCTCGTCGATCTCGCTGTTGCGGTCATGATCGGGGCGGCGTTCGCCACTTTGGTGACCGCCCTCACCAAGGACTTCATCACTCCCCTGCTCGCGGCGATCGGCGGCAAGCCCGACTTCAGCAAACTGAGCTTCGCCGTCCACAAGTCCACGTTCAACTACGGCGACTTCATCAACGCGCTGATCGCCTTCGTGATCCTCGCGGCAGTTCTCTACTTCCTCGTCGTCATGCCGTTCAGCAAGCTGCTGGAGCGCTTCAAGCCGGCGCCGGACGAGCCGGCTCCACTGAAGGAGTGCGCAGAGTGCCTGTCCTCGATCCCGGCAGCGGCGCGCAAGTGCGCGTTCTGCGCCTCACCCCAGGCGGCCTGAGCAGAAAAAGTGACACAGCCCACTGGTGACGGGTTGAGCCTTTTCTGAGATAGTTGCACGGTGACTGCAAACACTGTGCCGGCCCAGCCCCAGCAACTTGCGCCCCAGCAAGCGACAGAGCACCTCGACGTCCTGATCGTCGGTGCCGGACTGTCCGGCATCGGGGCCGGGGC
>Ga0157369_10011522_pt1 | contig 10044 bp, 8 predicted proteins | sample C25metaG_FD_113461 | JGI IMG/M metagenome (GOLD analysis project Ga0157369, IMG submission 113461) | Corn rhizosphere microbial communities from Kellogg Biological Station, Michigan, USA - C2-5 metaG | ecosystem: Host-associated > Plants > Roots > Rhizosphere > Soil | place: USA: Michigan...
CCCGCGAGCATGCGTCCCCACATGAAGAGCAGCAGCGCTGTCAGTGCGACGGCCAGCCTGGACAGCCGCCGGTGTCGGGACTTCTCCCGCGAGATGGCGACATCGGCTCTGTCGGTGGCCAGAACCCGACCTTCTTGAAGGCTGCTCAGCTCCATATTTGGCTTCTCGCTATCTCTGTTGAGTCTCATGTGCGCTACCTAGCGTTACCGGGTGTTGGTATGACGATGCTCCGTTGCATCGCCCTAGGCAACGACCTCGGCCGGCAAAGAGTTCGATCTTGGTCGCGTTGTCCGGATCTACCCGACATCTCGGGCAGTAGCCGCCGACCTTGTCCGCGATGATCATGGGGATCTGAGCGCGCAACGCGAGCGCGTCGTGCGCAAAAGCCCATGATCATCTGCAGTTGCGCCTTGCTAGTGACGGTGTTGCGGGTGGAGAGTCAATGTCACGAAGCGTGACGCGAGCGCCCGGGAGGCAGCAATGGCCGACAAGTCCAGCACCGCCGGAGCCGCCGTCGGCAGAGCACCGGCGGCCGACGAGCCCAGCCACATCCGCAACGTCGTCCTCGTCGGCCATTCCGGAGCGGGCAAGACGACGCTCGTCGAGGCCCTCCTCGTCGCGACCGGGACGATCCCTCGAGCCGGTCGGGTCGAGGACGGCAGCACGGTCAGTGACTTCGACGAGGCGGAGGTGCGCCAGCAGCGCTCGATCTCGTTGTCGCTCGCGCCGTTCGAGTCCAACGGCATCAAGGTCAACCTGATTGACACACCCGGCTACGCCGACTTCACCGGCGACCTGCGGGCCGGTCTCCGCGCCGCCGACGCGGCCCTTTTCGTCGTCAGCGCCGCCGACGGCATCGACGGCACGACGCAGATGATCTGGGAAGAGTGTGCTTCGGTCGGCATGCCGCGGGCGGTCGTCATCACCCGGCTCGACTCGCCGCGCGCCAACTTTGAGGAAGCCCTCGCGGCCTGCCAAGCGGCATTCGGCGACGGAGTGCTCCCCCTCTACCTCCCACTGCACGGTGACGACGGCGAGTCGGTCGAAGGCCTCATCGGTCTGCTCAGCCAGCAGATCTTCGACTACTCGAGCGGCTCGCGCGCGCAACGCGACCCGGACAGCCAGCACCTTCCGCTCATCGCCGAGCATCGCAACGCGTTGATCGAAGGCGTCATCGCCGAGTCGGAGGACGAGACGTTGATGGACCGCTACCTCGGTGGCGAGGACATCGACATCAAGGTGCTCATCGACGACCTGGAGACCGCGGTCGCGCGCGGTTCCTTCTACCCGGTGCTCGCGGCGTGTTCGGGTAACGGGCTCGGCATGGCCGAGCTGCTCGAAGTGCTGACATCCGCCTTCCCGTCGCCTCTCGAGCATCCGCTCCTGCCGGTCACGCGGCCGGACGGTTCCGCTGTCGAACCGCTCACCTGCGACCCGAAGGGCCGGCTGTGCGCGGAGGTCGTCAAGACGACGACCGACCCGTACGTCGGACGCATCTCGCTCGTGCGCGTCTTCTCCGGCACGCTGCAGCCCGACACCATCCTGCATGTGTCCGGTCATGGGCTCGCCGAGCGCGGCCACGACGACCACGACGTCGACGAGAAAGTCGGCTCGCTCTCATGCCCGCTGGGCAAGAGCCAGCGACCCGTGCCGCACGCGATCGCCGGTGACCTCGTCGCGATCGCGAAGCTCGCGCGCGCAGAGACCGGCGACACGTTGTCGTCAAAGGACGATCCACTGCTCGTGCATGCGTGGGAAATGCCCGAACCACTGCTGCCCGTTGCCATCCAAGCCAAGAGCAAGGCCGACGAAGACAAGCTCTCGACCGGTCTGCAGCGCATCGTCGCCGAGGAACCCACAGTGCGCTTGGAACGCAACATCGAGACGCATCAGCTCGTGCTCTGGTGCATGGGCGAAGCGCACGCGGATGTCTTGATCGACCGGCTGCACTCGAAGTACGGCGTCGACGTCGAACAAGTGCCGCTGCGTGTGCCGTTGCGGGAAACCTTCGCGGCGCAGACCCAAGGACACGGCCGGCACGTCAAGCAGTCGGGCGGCCACGGCCAGTTCGCCGTTTGCGATGTGACCTTCGAGCCGACACCGTCCGGAACTGGCTTCGAGTTCGTCGTCAAGATCTACGGCGGGTCGGTGCCGAGCCAGTTCATCCCGTCGGTCGAGAAGGGCATCCGCGCGCAGATGGAGCACGGCGTCGCGGCCGGCTACCCGGTCGTCGACGTACGCGCAACTCTCACCGACGGCAAGGCGCACTCGGTCGACTCCTCCGACATGGCCTTCCAGATCGCCGGTGGGCTCGCGTTGAAGGACGCGGCCGAAAAGACGCAGGTGCTGATGCTCGAGCCGGTGCTCGACGTGTCGGTGCTCGTCGCCGACGACTACGTCGGCGCGGTCATGTCCGACCTGTCGACCCGGCGTGGACGGGTCACCGGCACCGAGCCGGTCGGCTCCAACGGCCGGACGTTGGTGCGGGCTGAGATCCCTGAGATCGAGATCACCCGCTACGCGATCGACCTCCGCTCGCTCTCCCACGGGACGGGGTCGTTCACCCGCACCTATCTCCGGCACGAACCGATGCCGAGCAATGTCGCGCAGAAGGTGTTGGCCGAAGCCAAAGCCAGCGACTAACGCCACCCACCACCCCGACTTCGGTATCGCACCGACCAGATTCGCGTCCTTTTTGCCGCGTGTCGTGGTCGGTGCGATACCGAAGTGCGGATCAGGTGGGCCAGTTGTCGGCCAAGAGTTGGCGCGTGTCACGGAGCAGCTGCGGCAGGATCTTGGTGCGCGCGATGACCGGCATGAAGTTGGTGTCGCCACCCCACCGCGGCACCACGTGCTCATGCAAGTGCTGCGCGATGCCGGCGCCGGCAACCGGCCCTTGGTTCATGCCGATGTTGAACCCTTGCGCGCCGCTTGCGGCTCGCAAGGCCTGCATCGCGGCCTTGGTCAGCGCCGCACATTCGGCAGTTTCGTCAGCGGTGAGTTCGTCGTACGACGCCACGTGCCGCAGCGGCACGACCATGACGTGACCGGAGTTGTAGGGGTAGAGGTTGAGCACGACGTACGACGTCTTGGCGCGCGCGACGATGAGCCCGTCCTCGTCGGAGAGAGTCGGGATGTGGCAGAACGCGCACTCGTCGCCTTTGCCCTCGCCCTGGATGTAGGCCATGCGCTCCGGCATCCAGATGCGCTGCCAGCCGTCCGGGACGCCGACGCCCGGCTGCTGCTCTACGTCAGCCATCAGCCCGTGCCCCTCATGTTGAGTGCAACGAAATTCACCTTGTGAAGCGCCGAGAAGGTGAATTTCGTTGCACTCAACCTTCTTCCTTCACGAGTTCGTCGGGGTTGAGGGCGTCGGGGTCGATCTGGCGCGACGCGATGTTGCGCACGATCTCCTCGATCGCGTCGTCGAGCGGCACGCCACGGCGCTCGATGCCGTTGCGGTAGCGCATCGAGACCGCACCGGCCTCCACGTCACGCGGACCGGCGACGAGCATGAACGGCACCTTCTGTTGCTGCGCGCGGAGGATCTTCTTCTGCATGCGGTCATCGGAGTCGTCGACCTCGACGCGCACCTCTTCACCGTGCAGCCGCTCGGCGACCAGATGCAGGTAGTCGAGGTTCTCCGACCGGATCGGGATGCCGACGACCTGCACCGGCGCGAGCCAGGCCGGGAATGCGCCGGCGTAGTGCTCGGTCAGCACGCCGAAGAAGCGCTCGATCGACCCGAACTTCGCGCTGTGAATCATCACCGGCTGGTGCCGCTCGCCGTCGGCGCCCTGGTATTCGAGACCGAACCGCGCCGGCTGGTTGAAGTCGTACTGGATCGTCGACATCTGCCAGGTGCGGCCGATCGCGTCGCGCGCCTGCACCGAGATCTTCGGGCCGTAGAACGCTGCACCGCCCGGATCGAGCACCAGCGACAGGCCACTGTCCTCGGCCACGCCGCGCAGGATGTCGGTCGCGGTCTCCCACTCCTCGTCACTGCCGATGAACTTCTCCGACGATGCATCACGGGTGGACAGCTCGAGGTAGAAGTCCGGCAACCCGAAGTCGGAGAGCAACGACAACACGAAGTCGAGCAAGTGTTTGATCTCGGCCGGCGCCTGCTCCGGTGTGCAGTAGGAGTGCGAGTCGTCCTGGGTCAGCCCGCGCACACGGGTTAGGCCGTGAACGACGCCGGACTTCTCATAGCGGTAGACCGACCCGAACTCGAACAGCCGCATCGGTAGGTCGCGGTAGGACCGCCCGCGCGACCGGTAGATGAGGTTGTGCATCGGGCAGTTCATCGCCTTGAGGTAGTAGTCCGCGCCCTCCATGTGCATGGGCGGGAACATCGTGTCGGCGTAATAAGGAAGGTGTCCGCTGGTCTCGAAGAGACCTTGCTTCGAGATGTGCGGGGTGCCGACGTAGAGGAAGCCTTCCTCGATGTGCCGGCGGCGGACGTAGTCCTCCATCACCCGCTTGATGACGCCGCCCTTGGGGTGGAAGACCGCGAGGCCCGACCCGATCTCGTCCGGGAAGGAGAACAGGTCGAGCTCGGCGCCGAGGCGGCGGTGGTCGCGCTTCTCCGCCTCCTCGAGCAGGCGCAGATGCTCTTCCAGCTCGGCGTACGACGGCCAGGCAGTGCCGTAGATGCGCTGCAGCTGCGGGTTCTTCTCACTCCCCCGCCAGTAGGCGGCGGCTGACCGCATGAGCTTGAACGCCGGGATGTCGGAGGTCAGCGGAAGATGCGGCCCGCGGCACAGGTCCTTCCAGGCGAGCGAGCCGTCGTCGCGAAGGTTGTCGTAGATGGTGAGCTCGGCGCCACCGACCTCGACGTCGGCACCCTCTGTTGCCGCGATTTGGGCCGCGTTGCCGGCCGAGCCGCCCTTGAGGCCGATCAGCTCCAGCTTGTAGGGCTCGTCGGCCAGCTCTTGTCGCGCGTCGTCGTCGGCAACCGCCCGCCGGGAAAACCGCTGGCTCTCCTTGACGATCTTGCGCATCTCGCCCTCGAGCCGCTCCAGATCGTCCGGAGTGAACGGCGAGGAGACGTCGAAGTCGTAGTAGAAGCCGTTGTCGATCGGCGGCCCGATGCCGAGCCTGGCGTCCGGGAAGAGCCGCTGCACCGCCTGCGCCAGCACGTGCGCCGTCGAATGCCGCAGGATCGCAAGGCCTTCCGGCGCGGTCATCGGGATCGACTCGATCTGGTCGCCGTCGTCCGGCACCCAGGTCAGGTCGTGCAACGACTCATCCGGCCCGCGTACGGCGATCGCGACGATGTGCGCCTCGCGGAAGATCTCGCCGGCCGTCGTGCCGGCCGCAACAACACGCGGCGAGCCATCGACGGTCAAACGGAGATCAGCCATGCCATCGAGGCTATCGAGCGCCGCGACCCGTTTGTCTTCCCGCCGTGCCGCCGCGGACCCGCGCGAACTGTGTCCGAGAAATCGGGCAGCGGACGCTTACCGCGTCCGGATCGGGAGACATTGTTCGGTTCGCTGCAGCGGCGGGTATGCCCGGGGGATGACGGAGGAAGCGCCGCACAGCGTGCCCGCGCCCGTTACCGGCCGTGGCGCGGATCCGGCGGCCCGCTGCGGCGTCGACCCGGAGCAGGCGCGATGAGTCATCCAGACGACCAGCCGACGCAGCGGATCCACCGACCGGATCAACGCGAGGCAGCGCCGCCGACGAGACCGCTGCCGGCACCGGGGCCGCTCGACCTGACCCGGGGCGAACCGGAACGCGAGGACGGTGTGGCGGCGCTCGACGCGATGATGGCAGCCGCCGAGCCGCAGACGGCGCCGTCGACGATGCCGGAAGCCGAGACCTGGACGGCGATGCCCGTCGTCCCTGTCCGTTCGGACACCATGCCGGCGTCGACCGAGCCGCCGCTCCCCCGCCGGTCGTCGGAGACCATGGCGCGGGTCCGCGCCGACGCGGCAGTGGCGTGGGCAAACGCGAGGGACTGGACTCGCGACTGGTTCGGCGTGCATGACAACGCCCTCGGCGCCCTCACCGGCGCCGTCGCGATCTTGCTGATCATCGTCGTCGCGCTGCTGGGCCATTAGCGCGCTTTCGGTGGGCGATACTGGACTTGAACCAGTGACCTCTCGCGTGTGAGGCGAGCGCTCTGACCAACTGAGCTAATCGCCCGGAGTCCGGGACGTGTGGCACAGATTACATGCCGACGGCCCGCGCCCGATCGGGTGAAATGCGCCCGCGAGCGCAGAACTCCCGAATTCGAGGTACCGATCCGGCAGGTATGCGGCAAGGTTCCGCCAATTTTGACGTTAGGCATCGCTAGGTGCCTGGGTATCTCGATGTCGACACCACCACCGCGACAAGAAGGACCCGGCCTTACAGATGAGCACGCGACCTGACTCCGTCACGGCCGAGATCGAGCTGCGGCTCGTCGTGCCGGGGAGCCCATCACTGCCGGTGCGCGCCGATGTCGCCTATGACCACGGTGATCCCTATGCCGTGCGGGTGGCCTTCCACACCGGCAACACCGACACCGTCGAGTGGACCTTCGCCCGGGCGCTTCTGACCGACGGGGTGACCCACCCGGTCGGAGAGGGTGACGTGCAGGTCTGGCCGTCGCACTCCGGCGGCCGGCCGGTCGTGTGCATCTCGCTGTCGTCGCCGTCGGGCCGGGCGATGTTCGAAGCGCCGCTCGCTGCGCTGGTCGAGTTTCTGACCAGGACCTACGCGGTCGTGCCCACGGGCAGCGAGAGCGACTACGTCGACGTCGAAGCCGAGTTGGCACTGCTCCTCTGGAGCGAGCGCGACCTCTAAGCAGAGGCCTCTGAAAAGGCGACCGTCAGAACGGGAGCTTGCGGCCGGACGGCGTCCGCAGGTCGAGCGGAGCCGGTGCAGCCTTCGGGCGGGGGCGCTGGATCTGGATTTGCTTCATCGCGCTGCCTCCTCGCCTTTTGTGTTGGTCTCCGTTGTATAGAGACTCTCCACCGTCTGCGTGGTTACACACATCGGCGTGTCGGCCAAGAACCTGAGCGCCTTTTGGCTCAGACCTGTCGGCCATCCGACTGTCCATGCCGGACAGAAGTAACTAGTCCGTTAGACCCCAGATGCACTACTACGTCCGCTTCATGCTCACTATCGATGACGACGAAGTCACCCTGCGCACCGATCCCGAGGTGCCCGATGTCGTTGCGGCGCAAGGCTTGTGCGCCGCCCAGGGTCGCGGCTTTGAGTACGACGTCGACCGGCAGCCCCATGGCCAAGACGGCGAGCTGCATGGCATAGGGCATCGACTCGCACCACGCGGTGCCCGGGTTGCAGTCGGTGGCGATCGCGAGGGTCGCGCGGGCCTCGTGCAGCGTCTTCGCGTGTTCCCAACGCTGTGTCCTCGTATAGAGGCTGCACACCGGCACGAGCACGGCGACGACGTTGGCGCCCGCGAGAGCTCTGGCGCTGCGCTCCGTGACGTGGTCGAGATGGTCGGCGCTGGCGCACCCGAGCTCAGCCGCGAGCAACGCCGCGCCGGTGTGACGCAGCTGCTCGGCATGGATCCTCGTCCCGAGTCCGCGCCGGGCCGCTTCGGTGAGGATGCGGCGGGCCTCGTCGACGGTGAACGCACCGTCGTCGCAGAAGACGTCGCACCACTGCGCCCCGTGTCGTTTCGCCTCGCCGATCGTCTCGATGACCTCGTTGACGTAGCCGTCGCGGTCGCGCCCGTCCGGCACGACGTGGGCGCCGAGATAGGTCGCCGTGACGTCGACACCGTCGAGCCGGCTCGCGACGGCCAGCAGCCGGAGCTCGGTCTCGCGGTCGAGGCCGTAGCCGCTCTTCACCTCCATCGTCGTCGTGCCGTTGCGGCGGGCGATGTCGGCTCTTCGCTGGGCGAGGGCGAGAAGTTCGTCGTACGACGCCTTGCGGGTGGCGTCGACTGTCGCGGCGATGCCGTGTGGCGTGTAGCCGTCGCGGGCTTCGACCCGGCCGATGACGTCGGCGCGGCGGTCGCCGGCCCAGACCAGATGCGTGTGGCAGTCGACGAAGCCAGGCATCACCGCTGCACCGCCGACGTCGAGTTCTTCGACGTCGCCGGCATCGGTCGGGAGGTATCGGTCGTGGCCGAACCATGCGACCCGACCGTCGCGGATGAGCAAAGCGGCGTCGGTGACGACCGGCCGCTCCCAGGTGGTCAGCCGCCCGATCCGGCGGACCAGCAAGTTGCCCCCGGTCACTCCGGCCGCCCTTCGCAATGATCATGGGGTTGTGCGCCGACACGCGGAGTGTGTCGCGCTGGCAACCCCATGATCATTCGTCGGTTCGTTGGCTCGGCGGCGGTCGGGTCAGGCCTGCCAGGACGGGCTGTGCGTGTCGGGCTCGAGCGGCATGCGCACGCCGACGTTGCGGGCGGTGTCGATCGCGATGTCGTAGCCGGCGTCGGCGTGCCGGATGACGCCGGTCGCGGGGTCGTTGGTGAGGACGAGCTCCAAACGTCTGCGGGACAGCTCGGTGCCTTCGGCGACGACGACAACTCCGGCATGGATCGACTTGCCGATCCCGACACCGCCGCCGTGATGGATCGACACCCACGATGCTCCCGACGCGGTGTTGACCATTGCATTGAGCAGCGGCCAGTCCGCGATCGCGTCGGACCCGTCGCGCATGCCTTCGGTCTCGCGCTCCGGGCTCGCGACCGACCCCGCGTCGAGGTGGTCGCGGCCAATGACGACCGGCGCTCGCAGCACACCGCGCGCGACGAGGTCGTCGAAGGCGAGGCCGGCGACGTGACGTTCGCCGTAGCCAAGCCAGCAGATCCGGGCCGGAAGGCCTTGCCCTCTGACGTGCTCGCGGGCGAAGCGGACCCAGCGCTGCAACGGGTCGTCGTCCGGGAACGCGGCCAACACGGCGTCGTCGGTCGCGGCGAGGTCGGCGTCGTCACCGGACAGGCAGGCCCAGCGGAAGGGGCCGGCGCCGCGCGAGAACAACGGCCGGATGTAGGCGACGACGAAACCGGGATAGCCGAACGCGTCTTTCACGCCGGCGTCCTGCGCCTGGCCGCGCAAGCCGTTGCCGTAGTCGAAGACGATCGACCCGTCGCGCTGCAGGTCGAGCATCGCCTGGCAGTGCACGGCCATCGCGGCCATCGACCGGTCGACATATTCGCTCGGCTTCGCCTTGCGCAACTCCAACGCCTCGGCAAGGGACATACCGTTGGGCACGTAGCCGTTGAGTGCGTCGTGTGCACTTGTCTGGTCGGTGACGACGTCGGGGATGATGCTTCGGCGTACCAACTCGGGGAACACGTCGGCGGCGTTGGCAACGACCGCAACCGACAACGCCTTGCCGTCGCGCGCGGCGGCTTGCACGCGCGCAAGACCGTCGTCGAGGTCGGTCGCGATCTCATCGAGGAAACCGTGCTCCAACCGGCGTTGCGCGCGCCACGGGTCGACCTCGATGCAGAGCACCGCACCGCCGTTGCCGGTGACCGCGAGCGGTTGCGCGCCGCCCATCCCGCCGAGGCCGGCGGTCAGCACCCACTGGCCGGACAGCGACCCACCGAAGTGCTGGTTGGCGATCTCGGCGAAGGTTGCGTAGGTGCCTTGCAAGATGCCTTGCGTGCCGATGTAGATCCACGAGCCGGCCGTCATCTGGCCGTACATCGTGAGGCCGAGGTCCTCGAGCTCGCGGAAGTTCTCCGGCGTCGCCCATTTCGGGACGATGTTGGCGTTGGCGATGAGCACGCGCGGCGCGAGGTCGTGGGTGCGCACGACGCCGACCGGCTTGCCGCTCTGCACCAGCAGCGTGTCTTCCGGGCCCATCGTGCGGAGCGTCTCGACGATCGCGTCGAAGCTGCGCCAGTCGCGCGCGGCCCGGCCGGATCCGCCGTAGACGACGAGGTCCTCCGGTCGTTCGGCCACCTCGGGATCGAGGTTGTTGTGCAGCATCCGCAGCGCCGCTTCGGCGCCCCATGTCTGCGCGGTGCGTTCCGGCCCGCGCGGCGCCCTGACCACCCTCGCGTGACTCACGGCCTGACGTTACTTGTCAGCGCACGGCTAGGCGAGCGGTCCGGTGACC
>Ga0157369_10011523_pt1 | contig 10044 bp, 7 predicted proteins | sample C25metaG_FD_113461 | JGI IMG/M metagenome (GOLD analysis project Ga0157369, IMG submission 113461) | Corn rhizosphere microbial communities from Kellogg Biological Station, Michigan, USA - C2-5 metaG | ecosystem: Host-associated > Plants > Roots > Rhizosphere > Soil | place: USA: Michigan...
GCCGCCCCCACCAAGGAGATGCTGGCGGCGTGGATGTGCGTGACCTGACCGCCGACGATGTCGATGCCGTCGTGAGTCTTGCCACCGTGTGCGAGATCGCCGAGACGGGCGAGACCGATCCCGCGCTGATCGACTGGATCGTCACGGCCGTCGGCAAGCCGCACGTCCCAGGCTTCGGCGTGGACGACGAGCACGGGCTGGCGGCCTTCGGATTCGTCGAGTGCGAGCAGGGCCACACCGGAGTCGAGGCAGAGGTGCGGGTGCGGCCGGGACTCGACCACGGAGTCGCGGTCCCGTTGCTCGCCGCGGTGCGCACTGCCGCGGCTGACTTCGACCATGCCAAGCCTGTGCACATGTTTGCCAACAGCGACGCGACTGCATATCGCCGTTGGCTGGAGGCGCAAGGCGCGAGGGAGATCCGCCACTTCTGGCGGATGGCCATCGACTTCGACGAGACGGCACCTGAGGTGCCGGCACCGCCAAGTGGAGCGGTGACCCGTGCGGCGCGAGACGACGAAGCCGACCTGCGCGCGATCTTCGAGGTGGTTGATGCGTCGTTTGCCGAGCACTTCGGCCATACCGACGAGCGCACCTACGAGCGATGGCTCGAGACCTGGCAGAGCCGGCGTGGCTTCGACTTGTCGTTGTGGTGGGTCGTCGAGGTCGACGGGGCTCCCGCGGCGGCACTGCTCGGAATGACGTTCACCGATGACGACGACGTCACGACCGGCCACGTCGCGACGCTCGGCACTTTGAAAGAGCATCGCGGTCGCGGGATCGGCAGCCACCTGCTCCGCGTCGCCTTCCGCGAGTTCCACGACAGGGGCATGCGCAAGGTCACGCTAGGCGTCGACAGCGAGAACATCACCGGCGCCGTGCGACTCTACGAGTCGGTCGGCATGAGCGCCGTCATCGACTGGCCGCTCTACGAGTTCCCGCCACTCGCTGTCAGGGGCCGGCGGGGTCCATGAGGTCCGACTCGAATGCCACGTAGTGACCGTCGAGCACCTTCATGGCTGCCTTGTAGTTGTCATCGTCGTCGTTGAACCACAGGTCGTGCAGGAGTCGGTCCACACGCCGGCGCGCCTGCGTGCAGAACAGGTCGGCCAGCTCCTCGTACTGCTTGGCATTGGTGGGGTCTTCCTGCTGCAGCGTTTGCGCATAGACGCAGGCTGACGCGATCGCGTAGAGCTCGGCGCCGATGTCGACGATGCGGCCGAGGAAGCTCTGCTTCTTCTCCAGCTTCCCCTGCCAGCGGCTCATGCCGTAGAAGGTGGAGCGGGCGAGCTTGCGGCAATTGCGCTCGGCGAAGCGCAGGTGCTCGGCGAGGGCACCGAACTCGGTGTACGACGTCGGTGCCGTGCCCTGGCCGACGGCCAGCCTGGGCAGCCACTTGGCATAGAACTGGCCGGCCTTGACTGCGGTCTTGGCCTTGTCCGAGAGCGGCACGTCCGGCTCGATGATGTCGCCGGCGACGGCCAGGTGCTGGTCGACGGCCTCACGGGCGATCAGCAGGTGCATGATCTCGGTCGATCCTTCGAAGATGCGGTTGATGCGCATGTCGCGCAGCATCTGCTCGGCCGGGATCGGCTTCTCGCCGCGTGCCTTCAGCGACTCCGCCGTCTCGAAACCACGGCCGCCGCGAACCTGCACCATCTCGTCGATGACCTGCCAACCCATCTCCGAGCCGTAGAGCTTGGCGAGGGCCGCTTCGATGCGGATGTCGTTGCGCTTCTCGTCGGCGAGCCTCGACGACACGTCGAGCATCGCTTCCAATCCGAACGCCGTGCCGGCAATGAAGGCGGTCTTCTGCGCGATCGCGTCGTGCTTGCCGACGGGCACGCCCCACTGCACCCGCTCGTTTCCCCACTCGCGCACGATCTTCAGGCAGTACTTCGCCTGGCTCGCACAGATGGCAGGCAGCGACAAGCGTCCGGTGTTGAGGGTGGTCAGCGCGATCTTCAGGCCCGACCCTTCCTTGCCGATCAGGTTCTCCTTCGGCACGAAAACGTCCTTGAACACCGTCACGCTGTTCTCGATGCCGCGCAGGCCCATGAAGGCGTTGCGTCGCTCTACCGTGATGCCGGTCGAGTCGTAAGGAACGATGAAGGCGCTGATGCCGCCCTTGCCGTTGGTTGCCTTGTCCTTGGGCACCACGGCCATGACGACGACGACGTCGGCGACCGCGCCGTTGGTCGCCCAGAGCTTCGTGCCGTTGATGACGTAGCCGCGGCCGTCATCGGTCGGCACCGCGCTCGCTGACATGCGAGCCGGGTCGGAGCCGACGTCAGGTTCGGTGAGCAGGAAGGCGCTGATGTGCGTGCGCGCCACCTTGGGCAGCCACTCCTGCTTCTGCTCGTCCGACCCGAAGAGCATGAGCGGCTGCGGCAGCCCGATCGACTGGTGCGCCGACAACAGCGTGGACAGCGCGGAATGCCAGACGCCGACGAGAGCCAATGCCTTGTTGTAGTAGACCTGCGACAGCCCGAGCCCGCCGTACTCGGTGGGGATCTTCATGCCGAGCGCGCCGATGTCCTTGAGCCCCTGCATGACGTCGTCGGGAATCTTCGCGTCGCGTTCGATCTGCAGCGGATCGACCTTGTTCTCACAGAACGTTCGCAGTTCGGCGAGGAATCGCTCGCCCTTCTCGACCGCATCCGCAGGCAGCTTCGGCTGCGGGTGGATCAGGTCGAGGCGGAAGTTGCCCAAGAACAGCTCCTTGCCGAAGCTCGGGAGCTTCCACTCGGCTTCGCGCGCCGCCTCGGCAACCTGACGGGCTTCCTGTTCGCTGACCTGCTTCGCCACGGCCTGCTCCTCGAGAGAAATGGACCTCGCCGATCGTGTTACCCGCAAGTAGGCATCAGTGAACGGCCTCTTGGCAACCCCGGTCCAGCTCGTCAGGCCCGGTCCAGCTCGTCAGGGACGCGCGAGCAAGACCTTGCCGATGTGGCTGGACCCGTCCACCAGCTGGTGCGCCTGCGCCGCCTGTGGCAGCGGCAGCACGGTGTGTACGACGGGACGCACCTGGCCGGCCTTGATCAACGGCCAGAGCCCCTCCACCACGGCCGTGCAGATCGCCGCCTTCTGCGCCGGTGGGCGGCCGCGCAGTGTCGTCGCATGCACGGCACCGCGGCTGCGCAGCAGCAAGCCGAGATCGACCTCAGCCCTCGCTCCGCCCTGCAAGCCGATGATCACCAGGCGACCGTCGTCGGCGAGCGCGTCGAGGTTCGCGGCGAGGTACCTCGCGCCGATGATGTCGAGGATGACGTCCGCGCCGCGACCGTCGGTTGCGGCCCGGACCCGATCGCCGAACTCCTCGTGCCGGTAGTTGACCGCGACGTCGGCACCGAGGGCAAGGCAGGCCTTCGCTTTCTCGTCCGTGCCGACGGTGCAGATCACCGGGCCGGCGCCGAGCGCCTTCGCTACCTGGATCGCCATGGTGCCGATGCCGCTGGATCCGCCATGCACCAGAAAAGCCTCACCGGCGCGAAGCCGTCCGATCTGCACAACGTTGGACCAGACCGTGCACGCGACCTCCGGCAGCGCCGCGGCCGTCGTGAGGTCGACACCGTCGGGCACCGGCATGCACTGCCCCTCCGGCACCGCGACCCGCTCGGCATAGCCGCCACCGGCGAGGAGCGCACACACCTCGTCGCCAACGGTCCAGCGGGTAACACCTGGCCCCAGCCGCGCCACCCGCCCGCTGCACTCGAGCCCGATGATGTCGGAGGCTCCGGGTGGCGGCGGATAGAAGCCCTGGCGCTGCAACAGGTCGGCCCGGTTGACCGCGGTGGCGACGACGTCAACGAGCACCTCGCCCTCGCCGGGCTGCGGATCCTCGACCTGCTGCCAGGACATCGCGTCCGGTCCGCCCGGCTCGGCGACGACGATTGCGTGCACCAAACGGACATTACGCCGCCGGTGTTGTGACGGGGCACAATGTCCCCGTGTCCGACCCGGTCTCCGACCCGACGCCGGACCATCCTCTCTACCAGCGAGTCGAGCGCACCGTGTCCCGGCTGGCGCGGCGCATGATCGAGACCTTTGTCGCCGAGGTGCCGCTCTACGCGCATCTGCCGCGCGAGCAGCTCGACGGCGAGATCCTCGCCATCACCGAGGCCAACCTCCGCATGTTCTTCCGAATGCTGCGCACCGGCGAGCCACTGCCGTTGGCCGCGCTGTCCGACGTACGCCTGTCCGCAGCCCGTCGCGCCGAGGAGCGGGTGCCGCTCGATGCAGTGCTGACCGCCTACCACGTGGGCGCGCGGCTGGGGTGGGAAGCGCTCGTCGAGGCAGCGACACCGGACGACACCGATGCACTGATCGCGGCAGGCGGCCGCGTGCTCGGCTACGCGCAGCAGGTGACCGCCGAGGTGTCGGCGGCCTACCTCGAGGAGCAGCAGACCATCTACGGCGAGGAACGGGATGCGCGTCGTGCTCTCGCCTCAGCACTGCTTGCCGGCGAGCCGGCCGAACCGCATGCGGCTCGCGTGGCCGTCGCCATCGCACCGGCGTATGTCGTTGTCGCCGTGCGCATGGAGCCGCATGCGGACGAGCTCGATCGCGGTGTGGGCGGCGCCATCGCCGCCCGCCGGAAGGTTCGTCGGGTGCAACGCGCCCTGGACGAGTGGGCCGGCGAGCCGGTGCTCGGCATCGTGGAGCCGGCGGGGGGATCTTTCTTGCTTCCGTCGGAGACCGCGGACGTGCATGCGCTGTCCGAACGCACGCCCGAGCTGGTTGATGTCGTCAGCACCGCCGCCGGCGCCGACGTCACGGCGGGTGCTGCCGTCGCCATCGGCGCCGACGCGGTCGCGCGAGCGGCCGCGCAGGCGCACGACGTCGTCAGACTTGCGCGATCGCTGGGACGGCCACCGGGTGGTTACCTGTTGCGCGACGTGTTGCTCGAATATCAGCTCACTCGCCAAAGCGACGCGCAGACCGTGCTCGCGCACCTGCTCGACCCGCTCGAGCGCAACCCGGATCTGCCGCTCACTCTCGAGGTCTACCTTGACCACGACCTCGATCGGCGCAAGACCGCGGCTGCGTTGCACGTGCATCCGAACACCCTTGACTACCGGCTGCGGCGCATCGTCGATCTGACCGGACTCGACCCCGCGACGACGCGAGGGCTCCAGTTGCTGGGCGCGGCGCTTGCGGCGCGCCGTCTTCTCGGCGCGTCGAAGACACCTGTCCCCTAGCTGACGTGTCAGCGTGGTGCCGTGAGGGTAGCGGTGCCGCGAGAGCTGGTCTCCGGCGAGCGGCGAGTTGCCGTCGTGCCCGACACCGTTGCCCGATTAGTCGCACATGGCGTAGAGGTGTCGGTCGAAACCGCAGCCGGCGCACGCGCCTTCATCGCCGACGACGATCTGGTGGCGCGCGGGGCGCACATCGCCGCCGACCGGCACGAGATGCTCCTGGCAGCTGACGCCGTGCTTTCGGTGCAGCCGCTCGCCGCCGCCGAGGTTGCTTCATTTCACCCCGGCTTGGTGACGATCTCGTTCCTGCAGCCGTGGGCGCATGCGGACGTCATCGATGTCTACGCGCGTGCCTCGGTCACGTCATTCAGCCTCGACCTCGTGCCGCGCATCAGCAGGGCGCAGTCCATGGACGCGCTTTCATCTCAAGCCCTGGTCGCCGGCTACCACGCGGTGCTCTTGGCGGCGGAGGCAGCGCCGCGCATGTTTCCCCTCTTCATGACCGCGGCCGGCACGGTCGCGCCGGCCAAGGCGCTGGTCATCGGAGCGGGGGTCGCCGGTTTGCAGGCCATCGCAACCGCGCGTCGCCTTGGCGCGGTGGTGTCGGCGTACGACGTGCGCACCGCGTCGGCTGAAGAGGTGCAGTCGCTCGGTGCGACGTTCCTCGACCTCGGCTTGAAGACGCAGGAAGGCGCTGGTGGATACGCGCGGGTGCAGTCGGAAGAGTTTCTGGCCGAGCAGCGCCGGATCCTCGGCCAGCACATCGCCGCGGCCGATGTCGTCGTCACGACCGCGGCCGTGCCGGGTCGGCCGGCTCCCTTGCTCGTGACGGCCGAGATGGTGCGCGCGATGCGACCGGGTGCGGTCGTCGTCGACCTCGGCGCCGAAGGCGGGGGCAACTGTGAGCTGACACATGTCGGCGAAACGGTCGTCGAGCACGGCGTCAGCATCATCGGCGTCCGCGACGCCGCGTCGGCATACCCGCTGGATGCAAGCGCGTTGTTTGCCCGCAACGTCGTGGCGCTGCTCGAACACCTCACCCGTGACGGCCGGCTTGCGCCGGACTGGGACGACGAGATCGTGGCGGCCAGCTGCGTGACCCGAGACGGGGAGGTTCTGCAGCGATGACCGAGACCTCGCTGGGGTTGTTCACGATTTTCGTCTTGTCGGTCTTCGTCGGGTTCGAGGTCATCTCCAAGGTCTCCTCGGTGCTGCACACGCCGTTGATGTCGGGCGCCAACGCGATTCACGGGGTGATCCTGATCGGCTCGATCGTTGTGCTTGGGACGTCGCACGGCGCCGCTCAGGTCACTCTGGGCTTCATCGCGGTTGTCCTGGCCACCATCAACGCCGTTGGCGGCTTCGTGGTCACCGACCGGATGCTCGAGATGTTCAAGGGCCGGAGCAGGAAGTGAGCCGCTCGCAAGCGATCGAGCTGGTCTACCTGCTCTGTGCGGTTTGCTTCATCGTCGCGCTGAAAGGTCTGTCGTCGCCGCGCAGCGCTCGAGTCGGCAACCTCATCGGCGCTGGCGGGATGCTGCTCGCCGTCGCCGTCACCTTCGCGACGCCCGGCTTGCATCGCATCGCCCTCATCATCGTGGCGTTGGTGATCGGCACCGCGGTGGGTGTGCCGGCCGCGCGTGCGGTGCGCATGACGGCGATACCCCAGATGGTGGCGGCCTTCAACGGTGTGGGCGGTGCGGCCGCGGGCTTGGTGTCGCTGGCCGAGTTCGATCGCGGTCACGCGAGCTTCGGTCGCGCCGCCGCGGTCCTGTTCAGCGCGCTGATCGGCAGTGTCTCATTCACCGGCAGCGTCGTCACGTTCCTCAAGCTGCAGGAGCTGATGACGGGGCGTCCGATCGTGCTCCGCAGTCAGCGGCTCATCAACGCCGGCCTCGCGGTGGCAGTCGTGGGACTTGTCGGCTGGGGTCTGGGCGCCCGATCGGTTACCGCCGCGGTCCTGCTCGCGGTGGTCGCAGGCATTCTCGGCGTGTTGTTCGTGCTCCCGGTCGGTGGCGCGGACGTCCCGGTGGTCATCTCGTTGCTCAACTCGTTCACCGGGCTTGCCGTCGCCGCGACCGGTGCCGTGTTGCGTACGACGTTGCTCATCGTGGCGGGCACTCTGGTAGGGGCCTCCGGCACGTTGCTGACGCGGATGATGAGCCAGGCCATGGGCCGACCGTTGTCCAACACTCTCTTCGGTGCGCTGACCGCGGTGCCGGCCACCACCGGTGCAGTGGAAAGCGCCGGCGACCGATCGGTGCGCACCGGCACTGTCGACGACGTCGCCGTGCTGCTTGCATACGCGCAGCGCGTCGTCATCGTCCCCGGCTACGGCCTTGCGGTCGCTCAAGCGCAGCACACGATCCGCGAGCTCGCCGATCTGCTCGAGGCGCGTGGGGTCGATGTCGGCTACGGCATCCATCCGGTGGCAGGCCGGATGCCCGGCCACATGAACGTGTTGCTGGCCGAGGCCAACGTGCCCTACGACCAGCTACGCGAGATGGACGACGTCAACCCGCAGCTGCCGCTCACGGACGTAGTGCTCGTCGTCGGCGCCAATGATGTCGTCAACCCGGCGGCACGCGATCAGCCCGGGTCGCCGATCTACGGCATGCCGATCCTCAACGTCGACCATGCCCGCGCGGTCGTGTTCCTGAAGCGGTCGATGCGGCCCGGCTTCGCCGGCATCGACAACGCGTTGCTGTACGACGCGAAGACGACGATGCTCTTCGGCGACGCCAAGGAGACACTGGCCGGCCTCGTCACGGCCGTCAAAAGCGCCTGACCGCGTCGGTCAGTCGGGTGGGCCCGCGATCAGCGTCACCGACGCGGTGTGGCGCGCGCCGGCGGCAGTGATCCACGTGACGGTGACCTTCTCCCCGGCCCCGTGTTTCTTGATCAGGGTGCCGAGGTCGTCGGTGGTGCGGACCGGTGAGCCGTCGATCGCGATGATCATGTCGCCGGCATGGATCCCTGCCTTCGCCGCCGGCGAGCCGGCAGTGACGGACTGCACCTGCGCGCCGTTGCCGGGCGTGGTCGAGACGTCGGCGACACTCACGCCGATCATGCCGCGCGGACCGATGTGCACGGTGCTCGACGCTTTGCCGGCCTCGATCTGATGAGCGAGGTCCAGGGCGCGCTGGATCGGGATGGCGAAGCCTCGGCCGTTGGCGTTGCCATATGCACTTCCGGCCGAGGCGGCCGTGTCCATGCCGATGACCTTGGCTTGTGTGTTGGCCAGCGGGCCGCCGGAGTCACCCGGCCGGATCGGTGCGTCGGTCTCGATCAGCCCGAACAGCTGCTGCTTGTTTCCGCCGCCGGCGTCGGTCGCGGTGATCTGCCGGTCGAGGGCGGTGATGTAACCAGTGGCGACTGCCGGCGTGCCGCCCGCACCGCCGGCGTTGCCGAGAGCGACGACGGGCTGCCCGATGGTCAGGCCGGAAGAGTCGCCGACGTCGATCGGCACCAGTGGCGGTGCCTTCGTCAGGTGGATCACGGCGACGTCCTGGGTGGGATCCGTGCCGACGACTGTCGCCGTATAAGAGAGGCCGGTCGTGACCGACGTCGCGGTGATCGACGTCGCTCCGTCGATCACGTGGTTGTTGGTGAGCACGTCGCCACCAGCGGTGATGACCATGCCGGTGCCGGCCGCGACCGCGCGTTGGTAGCCGAGGCGGCTGGTGATGTCGACGATCGATCGGTCGACCTGAGTGGCGACGTCGTCGGCAGACGGTGCGTTGTTGACCCCGGGCGGTGAGATCGGGTTCTGGATCGCATCGGGCTGCGCCGCAGGGCGATGGGCAAGACCGAACGGCACCGCAACCGCAGCGCCGACGATGAGACCGATCAGGCCGGCAAGGAGCGGATGCCAACGGCTGGACGACGGCGCGGGTGGTGGCGGCGGCGCGGCCCACACGTTGTCGTCGTACGACGGTGTGGGCTCGTCGACGTGGGCCCGGGTGTCGGGATCGGCCCAGCGCGGGTCGCTCCAGTGACGGTCGTCAGACAAGGCGTTGGCTCCAGATCAGGGCGGCTGCAGCAGCGAGTGCTCCCAGCATCAGGCCGAAACCTGTGAACCACACGGTCACCTCGTGCTTGTGCACGACGTAGCCGACGGCTCGACCGATCTGGTTGTAGACCGACCGCAGCTGGCTTGCGCTCTTCGCTGTGAAGGACTTCCCACCACTTTCGTGCGCGATGCGTGCCATCGTGGCGGGGTCCGATGGCACCGACACTTCCTGCCCCTGCAACATGACCACGCCTTGTGATGTTCCGAAGGCGATCGTGTCGATCGGCACGCCTTGTTGCTTCGCCGCCGCCGCTTGGATGTCGGCGGCGGCCCGCGGTGAGAGCCCGTTGCGTCCGATCGACGGCGCGCCGTCGCTCATGAGGACGACGGCCGCCGGCTCGGGCTTGCCATTGGCGGCTTTGGGCAGCGCGCGGATGGTGACGAGGGCCAGGTCGATGGCGTCCGCAGTCGCGGTGCCGGCGCCCGCTTTCAGCGCCGCGATCCCGGAGAGCACGGCGGCCCGGTCCGCGGTCGCGGTCACGGTGACTCGTGCGGTCGTGTCGAACGAGACCACGCCGACCTTCAAGCCGCTCGGCAGGCCACGGACGAATGCCTCGGCTTCGTTCTTGGCGGCGGTGAGTCGCGTCGGGCTCACGTCCTGCGCGGCCATCGACGCCGATGTGTCCAGCGCCAGGATGATCGTCGCGCTCTTCTGCGGCACCCTTGTAGCGGCGGCGGGCCGGGCGAAGCCGACCACCAGCAGCACGAGTGCGACGAGGAGCAAAGCACTGGCAACGTGGCGTTGCCAGCCGCTGCCCTTGGGCGCGATCGAGCTGA
>Ga0157369_10011524_pt1 | contig 10044 bp, 7 predicted proteins | sample C25metaG_FD_113461 | JGI IMG/M metagenome (GOLD analysis project Ga0157369, IMG submission 113461) | Corn rhizosphere microbial communities from Kellogg Biological Station, Michigan, USA - C2-5 metaG | ecosystem: Host-associated > Plants > Roots > Rhizosphere > Soil | place: USA: Michigan...
CCCAGCTGGCAGCTCGCCGTGATCTACAAGCCGGCGGCGAACGGCAGCATCTACGCCAACCTCGCCACCGCCGCGCAGCCGCCGGGCGGCAACAGCCTCTCCTTCAGCGCATCCGCGAACAGCGTGGACAACCCCGCACTGTCCCCGGAGAAGTCCCGTACCGCCGAAGTGGGCACCAAGTGGAACCTGTTCGACGAACGCCTGCTGCTCACCGCCGCGCTCTACCGCACCACCGTCAGCAACGAGCTGGAACAGGATCCCACCACGCTGCTGTGGTACCAGATCGGCAACAAGCGCGTGCAGGGCGTGGAGCTCACCGCCGTCGGCCAGATCACGAAGAACTGGGCGATCAATGCCGGCTTCACCAGCATGCACACCAGCACCAGCCATGGCGCCCTCAGCGGCGCCACCAATGGCTCGGCGCCTGCCGCCGACGGCTCCAACGTGCTCGCCTACACGCCAAAGCGCGCGTTCACCAGCTGGACCACCTACCGCCTGCCGTTCGGCCTCGTCATCGGCGGCGGCGCGCGCTACTCCGGCGAAATGCAGCGCGGCGCCGACGGCGCGATCGGCACGCCGGCATACGTCGAAGCGTATTGGGTGTTCGACGCCATGGCGACGTACGCGGTCAACAAGCACTTTGACCTGCAGCTCAACCTCTACAACCTGTTCGACAAGCACTACGCCGCATCGATCAACAAGAGCGGCTACCGCTACATCCCGGGCACATCACGCTCTGGCATGCTCACCGCCAACTTCCGCTTCTGAGGGAGCGACTGGACAGCGAAAGCCGTTCGCCCTGAGCGTAGCGAAGCGGAGTCGAAGCGGAGTCGAAGGGTCGATCGGCATGGCGCTTCGACTCCGCTTGCTCTCGCAAGCTACGCTCAGCGCGAATGTCCTCCAACGATCCGGCATCCCCGTCGAGGAACCCACCCATGCTGCTGCACATCCCCGACATCCTCGACCGCGAACAACTGCGGCAACTTCGCACCGCGCTCGAAGCCGCCGACTGGACCGACGGCCGCGAGACCGTGGGCGAGCAGGGTGCACAGGTGAAGCGCAACCGGCAATTGCCCGACGCCTCGCCGCTGCGTCGACAACTGGGCGAAGTAGTGCTCGCCGCGCTGGCGAAGAGCCCGCTCTATCACGCCGCCACCCTGCCGCTGCGCACGCTGCCGCCGCGCTTCAACCGCTACGAAGGCGGCGGCGAATACGGCATGCACGTCGACGGCTCGGTGATGGCGATGCCGAACGGCGAGCAGCTGCGCAGCGACATCTCCTGCACGCTGTTCCTCAGCGAACCGGACGACTACGACGGCGGCGAACTGATCGTCAGCGACACCTATGGCGAGCACGAAGTGAAGCTGCCCGCCGGCGACGCCATCATCTACCCCTCCAGCAGCCTGCACCGTGTGCAACCAGTGACGCGCGGCGCGCGCCTGGCCGCGTTCTTCTGGGTGCAGAGCCTGGTGCGCGACGACAACCGCCGCCGCCTGCTGTACGAACTGGACGCCTCGATCCAGCGCCTGGTCGCCACCGGCGCCGACCGCGACGCCGTGCTTCAGCTCACCGGCACCTACCACAACCTGTTGAGACAATGGGCGGAGAGTTGAGAGCCCGTGATGCGATGCACGCGATCGAACGCACTCAGCTGTTGATCCGGTTGCACCGTCTCATTGCTGGCCGAACATACCGCATCTGTCCGCGCACGACTCCGCGCAGGCAATTGCTCGCGGATCGAAGAATGCGACCTTCCCTAAACCACATGGTCGCCTTTCGCGTGAACACGGCTCGCCAACCGTAACGCGCGCAATTTTTTGCGTCGACCAGCGGTAGCAAAAACACGACCGGCGGCACGCACCTGTACATGCACGAGGCAGATAATCGCGTCGTGCCGGCCGCAGACCGCGCGCCGGTGTTGTAGCTCCATACAGACAGGGGAAAACACTTCGATGAAGACGACGCGCACGCGACGCTTGCCGGCTCGCGGCTTCACGCTGATCGAGTTGATGATTACGGTTGCGATCATCGCGATCCTCGCCGCGATCGCCATCCCCAACTACATGGACTATGTGACCCGCAGCAAGCTCAGCGAGGCTTACAACGCCTTGTCGACCTACCGCGTCAGCATGGAGCAGTACTACCAGGACAACCGCTCGTACGACAACGGAGCAGCCTGCGGGGTAGCGGTGTCAGCGAGTACATACACCTACTTCACGATCGCCTGCACGCCAGCCAGCGGCAGCTCCGCTGGTCAGGCGTATACAGCAACTGCAACAGGCAAGGCAGGTACTCCGGTCGCCGCTTTCACCTTCCAGATCGACAACAACAACAATCGCCAGACCACCGCCACACCGGCCGGCTGGGGGGCAGCACCCGTCAACTGCTGGGTCATGCGCAAGGGCGGAAGCTGCCAATGAGTCCCGCGACACGACAAGGCTTCAGCCTGATCGAGTTGATGGTGACCATTGCTGTTTTTGCAGTGCTCGTGCTGCTGGGCGTTCCCAGCTACCAGCAATGGATCCTCAACAGCCGCATCCGCAACGCCTCGGAGTCCATCCAGAACGGCCTGCGTCTGGCGCGTAACGAAGCAACCCAGCGCAACGCCAACGTCAGATTCGAGCTGACGTCTGCCGCAGGCACCGCCGACTGGACTGTCTGCACCCTACCGACGACCGCAACGACTTGCAGCGGTACGGGTGCCGTCTCGATCCAGAGCTTCGTGGCCAGCGGTGGAGCAGGCAATGTACTGATCGGCGCGAGCACCGCCATTGCCCAAAGCACGACCTACGGCACCGGCCTTACCGGCGGACTGCCGAGTGGCATCACGTTCAATCCGCTGGGCCGACCGACGGCCTATGGCACTACATCGCTTCTGCGCATCGATGCGTACTCGACGCAGGCAGGCAGCCGACGTCTGGTCACCACGATTTCGCCTGGCGGACAGGTCCGCATGTGCGATCCCCAGCTTCCGTTGAGCACCAGTCCGCAGGGGTGCATGTGAAAACCATGAGCATGAATGAAGGCCATCGCGTCCCTTCGCAACAAGGCATCGTATTGCTCGACGCCCTGGTCGCAATCCTGATCTTCTCGATCGGCATTCTCGGCATGGTGAACCTGCAAGCCGCTGCGACAAAACTCGCTGGCGACGCCAAATACCGCACCGATGCAGCGATGTTGGCCGACCAGGTGATTGCCCAGATGTGGACCAGCGACCCGACCGCGATATCGACCAACTTCGCGGGCGCCGCCGGCACAGGTGGCACCCGCTATACGGATTGGGCTGCCACGCTCGACTGCAAGTCCGCCACCGCATCCACCAGTTGCCTGCCAGCCGCAGCGACCTATCCGCCCAGCATCGTGGTGGGAGCCAACAACCTCGTCACCGTCACGGTCTACTGGAAAGCCCCGAATGACACCGGCTCCCACAACTATGTATCGATCACCCAAATCTCCCGCTGACATAGGCGTTGTCCGTCGTGGGCACCCTTGCCCGCGCAGGGCGTGCCGTGCGGGCAAACGACATCATTTGGGTTTCAGCCTGATCGAGTTGATGGTGGGGCTTCTTGTCAGCCTCATCTGCATCCTCGCCATCATGTCGGCCTTTGCGGTATACGAAGGCCGCAAGCGAACCACGACCAGCGGAGGCGATGCCCAGCAGAGCGGAAGCTACTCGCTGTATTCATTGGAGCAGCAGATTCGTACAGCCGGCTCTGGCATGGTGCAAGGCAATCGGTATGGTTTGTGGGGCTGTCCTATAGAAGCATGGTCGTCCAGCACGAAACGACTGCCGCTTGCCGCGGCACTCGCTGCACCGTTCGATATATGGCCGCTTGCCACCCGGGCCGTACCGGTACTGGTGGCCAGTGGCGGCACCGATGCCAGTGGACACGCGCTGCCTGATGTCATTGGTGTCATTGGCGGAAATCCGGCCCTGCGGGTGTTCAAGGCGCCGGTCGCCAGTACCCCGGACGCATCCCATGTGGTGCTTGGCAACTCGTTCGGCATCAGCCAGAGCGATTACTTGCTGGGCATCCGCACCGACGGCACCTGCGCCTTGGCGCTTGCCGCCACCGCACCGGATGCGTCGAACAGCATCACCTTGTCCGTGCCGGACAGCCCCACCACGGGCTTGATAAATACGGCCAACTCATATGTCTTCGACATGGGGACCGAACCTGTCATCAGCCTGTTCGGCGTCGATACGAACAGCCATTCCCTGGTTTCGTTCGATCTGCTGCAGCGGCCCGTCAACGGCCTCGCCGCCGCCGTACTGCCGATAGCCGACGGCATCGTGCAGCTCAAGGCCCTGTATGGCATCCACGACGGCAGCGGGGGGGCCGGCGAGGACCCCGATGCGATCGACCATTGGGTGCAGCCCACTGGGACTTGGTCCATCGCCACGCTCACTGCGTCCACCACAGCAGCCGCCAACGCCATGAACCAGATCAAGGCCATCCGTGTCGCCATCGTTGCACAAAGCAAGTTGCCCGAACGGGCGTCCGATTACACCGGCCCCACCAGCCTGGTGCTGTTCCCCGATCTGCCGGCCGTGAAATACACGATTACCACGCAAACGCAATACCGGTACAAGATTTACGACACCACGATCCCGATCCACAACGCACTCATCACCAAGTACTTCTGAGCCATCGACATGAGCACAAAAAGCGTTGGAATGTCACGCAGCCATGGGCCACGGAATCAGCACGGCATGATAGCGACCCTGCTCGCCATCATCGTGCTGGTCGTGACGGTGCTGGCAGCCGTGGCCTTGATGCGTTCCGTGGATACCAGCAACACCATCGCCGGTCGCGTGGCCTTCCGCCAGGCTGTAATCCAGGAAGCTGCGCGCGCCTATGTGGACGCGAAGGCCAACATCAATTTCAACGAACCCGCGAGCGACAACAACGTTCCCAGTACGGGCTACTACGCTACGCCGCAGGCAGCCACCATTCGCACCGACAAGGATCTGCCCGACGTGCTGGTCAACGAAACCGCTGGCAGCGTCGCCACCCTTCCTGCATTGATTCCCGGTGGCAACACGGTTTCGTATGTTGTGGAGCGACTGTGTCCGAACACCGGCCCAGCCGACCCCAAGACCTGCATCGTGCCGGGCGCCTCGATCCAGGGCGGCTCCGTCTCCAACCAGACCAAGGACAACGGGCCACCGTTTACCTCTGGCGCCTATGCTGCCTTCCGGCTGAGCGTACGCGTGGATGGCCCGAAAAACACCGTGGGTTATGTGCAGTCCGTAATGCGCTGACCGCAAGGGCCGCTTGGCGAAAGATAAACGTCGGTTGCGCAAACGCAAGCGTCGACTCGCGCAAACGGCTCCTGCGCGCGGGGAGCTCGAAACTGGCCTTCGCCCATTCTGGAAGGACGCAGTCGTGGGTTGTGGTCCAAATAGTTTTTACTCATCAAATTCGTGGAAACGGCCATGCACAAGTCACTTCGCGCGTTTTTCATATCCAGCCCAGGAAGTCTGCTGTTTGCCTGCATATTGACGTTGGCCGGCGGCGGCACCGCACAGGCAGCCACGACGACACTAGCCGATACGCCGGTCTATAGCGCCTCCAACGTACCGGCCAACCTGATGCTGGCGCTGTCTGTGGAATTTCCCACCGGCACAGTGGGCGCATACAAGGATGCCAGCGGCTACAGCACGTCCGGCCCCGGCACCGGCGGCCTGTACCTGGGTTATTTCGACAGTAGCAAGTGCTACAACTACGACAGCACGGATGGCTATTTCACGCCGGTGAGCGGCGTTTCGGGCCCGGTCTGCACCGGGCACTGGAGCGGCAACATGCTGAACTGGGCGACCATGACGGCACTCGACGAATTTCGCCAGAGCCTCACCGGCGGCAACCGCTCGGTCGACACCGCCACCACCACTGTGCTTCTGCGTTCCAACCTGAACTCGCAGAGCACGAAGGGCAACTTTCCGGACAAGCAGATCGGCAGCTCGGTCAATGTCTCGCCGTCGACCGTGATCGGTGATGCCCCCTATTCGACGGCTACCAATGTTTACTTTCGATCCTATGCACAAGGCACCCAGTTCATCGTCTCCAACAATAGTAGCTTCAGCAATACGGGAACGTCTGGCAGCGGTTCATCGAAGTACAACAACAGTGCCACTACCTACAACGCACAGGTTCAAGTGTGCGTATCCGGCATAGTGGAGAGCGACTGCACCCAATACGGCAGCAACTACAAACCCGAAGGCCTGATCCAGCAGAACTACAAGAAGATTCGCGTGGGTGCCGCGGCTTACGCGCTCCAGAAAGGCGATGGTGCTGCGAATGGTGCGATCCGGGCACTCCTGCGCGACAACGGCCCGACCACCTACAACGGCAACGGCGCCCGCCAGACCAATCCTTACACCGAATGGAACAAGGATACCGGGGTCTTCGTAGGCAATCCGGATACGGGGGATGTCACGGGCACCGCGCCCGGCGGTGGCAACGCCACCCAGAGTGGCGCGATCAACTACCTGAACCAGTTCGGTTACGGCAACGGCTACGAGACGTACGACACCATCGCGGATCTGTATTGGGCCGCGCTGTCCTACTTCATGAAGGTACCGCTCGATTCCAGCTACACCAGCGGCCTGACTGCTTCCAACAGCCTCGATCCGACGTTTCCCGTGCTTACCGGCACGGCGCTGAACGACCCCATCCAATACACCTGCCAAGCCAATGCCATTGTCACCATCGGCGACTCGCATACCTGGTACGACACGCGCGTACCGAGCTCCGGCGGCCCCAGCGGCTACTCTACGGCCCAAGCACCGCTCACACCAGTCAGCGGCGTCGATGCGGAGGCGTCGGTCACCAAGCTCGGCAACCTTCCGCTGATCGAGGCCACCGGCGGCAACCCTGCGTCGATCACCATGGCCCAGTTGCGGCAGGCCGGCGCAGCAGCGAGCACATCAACCACGGTAAACACCCCACTGGGCCAGCAATACGAACCGAATGGCACTACTCACCCCACCTACAACATGGCGGGCCTGGCCTACTACGCACACACCAACGACATACGTACGGACCTCACCAACAGCCAGACGATCGATACCTATACGGTCGATGTGCTGGAGCCAGGTCCGTATGACGGCACCTCCGGCAAGGAGATCTACAATCCGTCCAGCTTCAGCACCACTGGTGGCGCCGCAGGCCCGAACATGTACTGGCTGGCCGCCAAGTACGGCGGTTTCAACGACATCAGCGGCAACGGCATCCCCGCCAACTTCCTCACCTGGCATACCAACTCGAGTACCGCCGCCGCCAAAAATCTTCGCCCGGACAATTATTTTCCCGGCAATCGGCCCGACTTGATCCAATCGGGCTTGAAACAGATTTTCCAACATGTGGCTTCGACCAGCATTGCGCGCGGTGCGGCGCCGGGCGTCACCTCGACGCGTGCCCTCACTTCAGTCACAGCCAGTACAGCGCCCTACTATTCCCCCGTCAGCGGCTTCCCGATCTACAACGTCCAATACAAGCCCATTTCCTGGGACGGCGACGTCTCCGGCTTTGTAGCCAGCAACACGGCCGGTGGCAGCGTGACGCCAGTCGCAGGCACCAATACATGGAGCGCACAAGCACAGCTAGAAACGTTGACGCAGTACGTGAGTGGCACCAGCAATGGATGGGACACCGGCCGCCGCGTTCTCACGTGGAACAACTCCACGAAAAAAGGCGTCCCCTTCCGTTACAGCAACCTGTCGACGACCGAGCAGGCCGCCATCGGCTCCTCATCGCTGCTCAATTTCCTGCGTGGTGACAAGAGCAACGAGTCGACAAACTTCCATGTGCGCAGCCATATCTTGGGCGACATCGTCAACTCCCAGGCCGTGCTGGTGCAAAACGCCTTGTCACCCTCGTATTCGGAATCCGCAAACCCGGGCTATACCGCATTTGCAACATCGGTGAAGAACCGCCAGCCGGTGGTCTACGTGGGAGCAAACGACGGCATGTTGCATGCGTTCGAAGCCGACTTTTCCAACCCCACGACGACCAACCCGGTAACAGGAGGTGGCAGCGAATTGTTTGCCTATGTGCCCAGCCTGCTCTATGCGGGGCCAAACAACACCCCCCAGGTTGACGGGCTCGCAGCCTTGGCCAACCTGGATGGTGTTACCACGAACAACTACAGCCACCATTTCTATGTTGACAGCACGCCGCAGGTGGGTGACGTCGACTTCAGCTATACCGGCCTCAACCCCACGGTTTCCACCGCCACAACATCCAGTTGGCATACCATCCTGGTCGATGGTCTGGGCAAGGGCGGCAAGGGAATCTTTGCACTCGACATAACCAACGTACCTTCGGCCATCCAGACAACCGGAAGCAATACGGCGACGGGTGAACAGGCGCTTACGTCCAAGGTGTTGTGGGAATTCACCGATGCCGACATGGGTTACAGCTACGGCCACCCGCTGATACTCAAGACGCGCAAGTATGGCTGGGTGGTAGTGATGACATCCGGCTACAACAACACCACGGGAACGCTGGCAGGCCACGGCATCCTGTATGTACTGAATGCCAAGACCGGTGCCTTGCTGCAGAAAATCGACACGGGCGTCGGCAGCGCCACCAACCCCGCCGGGCTGGCGCAAGCAACGGGCTACACCCAGGATGTGAGCGATGGCACGATAGACCAGGTTTACGCAGGGGATCTGCTGGGCAATGTCTGGCGCTTCGACCTGTCGGAAACGGCTCTCGACAGCTCCGGCAACCCGACACCGGATTATCCGTCGCCCACCCTGTTCGCCAAGCTTACCGACCCATCCGGCAACCCGCAGCCGATCACCACGGCTCCACGAATTGAAGAGGGCATCGACTCCACCGGACTGGGCACGTTGCGTTGGGTATTCGTGGGTACCGGCCAGTTTCTCGACACCAGCGATCTGAACAACACACAGCAACAAACCATGTACGCCCTGCGCGACGGCAGCGGCAGCACGCCATCCACGACCGGCCTGCCCTTGACCCGCAGCGCTCTGGTGGCGAACCCGCTGACGACACCGCTGATCCTTGCCGACAGCGCCAGTGGCTGGTACTACGACTTGCCGGGAACTGCCGGTAGCAATGGCGGTACCGAGCGTATCGTGGTGAATCCCGACGCATCCGCCGGCGTCTCGGTCATCGCGTGGGCCACGGTGACGCCCTCCACCGATCCGTGTTCACTGCAGGGAAATATCTATGCCGCTGATTTCTCGACGGGACAGTCCTTACTTCAGGACAGTGCCGGCAATGTGATGTCATCCGTCACCACCAATACGGCAACGACCGGACTGCAGTTGATCCAGTTGCCAAATGGCGAGTTCTCGATCCTGTATGGGCAAACCGGATCCCTGCCGCAAACCGCCAAGATCAAGCAGCCCGGAGGCGGACCTCTGCTCAATCGCGTCAACTGGCGCGAGATCCTCAACTAGCCGACAAGGCCAAGTGATCCAAGGCGGTGCCCGAGGTAACTCGGGCACCGCCTTTCGCTTGAAGCGGCGTTCAAACCGGAATCGCGACGGTTCCCACGACGTGGCTTGGGGCGGATAATTGGCGGCCCTTGAACCCAAGCGGCTGTGCAATGTTCGTACCTGGTCAACGCTGGATCTCCACCGCCGAGCCCGAGCTCGGCCTCGGCACCGTGCTGCGCGTCGAAGGACGCGGCGTGCAGGTGCTGTTCGCCAAGGCCGGCGTGCTGCGGCCTTACGCGGCCGATTCCGCGCCGCTGGTGCGCGCGGAGTTCCGCGCCGGCCAGCGCGTGGCCGGCAAGGGCATCGCGTTCCTGGTCGAACGGGTGGAGATCAAGGAAGAGCTGCTGATCTACCGCGGCGAGGGGCGCGAGCTGCACGAAGGCCAGCTCGACGACGAGCAGAGCGTGAGCCAGGCCGACGACCGCCTGATCGGTGGCCGTACCGATCCGGTGAGCCAGTTCGAGTTGCGCCTGGAAGGCCTGCGCCGCCGCGCCGAGGCGCGCCGCTCGCCGATGTGGGGCCTGGGTGCCGCCCGCGTGGGCCTGGTGCCGCACCAGTTGCGCGTGGCC
>Ga0157369_10011530_pt1 | contig 10041 bp, 11 predicted proteins | sample C25metaG_FD_113461 | JGI IMG/M metagenome (GOLD analysis project Ga0157369, IMG submission 113461) | Corn rhizosphere microbial communities from Kellogg Biological Station, Michigan, USA - C2-5 metaG | ecosystem: Host-associated > Plants > Roots > Rhizosphere > Soil | place: USA: Michigan...
CGGCCTAATGCCGGAAGTGCCGCATGCCGGTGAAGACCATGGCGACGCCGCGTTGGTCGGCGGCATCGATCACCGCCTGGTCGTTGACCGAGCCGCCCGGCTGAATGACCGCCGTGGCGCCGGCATCGACTGCAGCCAGCATGCCGTCGGGGAACGGGAAGAAGGCGTCGGAGGCGACCACCGAGCCCTTGGTCAGCGCACCCTCGATGCCCGCCTGTTCGGCGGCGTCGATCGATTTGCGATGCGCCGTCCGCGAAGAATCGACGCGGCTCATCTGGCCGGCGCCGATCCCGACGGTCGCGCCGTCCTTGACATAGATCACGGCATTGGACTTGACGTGCTTGGCAACGGTCATCGCGAGCTTCAAGTCCTTGAGCTCGGCATCCGTCGGCTGCTTTTTGGTGACGACCTTGAGGTCGAGGTCCTCGACCCGGCCGTTATCGCGACTCTGGACCAGCAGTCCACCGCTCAGCGACTTGAAGGTGATGCCGGGCGCACGCGGATCGGCGAGCGAGCCGGTGACGAGGAGCCTGAGATTTTTCTTGGCGGCGATGATCTTCTGCGCTTCATCGCTGGCCGACGGCGCCACGATGACCTCGGTGAAGATCCTGGTGATCTCTTCGGCCACCGCCGCGTCGATCTCGCCATTGAGTGCGACGATGCCGCCGAAGGCCGACACGGGGTCGCAGCGATAGGCCTTCCGGTACGCATCGAGCAACGTGGCGCCGGTGGCGACGCCGCACGGATTGGCGTGCTTGATGATCGCGACCGCCGGCACCGTCGGATCGAACTCGGAGATGAGCTCGAACGCCGCGTCGGTATCGTTGAGGTTGTTGTAGCTCAGCGACTTGCCCTGGAGCTGGCGCGCCGTGGCGACACCCGGCCGGGTGTCGCCGGTGGCGTAGAACGCGGCCCATTGGTGCGGGTTCTCGCCGTAGCGCATGACTTCGCGGAGCTGCCCGCCGAAAGTCCGGTATGGAACGTCGTTGTAATCGAGGGTACGCGCGAACCAGCCGGAGATCACCGCATCATAGGCAGCGGTACGGGCGTAGGCCTTGGCCGCGAGCTTCTGTCGCATCTCATAGGGCACGCCACCCTGCTGACGGATCGCCTCGAGCACCGGCTCGTAATCGTTGGGATCGACGACAACGGCGACGTAAGCGTGGTTCTTGGCCGCCGAGCGGATCATCGCCGGACCGCCGATATCGATGTTCTCGATCGTCTCGTCGTACGAGGCGCCTTTGGCGACGGTGGCTTCGAACGGATAGAGGTTGACCACCACGAGGTCGATCGCGCCGATCTGGTGCTGGTCCATCGCGGCCTGGTGCGAGGGATTGTCGCGCACGGCGAGAAGCCCTCCATGCACCTTGGGATGGAGCGTCTTCACCCGGCCGTCCATCATCTCGGGAAAGCCGGTGAGGTCGGAGATGTCGCGAACCGCCGCGCCGGTGCCGGCGATCAGCCTGGCGGTGCCGCCGGTCGAGACCAGCTCGACGCCCAGCCGCGCCAGCTCCTTGGCAAAGTCCTCCATGCCGGTCTTGTCGAAGACGCTGAGCAGCGCGCGCTTGATCGGGACAATCGCAGACGGACTGGGTTCAGGCATGAGGCTCCCGTGGGGTTCGAGGGGTGCCCAGGCGAGCGGCGTCTTCAGGTTCGCGTTCCCCGATGGTGGCCCATCTTGTCTCGCCAGTCGCGCGAACGGCCGGACCTATTGCAGAAATGCGCCGGCTTGGGAAGGGCCCAAGCGGTTGGCACAACGATCCCTCTTGGGATCGGTCGGACGGAGTGCAAGCAAGCCACGGTCGCCGCCGAGTGCGGCTCAGCCTTCGTCCAGCGTGAAGATCCAGCTCACCTCCTGGACGTCCCCGGCGAGGACATCGAGCACGATCTGCCGGGTCCGGTGAAAGCCGAAATAGGCCGATTGCCGGACGCTGTCTTCGACCCGCATGTCGGCGCCGTCCCAGAGGAAATTCCACACCGCTCCGGAATTGAGCCTGAGCTTCAGCATGTCGCCGGCCTGGCTCACCTGCGTCTGATGCGCCAGGTGAAAGCGGATGGCGCAGGCACCCGACATGCGGCCGCGCGCCTTGAGCATGCGATCCTGCCCGACCAGCGAATTGCCCTCGGCCAGCAGCGTCAACCGCCGTTCGAGCACGATGCCGAAGCGGTCGGCATAGCCATGCGTGCGGATCACCAGCGAGTGGTCCGCATCGTCGGCCGAGATCTCCGGTTCGCGCCCGAGCTGCACGACCCGGTTCCTGAGCGGGCCGCGGGCCGGAATACTGGCGGCGGAGAGTGCGTTGATGGTCGGCGCCGAGTGCGCGATGCCCTGGCGGAAGAGCAGTTCGCTCTGCTCCATGTCGGCTGGCGCCGGACCGCAATTGCAGACCACGAGGTCGCGGCCATGGCTGAACTCGAAGGCCAGCGCGCTCGCATGCATATGCCGCGCGAAGTCCGGCGCCGGGACCAGACCGGAATCGGCGACCACGATCGAGCGGCCCCAGATCAGCCGGCCGTAGCCGCCCGCCGTACCGGTGGTGCGCGCCCGTGCCGGATTCTGCGCCTGCACCGAAACGATGATGTCGTGCGCCATCTGCCCGGTACCATTGAAGTAAGCAGCCTCGCCGGTGCCGAGCGAGATCGCGTCGAGCGCGACATGCATGGCGTCGAGCAACTCGCTGAGCTCGTTTCGGTAGGTGTCGGACTGCCTGAGCAGTGCCTGGCGCAGGGTCGTGAGCTCGACCATGAGCATCAACTGCACCTTGGCCGAACGCGAGCGATGCAAGCCGTCTTCATCGATCTGTTTGTCGAGAAGACTGGTGACCGCACGGAGGCGCGCCGAGATTTCGGCGTCGCGATCCTGGTTGCAGATCGACACGCCGAGCAGCGCCATCGCCGCCATCAACCGATCGACCGGATCTTCGGCGAACGGCGCGCGCAGCTTCAGCGACTGGATCTGCGTGCCGAGCGAGCGGGCAATGACCGCCGCATCCTCGGCATTGGCGCCTTCGACCAGGATGCCGAAATGCCTGAGCCAGTTGAGCACGCGCTGCGCCGTGAGCGAGAGGCCCCACACAGTGCGTTCGTAGCGGCCGTCGCGATCGATCCAGTCGAGGGTGAGCGAGCGGGCGAAGCCGCGCTCTTCGTCGTTGCGGGCATCGCGGAAATGCCTGAGCCAGGCGAAGGCCTGAAGGTCGTCGAACCAATCGTCGTGCACCATTTCGACGGCGAAAGGCGAAACGCCATTGGTATCGACGAGCTTGGAGGCCAGCAGGTACCGCCCCTGCATCATCTCGAGCGCGGACTCGCGGTCGGTGGGGCGGAATTCGCTGAGTGCGTTGGCGTAGTCTTCATTGCCGGGCCCGGTCCAGACCCAGCGGATCAGCGGATTGCTGACGGCAAAATCCGCCAGCCGTTTCGCACTGCGGCGCGCAAGGAACGCTATCGGGTTTGCCAACCGGTCCTCTCACACCCCACGGGCGCCCGCCCGACACCGGGCAAATGCCCAGTCACTCACAATATTCAGCGGCGCCGGAAGCGCGCAACGAAGAACCCGTCCAGCGTGCCAGCCTTTTCCCCAGGAACGATCAGCCCCGGATGGGTCCGCACCGTGCCGTCTTTGGTCACGGGAGCGGCCCATCCGTCAAGCTCCGTGGCATTGATGGGCAACGGATCGAGGCCCTGGGCGGTGGCCCATTCGGCCTGCCGCTCGCCCTCCTGCGGCTCGAGCGAACACACGCAATAGACGAGAATGCCGCCCGGTTTGAGGCTGTCCCGGGCCTTGAGGATGAGCTTTTGCTGCAGCGCAATGCGACTGGCGATGTCGGCGGGATCGCGGTGCCAGACCACTTCGGGATGGCGGCGAAACGTCCCCGTTGCAGAGCATGGCGCATCGAGCAGGACGCCGTCGAACGGGATTTCGGGCATGTAGTCGGCCGCATCGGCGGTGACGATGGCCGCGCCAAAGTCGAGGCGCCCAAGGTTCTGCCTGAGCCGCTCGACCCGGGAGGGATCGCGATCGACGGCGGTGACATCATAACCTGCTTTGACGAGCTGCGCCGTCTTGCCGCCGGGCGCCGCGCACAGATCGAGCACGCGGGCGCCGGCGGCCAGCTTGAGAAGCCGTGCGGGGATCGCCGCCGCCGCGTCCTGCACCCAGAAGGCACCCTCGGCGTAGCCGGCAAGCTGGTCGACGGAGCGGTCGCGGTCGACCAGGCGGACCGTATCGGCCAGTACCGGCGACGCACCAAGCCCGGGGTCCCCGGCCTTGAGTGTGAGATCGAGCGGCGCGCCGTCGAGCAGCGCCCGGGCGAAAGCCTCGATCGCCGCCTCGCCATAGGCGTCGCGCCAGACCTCCAGCAGCGGACGCGGAAACAGCGCCGAGGCGTCGAGCATGATGCTGTCGCGCCGGCGCTGTGCTTCGCGCAGGACGCCATTCATCAGTTTGATGAGGTGCTGGCTTTTGGGATCGGCGCGCATCGCCTCCCCGGCCAGGAACAGCGCCGAATGATCGCCGGCGTCGGGCAGGAAGAGCAATTGCCCCAGGCTCAGATGGAGGATGGCCCCGAACCGGCCGGATTTTTTCGGCAGGCCGCGTTCGAGCAGCGTGTCCACCAGCTTCGAGATCGGCCCGTGACAGCGAAGCGCAGTGGTGACGAGCCGGTTGCCGAGCGCCCGATCGCGCGGATCGGCGATTTCGGCGGCGGTGAAAGGTGAAAAGCTCGCACCCTTGAGCACCGCCTGCAGGCGGTCCGCCGCGATCAGCCGCAGCTTCAGGCCCGCCGCTTCCTTCGATTTCGCCAAGCCTTAGCCCCAGGGTCCGCGCTGATGCGGCTCCTCGCTATCGGTAAATTGCGGCACGCGCCAGCCGCTGGCGGCCGCGCTATCGGCGAAATGGGCGTCTATCGGCGGCCCGGGCGGCGCGGTGCGTCCCATCTCGCCGGCAATCTGCTGCAGCTGCGCGACGCGGCTTTCGACCGAGGGGTGGGTCGCGAACAGATTGTCCATGCCGGCACCGCGCAGCGGATTGAAGATGTACATGTGCGCCATGGCCGGGGTCTGCTCCGCTGCGACGTTGACCGTGCGCGAGGCGGCACCGGAAATCTTCTGCAGCGCCGAGGCGAGCGCCAGCGGCTCGCCGGAAATCTCGGCGCCGCCGCGATCCGCCGCGTATTCGCGGGTGCGACTGATCGCCATCTGCACCAGACCCGCCGCGAGCGGCGCGAGGAACATCATCAGGAGCGCCCCGACGCCGCCGAGCGGATTGCTGCGCCGGTTGCCGCCGCCGAAGAAGAAGCCGAATTGCGCCAGCATCGAAATGGCGCCGGCCAGCGTCGCCGTGATGGTCATGGTCAGTGTGTCGCGGTTCTTCACGTGCGTGAGCTCGTGGCCGATGACCCCGGCGAGTTCATCCTCGTTCAGCGTGCGGAGCAGGCCCGAAGACACGGCCACTGCCGCATTTTGCGGATTGCGGCCGGTCGCAAAGGCGTTCGGCTGGTCGGTATCGATGATATAAAGCCGCGGCGGCGGCAGGCCGGCGCGGCCGGCCAGAGTCGCCACCAGACGATGCAGCTCCGGCATTTGCCGCGGATCGACCTCATGCGCATTCTGCATCGAGAGCACCATGCGGTCCGCATTCCAGTACGCGAAGAAATTGGTGCCGATGGCGACCAGGAGCGCGATCAGCATGCCGGCCTGGCCGCCGATAAAATAGCCCACCACCATGAACAGCGCGGTGAGCGCCGCAATGAGGACACCGGTTCTGAGCAGATTGGCCATCGCCGTCTCGACACAGGGAAACACTGGCCAGTAAGATGGGGACCATGGACCAGACCGACAAGCCAGCCCCAAAGCCGCTGACCGAAGCGGCCCGCCGCGCCCTCGCGGAAGCCGAGGCGCGTCGCCGCGAAATCGACGCCAGGATAGCGGCGCAGCCCGCGGAAAAGGGCGGCCGCGGTGGCCTCGACCCAAACCGCTACGGCGACTGGGAGATCAAGGGCCTGACCAGCGATTTCTAGGGCAGGACCACCAGGCCGCGCCGCCGCGCAGCCTCTGCAAGATCGGCGTCGAGGGTGGCAAGGTCGGCCTCGAGCCGCAACGCGAGCTCAAGGTAGGCTGCGTCATAACTGGTCAGCTTTTCGGCCCGAGCAAGCTCGAGCGTTGCCGCCCAGGCATTTGCGGCGGTGTCCTCGTCGACCTCGATCCCCATCCGGTCGATGCGCTTGAGACTGGCGGAGATTGCTTCTGCCGTGATGTGCCGCTTGCGCTCGCCCAGCAGCAGGATGTTGGCAAGTTCGAGGTGAAAGATGCCCGGCACCACGGCTGTCTCCAGCGCAACCCGGCGGCCGATACCCTCCGTAACCGCAGCGCTTTCGTCATCGAAGCACCATGTCAGCGCCACCGATGCATCGATGACCAGCGTCACCTGCGGCCCTCGTCGCGCAGCGCCTTCCAGTCGAGCCCGCCCAAGGTCGTCCCTTTGCGAAGCTTCCGAAGCTCCTGGAAGGCCTTCAGCGCCGCTTCCGGATCGTGCGCGGCCGCGCGGACCAGCTTCACCAGCGGTTTGCCATGCTTGGTGATGGTGATGTCCTCACCGGCCGCCGCCCGCTCGATGAGCGACGAAAATTTCATCTTGGCGTCCGCAATGCCGAAAGCAGCCATGCGCACCTCCATATGACCAGAATTATGGTCAGAATAGGCGCGGGTCGGCCGAATTTCAACTCACGGGACGGATTTCAGCCCACCCATCCTGCAGACGATCGCCCATTCCTGGGGCGTTACCGGCTGCACCGAGAGGCGGGAGAGCTTCACCAGCGCCATGTTCTCGAGGCTGGGGGTGTGCTTGATCTGCTCCAGCGTCACCGGCTTGGGCAGCGGCCGGTCGGCGACAACGTCGACGCACTCCCAGACGATCTTGCCGTTGGGGTTGGGCTCGGCGGTCGAATCGGGATGCGCGAGCCTCACCACGCGCATGATGCCCACGATCTCCTTGCCGATATTGGAGTGGTAGAAGAAGGCGAGCTCGCCGATCTTCATCAGCTTCATGTTGTTGCGCGCCGTGAAGTTGCGCACACCATGCCACTCCTCGACCGGCTTGTTGGTGAGGTCGGCGAAGCTGAACACATCCGGCTCGGACTTCATCAGCCAGTAGGCCATTTCTCTCTCCCTGAAACGCCGCTCTAGGCACGCATCCTGTTGACCACCGTCTTCCACGGCTTGACCATCACCATATCGAACAGGCCGGCCTCGATATAGGGATCGCGGTTGAACGCCGCCCGCGCCGTATCGAGGCTTTCGGACTCGATGATGACGATCGAGCCCACGCTCTCGCCCTTGTCGTTGAGGAAGGGACCGGCCAGCAACAGGCTGTCGCCGAGACTGTCGAGGAACTTGAGATGGTCGGGCCGCACGCGCAGCCGATCCTCGACGGCATTGGGGCGGTCGAGTGCGACCAGGGCGAAAAGCATTCTAGTTCTCCCGTTTGAGGGGGCGCGACATGAGCCCCGCAACGATGCGGTCGATCGAGACGGTGCCCGACAGCAACTGGTTGACCGCATCGATGAGCGGCGCCTCGACCCCGGCGCGCTGCGCGAGCGCCTGCGCCACCGGCGCGGTAAAGATGCCTTCGGCAAGACTGCGGGGCTCAAGCGTCTTGCTCCCGAGCGCCACGCCGTGCTGGTAGTTGCGCGACTGCGGCGAGGTGCAGCTCAGCGCGAGGTCGCCAAGACCGGCGAGGCCGGTCAGCGTCTCGGCGCGGCCGCCCAGCGCCGGCACGATACGACTCAGCTCCGCGAAGGCGCGAGCGATCAGGCCGGCGCGGGCCGACGCGCCGAGCTTGGCCCCCTCGACCGCACCGGCAGCCAGCGCATAGACGTTCTTGAGCGCCCCGCAGAGCTCGACACCCGTGATGTCGGCAGCGGCATAGAGCCGGAAGCTCGGGCCGGCGAGCGCCGCGGCGATGGACTCGGTCGCGGCGACGTCGTCGCCGGCGAGGGTCACGGCTGTGGGCCGGCCGGCCGCGACATCAATCGCGAAACTCGGACCGGACAGGACGTAGGGCACGGCATCTGGGGCGAGCTCGCTCAGGATCTCGCTCTGGCGCTTGAGGCTGTTGTGCTCGAGCCCTTTGGCGGTGAGCACGACGGGCTCGCCGAGATTGCCGAGCAGACCCAGGACCGCGCGCGTCGACTGCGCCGGCACCGCGAGGATCACGAGATCGGCGCCGCTGTAGCGGCTGGTGGCGGCGATGTGGTGCGAAAGCTTGATGAGTCCCAGATGCTTGCGGTTGGTGTGGGCCACGTTGATCTCGGCCAGCACATCCGGGTCACGGCCGATCAACGTCACGTGGCGGCCGGCGGTGGCAGCGGCCTGCGCCAGTGCGGTGCCCCATTCGCCGGCGCCGATCACCGCGACGCGCTCAATGGCCATGGCCGAGCCCCATGTCGGGGGCATCGAGGGGCCAGCGCGCCTTGGCGGCGATGTCGAAGCCATCGGTGTCGCCCAGAGCCAGCCGTTCGGCCCCGGCCCACGCAACCATCACGCCGTTGTCGGTGCAGAGCGGGATCGGCGGCACCACAAGACGCGCCCCGGCGTTCTCGGCGGCCGCCCGCAGTCCGCCGCCGATCGCCCGATTGGCCGCGACACCGCCAGCCACGACAAGCACCGGCGCCACGGTCGGCATCTGCCCCGCAAATCGGGCAAGCGCCGCGCGGGCTCGGGTGCTGACGATCTCGGTGACCGCGCGCTGGAACGAAGCGCAGATATCGGCCGCGTCCCGGTCGCTGAGCGGCGCGATGGCTTCGGCCGCCAGCCGCACCGCCGTCTTGAGGCCGGAGAAGGAGAAGTCGAGCCGGTCTTGCTTGAGCAGCGGCCGCGGGAAGTCGAAGCGGTGCGGATCGCCTGTCTGCGCCAGCCGTTCCACCTCCGGACCGCCCGGCACGCCGAGCCCGAGAAGTTTGGCGACCTTGTCGAACGCCTCGCCGAGCGCGTCGTCGATGGTGGTACCCCAGCGCTCATATTGGCCGACGCCCCGGACGAGGACGAACTGGCTATGCCCGCCGGACACCAGCAGCAGCAGGTACGGGAACTGCAGACCGTCGGTCAGCCGAGCGGTGAGCGCGTGCGCCTCGAGATGGTTGACCGCAATCAGCGGCTTGCCGAGCGCGGCGGCCAGCGCCTTGGCCGTGGTGAGGCCGACCAGCACCCCGCCGATGAGGCCAGGTCCAGCCGTCGCCGCGATGCCGTCGACATCGCCGAGCGGCATCCCGGCCTCGGCGGCGGCACGGGCGATGATGTGGTCGAGATGGCTGACATGCGAGCGGGCGGCAAGCTCAGGCACGACGCCGCCATAGGGGGCGTGTTCGGTGAGCTGGCTGCGCACGACGTTGCTGAGGATGCGGCCCGCCCCGGACGCATCGCGCGTAACGATCGCCGCCGCCGTCTCGTCGCAGCTCGTCTCGATGCCCAGAAGCCGCATTGCGCCTGCTTTCGCTCCAGTTTAAGGCGTGCCCAACTCGCTATAGGGGACCGCCCGGCTTTGCAATCTTCGCCCTTTCTGCGCATCGGAACCCGCGGTTCTGCGCTGGCCCTGGTGCAGGCGCGGCTGGTGCAGCGACTGCTGGCCGAAGCGCATGGCGTCGATCCGGAGCGCATAGAAATCCATGCGATCACCACCTCCGGCGACACGCTGAAGGACGCGCCGCTCAGCGAAGTAGGCGGCAAGGGCCTGTTTTCCAAGGAGATCGAGGCGGCGCTCGACGCCAACGAGGTCGATATCGGGGTCCATTCCTCCAAGGACATGGCGACGACCCTGCCGGACGGGCTCAGGCTGGCGGCGTTTCTCGAGCGCGAGGACATCCGCGACGCCTTCGTGTCGCTCAGGGCCAAGTCGGTCGATGAGCTGCCGCGCGGCGCCAAGCTCGGCTCGTCCTCGCTCAGACGAGCGGCCCAGATGCTGCGGGCCCGGCCGGACCTGCAGATCGTGCCGTTCCGCGGCAACGTCGACACCCGCCTGCGCAAGCTGGCGGACGGCGTGGCCGACGC
>Ga0157369_10011531_pt1 | contig 10040 bp, 13 predicted proteins | sample C25metaG_FD_113461 | JGI IMG/M metagenome (GOLD analysis project Ga0157369, IMG submission 113461) | Corn rhizosphere microbial communities from Kellogg Biological Station, Michigan, USA - C2-5 metaG | ecosystem: Host-associated > Plants > Roots > Rhizosphere > Soil | place: USA: Michigan...
AAATCAGTGATGCTGCTGATAGCAAAATTGTCGGCAGAGACCGTTCAGTAACGAGGGAAAATCGTTCAGGAGGGTAATGATGCCAGCAAAGAAAAAGGCAGCATAAAAGAAGAAACACTAGTTACGTGAGAAAAACTCACGCAAGAGTTTGTAAGCCTCTCGACGAAAATCCTCGAGAGGTTTTTTGTTTGTGGGCCAAGTAGTAGTTGTCGCGAGCGGCGGATCGTGCTAGAAACGCTGTAGCGGCGCGTGTTTGAGGTTATCCGAGTGTCGCTGGCGGATCCTATGAGCGTTACTAAGCTGAAGGCCAAACCAAACCGATCAAGCGAAATTATCGTTCCGGATAAGCTTTACTTCCGCATCGGGGAAGTCTCCGAGTTGTGCCGGTTGCCGGCGTACGTTCTTCGATTCTGGGAGACCGAGTTTCCCCAACTCAAGCCGGTCAAGAGCAGCACTGGGCAGCGAATGTACCGCCGGAAGGATGTTGAAGCGGTGCTTCGCATTAAGAAGTTGCTTTATGAAGAAGGCTTCACCATCGCGGGAGCGAGACAGCAACTTCGTGCGGAGAGCAAAACTGAGAAGAACCAGGCGCCTCTGCCGTTTCCGGTGCAGTCGTCGGCTGACCTGAAACGCATTCGGCATGGGCTGCAAGAGATTCTGGGAATGCTGGTGGCTCGGCACTAAGTTTTGCTTTATTTCAATCCGCGAAGTTTTGTGACTACCGCGGTGACATTGTTTTCCTGAAACAAACGAATGCCGGCGATCCCGCTGGCTCCAGCTTCAATGCAGAGATGCGCGTTTTCCATCGTCACGCCTCCCAGGGCGAGAACGGGGATTTGGTGACTGCAAACTCTTCGCAGCTCACTTAGTCCTGCCGGCATTCCGCCGCTTCCGTGCTTTTCGAATATCGGGCCGAAGACGGCAAACTCAGCAGAAGAACCATCAGACGCGCTTTCAGCTGCGATTACAGCGGCTTCGCTGTGACATGAGACCGCGATGATTGGTCCGGAGGGTTGGGTTTCGCGCCAGATTCGTTTCACCTCCAGCGCAGAGATGTCACTCGAAGTAAGGTGAACGCCGTGAGCTTTCGCCGCGAGCGCAATATCGGTCCGCGAATTAATCAAAAGATGGCTACTGCTTCGGGAGTCACGGATGAGCTGCACAGCCTGTTCCGCAAGAGACTCCACTGCGCGCCCGGAGAGATCCTTTTCGCGAAGTTGTATGTAGTCAACTCCCGCCGCCGCTGCTTCCGAGATCGTTTTCATCAGGCGTTCGCGGCGTTGGGCCTCGGTTCCCGGGAATTGAGCGCGGTCGGTGATGTAGTAGAGGAGCAAGGGGGCAGTCCTATGGAGCAGGATTTTGCAGTTCCTTACAAAATAGACTCCATCGCGCAGGCTTCGTGGTCACCCACCCTATCGCAAAAAGCGCGATAGGATGGGGCACCCTCTTTTGGTTGCGCAAGCGTTAAACATCCCGGTCCCACAGGCTTTTCGGTTATCCACACTATCGCAAAAGGCGCGATCGGATGGGCATCCTATACTTTCAAAGCACGGGCTTACGGGTTTGTCTTGGCGATCTCGGGTACAACTTCGCCGACCCGCTTGGGACGATCTGGGCCCAGATGATGTTTGATCAGGCCCTCGCGAAGGAACTCAAAGCCTTCTTCGGGATTATCCACGATCTTGAAAAGTTCGAGGTCTTTGGGCGAGATGGCGGCGCCGTCGATCATGGTCTGGAAGTTGATCAGCTTTTCCCAATACTCGCGACCGTAGATCACTACCAGGATTTTTTTTGCCAGCTTCTGGGTTTGGGCGAGGGTCAGGATTTCGAACAGTTCGTCGAGGGTGCCGAAGCCGCCGGGAAAGATCACCAGGGCTTTGGCTAGATAGGCGAACCAGAACTTGCGCATGAAAAAATAATGGAACTCGAAATTCAGCGCCGGAGTGATGTACGGATTGGGATATTGCTCGAAGGGCAAGCGGATATTGAGGCCGATGGATTTGGATTTCGCTTCCTGAGCGCCGCGGTTTGCGGCTTCCATGATGCCGGGGCCGCCGCCGGTGGTGACCACGAAACGCCGCCTGCGGGCGGGAATGGTGGCTGCCCACTGGCTCAACATGAAAGCCATGCGGCGGGCGTCTTCATAGTAGCGAGCCATATCGAGGTGAGCGCGGGCCAGTTTGGCGTTCTCATCTGAATCGGCGTCTGAAACTGCCTTACGGGCGTCTTCAAGGCTGCGAAAACGCGCCGAGCCAAAGAACACTACGGTGTCCTGGATTTGCTCACGGCGGAAGCGCGCTAGTGGTTCGACGTACTCGGACATGATGCGAAGGACGCGGCCGTCGGGGCTATTGAGGAATTCGGGATTCTCATACGCCATGGGCGCGATTTTCTTTTCGGGAGGGATACTCATCGGTTCCTTTGTCTCGCTTGTGGAGAGCGGCTAGAGGTCAGTTCAGGAAAAAACAGCTTTTGTATTTGGAGAAATGCATCGAAGGCGTCCGAATCGCGACTCATGGCCGCGGGTTCTCATGATAGTGAATGGCTTCCCAAAAACCCAGCCAGAGGTCCAGAATACCCAGTCCGCTGGCCAGGCCGCGGACGAATCCACTGGAAACGAAGTCGCGCAGATTTGGCGAGGTCAAGAGGAGCGGGTTATCGGTCCAGCGGGGCGTCCAGGGAAGAATGATCAGGAGCACGCCAAGCGCGGCGCACAAGGTGACGAACAGCAGAGAGCGGAGGCGAAGAAGCCATAGTCCTGCGGCGGTAGGATTTCGAAGCACGGTTCTCACCGGGGGCCTGGGAGAGTCAGCCGGAATGGAATGCGCCTCGCGAGATGTAGTCGCCGGCGGGGTGGTGGGCTCAACGCTCAATACGCACTCCCGCCATACGGCCCGAGATCCCCGTCTGTTTCAAATCCATTGGGATATTTTACGGCCTGAGGGCCTTGATGCGCTCGGCCACATCGCGATAGTCGATGTTGCTGCTGTAGACCTCGAGGAAATTACTGAGCGCGGCAGAACTGTTGCCGGAGCTCTCCAGCGCGGATGCCAGTTCGTAATGCAGCGCGGTGCGAGTTTCCTGCTCCAGGTTGGGAAGCTTCAGGGCTTTCTCGTACCAGCGAACCGCAACTTCGGGCATTCCTTTTTCAAGGAAGCACTGGGCGAGCCACGTGTAAGCCTGCATCAGATTGGGGAAAGAGTGGCCGCGGTCGACGAACTGGCAAACTTTCTGCAACTCGCCGATAGCTTCGTCGAGCAGGCCCATTTCCCGGAAGGCGACTCCCAGGTTGTAGTGCGTCTCTGGATCTTCGTCCGCGCTTGCGGCATCGTGTTCGAGTTCCTGCTTCAGCTCGCCAAACATGCTGGAAAGGTCGACGCTCGAAGCGGGATCGAACCGTTGCGGCGGAGGCGCAGCTGCTTTTGCAGGCGTAACCTGTGGTGGAGCAGCGTGGACCGGAGCCGGGGCTGACGCTTGCACCGGCAGAGATTGCGGAGGCTGGGCAGGAGCGACGTGGCTCTGACTAGCCGACGCGACCGCGGCCCGGGCAGCTTGAGATTCGGTTTGGGTAACGACTTGAGGCGCTGGAATAGCTGACGTCGTCGCAGGTGGCGACACCGGCGCACCTTCGGCCATGAAATCATTACCGAGCGAGGCTTCGAGATCGGCAACGAACTCGTCGAGTGTCCCGGGCGCGAACTTTGATGTGGGTTGTGCTGGAACTGGCGTGGCCGTGTGCTGCACTGGAACCGGCGCGGGATCCAGATTTTCGGTGATCGGCGGCTCAGCTTGCGGAGCGGGTGCATTGAAGGCTGGCCGTTGACTCGGCCAGGGTTGAGGCTGCGCGGGAGCGTGAGCGACGGGCGTGGGTTCAACGGTTTCTTCTACAACCGCCGGCGGAGGCGGAATAATTTCCGACTCGTCGATGGAAACCGGCGATTCGACTACCGAAGGATGGGAAAGTTGTTTCGCGGAATCAATTCCGCGGCGAAGAATCGAAAGCTCAGGCGCTCCGGGCGCAATGGATTCGAGTCTATCGAGGATACTCTCGGCCTGCTCGGTCATGCCTTGCCCGATGTAGAAACGAACTTCCTCGATGGATTCCTCTAAATTGGGCGGCGCGGTTGACGCAACTTCTTCGCCCGGAGTTACGCCTTGCTCGTGAGCGGCAGGGTCGGCGTCAGGGGCCGCAGCGTGCGGCGCTCCAATGGCAAAATCTTGTTCCCAATCGTCTGCGGAATGAGCCTCAGCGGGAGATTCTGTCGGAGCTGCCGGAAATTCCTGCGGCATCTCCGCGGCTGGGGCCGAAGCCGGCATCTCTGGTCGCGCATCTGGGGCGGCCTGATGAAAGAAGAGTCCTGAATGCGTCGATGATGTGTTGGGGTCGGGAGTGGCCGACTGGGCGACCGCTGCTTCCGCTTCCGCAAAAGGATCTGCAATCGGCGCCGCGATTTCAAATTCCTGGACGGCTGGCTGTTCGGCCGCAGGTGGGGCGCTTGGCCGGGACTTGGCCGGGGCGCTGCGCTGCTCGTATTTAGCAGCCAGGTCGCTATACTTTGAGGCTTCGTCGGCGTGTCCGGCATCGTGATAAATGCTTTCGAGGGTGCGGCAGCAGACTGCCGCTTCAGCAAATCGGCCGGCGCGGGTGTGCAAAGCTGCCAGCCGCTGATTCAAGCGCAGGTCACGGGGAGCGCTGGGCAATGCGCCGATCAAGGGGTCGAGCGCCTTGGCTGGCATGTTGTAAGACATGAACAGCTCTGCATCGGTCAAAGCGGCCTTCAAAGCGAGTGCAACCTCGTCGTCGTAACGCTGCTCGATGAAGGGCGCGTTGGCTTCCAGTTCATCCATCATGCCGGCGCCTTCTTCAGCGGTGATAAGGTGCTCGGCATCGGCGGACCCTATCTGATCCGTCATCTGCTGGTAGTTCTGTGCGTGCATCTGGTTCGCAGGTTCCAGTTGGCTCAATTTCAGGTAGTAGGCCTGCGCCTTTTCGGGTTGGCTAGATTGCACATAGCTATGCGCCAGCAGTTCGTAAATGTCGGTAAGTTGCGAGTTCTCGCCGCCCTTCTGGAAGATGGCAAGCACCTGCTCAAGCGTGCGGGGATCATCCTGAATGTAATGAAGCAGGGCGCGCATTGATGCAAACAGCTTCGCAGAGTCTGTCCTTAGCAAGCGATCGCTGAATTGGTCGTAGAGTTGAACCGCATCGCGAGGCCGTTGCGCCTCCGCCATTGCGGTTCCACATTCAAAGATTGCGGACACGTCATCATGAACATTTGCCAGTTTCGCGGCTAAAGAACAGGCATCGTCGATGCGGTTGGTATGCACATAGGCTTGAAACAAAGCTCGAAGCCCATCGGCATTGTTATCGAGATCAGAGACCTTGGCGAGGCACTGAATGGTTCCGTTGTAGTCGCCCTTTTCAGCGGCGGCACGGCCGCGAAGCACGAGAGCATAATTGTTGTCCGGGTCAAGCTTTAACATTCGCTGCAGAATTTCGTCCGCCGCGGCGAGTTGTCCCTTGGAGCGGAGGCTCTCAGCGGCGGCGGTCAGCAGCTTCCAGGCATCGTCTTTTTTGCCCATGCGGATGTAAGCCTCGGCGAGGCGAACGCGCATGGGAACATTGTCGGGATCCATTTCCAGAGTTTTCTGGAAAATTCGGATTGCCTGCTCGACTTGGCCGGACTTAAGAAAATCCTCAGCAACCTGCAAGTATTGAGCGCGGGCATCATTGAACAGGCCCTGCTGGGTATAAAGTTCCGCCAAACGCAATACACATTCGGTGGAAGTCTTGAGCTTACTCAGCTTTTTGTACATGGCGATGGCTTTGACGGTGAACCCTTGCCCGGCATAAGCCTCGCCAACATTTTTGAAGCACTCGGCAGCCTTGTCCTGCTCGCCGCTGCGGGAGTAGAGATCGCCAACGGTATTTAGTACGGTCAGGTCTTTGGGATCGGCCTTCAGGACCTTTTCGTATTCGGAGATGGCGTTCTGCAACTTACCCTGCTGGACAAACTTCTCCGCAGAGCTCAGAACCTTTTGCTTATTGAACCCGAAACCAAACGCCATAATCTTTTCCGACTCCAGGGTCCGTGCTTTCCCGCCCGTTGGAACTGATGGTCAGCTGCGCGGCAGTTGCCGGGGCAAGCCTGGGACGGCCATTCGGACATGGTCATTGTACGGCTGGCCAGTCTGATTCGTATGGTTACTAAGGGTTACCAGAGGAGGGTGTACGACCGGGTCGAGGCTGATTTCGGGTCAGGTTTCGATGCCCATGTAGCAGACACGGCCAACGAGGTATTCGGCAATGCCTTCGGCGTCAGACATGGCGAGAATTTCGATTGCCTGGGCCTGATTATGTGGCCTCAAAACGATATTTCTGCCCGAGAGTTCCACGTAACGAACAACACAAGAGCCTTTGGTGCGCACCGCGTACATATTTAGTTCGTTCTTACGGTAGGGCTGCATGGAGTTGTAATGACGGTCAATGAGAACGGTTGCACCGGGCAAAAGACGCGGGTACATACTCATGTCGTCTCCCGCGACCTTGATTGCGACAAAGCGCTCCCATCCTGCGCGCTTGCCGTGTAAGTCCGACCGAAGTTTGCGAAGAAAGCCGCGCTTGAATTTCCGGATTTCGAGCACTTTCATGCTCATAATGAGCGGGTGATTGGCCGCGACTTCGGGCTTCACCACCAGAATATTTTCGAATTCATCGTCGCTGGGCGGGGCGATAGTGGCGCGCTTGTTGACTTCATCGGGATCGAGCAGATCCAGCACTGACAGCCGTTGAACGCTCAAGACGCGATCCATGCCATCCAGACTGAGGCTGCGTTTGCGGTTCAGGAAGTTCGAGATGTGCGCCTGGCGGAAGCCGGTCTGGTTTGCCAGCCGCAGGCCCGAGAGCTCACCTTCATCAATACGTTGCCATAATGCTTTCCGCAGATTTTCCTGCAACGTCTTGAACTTCATGGGCGGAGTATAGCACCCGATATATCAGCTGGCTATTGCCCTGAAATTAGATTCAACTAAGAGATGTGGAAAGGTTTTTGCCGTCTAGATAGCTATGGTTTTCCACCAGAATCCACAACTAACGTGCGCCTGTACGTAACCTCCGATTCTATTACTGTCCGTGCAAGTCTTACTCTTGCAATCGAATCCCTTCTTTTGCGGCTTTGCCTTGACTCTCGAAAACTGCGAGCTATAGCATCAGCCAACCGATATAACTGGGGTTTGCGCTGAGGGGAGAAAGAAGGCCTCATGTGTGAGGTAAAGCGGGGCGCAGAAGAAGCCGGCTTCGCTGAATTCCGCCGCAAAATCCGGGCGGCCGAGGTACTTTCGGCAGCCATGCAGCGTTTGCTTTCTGACATTCACTTTAGTGGCAAGGTAAGCGTAATTATCCAGAACGGGCAGGTGCTCAAATCGGGGTACGAGGAAGGATATTTTCGACATCAATCCGGCTAGTAAAACCGCGGAGCGAGTCATAACTAAATAATCAGACAGGTCGTCGTAACAGAAACGTGCCCTGTAGCCGGTAAGCCGGCCGCAGGGCTTTTTTTTGTCTCACTCTTTCGCGTGGAGGCGATGTATGGAGCTGCAGGACAGTAATACGATTCAGATGGAACTCAAATATTGCGAGCGCTGTGGCGCACTGTGGTTGCGACTGACAGGCTCGAATCATATTTTCTGCTCCCCGTGCTCGGTCATATTGGCCGGATTGGCACGTGATCCCCGTTTCAGGGAGCAAGCAAACCCAGGTTCGCGCGGTGCGGATTGCGAGCGAAAAATTAACAGTGCTTTCTGGAGCGAAGGAGGAAACGCATGAATTCCGGCCAGGCGATTATTCCTAGCGAGTTTTTGACGGGCGATGAGCGCGAGGTTGAGAGCGCAGGTATCCCACTCAAAAGAGTACTGGCGATCTCGGATCGGGGCTTCGATATGATCCTGACCTGTGGCTGTATCGCGAACGCACCATCGCATTGTTAAAGCGCTATCTGCGGATCTCGATTGAGGTCGGCCGGCTTCCGTCGCTGCTGGGGCGAGAGCTGTTTCGTTCGAAGGTGACGTCGTACCGCATGTCGAGCTTCGAAGACGCAGTGATTTTTGTGCACGATGTGGAGCGGGCACTCGATCAGTTGGATAATTTCGGAAAAGACATGGTAGCGGTGATTGTCTTTCAGGACTACTCACAGGACGAGGCCGCCGAAGTGTTGCACTGTGCGCGGCGCACCGTCTGCAGGGAGTTTCCGGAGGCCATAGACAAAGTGAGTGAGCTGTTTCTGGATGGAGGATTGCTCAACCGCCTGCCTCCGAGGCGACCTGTGGAAAATTCTTGTCAAGGGGGTCAAAACACCGAATTCCCGGCAAGCCTATGCAAATAGGGCGAATATAAATGTGCAAAGTATGGCACAATTACCTTTTCAGAATGCTATTCTGAAAATAGAGAGTAAGAAAAAAGAGCGCGCCTGTCGCGCTCTTTTTTTATTTTGCGCTTCGAGGCTTCCATGGGAACGCGCAGTAAACACGCCGGCCCTGCCGAAGAGCTTTCGGAGGTACGCCGGAAAATCAGCGAATTAGTCGCTCGAAATGCGGTTCCCATGGTGCAGCAGGCCATTGACGCGGTGCGGGAAGAGGGCCAGTACCAAGCGATCAAGTATCTATTTGAAATGGTCGGCCTTTATCCTGCGAGCGCCCAAGGCGACTCTGAGTCGCAGGATTCGCTGGCCGAGATATTGTTGGAACAGTTGGGGCTGACGCCGGTTTCGCCGGGTAAGCAGCTGCCACATCGTCGAACTGAAGTCAGCCAACGCCATCCCGTAGAATGAATAAGAACAATTGGGTGCGCGCCGGGTCACGATTGACCGAAGCGCTGCAACGCCACGCAGGACTTGTAGCGTCCAATGCTGGTTGCAGAGTTGACTTCGCGCGCCGGAGGGAACGGAAATTGGGGATGGATATTACCTGGATTACCAGCCGAATCGGGCTTGGCGGCGGCATTTGGAACAAAGAGAACATGGCGGAAATAGCGCGCATGGGGATCACCCACGTCATCGATATGCAGATTGAGTTTGACGACACACCGCTGGCTGAACCGCATGGCATACAGGTTTTGTGGAACGCGACCGATGACGACTTTCAGCCTAAACCGCCGGAATTGTTTGAACGCGGAGTGGCGTTTGCGACGGAAGCTCTGGAGCATCCGGACAGCAAGTTGTTCATTCATTGCGCGGCCGGAGTGCATCGCGCTGCGATGATGACGCTAGGCGTACTGTGCTCGATGGGCTGGGAGATGGGGACGGCGATGGAAACGATCTCGGCGCGCCGTCCGGTGGTTGATTTTGCCGACGTCTATGTCAGCAGCGTGGAGAACTTTTTGCAGCAGCAGGTGAGGAGCGGCGACTAGAAGCTCTTTCAGGATCCACAATTCGGAGGATTTATGTTGCAAGCAAGCCGCCGGCGATGGCGGCTTTTTTATTTGCCGCTGGTTTGCGCGTTCCTGGTGCTGGTGGGCCAGAGTTTTGCGCAGGGACCCACGCTGACCACGGTGTCGGAAGTGCGATGGAGTGACGCAGGTTGGGGGGAATTCAACGACGAAAACCTCGCGGGCCGTTTCACTACGCAGTCTTTTAGCTTGCCGCGCTTGTCGAGAGTCGAAGATTATTTTTTGCGCCAGTTCGATGGCTCGGTTCCGCGCAAATATTCACGGCATTCAAGCGCGCTCCACATTGATTTTCCGTTTTGAACAGCTTTTAGCCTCTAGCTACAGGTCCAGCAATCAATTCTTGCTGACTGACAGATCGGAGCTAATGGCTAGGACCTAGAAGCTGCTTTCTATGATCAACCGATCCCAAGATTCGAGCGACGAAACGACTCTCATGCGTGAGCCCCCGAAGCATCCACTTGTAGTGCGCGTGACCGACAACGACTTTCAATGCGAAGTGCTAGCAAAACTGGCGAGCCTCGAAACTAAGATGGAAATGCTCGTTGGCGGAGGACAACCGGGCCGGATGAGTCTGGTGGAAGATCGCGTCAACACGCTC
>Ga0157369_10011532_pt1 | contig 10040 bp, 7 predicted proteins | sample C25metaG_FD_113461 | JGI IMG/M metagenome (GOLD analysis project Ga0157369, IMG submission 113461) | Corn rhizosphere microbial communities from Kellogg Biological Station, Michigan, USA - C2-5 metaG | ecosystem: Host-associated > Plants > Roots > Rhizosphere > Soil | place: USA: Michigan...
ACATGGCTGTCGCCTGCAATGCTGCGCAAACGTTCGATGAGGGTCGTGATCATGGAAGGAGCCTTTCGATCCTTGCAGGCCGTCCATCTCCTCAATACGGGACGTCATGCTGATATCGTGGTCGGCCTGGTATGGCAGGTCGCGTTATTTTAGGAGAAGTCCGGCGGGTGTAAATCCGCTGTTGCCTGATAGGGGTATAACATTAGCAGATAGCGAAACCATCACCTGAGCGTCAAGAGCCGGATAAACTCGGAGGCTGCCGGTGGCAGGGGTGTGCGGGTGCGGGTAATCAGCTCATAGGCCTGGCTTTTGGAATGAAGCCTGAAAGAGAGTTTGCGGGCAATGCCAAGACCCGCAAACACATTGGCAACATCATTGGACAAGAGAGCAACGTAGTTCTGGCTGGACTGAACCAGAGACATGGTTGCGAAGGCGGATCGCGTCTCGACAAGCGTGCGCGGAAAGGCAAGACCCGCCTGCTGATACTCCTGTTCCAACGACAAGCGCATCGGCATTCGAGCCGTGTAGACGATCCAGCGCGAGTCGGAAAAGTCGGTGAGCGTTACGCGCTTGCGCCCCACCAGCGGATGCGCCGGATTGGCGACGACCGTCAGAATTTCATCCTGAAAGGCAAAGACATCGTAGAGTTCGGGTGTCGGACTGACCGAGCTGCGACCAATCACCAGATCGAGATCGCCGCGATCGAGTTGGCGCAGAAGCTCTCCACTCGTATCCTCCAAAATCTCGATCGACACGCTTGGAAATCTTTCGGTGAAGGCAAGCACGGCCTCCGTCACCAGCGGCACCGCACCCATGATGGTGCCGACCCGCAGCCGGGCCCACTCTCCGTCGGCAATGTGGCGCAACTCCTCCTGAAAGCTTCGAACCTGAGACATCATCACCTTCGCATGGCGGATGGCGCATTGACCTGCGGGTGTTGCCGACAGCCCGCGATTGGTGCGTATGAAAAGCTGCTGCTGCGCGGTTTCCTCTATTTCCTGGAGGCTTTTGGTGGCCCGAGGCTGGCTCATGCCGATACGTGCGGCGGCAGCCTTGAGCGAGTTGGCATCATCGATGGTAGCAAGCAAGTGGATCTGCCGCATCGTGAGACGGCCAAGCCCGCGCATCGTCTGATCCATCATCATATATTCCCTCCCGTTATACCCATATCGACACTTAGCGCATTTACGGGGGGAAATATATCGATATCGTCGTCAACCAACGCACAAGCTGCTGGCTCTCGCGACGACCCTCACAGGGCCGGCAGGGGTCGCTTGCGCCGAATTTGGGAGGTTAGACGTGCCACTGATAAACTACATCACCCGTGTCCAGTTCGGATATGGTGCGCTTGAACTTTTGGCAGACGAGCTTGCACTGGCAAAAATCGACAGAGCGCTGATTGTCAGCGACAAGCCGATTTCGGCGCTAGGGATGGTAGAGCGGGTTCGCGCGCTCGTCGGCAACAAGGTTGCAGGCATCTATGACGAAACGCCCGGCAATCCCAACGAAGTGGCCGTACGCGCGGCAACCGAGCTTTTCATCTCCAGCGGCGCGGACGGTCTGATCGCAATCGGCGGAGGCTCAGCGCTCGATCTCGCCAAGGCGGTCGCGGTGATGGCAGCGCATGACGGACCGCTTAAGACCTTTGCCGCAATCGAAGGCGGCACGGAAAAAATCTCCGCCAAGACATTCCCTGTGATCGCCATTCCAACCACCTCTGGCACAGGAAGCGAAGTCGGGCGCGGCGCGATCATCATCCTCGAGGACGGCCGCAAGGTCGGTCTCCTATCGAACTATCTCGTACCGAAAGCTGCAATCTGCGATCCGGAACTGACGCTCAGCCTCCCTGCCATGCTGACAGCGGCAACCGGGATGGATGCGATTTCCCATTGCATCGAGACCTATCTCGCCCCCTCCTTCAACCCGCCGGCCGATGGTATCGCGCTTGAGGGGCTGCGCCGTGCCTGGGGGCATCTTGCAGCCGCCACCTCAGAACCTGGCAACCGTGAGGCCCGGCTCAACATGAGTATCGCCGCGACCATGGGAGCAATGAGCTTCCAAAAGGGTCTTGGCTGCGTTCACAGCCTCAGCCACTCATTGGGCGGCCTGAACCCGAAACTGCACCATGGTACGCTGAATGCGATTTTCTTGCCTGCGGTTCTGGAGTTCAATCGCTCGGCACAGACGGTGGTCGAGGAAGACAAGTTCTCCCGTCTGGCTCATGCCATGGGTCTTGCCGGTCCCGACGACGTGGTGCCTGCGTTGGAAGCCATGACACGGCGCATCGGTCTTCCCGTCAAGCTCTCCGAGCTCGGAGTTGAAGAGAGCCTGTTTCCCGCAATCATTGCCGGCGCGCTGAAAGATCACACCCATAAGACTAATCCGCGCGAGGCTTCCCCGGAAGATTACCAAGCGATGCTCTCACGATCCTACTGACATCACACACAGGCCCATGGCGCATTTTGACCGGCTGCGGATCCAGGGTTGGGAGCCCTGAGCGCCGCGTGCGGCTTGCCTTTCACCGGGCGGCCGCATGCCGGGGGCCATGACCGCGCGTGTGACCTGACTTGCAGACAACTGATTACTGTGGAGGAAATCATGTTAAAAACAGAAAATGGAAGCCTGGAGGCTTCCACCATGAAAGCCGTTCTCTGGCGGCTCATTCCCTTTGTTATGCTTCTTTATTTCGTAGCCTATCTGGACCGCGTCAATATCGGCTTTGCAGCGCTGACCATGAATGCGGATCTCGGTTTTTCCGCGACCGTTTATGGACTGGGCGCCGGCATCTTCTTCATCGGCTATGCGCTTTTCGAAGTGCCGAGCAACATCTTTCTACACAAGCTTGGTGCGCGAGTGTGGATCGCGCGCATCATGATCACCTGGGGCTTGTTGTCCGGTGCCATGGCATTCGTCACCAATCCAACCAGCTTCTACATTATCCGCTTTTTGCTCGGCGCCGCCGAGGCCGGCTTCTTCCCCGGCATCATCCTGTACCTCACCTACTGGTTTCCGGCCAAGACGCGCGGTAAGGCCATTGGCCTCTTCATGGTGTCCATCCCGTTGTTGGCCATGATCGGCGCGCCAATCTCTTCAGCCCTTCTCGGCCTCGCCTGGTTGAGCATGCGGGGTTGGCAGTGGATGTTCATTTTGGAAGCGATTCCCGCGGTTATTCTCGGCATCGTCACGATCTTCTACCTGACAGACCGGCCTGAACAGGCAAAGTGGTTGTCGCCCGGCCAGCGTGACTGGCTTTCAGCCAAGATGGCCGCCGAACGGGGCGCGATTGCCAATCAGCATGGCGAGAAGTCACTGAAAGCAGCCCTAATGGACAAGAAGGTTCTCGGCTTCGCATTCATCTATTTCTGCGTCGTGCTGGGTTCCTATACGCTCGGTTTCTGGCTTCCGCAGATGATCAAGAGCTTCGGCGAGATGAGCAACTTCCACATCGGACTTGCGACAGCCGGCGTCAACATGTTCGGCGTGGTGGCGATGATCTACTGGACTCGCCGCTCCGATGCACGGCAGGAACGTCTTGGCCATTTCGCCTTCGCCGTGATCCTCGCAGCAATAGGCTTTGGTGTCTGCGCGGCGACACTTTCGACCCCGATCGTGGCCGTGATCGCTCTTACCTTCGCCGGCATGGGCATCTTTTCCGCCCTTCCCACCTTCTGGGCACTTCCGACGACCTTCCTGACAGGTGTCGGCGCGGCTGCAGGGATTGCGCTCATCAACTCCATCGGCAACCTAGCCGGTTATCTCGGACCCTTCGTCATGGGCTATCTGAAGGATCAGACCGGCAGCTACTCGGCCGGATTGGTCATCGTCTCAGCACTTCTCGCCTGCGGTGCTCTGAGCCTTCTCTTCGTCACCCGGATGAAGGCACCATCTGCAAACACGCAGCATCCCGCCTGACCCAATCGTCCTCCCGCGGCCCAAGACGCTCCCTCGTTCTTCGAGGGGGCGTTTTGTATGTTTTGCGGCTACGCTTTCGTGTCTTTCGCTGATCGGCCTGAACTGCATGCCGATATCTGAGTTATCGAGTGGATGATCGTTTGAAACAATGAAATCAGAGCGAGGATAGCGAGATGCAGATAGACCATTTTATCCTTTCGCCAAGCGACTGGGTTCCCAATCATCCAACTTTGCCAGTTCTGGTCTATAGCCAGATCCGGGCCGATATGGACTCGTCGGCCTTCGAAGACATGTTCCACGACAATTGCTGGACCGGCATCTGGCGAAACGGTGTCTTCGCCTACCATCACTATCACAGCGGTGCGCACGAGGCCCTCGGCGTCGGACGCGGTGAAGCAAAGCTGCAGATCGGTGGACCGGATGGAAAGATACTGGATGTGAGGCAAGGCGACTGCCTTCTTCTGCCTGCGGGAACGGGGCATAAGCGGCTGGAAAGCTCGAGCGATTTTCAGGTTGTTGGCGCTTACCCGCCAAGGCAGGAGGCAGACATTCAGCGCGACGCGCCGAATGAGAAGATGCTGGCGCTAATAAAATCTCTTCCTGTTCCCGAAACCGATCCGGTGCTGAAAACATCCGGTGGCTTGGTGGCGCTCTGGCGTTAGGCGATAACAACGATCAAAGGTGGCGAGGCCTCTGTCTTGAAGGACGAGGCCTCACCGTTTTTCTACATCATGAAATGAGAGGCACCAGAGCGCTGACGCTCTGCTTGGCGTCGCCATAGAACATGCGGGTGTTCTCCTTGAAGAACAGCGGGTTCTCGATACCGGAATAGCCGGTTCCCTGGCCGCGCTTGGAGACGAAGACCTGCTTCGCCTTCCACACTTCGAGCACCGGCATACCGGCGATCGGGGAGTTTGGATCCTCCTGCGCCGCCGGATTCACGATGTCGTTTGAGCCGATGACGATGACGACGTCGGTGTTCGGGAAATCGTCGTTGATCTCGTCCATTTCCAGGACGATATCGTAGGGCACCTTGGCTTCGGCCAGAAGCACGTTCATGTGGCCCGGCAGACGGCCTGCAACGGGATGAATGGCAAAACGCACGGTCTTGCCGGCTGCGCGCAACTTGCGGGTCAGTTCCGACACCGCGGCCTGCGCCTGCGCCACCGCCATGCCGTAGCCCGGCACGATGACGACGCTGTCGGCTTCGTTGAGAGCTGCAGCAACGCCTTCGGCATCGATCGCCACCTGTTCGCCGCTGATCTCCATTGCCGGACCGCTTGTGCCGCCGAAGCCGCCGAGGATAACGGAAATGAAGGAGCGGTTCATCGCCTTGCACATGATGTAGGACAGGATCGCACCCGAAGAGCCGACCAGCGCGCCGGTGACGATCAGAAGATCGTTGCCAAGCGTGAAGCCGATCGCCGCCGCCGCCCAGCCGGAATAGCTGTTGAGCATCGAGACCACGACCGGCATGTCGGCGCCGCCGATGCCCATGATCAGGTGATAGCCGATGAAGAAGGCCAGCAGCGTCATCAGCACCAGCGTCCATGCGCCCGCGCCGTTGCAATACAGGATGAGCAGAAGAATGGAGAGCGCCGCCGCCCCCGCATTGAGGAGGTGCCCGCCCGGCAGCTTCTTTGCCTTGCCATCGACCTTGCCGGCCAGCTTGCCGAAGGCAACCACCGAGCCGGTGAAGGTAACGGCACCGATGAAGACGCCAAGGAACACCTCGACCTTCATGATCGCCAGTTCCACCGGCGTCTTGTGCGCCAGAAGTGCGGCAAACCCGGTCAGCGCCGAGCGTGACGCTTCATCGAGAGAAGCGACATGCGCTTCTTCGATATGGGCGTTGAAGCCGATGAAGACGGCTGCCAGACCGACGAAGGAATGGAGTGCAGCAACGAGCTGCGGCATTTCCGTCATCTGCACGCGACTTGCCACGAAGTGGCCGAGAACCGCCCCGCCTGCCAGCATCACCAGCACGATGAACCAGTTGCCGACATCCGGCCCGAAAACCGTAGCGATGATGGCGAGTGCCATGCCGGTGATGCCGTACCAGACGGCGCGTTTGGCGCTTTCCTGGCCGGAGAGACCGCCGAGCGAAAGGATGAAAAGAACCGCAGCGGCAACATAGGCCGCCGAAACAATACCAAGTGTCATGATTATCCCCTCACCCGGCTCAAGACTTCTGGAACATGGCAAGCATGCGCCGTGTCACGAGGAAGCCACCCACGATATTGATCGTCGCAATCAGCACCGAGAGCGCCGCCAGAATGACGACGAGCCAGTTGCTCGAACCGACCTGCAGCAACGCCCCCAGGATGACGATGCCCGATACGGCATTCGTCACCGCCATCAACGGCGTATGAAGAGAATGGCTGACATTCCAGATGACCTGGAAGCCGATGAAGCATGCCAGAACGAAGACGATGAAGTGGCTCATGAAGCTTGCAGGCGCATAAACGCCGACGAGAAGAAGCAGTGCCGTGCCCACAGCCAGAAGAGCGACCTGATTTCTGGTCTGGGTCTTGAACAGCGTGATTTCCTGAGCCCGCTTTTCCGCAGGCGTCAGCTCCCTGGCTTTCTCCTTCGGCTTCTGCGCGGCAATGGCCTTGATCTTCGGCGGCGGCGGCGGATAGGTAATCTCACCCTTATAGGCAACCGTCGCACCACGGATGACATCGTCTTCCATGTTGTGCACGACCTGCCCATCCTTGTCCGGCGTCAGATCGGCCATCATGTGGCGGATATTGGTGGCATAGAGCGTGGAGGCCTGGGCCGCCATGCGGCTTGGGAAATCCGTGTAGCCAATGACGATCACACCGTTGTCCGAAACGATGCGTTGATCGGGAACGGTCAGATCGCAGTTCCCGCCGCGTTCCGCAGCAAGATCGACGATGACGGAGCCCGGCTTCATTGCCGCGACCATATCGGCGAGCCAAAGCTTTGGCGCATCGCGACCCGGAATCAGCGCCGTGGTGATGACGATGTCGATCTGCGGCGCAAGCTCGCGGAATTTGGCCAGTTGCTTCTCGCGGAATTCAGGCGATGAGGGAGCCGCGTAGCCTCCGGTCGCAGCACCATCCTGCTGCTCGGCGAAATCGAGATAGACGAACTCAGCGCCCATGGACTCGATCTGCTCTGCCACTTCCGGGCGCACATCAAACGCATAGGTGATCGCGCCGAGCGACGTGGCGGTGCCGATCGCGGCAAGACCCGCAACACCTGCGCCGATGATCAGAACCTTGGCTGGCGGCACCTTGCCCGCCGCCGTCACCTGACCGGTGAAAAAGCGGCCGAAATTGTTGCCTGCTTCAATGACGGCACGGTAGCCGGCGATGTTTGCCATGGAAGACAGGGCATCCATCTTCTGGGCGCGCGAAATCCGCGGCACCATATCCATGGCGATGACAGCGGCACCCTTGTCCTTTGCCTGTTGCAGAAGCGTCTGGTTCTGCGCCGGGTAGAAGAAGGAAATCAACGTCTTGTCCGGCGAAAGCCGATCGATCTCGGAGGCTTCCGGCGGGCGAACCTTGGCGATGATATCGGAACCCGAGTAAAGCGCATCCGCGCTCTCCACCACGGTTACGCCCGCTGCTCGATAAGCCTCGTCGGAGAAACCGGCAGATTTGCCAGCTCCGGTTTCGATGAGGCATTCATAGCCCAGTTTCTGCAAGGCCTGAGCGCTATCCGGCGTCATCGCGACGCGCGCTTCGCTCTCATATATTTCTTTCGGTGCACCTAGTCTCAAAAGTCCCTCCCTTTAAACCCGAAACACTGCAATGACGTCGTCTCATATCGACCCCGGCATCGGCCCGAAAATCGACGTCGATTTTTGTACAGCCCAATGCGTAGGCTCAAAATGGAGAGCGGCCTTTGTGCGTCCTGACGGACTTAAGACGCTCTCGTCGATGACGGTATTAACACAGTCGCGAGTGCCGCCAAGGCCGCTACAGCCGCAAATATGTAAAAGTTCCATTCAGGCGCAAGATTTGTGCTGGCGATAAAGCCGCCGAGCAGCGGGCCCGTCAGCGCGCCGATACGGGAGAAGCTCAGCGCAAAACCCGTGCCCGCCGAACGGATCGTCGGATCAAGCCGCTGCGCCAGAAATCCGGTGAGAATGAGGGACGCAGACACCGTGCCGAAACCGGCTATGGCGACGAAGACGTAGTTCAGCAGAATGGAACTCTTGAAGGTGAGTGCGGCAATGCCGATGGCACCGACCAGATAGGAGAGCGCAACCGTGCGCTTGATCCCGAACCTGTCGGCCCATGTGCCGAGCACGATACCACCAATGGCCGAGGACAGGCTGAAGACCGCGAGGAACAGCAGGCTGTCCCCAAGATCATAGCCATTCTTGCGCATGATCTGCGGCAGCCACTGCGCCAGGCCATAGACGAGAAGAAGCCCGAGAAAGAGACCGACCCAGAAGCAGATCGTCTCGAAGGCCTTGTCGCGGGCAAAGATGGTTTTCAAAACAGCCGACCAGCCCGGACCTTTCGGGTTTTTCTGAACCGTCTTCGGGACGGCGATACCCATGCGCCTTGCCGCTTCAGCAGCCTCTTTCTGCTTGCCGCGCAAAACGAGACTTTCAACGGATTCAGGCAGCAGAAAATAGAAGACCGGCACCACGAGAAGCGGTGCTGCACCAAAGAGAACGATCACCCGCCAGCCATAGTCTGCGAGAAAGCCCCGGCTGAAAAGCGCCGCCGCCAGAATGCCGAGCGAGTAACCGGAATACATCAGGCCATAATTGAAGCTTTTGCGGCTTTTGGGCGAGTACTCCACCGTGAGTGCCGCAGCGACAGGAATGATGCCGCCAAGGCCGAGACCAGCGACGAAGCGACTCACCGCAAACCAGAATGGTGTCGGCGCCAGTGAGGTCGCGATCATGCAGGCGGCAAACAGGCTGAGGCAGCCCATGAAGAGCGGCTTGCGGCCATAAAGTTCACTCAGCGTGCCCACGACGATGCCGCCGATCAGCATGCCGATCACGGTGTAACTTCCCATAGCGCCCAGTTCGAGCGGCGTCAGTTTCCAGACCGGATCGGTTGCGAGGGCGGGAAGAATGGCGCCGAGAACGCCAACGTCGTAGCCTTCCGCAAAGATAGCGAACCAGCAGAGCGCCACCACAAGCAGGCTCTTGCGCGATGAGATTTCTGCAGGCTTCGCTGCAGCATGAAACGGCCGTCCGATGGACTGTATCATGACAAAGTTCTCCCTTGTGCACGAGGCCAGGCCCCGCGCATTCGACACGAATTGAAATGGTGAAACAGGGACGATCGCCCTTCCCAGGGCGCCGCCGTTCTTATGGTTATAGCGTCGCGGCCAAGGCTCAGAGCGTCGCGACGGTCTTCAGGGCGCCGTCCAGCGCAATACCCTGCTCATCCAGAAGTGCCGCCTGCCGCAGACGGCGCATCCAGGCAGCCCCATCCTCACGATCGCGCAGCAAGGGTAGCGCCGACATCACGCGATCGAATTTGGACAGGCCACGCGAATGCGTATCCGAATAACCCTTCACCAGACGACGATTGCCCAGAACCTCCACAGCGAGATCGTAATTGGCGGCCAAGACCTCTTCCGCTTTTTGAATCCAGGCATCGCGGTGGGCAACTTCGATATGGTGGCGCAAGCTGCCCCGGCGGAAGCGTCGCAAAGCGGACGTGACGTAAAGCCCGAGAAACCAGAACAGGGTACCAGTCTTCACGCGCCGGCCCTTGTCGATACGGCGGTTCAGGAAAGCGAAGAGTTTGGGGCTGTTGTCGATCCACTGACCGAGCTTGCGTGGAAGTGTGCCGCACACTTCTTCCATGCGCGGATGCATGTATTCCGTCGTGTAGAGCAACTGATCGCCCTTGATGCCGACTTCCTTACGCACGCGCTCGAAGCGGGCGGAACGCGTTTTCAGATCCGCGACGCGGATGACATCATCATAGGCCATGGCGACAGCCAGATATTTCGCCGCCTGAAGCGTGAAAGCATAATCCTTGTCGGCGCCGCCATTCGCCGCATCGGCCTTGTAAAGCGAGGCCACCCTTGTCAGGTACTCGTCTGCGTAAGCCGGATCCTGAAACTCCGTCAGCTTCTTCACACCGGCATAGAGCATGGAATGCGCGTTTGGCGGA